>Ga0075163_10003299_pt1 | contig 21679 bp, 16 predicted proteins | sample JI1023141ADNA_FD_71478 | JGI IMG/M metagenome (GOLD analysis project Ga0075163, IMG submission 71478) | Wastewater effluent complex algal communities from Wisconsin, to seasonally profile nutrient transformation and Carbon sequestration -... | ecosystem: Engineered > WWTP > Effluent > Algae... | reverse complement strand
GCCCCGCACCCTCGTCACGCCGCGACCTGTGTTTCACCCATCCGGCGCTCCCGGTGAACCCGGGACCCCCCTCGTACCTCGCCCGTCCGCGAAATTCCGGCCTGGAACCTCTTAAGCGCGTCAGATGAAGCTGCCCAAAGTTAACATCCCGTTCGCCTCACTAACGAAATTCAAGCTGCAAACCGTTCGCAACCTCGAATCGATCGTACAGCTCAAATTCGGTGAGAACCTCAAGGATCTCGATTCCGTAAAATACGCTTCAACAATCATTACTCAATCCGGCCACACGATCACAGACATGCGCCTAAAGTACCAGAAAGACGCAACCATGCCAACCCCGGTCGGAGTACTCATGGAGGAATGGGGTACCCCCCCAGAGGCCTGGAACAAGCTCCTCGGAAAATACGGAAAGGAAGGCCTGAATCCTACGGCTATGGTCCTTTCTGGCTTCGACGTCGAATTCGACCTGGTACCCTATCATAAGGCTCCATGATAGAATGGCCTCATACATGAAACTCACCGCCATCGTCAGCCCCCCTCCCACTCTCCTCAGCATCTCCACCCAGGTCTCGGAGCGGAGGTTTCACCATGTCGACGAATTCATGAAAACACTAAGCCTTATCGAAGGAGTGACGGTATCGGTTGTCGAAAACTCATTCGCTGGCGCTCCAAACGACGGGTTTCTACTCGTGTTCCCTGATCCCAGCGAAGAGTTGGAGAACTATCCCGACTTCGGTCCGCGTACTGTTCTCGTGAGTGCAGACAGCTCCGGCATGCGCGACGACGTGGAAAAATACAACCTGGCAGGAGCCATCACCGACGACCGGTACTTTCGCTGGCGTGCGGAACGACATCGAGAGAAAGGTGTTGGGCTCTTCGGCCGTAAGGATGTGGCAGAGCGCATCGGCGCAACGGTACTTCAATCCTACTCTCTGACTGAACACTATGGAACACTTTCCCACACACAAAGTCGCGACCTACCCGAGCTCTTGGTGAATTACCTTACCGCGCTCGAACAGTAACGGCCACGAGCACGATCGTTATGACCTACGCCTTACTCAAGCCGTCACCCCGTGCCGCAGCCAAACCGGCTCGCCCGGCCCGGGCCAAGGCTGCCAGCAAGGCCGCGACGAAACCTGACGTCGGCGTCACCACCTACGCTGCGGACACCCATGCCTCTGCCGTCCAGGTTCAGACGAAGCTGACGGTCGGCCGCCCCAACGACCCCCTCGAGCACGAAGCGGACCGCGTCGCCGACGCCATCGTAGCGAACCTCTCCCAATCCGCGCGTGCGCGTCGCAGGCATCCAACCACATCCAGGGCCACAACTCCGACCAAAGACACGGAGCCGGACACTATCCATCAAAAGCCCGCCGGACCTGCGCCAGGCATCGCCAAGGATCACGCCTCACACGTATTCACCGCCGGCTCCGCTACAGCCGCGAGCGTCACCTCCGCGGACACGCTCCAGCGTGCCTGCGACGAGTGCTCCGAAGAATCCGACGAGGTGGAGATCCAGCGCGCTCCGATCTCGATTGGCGCCGGCACCTTGCAGCGCTCGTGCACCGAATGCTCCGAGGATCTCGCGGAGGAACCCCAGGCGACGACGCTTCCCGCCGACACGGGCGACGGGACCCTGCAGCGCTCCTGTGCGATGTGCTCCGAAGAATCGGAGGAGGAACTTCAACGTGCTCCGGACGCCGTTATCTCATCGCAATCGCACTCACACGCACCGGGTCCGGCCAACCACTGTTACGGCCCGGTTTGAACCCGTAGGGTGAATGGTGTTCGTCCCGGATTCTCGTCGGGATGCTCGAGCGGTGAAATCAAGGATGGCACGGAGGTAATCCGGGATGGGACGCCGATCGGCGGCGGGATCGATCGTCATTGGCGGAGGCTGCAGGGATCGGGGCGTCGCCGTTGGAGCCGGCGGGCAAAGTGCGGCGGCGGGAAATTTCGCGAAAGGCGGAGGTCGGGGGACGGCGTAGTGTGAACAAACGTCCGAATCCCACAGAACCACTCTGCGACCGACCTCCGCCGGGGGTCTTTTACCTGGACGTGCGCGTGCCGTCGAGTCAGAAGGGCGGCACGAAGATCGTCGACGAGGTGATCGAGCTGCAGAAGCGTGGCGTCTTCCTCGACGGCTTCCGCATCGCCGCCGCCGACCTCCAGCACGGCCCCGCCGCCGAGGGCACGTCGTTCTCCGGGCTGGACTTCGTCAAGGTCGGTCTCGGCTTCGATTACGGCGTCCTCCAGGGCTTGTGGGCTGGGCTCGCCGACATCGTTCAGACCGCCAAGGACGCCCTCACCAAGAAATTCTGGGTGGAGCTCTACAAGTCGGTCAAGGGTGTGCTCTTCGAGCCCGCACACCGCTACGAACTCGGAAAGACCACAGCCGCGATGATCTACCAGCAGATCGCCGAGCTGCAGGCCGCCACTCCCTGGGAGTACGGCCGCAAGCTCGGCGAGATGTTCGGCATGCTCGTGTTCGAGGTCGCTGCCGGATTCGTGACCGCTGGCGCCAAGACGGCCCTCTCAAGCCTCAAGGCCGCCAAGCTCCTGTCCAAGGTCCCCGGCCTCGACAGGCTCACCCGCCGCATCGCCTCCTCCAGCCTCCTGCGCCTCGGCATCAACATCGGCACCAATATCGCAAAACGCGCGGACGCCGTCCTCACCCGCGTCCGCGACATCGTCGTCCGCGTCCGCAAGGCCCTCCCCGATCTCACCAACGACGCCAAGCTGTCCCGCCACACCGACGGCATCGACGTCGACACCGATGCCATCGTCGCCTCCGCCGATCAGAAGTTCATCACCCGCAAGCTCGACGAGATCGAGACCGACGACGAAAAGCTGAGCCTCGCGCTCAAGCGCACCCCGCCCGACGACGAACTCGTCGAACGCCTCTCCGACAACATCGAGCGCAACGGCGACGAGCTCGAGGACCTGCTCGTCAGCCAGGACGCCGCCAAGCGGCGCCCTGACGGCACCCTCGGGAGCAAGGAACATACTCCGTCCCCGCAAGCACTCAAGACGATGGAGCGCGGGCGCGACATCGACATGGTCGCCGACCTCCCCCCCGAGGTCTTCAAAGAGGAGCTCCGCTTCGTCGCCAACACGAAGCCAACCCGTATCAACATCAAGGACGGCACGTTTGTCTTCGACAAGCAGTGGGAACTCCCGAACTCCCATCTCCATCGACGAGACTCGGATAGAAACAGCCTGTGCCGCTTGAGCGGGTTTGACGAAAGCAATTGCATCGACCTTGACACCGACGATCCTTCTTATGAATTCAAGGTCCTCGCTGACGCGGGACCTATCAGAATCCCCCCTGGAAAGAGCGGAGCTGATGCTGCCAAAAACCTCTCGCTGGATTATGGGAACCACCCATACATGAGCAGGCAGGCCGCCCAGTACCTGTATCGCGCCCGAGGAACCGCTCTTCAGAAAGCAGATTTCTATGATGCACTACTCGGTAAAATCAACGGATTTTATCGCGAGAGGAACCTAAGAAAGGGAAGGCACGCAGAATTTAGAGACGGGGCATGGAATACTGTCGAAGGTGAACACTGGATATTTACCGGGAAAACAGGGCATGTCATGGTCGTCCACCAGGATGGATCTATTTGGTATGGCCATGAAGACAAGGGAGCGTTGAATTGGAATAATTTTCCGCCGACAGCGAACTTTGGCCCACCCGGGCTCCGAAGAATGGATGATGAAGCACCACTGGGGCTTTGACTCGCTTGACTTCGAACGAAACCCACGAATCGCTCATGTCGAGCGTTCACACGAGCTGCCGCGATCGGTTACCATAAAACCATGACGACCCGCGTCTGTCCTGAAGGCGGCCGTTCTCGGCCATTCATCACCCGGGTATGCATCGGCGAGGTGGAGCCGTACGGCACGCGCGTAGAGGACACCTCGTGGGGCACTCTCCTCGGTCTCGCGACCGGCACCGAGACCGGCTGGGAGATCGCCGCCCGTTCGCTCGGCGATCCGGCATTGTCTCTCATGTCCGCGGCCCTGCACGGACCTGATCCCACGCGACAGCTTCCGGACGCGTTCGCCGCGGTGTCCCGATGGTTCGCCACGGAGTCCATGGTCGTCCGTTACGAGGACGGCCTACCGGTTCTGTCGGCGATCTTGGCCCTCTGCGAGCTCGAGAGGATCACGCTCGCGTGGATCGGCAGCGAGAAAGCGTACCTGATACGCGACGGACGGATCATCGCGGAGAGCGAGGAACACACTCACCGCGTACGGCTTCGTCCCGGCCCGCTTGCCCGGCCGCTCACGCCGAAGGAACTTTCTCCGCCCGCCCACCCCAGCGCGGACGTCTGGGCATCGTGGGCCACCGAGCGTTCGCGACAATGGCACTCGCGGATGATGCTGGGCCGCACAACGCTTGAGATCAGCCGCGAAGTAAGCGGACCACCGGCCGTGATGCAACTCGAGCGCCAGCCAGGCGACATGCTCGTGCTGCTCAGCGGTGACATCCATTCCTGGCTTGGATGGGACCTCGGGCTCACCGCCGCGCTTGCAGCCAACCCAGAACCTCTCACTGTAGAGCGCTTGGTCGCACAGTTCTCTGAGGGAGAGCCTTCTTACCCAGGTGAGCAACGCTCCAGCAGCCCCCCTTATGGACCGATCATACTGGCCCAGCTGTAAGTGCTGTGCACCACGTTGCAGGGTGCTTCGCTTCGCCGTGCTGCCTATTTAGAGGTCATCGTGAACACTCGGATCGGCCATCGTGAACGCCCGAAGGGCGCGGGCGTAGCCAATGGCCCGCGAGATGGGCGTGTCATCGAGGACGACAGCGGCCTGTGCGTCGCACCACTCGAAGAATGCGTCAAACGCATCCGCAAGCTCAGCCGCAAGACAGGGCCCTCGCCGAGGCTTCGGCGCTGCCGCCGTGAAGATCCGGTCCGCAGGCCGCTCCAACATGCACCTTCGGTGATTGCCTTGCAGTCCAGACCGTGCGACGCTGGCGGGTCGCCGCCCCACAGCGGCGCGTCCGAGGCGCGCGAATGACGTACAAATTACTACAGAAACCTCCTCAGAACGCCAAACTACCTGTCCCTCCAATCGCCAGGCGGCCAGTATCTCGGTCCAGCGTGCTCGCCGACTCCGGTGCACCCGCACTCCGCGTCGTCCCGGAGCCCTCTTAAGCGCTGAGGAATACGGGGACACGGCATCATTAAAAGAATGGCGCGAGTCGACCGGGTCGACCCGCGCCTCACCGGGCATTGCGACGCGGCGCTCAGCTCTTGCCGCGGGACTTATCGGCCTGCTGGAGCTGCGAGGCCCGATCCTTGCCCGCCTCGAACTCGCTCTTGAAGTGGTCGCGGACCTTGCCGGGGTCGAAGTCGAGGAAGGTGCCGCCGCTCTCGAAGTGCATGTCGAACACGCGGCCGGTGGCGTGGGTGAACGCGCTGGCGACGACCGGGATGGCGACGAAGCCGACCACCGACCCGAACACCGGGATCAGCTTGATCAAACTGCCGCCGAGGATCGCGCCGACGCTGACGCCGCCGAGGCCGGAGAGCAGGGAGGCGACGAGCTTCTTGACGAGGTCCTCCTTGAACGGGACATCGTAGACATCGCTCATCTCCTTGAGCATCTTGACCTGGACGGCGATGATCGCCAGCAGGTCGGCGACCGGGAACGGCACGACGCCGGCGCCGAGGGCCCACAGGGTGTTGCGGTGGATGATGGACTCGGCCCGCGTGAGGCGCGTGGCGGGGTCGAGGACGGGTCTTGCTTCGGTCGCTTCGCTGGTGGTTTGCTGGGTCATGACATACTCCTCGTCGGGCAGCGAGGAGGAGTGCTACGCGACCGCTGATCTCGGGATTCAAGTCTGGACAATGGAGAGACGCGGCCGGGGATCCCGGCCCGCGTCTCCCCGGCTGCGGCTAGCCCGCGTCTCCCCGGCGGCCGGCCTTGACAGTGGTGGTCACCTTGATGTTCTTCTTCATGGTCGTAGTCCTTTCTACCGGTATTTCATGCCACGACCGCGCCGGCAGCGTATTCACCGGACGGCCGACGCCGTCCACTGCCCGTACGCGTTCGATGCACGCACCAACGAGGACATAAAACCCGTTTCGCCATCGCGGGTCAATGCATTAACCGGCAGCGTTTGCGTAGCTATGCTCAGTCGCACGGGCGGCGTGCGGCCTCGCCTGGCTCCGGCGAAACAGGCGCGCGGCCTCGCTGGGCGGGCGCTGGGCGGGCGCTGGCCCGGACAGCGAATGTGCACATTCGCCGCGGCGAGCGGCGCACGCGAATGACTGCGGATATCGACGGACCGCGACCATCACGCGCCCCGGTCCGCGGCTTTACAGGCGCCGGCACGCGGCGGATACTCGCCGCGTGGGTCGCCGCCGCGTCGGTCTCTGGTCGCGTGTCGCCGCCGCGGGAGCGCGTCCGTGCTGCTGACGCTCCTGCTCGCGGCCGGCGCGTTCTACCTCGGAGCCCGCGCGGTCGGAGCCCGCGTCGGCGCAGGAGCATGCGCCCGACGAGGCCGAGAGGACGGGGGATGCGGACGTCGATCGGGCGCTGGTCCTGTCGGGCGCGAGCCTCGGCCTCGCGGCGGGTGCGGTCGTCGTGCCGGCGCTGTGGGTCGGCAGCGCGGGGCTGTCGCTGGCGCTGTGCGTCCCCCTGTGCGGACGCGCGTGGCACGCGCTGGTCGTCGAGCGGCGGCTGCGTGCGGCGGTGCTCGACCTCGTCAGCGTCGCGTCCGCTCTGATCGTCGGATCCCTCGTGCTCGCGGCTGGCGGTGTTGAGGAGGACACGCGGGTTGCCGAGCGCGTGCTCGCACAGCGTCTGCACGAGGCTCGGCGTCACGAGCCCCGGATTGCCGGCGGCGCACAGTCGGTGCGTGAGGCACTCGACGAGCTCGCCGGGCGTGTGGGCCTCGACGATCATGCGCGTGCGGATGCGGCTGCCGAGCGGCACGAGGTCGTCGCGGCGCAGCATCTCGGGCAGCCGACCATCGCCGCACAGGACCACGCCGAGGATGCTGCGTGAGTCGAAGCGCGTGCTGGCCAGGAGCCGCAGCTCGCCAAGCACGACCGGGTTCATCTCCTGCGCCTCGTCGCACAGCAGCACCGGCCGCATCGTCGTGCTCTCGATGTGGGCGACGAAGCGGGCCCGCAGGTCGCGAAAGCCGGCCCAGCGATTGTGCGGTTTGAGCGGTACGTTGAAGAGGTCGCCGAGCTCGCGGTAGAAGTCGGCGATGTTCGACTGCGGGTGCTGGACGACGCCGACCACGACGTCGCGCAGATCGCCGAGGTGCCGGGCGAGGAGCCGCAGCGCGACGCTCTTACCGACGCCGGGGTCGCAACGAGGGCTTCACCGTTCAGCAATCGCTGTTTACCCGACCTGCCCCGTGGACCACCGACACGGGACATCGGGGGCGTGACAGCGCTGGGCGCGGGTCGCAGAGTTATGCTGGTCCATGGGCGTCCCCACGGCAAACCTACTGCGATGCCTCGCGTGCCATGAGGAGGGCGACTACGCATCCGTGAATAATCTCACTTGTAGCCCAGCCGATACCTGGGGAACGCCTCCTCGAGCACTCGTGCAACACCTCCGACCTCGCCGCCCAGGTCATCTGCGCCGCTCTCGCCGATGTCCGCGCGTGGCTCGAGGTCGCCGATCCACGACGCGCGCGGTGACGTACGAGGACACGGTGACGGCCGCTCTCGCCGGGCCCTGGCCCGGTCCAACGGCGCCGGCCAGGCGGCGCTGAATGCAGGGGTCGGCGGTCGGGCGCTACGTGGTGTTCGGCCAGCTCGGCGCGGGCGGCGTGGGCGCGGTGTACGCGGCGTACGACCCGGAGCTCGACCGCAAGGTGGCGGTGAAGCTGCCGGAGCTCGGTGGGTCGAATTCGCAGCTTGCGATGCTCACCGTCTCCCTGTCTTCGCCGAGCTGCGCCCCGCCCGCACTCCTTCGCCGCTCCGCGTGGCCGCAGGGCGCTCCTGGTACCGCCTCGGTCGCAAAAATTCCTGCCTGAAACCTCTTAAGTGCGACGTAGTACACTGGCGCATCGATCCGCGCGAGACATCAAGCCTGGCAGTGGCGTACTGCCTGACGGTATTTGTCTGTCCCGCGGCATGCGCGGAGAGCACGACGGTGGTGCCTGTTGCCGAGCTCGCGGCGCCTCCATCGGCATCGACGCTGCGAGGCATCGTTGCCAGCGGTGATCAGACGTGTGTGTGGTCGGGGAGCGATCACATCGCGTGCTGGGGAGAAGCGTATGCGGCGAGTTGGAGGGAGAGCGTGCCTCCGCAAGTCGTCCCCGTCGAAGATTTGGTGATCGCCGGACGGCGTCGCTGTGCGCGGTCCGGCGGACGGGTCGCCTGCTGGAACGGCGAGCTGGAGGCGTCAGCGATGGCACCGTTGACCGATGCGTTCACGGATCTCGCAATCTCCCGAGAAGGCCAGGCGGTGTGCGGCGCGCGTGGTGACGAGGTCGTCTGCTGGCGATGGGACTTCCCTGTTTCGCACCGCGTGCCGCTCGCTGCGCGCTCGATCGTCCACACCGGCAGCGATTTTTGTGCGCTCGGCAGCGACGCCCGGGTTCATTGCTGGGGCTTCGATGGAAGCACGCCGATCGACTGCGGGGAGCCGGTCGAGATCGCGGGGCTCGAGCAACCTGTGGCGATCGCGGGCCCATGCGCGCTGAATCGCGGCGGGTCTGTTGCATGTTGGTCGGCGCTCCGTTGCGATGCGGCGGCGGACGGTCCTGGGGCTCGCGTCTTCGCCGAAGGAGCTCCCATCACGGCGTTGGCCGCCGATGGCCCTCACGTGTGCGCACGGGCGGCGGGTGGCGAATGGAAGTGTCAGCAGGTCGCCGGCGGCGGGCTGCGAGCCGTCACGGAGCCGGTGCGAAGCATCCAGGGGGTCTCGCCATCGGCGACTGTCGTTGTCGGTGCATCTCACGGGTGTACGCTCCAGCCGGACGGTGCGGTGTCGTGCTGGGGAGACAATCGCTATCATCAGCTCGGCGAGCCGCACAACGTCTTGCGACTGGCCGCGCCCACCCCGCTGATCCGGGACGCGCGGGAGCTCGGCGTCCTGCTCCAAGGCGGTTGTGTCATCCGTGCGGACGAACGTGTGTGGTGCTGGGGCCTCCGCGAAGACCACCAGTGGGGACCCCCGGAGGCGATGCCCGGCGTGGTCGGTGCTCACGGCCTCGTAGCGAACGAGTCGCACGCGTGTGTCCGGCGGCGCGGATCGGCGCCCATGTGCTGGGGAGCCGGCCTCTCGCCGATCGAGATGCCCTGGGCCGACAAGGTGGGCCGGCCGATCGTACACCTGCGTATCTCTGGAGGAGACTATGGCTGTGCCGTGTACGAGGACGCGACCGCGGATTGCGCCGCCGACGACGGAGGCTCTCGGCGCCGCTTCCGCGGCGTGCGCGACGTGGCGTTCTGTGGATCGGCGTTATGCACGGTCCGGGCCGATGGCGCCGTGTCATGCGTCGACCTCCTTCTCGGCACGCCCGTGCCGTCCGCGATCCAGCATATCGACGCCGAGTCCGAGCTGCGCTGCGATGAGAGGCTGGCCTGTGCGGTTCATGCCGGGACCACGACCGGCTGCCGGCCGAGGCCGAACACCGCCGCCGCGGTCGAACATCCTCTGCTGGCCGACGGAGCGCTCCGCGGCAGCGAGCGCGCGGCTCATCTGTCCTGGTACGACCGTGACGTCTGCGTGGTCATGAACGATGGCGCCGTGGCGTGCACGAACGACGACGGCGTCCTGACGCCCGTCCCCGCGGCTCAGGGCGCCGCCCAAGTCGAGGTCGGTCGCTCCTTCGTTTGTATCCGGCATCCCGACGGCGTCGCCGCGTGCTGGGGGGATAACCGGCACGCGCTGTCTGGGATCGGTAGCTCTGCCGCGCAGCCGCGGCCGGTGCCCGTTACGCCGAGGAGTGAATGAGCTAACGTTTCTTCTTCGGGAAATACAGCTTCGGCGGGAGTCTGCCCTCTTTGTGCTGCTTGGAGGACAAGATCACCTCACCACCCTGACGGATCTTGTTGAGCTCGGAGTTTTCGACGACGAACGCATAACTGTCGTGCTGGCCTTCGAATGCCGGCAAGTCGACCTGCAGCACACCTCTGTCGGGACGCAGTGCGCCGAGCGGCTGCTCGATGTTCACAGCGATCCCCATCCACGTCCCGAGGCCCTTTTTGTCGGAGATCCGTCCGAAGAGCTCGTCGTCTGCGGCGAAGAGCTTGAGTTTGTATTTCTTGCCGTCCGCTTCGAAGTAGTCGGCGTGGCGCAGGAGCTTCGCCCATTCACGGTTCAAGTCGTCACGCCGCTGTTGCTCCGTCGCTTCCTTTTGGAGCCGCTCTTTCGCCCGCGCGTCGCCTCTGAAGGGGTTGGTGCCCAGTTGATGATACGCCTTGGTCCTTTCCTCTTGAGAGGTCGTGGGGTCCGGCATGACGAAGCCATAAAAGTCTTCGTATCCGTCGCTGGTTTTCTGCCGAAAGACCGACGTGTAAGGATCGGTCGGGCTGATCCCGATCGGGTCCGAGTAGGTCTCTCGGGTCGGCAGTCCGTAGGACTCACGGATCCTGTTGAGGGCCTCTTCAGCCGTGCCGGCCGTCGTCATCTCGCGCTGCTCCGTGCCTCCGCCTCTCCACTGGAACTGCCTCGTTTGTTTTTCGTATATTCCGGCGAGCCGATCGGCCTTGGTGATCTCGACGCCGTTGGATTTGACGTAGGGGTCGTCGTACTTACTGCGGCTGATCGTGTGCAGGATCTCGTGCAGGAGGATCCAGAAGCCGTCCCAGCGAGCGCTTTCAGTCACGGCCATGACTCGATATTTGTCGGGATTGAATTGGATGTTGCTCGTCTTTTCAGAGGCGAGGAAACCCGGAGAAAGTTCGACGGTCGCATTGGAGATACGGGCGTTGATTTTGCCCTTGACCTCGGTTCTGATGCCTTCGATGAAAGTTATGTTGGCTTTCCAGACCGCCAAGAGTTTCGGGTCGGAGGGCGGTTGGTACGGGGCGTCCTCGACAGTGCCGTCGGCCTTGTACGTCAGGCCGAGATACTTCTCCAGCCCAGCTGCCCACTGCTCTCTCAGCGTTTTCGATTCGGTCAACGAGGGCTTGGAGCCCTTTGCCGAGGCGTCGCCGTAGACCAGGTGTGTGAGGTCGCCGGCTGGACCCGACAGATCGAGCTTGCGATGGATGTGCGGCGACGCTGTCGCGTCCGAGTGGAATCGCCGCTGTGAAAGAATGTGAGCGGCTTCATGGCCGATGACCTGACGCCCCTGCTCGGTCGCCGGCTGGAAATGGGCGCGATTGAAATAGATTTCGTCCTGAAACGTGAACGCCTGTGCGCCGAGGCTTCGAGCGATCGCGGTGGAGGATTGATCCGCGTGTACCTTGAGGGGGCCTTGCGTACTGTTGATGGCCGTCGGTTCCTGGGATTGTGCGGCGTGCAGTCGCTCTGTCAGGTCTCGTGACAGAGGCGTGCCGCCGCCCCACCGGGGATCCAGTTCGCTCGAGGTCGCCATATGCCCCCTCGCGGCGAACTGATCCCCGGCTCGTTCTGCGGAGCTTTCGGCGGGAGAGTGTGCCGGCATGACCAGCGGAGTCACAGGTCGACGGCCTGACTTTGTATGAGGTCTCGGCCGCGCGATCGTATCGTTACGAGGTTTTGATGGCCGTTTTGCTGTCTCGTATGTCATGATTTTTCCTAGCGAATGCATCCGTCGCCGTGCTCGTCCTACACGAGCGCAGGATCCGACTATAGAGCCGGCCCTGGGCTATGCAAGGCGGCTGCGAGAGCCGCCAAGACTCCGCTGGCCCCGAATCACTCGCCGCTCTGAAAGATCCGACTCATGGGGTCCGCGGAGCCCAGCCATCGACCCCTGCTTCGCCTTCCGGAGCGCGTCGGGGCTCAGTGGAGCATCACCCAGCGGGTCGCGTCGGGCCTATGGCTGTGGCCCGCGTGGACCTGTTACGCCCCCGAGGAGGCGTGACCTTGCGGCCCCTACGCCCCCGACCTCGTCGGCGACGGCAGCGACTCGCGGAGCGACCCCGCCGAGTCCTCCGCCAGTACCCTTTGCCGCTCATGAGCGCGCGGTTTTGGGTATCCTGTGGCGGTGACGCTTGGTGCCGTCGACGTTCTCGTGCTCACCGCCCTCAAGGAGGAACTCGACGCGCTCCTCGAGGTCTGTGCACCGATGCGCGAGCCGTGGGTCGTCAACGACGGCGATCCGCCACTGTACGTCGGTGTTCTCGACGGTCGCGCCGGGCCGATCCGGGTCGCAGCGGCGCGGGTAGCGAAGATGGGCGGGGTCGCCACGGCGACCCTGGCCGCCCGTTTGATCGAGACCGTCAAGCCGGCCTGTTTGGCGATGTGTGGCGTCTGCGCTGGTCAACCCGAGGACACGGAGCTCGGCGACGTGGTGATCGCCGAGCGGCTCTTCCATCACGACGAGGGCAAGATCCGGAGCGATGGCTTCCAGGGAGATCTCTGGGTCGATGCTCTGCGCGACGACTGGCTCCGGATCGCGCAGGACATGGCTGGTCCTGCGACCCAGTTCGACATCTACGCGGCCCCTGGCGGGGATGACTGGAAGTGGTGGTTCCTCGGTCACCTCGCCGCGGGGCGCGACCCGCTCAAGTCCGCCGGGCTGCGGCGCTATGTCCCCGATGACAGTCGGCCGGAGCACCTGCAAACCCTCCGAAACGACCGCCTGGTCACGCTTAAAGGCAAGACCTTCGCGCTCACCAAGGCCGGCAGGACCAAGCTCGAGGAGCACCAAGTGATGCGCGGGACGTTGGTCACCGCGCACCCCTTCCACGTCCTCGTCGGTCCGATGGGCAGCGGCAACGCGGTCCATGCCGGCAGTGAGATCTGGAAACGACTCGCCAGCGGCGGCATGCGGAAGATCCTCGCGGTCGAGATGGAGGCCGCTGCTATCGGCCGGGTCGCGCACGAACGAGGGCTCCGCTTCGCCGTCGCCAAGGGCGTGATGGACCACGCCGGACCCGACAAGACCGATCGTTTCAAGGCTTTCGCCGCGCGAGCCGCCGCCGAGGTGCTCTGCAGCTTTCTGTGCAAAGTCGTGAAGTCCGATCGGCCGAGCGCTCCTCGTCCCAGCGCACTCCCCCCGCTGGTCGTGATCATCAATATCGTCGCCCACGGGAACGCTTTTGTGACCCTCGAGATGCTCGTGGAAGCCCTCGGGCTCGCTGCCCACGGGGACGCGATCTATCTCGAGCTGAAGCACGAGATCGATCGCTCGGGAATCGACCCCGCCGCGTGGCACGAGCTCGCCACCAAGCTCGACGCCCTCGCGCGCCAGGCCGAGGCCATCACTCCACGCCAAGCATCGCACTGTATCGTCGCCGGACGGGCTCCATTGCCCGTCTTCGCCTACCTCGGACAGAGGATGCGGGCGATGACCCTACCGATTATCTTTGCCCATCCCCGGCAGCAGGTTGGAGCGGTATGGGATTTGATCGACCGGCCGCAAGCCAAGCCGACTACCGGGAAAGAGCGCTTCACCTCTAATCCACCCCCGGCCAACCATGACGGCCCGCTCATTCTTGCAATTATGTGCTCGAACCACTTCGTGTTCGAGGATGGAATGGTCGCGCCGATGATCGACGTGACCGGCGGACATGGGGTCACAACCTATAAGATCACGTGCAATGCGTCGCACCTGAGCGATCCACTCGGGCGCGACGAACTCGACCAGTTGATCGGGCACGTCGAGGCGGCCCTCGCTTGGCTCGCCAATCAACGCACCGCCGCGGGCGGCCTCACCGTCATCCTCGCGGGACCTGCCTGGGTCGCGTTCTGGGTAGGCAATCGCCTCCACCTGAACAGGTTCGGCAACCGCGTGGAGTTCCCCCACCATGCCCACAGCCGCTATCTCCCTGCACTCTCGATCCCGATGCGCGCGGCCGAAGCCGTGTTGGCTGAGGCAACGCACACAGAGCAGACGTTGGTGCCGTCTTCACCTGCCCCCTGGGTCTTCATCAGCTACAGCCAGGAGTCCACGGAGCATAACGACGCTGTCCGAGCGCTCGCCGACAAACTCCGCAGCGAGGGAGTCGATGCCTGGATCGATCGCTATGTGACATCCCCGCCCGAAGGGTGGCCAGCTTGGATGCGACACCAGTTGGTTAACGCGAAGTACGTCCTGCTGATCTGTACGGCTACCTACCGCCGACGTTTTACGGGCGATCGGAACGCCAGCCCTACGGACGTTGGAAAGGGAGTCGCCTGGGAGGCCCTGATTGCGTCGCAACTCCTGTATGGGGATCGTTCGCAGAACCACCGCTTCATCCCAGTAATGCTCCCGGGGGCGACGCCTATAGACATCCCAGTCGAGCTCCAGGCTTCGACCCCCTACCAGCTCCCGGAGCAATATGAGGAGCTCTATCGGCGCATCATCGGCGAGACATCGAGCCCTCCACCGCTCGGCGCGTTTCGAGCCCCTGCGTCATCACTCCCAATAATGTCCCAGGGTGCCCCGGCGCACTTCTCGTCCAGTCGTTCCTCTTCCGAGAAGGTGGCAGAAGGACCCAGCAGGATGTTGAGGACGGCGCTGCGAAATCTCGAAGCCTTTTTCCACTGTTTTGAGGTGTTCGAGCTGCGAGCGCTCGCTTTTTTTCATGGCGGCACGGAGCTCGAGGGGGCGCTCCCGGGATCTACGGCATCCAAGAATGAGGTGACCCATGCGCTGGCCAAGGCGCTCTGGCAGCGCAACCTGCTCGATGACGACTTCTTCGCAGACCTGCTCTCGAAGCGACCGGCTCTCACCGAAGAAGTCGCGCCGATCAGGAGGGCCATCCTCGGCACGAGGATATCGAATATACCTCCTGGTCCGGGGACTGACGCCGTACCGAACCCGGGCGGGCCGACCGCTGCAACGACTCCCGGACCGCCGCCACCGGAGCCTTCGCCGCGAGAGGAGCCCGAATCGGGACCGTGGAGCCCCGAGGAACGCGCAGAACTCGAGCGCCTGCTGGTGAAGGTGCTGCGCGGCGCCCCCAGCTTGACGAACGCGCTGGATAAGCGCCTGGCGGCCCGGGGCTTCGCCCCCGTGGGTCCACCGCCCGATACGCACGCCGAGCTAGCAGTTCGGCGGATCCTCAGCCTCGGTCGTGGCATCGAAGCGGCCCATATCCTCGTAGAGGAGTGTTGTACCGCGGTCCTGGCCGAAGAGGCTACAGCCGCAGCCGAGCAACCTGCGGCGCGCGAACTCGTCGAGATTTGGCTCCCTCGCGGATACGGAGGGGGCGGTCGCGTGGTCTCGCTGACCTTCCGGGGCGCTACAGTTCCTCGCGCCGAATCCTCGACGGCCAAGGTTTCCATCGACACGCTGAGCCCCGTCATCGTCGAGATCCAGCTCGCGTGCCTGGATGGTCGCAAGGCCCGATTTGCCACACGCAGGGTCGATATCGACGGGCGCGAGAGTGCGACCGTGGAAGGACGCGGACGTGTCCCCCATCGTCTCTCGGGCTCGGAGATCCTTGGGGTCGAGACGGTGACTCGCTCGATCATCCACACGGTGACACGGCGCTACAACCTCCCGACGCGCGCGAGCAGGGCGATGCAACTGGTGGAGTTGATCCCCGAGCTCATGGTGCAGGCGAAACTCCATCGCCACCGGCACTACGTCGCCTTCTCCGGTTCGGAGAGTCGCGTGGAGCATTTCACCGACCTCGTCGAGCAGCTCCACAAGTCTTTCAACGAAAACGAGAGCCTCGGCAAGAAGGACCTGGTCCTGAGGATCGTCGCGCTCGCGGATGAGCCCGCCGGCGAGAAAATTCCCTCGCACCTGGTCGCCGAGGCCCACCTACTCCGATGGCTGGAGCAGCTGCTCCACGGTCCGCTCGAGGACGACGACTTGAATGATCGGGGCACGAACCAAAGAACGACAGGCCGATGACCTTTCCAATCGACATCGCCAATTATGCCGAGACAGTGCTGCCAATCCCGGCAGCGAATCGACTGCCGAAGACATCGCATCGTCTCGATGCACCCAGCCTCCACGCGATCAACGCCGCGGTCGCGGCCGAACGACCACTCCTGCTCCGGGGCGAGCCTGGGACGGGCAAGAGCCAGCTCGCCCGCGCGGCGGCGGTCCTGCTGGGGCGTCGTTTCGCGTGGAAGGTCGTCGATGCCCACACCGAGGTCGCGGACCTCTTTTATACGTTCGACGCCGTCGAGCGCCTCGCGCGGGCGCAAACCCTCGGCGCGCTGCGCATCGGCGACGACGACAGCGACGAAGATGCGTTGATGCGCCTCCTCGATGAGCGCCGCTTTGTCCGCCCAGGGCCGCTCTGGTGGGCCTTCGATCCGGTGGGGGCAGGCAGTCAGGACGAGTGCTACAGGCGCCGCTGCAGCCGCGAGGTCAGCGCGTACACCCAGCCGACTCCGACGCCCCCACAACCTCAACAGGGCTTTGTCGTCCTCCTCGACGAGATCGACAAGACCGATCCGTCGGTCCCGAATGGTCTCCTCGAGGCACTGGGTCAGGGCACCTTCCACGTTCCGGGCCTGGATGAGCCGATCTCGCTCCATGACGTGGACGGTGCGAAGCGGGTCGCCCCGCTCGTCGTGATCACGACCAACGAGGAGAGGGAGTTGCCGAGCGCCTTCGTCCGCCGCTGCCTCGTACTCCAGCTCCATGTTCCGGCGGATGACGGGGAGCTCCGCTCCTGGCTACTCCGCCGCGACGATGGTGATCGAGGATCGGCGGGCTGCAAAAAAACTCGGCCTCACACCGCCCGGGCAGGCCGAATACCTAGACATGCTTCGCGCGGTCAAGGCACTCGCGCAGGACGATACGCGTCGGAGAGAGCTGCTGACGGACATCCGCGTCTTCGCGCTCAAGAAGCACCCGGACCTCCACCCGGACGCCGAGAAGGCGAAGCGTTGAGAGAGAGGGCTCTGTGCGCCCGCTGACCCATCGAGCTGATCTCCTCCGGATCGCGGCGTCACTCGGACGGGACGCGCTCGTCGAGGCTGCCCGTGGCCTCGGCTTCGAGGCGGAGGCCCCTGCTACACAATCCCCGCAGGGCCCGTCGACCGGGACGGGCGAACAGCGAAAGCCGCGGCGACCACTTCCAGCGCCCAGGACCGACGAACCGTCGATCCCCTTCTGGCAGCCGTGCTCCATCGAGATCGACGACGAGGCGACGCACGAACAATTTGTCCGACGGATCGAGACGAGCGAGGAGGCCGCAGAGGCCCGGCGCCCCTGGGAGCGCGGCGATGCTTTGCCGCCCGCCACAACGCCGCTCTCGCCATGGAGGCGCACCGGGCCCCTGCTTCAACGGGCCCTCACCGCGGGGCGCGCCGGGCGTCGCCTCGACATCCCCGGGCTGGTCCGGCGGTGGTGCCGAGGTGAGCACATTCGGGAGCTCCCTCGCCGCGAGCGGCGCGCATGGGTGCCCGTGGTCGTCCTCGTCGATCGCTCTCTCCGCCTGGTGCCCTTCTGGGACGACCAGGATGCGCTCGTCGGCGAACTCGCGGATGTGCTCGGCACGCAGGGCTGTATCGTCCGCTGCTTGCCGGACGGACCCATCGAGCCCGAGGAGACGGCCAGGAGCTGGCGGACACCGACCCTTTGCGGCGTCCCGGTCCTCGCGCTCGGGGATCTCGGGTGGTATGGCGGTGCCGATGACCGCGACCTGTGGCTCCGCCTCGGCCGCGCCCTTCGACGCGGAGGTCAGCGGATTCACGCGTTGGTGCCGGTTTCGCGTGGTCGGTGGACCGATGAACTCGCCAGAACCTGGCACGCGATGCCGTGGGAGCGACCTGCGCCAGGCTCTCAGGTCCCGCTCGATGCTCGCGCCCGCGAGGCGCGTGTGAATCGCCTCTTGCGGCTGCTCGGGCCGGCGATGCGGATCGAGCCCGGTCTCATCCGGACGTTGCGGCTCCTCCTCCCTCGTGAGGCGGCCGACGCCGGCACCGAGGCTGACCTCTGGGCCAGGCCGGAGCTGGGCGAGCCATACCCCGAGTACCGCGCCTTCTTGCCGGAGCGAGCCGACGCATTCCGTCGGGAATTCTTGCGCGCGCGCGACCTGGACCACCGCGCGGTGATGGCAGCGCTCCGCGCATGGCACTGGAACGAGGGACGTCAGCCCGAAGCATGGCACCTCGAGGTCCTCGCGCTCGCCCGCGCGAAGGCTGATCTGGCCGGGGAGTCAGGCATCGCCGACGCGCTCGAACTCCTGCTCACGTCCGGCGACGAGGATCTCGAACGCGCGCAGGCGTTCATGGTCTGGCTCGCAGGCGAAGTACGCACTGGCTCCCCCGATACGGCGCCAGACGACCGAAGCACGGCGCTCCGTGCCTGGTGCCGCTTCGTGGGCGGGCAAGAGCAGGCGCTGTGGTCGAGCCGCACGCCAGCAGGCAGGGCGCTGCAACTCATCGGTAATGCCGTCGGTGGTGTCGAGATCCCGGACATGGATCCGCGTTTGCGTGCGCTCGTAGGGCCGCCCAGGCCGAAGCCTCGACCTCACGTCGTCATGCTCCATCAGGTCGGGGGCTGGATCGAAGCGGTGATCCAACCGATCCAGGAGAGCGGATCGCCGATCGCTACGGTCATCGCCGCCGAGCCGCTCATCCACGTCGTTGGCCCGAGCCCGACACCAAAGCTGGACCTCTCACGCCCTGGCGGGCGTCTCGCCGCGCCGCCGCGCGGACCGATCGAGCTCCGCACCGATCGCGCGACGCTCCGCCTCGAGCCCCTGACGAAGCCTGCCTGGGCGCGGGCGATTGGCCGCGATCGATTTGGGCTCTGGGCCGAGCTCATTATTAAGGGTGTGCCTTACAGGATGCGCTGGATCCCGCCGGGGCGTTTCATCATGGGCTCGCCGCCGGATGAGCCCGGACGCGATTACGATGAGAAGCAGCACCCCGTGGTGATCACCCGCGGCTACTGGCTGGGTGAGACGCCGGTGACGCAGGCGCTCTGGCAGGCCGTGACTGGCGAGAACCCGAGCCGCTTCCAGACGCCGGACCGACCGGTCGAGCAGGTAAGCTGGCACGACTGCCACTTAAAGCTGATCACGCGACTCATCCGAGAGTTCCCGTCCGAGCGTGGCGAGGGGTTCCGGCTGCCGACCGAGGCCGAGTGGGAGTACGCGTGCCGGGCCGGGACCACGATGGCGACCTACGCCGGGCCGATCGAGATCCTGGGCGCGAACAACGCGCCCATGCTCGACGCGATCGCCTGGTACGGCGGGAACAGCGGGGAGAAATTCGACAAGCAACACCCGCACAGCGAGGCAGGCACCCGGCGTGTGAGGGGAAAACTCCCCAACCAGTGGGGCCTGTACGACATGCTGGGCAACGTCTGGGAGTGGTGCAGCGACTGGATCAGTCGTAGCGATAGAAGCGCTACACAGCAGGACCCTACAGGCCCAGCTACGGGCGAGGGCCGGGTCGTGCGTGGCGGCTCGTGGGACGACCACGCCAGGTTCGTGCGCGCGGCCTGCCGCCTCGCGTGCGCCCCCGGCCTCCGCGACTCCGCCCTGGGGCTCCGCCTGGCCCGAGGTCAGGGGCCGGCAGGCCCGGTAGGCCCGGAGAGCGAACGGGATGCGCGGCAGGCGGGGCGCGCAGCCACGATCGCGGCCGTCACCCGGGGACGTGGCATGGTGCGTGCGAGGGAGACGATCGGCGTTGGCGCCGTCAGCATCGAGCTGAGCAGCCAGGACAAGGTGATGTTCCCGGACGACGGGATCACCAAGGGCGACTTAGTGACGTACTACCTCGAGATGGCGGCGACGATGCTGCCGTACATTGAGGGGCGGCCGATGACGGTGCAGCGGTTCACATCGGGGATCGGGCGGCCGGGGTTCGTGCAGAAGGAGGCGGGAGAACACTATCCCGACTGGATCCCCCGGGTCGCGGTGCCGATAAGCGACGGCAGGGCGACGACCTACCCGCTGATTGAGGACGCGGCGGCGCTGGTGTACCTGGTGAACCAGAACTGCATTGTCTTCCACCCGGCCGCGGTGCGGCGCGAACGGCTGGCCTACCCGGACCTGTTCATCATGGATCTTGACCCGTCGGACAACGATTTCAATAAAGTCCGCCAGGGGGCGCTGCTGCTGCGCGAGATGCTGCAGGAGATCGGTCTGGTGCCGTACGTGAAGACGACGGGGTCGCGCGGGCTACACGTGGTCGCGCCGATCGTGCCGGAGGAGAATGCAGACGTGGTGGTGGCGTTCGCCCGCACGCTGGCGGAGCGGCTGTGCCGGCGGGCCCCGGACACCTTTACGATCGAGATCGCCAAGAAAAAGCGGGGCGACCGGGTGTTCGTCGACTACCTGCGCAACGGGTACCTGCAAACGGCGGTGGCGCCGTACAGCCTGCGGGCCATCGCCGGAGCGCCGGCCGCGACCCCGCTGGCATGGGCCGAGCTCGACGACCCGGGACTGACGGCGCGAAGCTACCACCTGCGCAACATGGCGGAGCGGCTGCGCAAGGTCGAGGATCCGTGGCGTGGGCTTTGGAGACAAGCACGCTCGCTAATCGCGGCCCGCGAGAAGATGGGCTGAGGTCCGTGAACCGCGGGCGGACCATCCGAGCCGCGATGTGAGGTCCCGAGGGACGTAGGCGCCGCGACGTGGCGGCGATGGGGGCGGTCCACCTTGGCCGGGGCGATCGACGCGACCGGGCTGCAAACGGGGATCGACGCGGCCCTGGCGATCACCGCCCACGCCGACGCCCGCGGGTGGCGGCGGGCGAAGCTGCGGCACCGACGGACCGTGGACGCGTGAGGGCTGCGGGGCTAGCATCGCTGGCGGTGCGGGGCAAACGGGCGAGAACCGGGTCATCCGAGGCGGCACGTGGGACAACCACGCCAGGAACGTGCGCGCTGCCTACCGCAACGCGAACGACCCCGGCAACCGCAACTCCGACCTGGGGCTCCGCCTGGCCCGAGCGCAGGCGCAGGCCGGAGGGTCTGCCTCTGATCCGCCCCATCACCCGTCCGTCCGGCCGAGCGCTGGGCGGCAAACACCGAAGAGGCGCCGACGTGCTCGTAGCCCGCATGGACGTGCGGGCGAGCGCTCGTCGGCGCCTCGCCTTTCAGCAGCCCGGGGCGGGGTAGGCGATGGCCGGCGACGGGGGGCGACATCCGCTGATCGACGGCTGCCCGCCGGCGTGGGCGAGCGCGTGGGGAGAGGACCAGTGCGGGGTCTTCGTGGAGTTCCGGGTCGGCGGGGTGGACCAGCGGATGCGGTGGATCCGGCCAGGAACTTTTGAAATGGGGTCACCCGCGAGCGAGGAGGGGCGCTTCGACGACGAGGGGCCACAGCACGAGGTGACGCTGACACGGGGGTATTGGTTGGCGGACACACCGGTGACCCAGGCGCTCTGGTTGGCGGTGATGGGCGAGAATCCAAGCGCCTTTCAGGAGGGCGGCGACCTGCGTCGGCCGGTCGAGCAGGTGAGCTGGGAAGATTGCCAGCGCCTCTGCACGCACCTCTGCGAGCGGGTGTCCGGGCCGGCGTTCCGGCTGCCCACGGAGGCGGAGTGGGAGTACGCGTGTCGTGCCGGAACCAACGAGTGTAGACACCGATCAGGATCCGCGTAATTCCGGCGGCGAAATTCAGCGGCAGGAAACGCCGGCGAGAAGCACCGGCGAAAGGCACCGACGAGAAACGCCGGCGAGTGCGCCGGCGAG
>Ga0075163_10003298_pt1 | contig 21681 bp, 15 predicted proteins | sample JI1023141ADNA_FD_71478 | JGI IMG/M metagenome (GOLD analysis project Ga0075163, IMG submission 71478) | Wastewater effluent complex algal communities from Wisconsin, to seasonally profile nutrient transformation and Carbon sequestration -... | ecosystem: Engineered > WWTP > Effluent > Algae... | reverse complement strand
CCCCGGCTCGTCCGGACAACTCCCCGGCTCGTCCGGACAACTCCCCGGCTCGTCCGGACAACTCCCCGGCTCGTCCGGACAACTCCCCGGCTCGTCCGGACAACTCCCCGGCTCGTCCGGGGAACTCTCCGGCTCGTCCGGGGAACGCCATGACGCAGCCTGCGGGGCTGCCCCCGGACGCCGTGAACTTCGTGTGGAGAACCCAAAGCGCGGTGGTTTTGAGCGGAGCACGGGCAATCACCCTGATGACCACCGCCTTGCGGCGGCAGCTACCCGCTCCTCGTCGCCGCGCCTGCAAGGGCGTGGTTCTCCCTTTTCAGGAAGCGTTGATTTCACCACAGAGTCACAGATCCGCCCGAAACGACATTCCGGCTCCATCCCGAAAGCGATCGATACAAGCCAACGGCGATAACGAGGATTGGATCTGCCGATGATCACACGTTTCAGGTGCAGTTCAGTAATGACCTGCGAATCAATGTTCGCATTGCGCGCGCAAGTCCGCTCATGCCGATCCACGCCAAGGGAGAAAATTGGTCTTCCCATTTCGTATGGCTCCCGCTAGCCTCGCGCGAAATCAACCAACCAGCCCGCTCCCACCATGCAGACACAGCTCAAGATCAAGCTCTCGGTATTCATGTTCCTGCAATACTTCATCTGGGGCTGTTGGTATGTGAGCATGGGGGCCTATCTGGCCAACACGCTGAAGTTCGAGGGCGCGCAGATCGGTCTGGCCTACGGCGCGTTTGCCATCGGTGCGATGATCTCGCCGTTCCTCGTCGGCCTGATCGCCGACCGCTTCTTTGCCTCGGAGAAGCTGCTTGCCGTGCTCGGCATTCTCGGTGGCACGGTGCTCTGCTATCTGCCGAGGCTCCAAGAGTTCTCCAGCTTCTATCCAGCGCTGATTCTTTACTGCGCCCTGTACGTCCCGACCCTCGCGCTCGGGAACTCCCTCTCCCTTCATCATCTCGACTATCCGAAGACCGACTTCCCGCGTGTGAAGATGCTGTCCGCCGTCGGCTGGATCGCGGGCCTCGTCGCCCTGAACTCGCTGAAGGGGGCGGAGTCTCCGATCCAATTCTACCTCGCGGGCGGTGCGTCCATTGTCTTCGGCCTTTTCTCCCTCATGCTCCCGCACACACCGCCGATGAAAACGGGCGCGGACGTCAGCATTGGCGAGATCCTCGGCCTCGACGCGCTGGCGCTCCTCAAGAAGCCATCGTTCGCGATCTTCATCCTGTGCATGTTCCTCATCTGCATCCCGCTCTACTTCTACTTCGTCAATCTCGGCATCTACCTCACCGAGCTGAAGTGGGAAAACATGCTGGTGAAGACCTCCTACGCGCAAATCTCCGACGTCGTTTTCTTCCTGCTGCTGCCGCTGTGCCTCAAACGCTTCGGCTACAAGAAGACGATCTTCATGGGTATCGCCTGCTGGGTGGTGCGTTACTTTGCCCTCGCCGGCAGCGTGGATGCGGGCGCGTCGCAGACGGCGTTTATCTTCGCCGCCATCCTGCTGCACGGCGCGTGCTACGACTTCCTCTTCATCGCCGGCCAGCTCTACGTCGATGACGAGGCCAACGAGCGCATCCGCGGTGCGGCGCAGGGATTCATCGCCTTCATCCTTTGGGGCGTGGGCGCGTTTGTCGGCACACTGCTAGCAGGCAAGGTTCTCGCCGCCCACGCTTTGGAGAAGCCCGTCAACGGACTCTCCCACGACTGGCAGGCCATCTGGCAAACTCCGGCCTGGGGCGCGGCGGCGGTGCTCGTGCTATTCGTGATCTTCTTCCGCGATCCCAAGAAGTCGGAGGGCTGATCTCATGGGACGCGCTTCTTCTCTTTTTCTAGGCGTCATGCTCGGCGTGACCGCCGCTCACGCTCAAACGCGCGTGGCGTGGACCGCCTCGCGCATCCACGGCACGCCGGAGCCACCGAAGCCCTTCGTCGCCGAGCAGGTCTTCACCAAGATCACGCTCGCCAATGCGCTCGACATCGTGCCCGTGCCCGCGCTGAACCAATGGCTCATCGCGGAGAATGGCGGGAAAATCTGGACGGTGCCAAATGAGACCGGCACCGCGCAGGCCGACATCGCGATCGATCTCAAGGCCGCGCATCCGACGTGCGATCACGTCTATGGCATCGCGTTTCACCCAAACTTCGCGCAGAACAAACAAGTCTTCATCACCTACACGAACGGCAACCAACTCGATGACGGCTCACGGCTCTCCCGTTTCAAGGTGGTGCGCGACAAACCCCTTCAGATCGACCCCGCCAGCGAGGAGATCATCCTCACCTGGCTGAGCGGCGGACACAACGGCGCGGCGGTGGCCTTTGGCGCGGACGGATTCCTTTATCTCTCCACCGGCGACGCCGAGGTGCCCGCGCCGCCTGATCCGCGCATCACGGGCCAGGACATCAGCGACATCCTGTCGTCCGTGCTCCGCATTGATGTGGATCGCAACGACGAGGGCAAGGCGTATGCGGTGCCGAAGGGCAATCCGTTCGTCACCACGCCGAACGCCCGCCCCGAAATCTGGGCCTACGGCTTCCGCAATCCGTGGAAAATTAGCTTCGACCGCAAAACGGGAAACCTCTGGTGCGGCGACGTTGGCTGGGAACAGTGGGAGAACATTTATTTGATCACACGCGGCGGCAATTACGGCTGGAGCGCCATGGAGGGAAACAACAGCCTCTTCCCCGAGCGCAAAGGCCCCACGCCCATCTCGCCACCGGTCGTGACACACGGTCACGACGAAGCGGCATCGATCACCGGCGGCTTTGTGTATCGCGGCACACGCCTGCCTGAGCTGGATGGCGCGTACATTTACGCCGACTACGAGACGGGCAAAGTCTGGGCGCTCTGGCACGACGGAAAGCAAACCCTGCGACACGAGGAGATCGCCGATACGCCGCACAAGATCGTCACCTTCGGCCAGGGTGAGGACGGCGAGCTGTTCTTCATCCACTACGGCAATCCATCAACGGTCCACCGCCTCGCGCGCAATCCGAACGCTGGCAAGACGTCCCCCTTCCCCCGCAAACTGAGCGAGACGGGACTGTTTGCCGACGTCACGAAGCAGACGCCCGCGGCCGGCGTCGTGCCATTCAACATCCGCGCGCCCATGTGGGCCGACGGCGCGACGGGGCAGCGATTCATCGCCATGACTGGCGCGAGTGATGGCGTGATCACGACGCTCTCGCCGAACAAGAACAAGAACCGGATCGACTCGAAGGTCACCTGGCCGAAGGACACCGTCCTCGCGAAGACCATCAGCATGAGAATGCAAAGTGGCGACGCAGCGAGCGCGAAGAAGATCGAGACTCAGGTGCTGCATTACGACGGCGAGACCTGGAATCCGTACTCCTATCGCTGGAACGACGATGCCACCGACGCCGACCTCGTGGGACCGCACGGCGACGAGCGCAGGCTTGACCTTGCGGGCAAGATCCACCCCGGCGGCAAGCATACCCACACCTACCGCTTCCACAGTCGCGCCGAGTGCATGCGCTGCCACAACGCGTGGAGCGGCTTTGCCCTTGCCGCCCAGCCACAGCAACTCACCGACGACAGCGCACTCACACTGACTGAGTTGGGGCTGATCGATGCGGACTACTCGAAAAGGAGCGAGGCCCGCGTGTCCTATCCGCATGATGAATCGCTGGCTCCTGTCACCCGAGCTCGGTCATGGCTGCACGCGAACTGCGCCCATTGCCACCGCGAGAATGGTGGCGGCTCCGTGCCACTGATGGTCAATGCGGAGATGGACCCGGCCCAGATGCGCGCGCTCAATGAGAAGCCCACCCGCGGCGACTTCGGCATGAAGGACGCGCAGGTCATCATGCCCGGCAGCCCTTGGAAGAGCGTACTGCTCCACCGCATCGCAACCAGCGGCTCAGGTCACATGCCAGTGCTCGGTGCACGCGATGTGGATGAGCACGCCATCGGCTTCATGGCCGAGTGGATTCTCTCCATGTCCAAGAGCGCGCGCCCCTTGTCACCCAACCCCGTGGCGTCTCTCGACTCTCCCGAGACCGCGCTCGATGTGCTCATCATGCGTGACATGCTCGATGCCCGTGAGTTTGAAGAGGCCACACGGAAGGCCAGCAAGTCGGCCAACCCGCACATCCGCGGCTTGTTCGAGCATTTCCTGCCCGATAGCGAGCGCATCGAGATCCTCGGCCCTTCGGCGACGGCTGCAAAGATCACGGCGAAGAAAGGCAACGCAAAACGCGGTGCGGAGTTGTTTTTGCCCACTGGGAAAGCAGCCACCTGTCTCGCCTGCCATTTCATCAACGGCAGCGGACGCGATTTCGGGCCCGACCTCTCCAAGGTCGGATCGCGACTGAAACCGGATCAGATCATCGAGAGCCTCCTCACGCCCTCGAAGACGATGGCGCAGGGTTTCCAACCCGTTGTGGTGACGCTGAACGATGGCGGCGTGCAGACCGGCTTTGTGGTGAAGCGTGAAGGCGAATCCGTGACGCTCAAGATCGCCACCGGCCAGACGCTGCCGCTGAAAAAGCAGGACATGAAGTCCGAGCAAGCGCTCCCGATCTCGCTCATGCCCGAGGGCTTGCTCCAAAGTCTCACCGCGCAGGAAGCCGCCGATCTGGTGGAGTATCTCGCCAACCTCAGGTGATCGACCACGTACGAACTCGCCACTATCATCGCCCTCAACAACCCATCCAACATGAACACCAAAACACTCGCATTCACCTTCGCAGCGCTGGCCAGCACCGCCCTCGCCGGAGACAACTTCCTCGTCTATTACGGCACCTACACCGGCGCAAAGACCGGCAGCAAGGGCATCTATGTCTCCAAGTTCAACGCCGCCACCGGCGAACTCGGCAAGCCAGAGCTGGCGGGCGAGACCGGCAGTCCAAGTTTCTTGGCCATTCATCCATCGAAGAAGTTTCTATACAGTGTCGGCGAGATGGCCGTGCCAGGACAGAAGGGCGGCGGCGTCACCGCCTTCAGCATTGAACTGCCATCGGGCAAGCTGACGAAGATCAACCAAGTCTCATCCGTGACCGGCGGCCCGTGCCACATCAATCTCGACAGCACGGGCAAGATGGCCATCGTCGCAAACTATGGAGGCGGATCGACGGCATCGTATCAGGTGAAGGACGACGGCGCGCTCGACGGACCAGCCAGCCACCACCAGCACACTGGCTCCAGCGTCAATCCCAGCCGCCAGAAGGAACCACACGCGCATTCGGTCAACATCAGCCCAGATAACCGCTTTGCCTTCGTCTGCGACCTCGGCACGGACAAGGTGAACATCTACGCCATCGACCCGAAGAGCGGTCGCATGACACCTCACGAACCCGCCTTCGCCAAGGTTCCCGCAGGCAGCGGCCCGCGTCATCTTGCGCTTCATCCGAACGGCAAGTTCGTCTTCGTGAACAACGAGATCACGCTCACCGAGACCGTCTTCGCCTACAACGCGGAGAAAGGAACACTCACCGAGGTCGAGACCGTCTCCACCATCCCAGAGGCCGACCGCAGCCAGAGCGGCCTAAGCACCGCCGAGACGCGCGTGCATCCCAATGGCAAGTTCGTCTATGTCTCCAATCGCGGACACGACACCATCGCCGTATTCGAGTGCGACCCCACGACCGGCAAACTGAAGCTCATCCAGAACGCCAATGTCGAAGGCAAGACGCCGCGCAACTTCAACCTCGACCCCAGCGGCAAGTGGTGCATCGCCGCGCACCAGGGCAGCAACTCCATAGCGCTCTTCAAGGTGGACGCCGAAACCGGCAAACTGACATTCACCGGCACCAAGCATGAAGTCGGCGGGCCGTGCTGCGTGAGGTTCCTTGCCTTGGACTAATCGCCCTCCCGACCGAAAACTGACTGACACATGATCCCCATCGACTTCTCTTTCAAGACCGCGCTCATCACCGGCGCCTCCCAGGGCATCGGCGCGGAGATGACGCGGACGTTTCATCGCGCGGGCGCAAAGGTGCTCATCAATCATCCAGGACTGCCTGGCACGACCGCCGATGCCGAGTTGCTGGCCTCGGAGTTGAACTCACTGCGCATCGGCAGCGCGGCCGCCATTGCCGCAGATGTGTCGAAGCCCGAGGAAGTGCAGTCGATGATGCGGCAGATCAAAGCCGAGCACGACGGCATCGACTTCCTGATCAACAACGCGGCGATCATTCGTGATCGCACGCTCTCGAAGATGTCGCTCGAGGAATGGGACGCCGTCATGGGAGTGAACCTGAACGGCGTGTTCTTCTGCTCGAAGTTCGCGCTCGAGATCATGCGCGACGGCGGCTCCGTTGTGAGCTTTGGCAGCATCGCGGCGATCCAGGGCTTCTTTGGCCAGGCAAACTATGCGGCAGCAAAGGCAGGCGTGCAGGCCATGATGCGCGTGCTCAGCCGCGAGGGCGCACGCCGGAACATCCGCGCCAACGCCGTCGCGCCAGGCGTGATCGACACCTCGATGGCGGCGACGATACCCGAGAATGTGCGGCAGGAGATGATGAAGAATGTGCCACTGGGCCGCTTCGGCGAGCCATCGGAAGTGGCCAACGTTGTTCTCTTCCTTTGCTCATCGCTGGCTTCCTACGTCACCGGACAGACGATCGAGATCAACGGCGGCTGGCGTGGTTGAATGAGGGCCGCCGCACGCATTGCAACAGCCGAGCAAGCCATCGCCGCCATCCCGAGCGGCGCAACGGTGGCCGTGGGTGGCTTTGTCGGCGCAGGGCATCCCGAGATGCTGACTCACGCGCTGGAGCAGCGATTTTTGAAAACGGGAACGCCGACCGATCTCACGCTCTATTACTGCGCGGGTCAGGGTGATCGCGCCGAGCGCGGCCTGAATCATCTGGCGCACGCCGGCCTGCTGAAGCGCGTGATCGGCGGCCACTGGAACCTTGCACCGAAGCTCGGCAAGCTGGCGCTGGCCAATGAGATCGAGGCCTACAATCTGCCGCAGGGCGTGCTGAGCGTCTTGCTGCGCGAGATCGCGGCAAAGCGGCCCGGTGTGATTACTCAAGTCGGCCTGAACACTTTCATCGACCCTCGGCAGAGCGGTGGCAGGCTCAATGCGCGCACCATCGAACCGTTGGTCGAACTGCTGACGCTCGATGGAGAGGAGTGGCTGCGATACAAGTCAGTGCCGGTCCACGTCGCGCTGATCCGCGCGACCTACGCAGATGCGAAAGGCAATCTCAGCATGGAGTGCGAGGGCCTCATCGGCGAGGTGCTGCCGATCGCGCAGGCGGCGAGGAACCACGGCGGCATCGTCATCGCACAGGTGGAGAACGTTGTGGACCGCATCGCGGACCCCAAGTCGGTCCGCGTGCCGGGTATTCTCGTCGATTACATCGTCACCTCGGCGGGCGTGATGCACGATCAGACGTTTGGCGAGGTCTTTGATGAAGCTTTGATTGTCTCGGCCGATGAACTGGCTGGCATCGAGCCGATGGGATTCTCGGAGCGCAAGATCATCGGTGCGCGGGCACTGGCGGAGATTCGCGATGGTGAGATCGTGAACCTCGGCATCGGCCTACCCGAAGCGGTTGCTGCAGTGGCCGCCGAAACCGGCAGGCTGAACGAGATCACGCTGACCGTGGAGGCGGGCCCCATCGGTGGCGTGCCCGCGTCGGGTTTGAGCTTCGGATGCAGCTACTATCCCGAGGCGATCATCGACCAGCCTGCGCAGTTCGACTTTTACGACGGCGGCGGCATCGACATCGCCGTGCTCGGCGCGGTGGAGATCGATGCGGAAGGCAGCGTGAACGTGGCGAGCTTTGCGGGCCGCTTTGCCGGTGTCGGCGGCTTCACCAACATCAGCCACACGGCCAAACGACTGGTCTTCTGCTGCACGTTCACTGCTGGCGGTCTCGCAGTGGAAATGGAGGACGGTGCATTGCGCATCCTCCGCGAGGGGCAGCATCCGAAGTTTGTGAGGCAGATTCAGCATGTGTGCTTCCACGGCCCATCAGCGCTCGCCCGAGGACAACAGGTACTCTATGTGACGGAGCGCGCCGTTTTTGAGCTGACATCGGTCGGACTGCGGTTGATCGAGATCGCGCCGGGCATCGACCTGCAAACCCAAGTCCTCGACCACATGGCCTTCAAGCCAACCGTGGCCACCGAGGTGAGGACGCTCGAAATTCCGAAACACTGACCACGCCAGCCGGTCCGCCTACAATTCCTTCCGGTGCGTCTCCTCCGCCAGCCACACGGACACGAGCGTGATCGCCGCCATGATGATGAGATAGACGGCGATGGGCCATGACTTGCCGCCGCTCTCGGTCAGCAGCCAAGTGGCGATGAGCGGGGCGAGTCCGCCGGCAAGTGGCGATGCGAGCTGGTAGCCGAGCGACGCGCCGCTGTAGCGGACCTTCGTGCCGAACAGCTCGGAGAAAAACGCGGCCTGCGGGCCATACATCGCAGCGTGGCCGATGAGGCCGATCACGATGGCGAGGCAGACGAGCGTTGCGCTTTTCGTCTCGATCAGCATGAAGAACGGAAACGCGAACAGCGCGAGAAACAACGCTCCTCCGAGATACACCGGCCTTCGACCAGCGCGATCCGAGAGCGCGCCGAAGAGCGGGATGGCAACCAATTGCACCGCCGAACCAACGAGCACGGCATTGAGCAGCGTGCTCTTTGCCATGCCGAGCTGCTGGCTGCCGTAGCTGAGCGCGAGCACGGTGAAGATGTAGAAGAAGGCGTTCTCCGCGAAACGCGCGCCCATGGCCAGCACGACGTTGCGCGGATGCTTCCGCAGCACTTCGATGATCGGAACGCTTTTGTCCGACACCGCGCTCTTCGTCTTCTCAAACAGCGGGCTCTCCATGATCTTCAGGCGGATGAACATGCCGATGAAGAGCAGCAGCACGCCGAGGAGAAACGGCACGCGCCAGCCCCAGGCGAGGAATTGATCCTCGGGCATCGATGAGAAGATGTTGAAGACCAGATTCGCGAGCAACAAGCCCACCGGCACCCCAGCCTGCACCCAGCTCGCGTAGAAACCACGCCTCCCCTCCGCGCCGTGCTCCACAGCCATGAGCACCGCGCCGCCCCATTCTCCACCGACGCCGAAGCCTTGCACGAATCGCAGCACGACGAGCAGCACGGGCGCGGCGACGCCGATGGTTTCATAAGTGGGCAAGAGGCCGATGCACACCGTGGCGACGCCCATGAGCATGAGCGTGGTCACGAGCATCGATTTGCGGCCGATCTTGTCTCCGAAATGGCCAAACACGATTCCGCCGAGCGGTCGCGCGAAGAAGCCGACCGCATACGTCGCAAACGCGGCCATCGTGCCGGCGAGCGGGTCCATGCTCGGGAAGAACAGCTTGTTGAAGACCAGCGCCGCCGCCGTGCCGTAGAGGAAGAAGTCATACCACTCGATGGTCGTGCCGATGAAGCTGGCGATGACGACTCGGCGGATGTCATTTGGCTGCGGAGCGGGGTTTGCGGACATTGATTGAGGCTAGCGCAGAATCGCACTTGGCATCAAGATGGAATGTCGTCTGATCGTACTGCATCCAGCACCGCACCATGAAACGCCTCACCGCATCCATCGCTCTTTTCGTCTGTTCAGTCTCGTCGCTCATCGCCCAACAACCGCAGGCGGAGATCGTCTCCGTGGAAAAGATCTGGGACAAAGCCAAGCACAACGCCTTCCCCGACCTGGTCCGGTTCAAGAACCTCTTCGTCTGCTCATTCCGCGAGGCTGACGATCACGTCGGCGGCGACGGACAGGTTCGCATTCTCATCTCATCCTCGGGCACCACCTGGGTGCAGCAGGCCGTCGTCAGCGAGAAAGGCGTCGATCTGCGCGATCCAAAACTCTCGGCGGCGACGGAGGATCTACTGATGCTGAACATGGGCGGCTCGGTTTACAATGGCACGACGGTCTTGCAAAGCCGCCAGCCGCGCGTGGCCACCTCGACCGACATCAAGTACTGGACGCCCAACGTGAAGGCCCTCGCCTCGGGCGACTGGCTGTGGCGCGTGACGTGGAACGAGCAGGACAAAAAATTCTACGGCGTGTCCTACAACCACCACCCCACCACGGGCGGCCCGAAGCCCGAAGCGGAGTGGTCGGCAAAACTCTACTCAAGCCTCGACGGCAAAGTATGGCAACTCGTCTCCACGCTGAATGTCACCGGCCAGCCCAACGAAGCCACCATCCGCTTCAAGCCCGACGGCACCGGCATCATCCTCATGCGCCGCGAGGCGGGCGACCGCAAAGGTGTGATCGGTGTGTCGAAGCCACCTTATCGTGACTGGACCTGGACACCCATCCCCTACCCTCTCGGCGGCCCCAATTTCATCGTGCTGCCCGACGGCTCCATGATCGCCGGCACGCGCGTCGTCGGCCCACGCTTCGGCCTTTTCAAGATGACCGAGACCACCTTCGAGCCGCTCATTCCCCTGCCCAGCGGCGGCGATTGCAGCTACCCCGGCATGGTCTGGCACGACGGCCTGCTGCACATGACCTACTACTCGTCCCACGAAGGCAAAGCCAGCATCTACTACGCCAAGGTGAAGCTGCCCTGGGTGACGGCGAAGTAGGCACAGCGCGGGCAACGCGACTTGAGTCACGTCGCTTCCCCGGGTCTTTCTCGCTCGGAAAAGCGATTTGCAACAGAGTCGGCTTCAGGTAAAAAGCGCACACCCGAAACGCGCATGATATCTCCCGACAAAGGCACGGCTCACAGCCGCGCGCGCTTTGACACCACTCGCTGGAGTCTCGTGGCTGCGGTGGGCAGTGAGCAGTCGCAGGTGGCGGATGAGGCACTCAACGATCTCTGCCGCGCCTATTGGCGACCGATCTACGCGGAGATCCGTCGTCGCGGGCATGGTGCCGTGGATGCGCAGGATCTCGCGCAGGAGTTCTTCGCGCGGATGCTGAGGCGCTATGCCTTTGGGAAGGCGAATCGAGAGAAGGGCCGCTTTCGCACCTATCTGCTCGGCTCGCTGGATTACTTCCTCGTCGATGACTGGCGCGGCAAGAATGCGCTGAAGCGCGGCGGCGATGCGGTGATGGTGCCGTTTGTGGATGGCGAGGGCGAGACGTGGTTTCAGCAGCAACCGGCCTGTGGCGCGACACCCGCAGAGATGTTTGATCAAAACTGGGCGGTCGTGCTGATGGATCGAGCGCTCAAGACCCTTCGTGATGAATATGAAAGCACGGCACGCGGCAATGTCTTCGCGGCGGTCGAGCCGTTTCTGACCGCCGACTCGGGCGCGGACGGCTACGAGGACGTTTGCGGGCAAATCGGCCTGACCTCCCAGGCATTCGCCGTCGCCGTGCATCGCGTGCGGCGGCGTTTTCGTGTTTGTGTGCGACAGCAGGTCGAGATGACCGTGCTCGATCCCGCCGAGGCAGCGGCGGAGATGAACCATTTGTTCGGCCTCTGATCGCATGAATGCCGACACCACCACTTGCCAAACCTGCGGCACGCCGATCTCGGCGGAGGTGCTCGGCGGCAAGTGCCCGGTGTGCCTGCGCAAAGTGGCGCTGGCGGAGCCTACGCTGCTGGATGATACGATGATGGTTCCCCCGCCAGTGGCTACCCCGCCAAGAGTGGATTGGGAGCCGCCTTCGGCGGAGGAAATGAGCGCCTTGCTGCCGGCTGGGGCATACACGGTGGAGGGATTCATCGGTCGCGGAGGCATGGGGGCGGTTTACAAAGGCACGCAGCTCAGATTGAAGCGCGCGGTGGCCATCAAGCTGATGCGCCAGGATCAGACCACGGATTTCCGTGAGCGTTTCCTGCGGGAGGCGCACACGCTGGCCCGGCTGAACCATCCGGGCATCGTCAACGTCATTGACTGCGGGGAGGCGGGCTCGGACCTTCTCTACATCATCATGGAGTTCGTGGATGGCGCGGACCTCATGGACGTGCTGCGCTCCGGGCGCATGACGCAGGAGACGGCCTTGCAGCTCGTTCCCCAGATCTGCGATGCGCTCCAGTTCGCGCACGACCACGGCATCGTTCACCGGGACATCAAGCCTTCCAACATCCTGCTCACGCGGGACGGGCGCATCAAGATCGCGGACTTCGGCCTGGCCAAGGCGCTCGACCCCGGCAGCACGCTCCAGACTCGCTCCGGCACGAGCATGGGCACGCCGGACTACGCCGCGCCGGAGCAGTTCGTGCCAGGAGCGGCGGTGGACCACCGGGCGGACATCTACGCCCTGGGCGTGATGATCTACCAGATGATCACCGGCCACATCCCGCGCGGCGCGTGGAAGCCCCCCTCGCAGACCGGCACCGTGGACCCGAAGTGGGATGAAATCGTGAACCACGCGATGCAGCCGCGTCCGGAGGACCGCTATGCCAGCGTCAGCGTGGTGCGCACGGAGGTCTCAAAGATCAGCACTGTGACCGTGGCACCGGGCGGCGCGGATCAGAAACCGCGGAAGAACTCGCGCACGCTCGTCTTCTCCGCTGCCGCGATCCTCGTGCTTGCAGTAGGTGGTTACTTCGGGTGGGAGAAGTTCAAGACACCGGCAAACTCCAGCGCGCCAGCCGCATCTGCCACACCGGAGAAGCCCGCTCTGCCCGCCCCCATCCGCCTGTGGGATGCGGCGGACAAGATTCCCAAGGGGCCGGAGAAGACGTGGGAAGACGATGCGCTGCGGCTGGACAATGTCGAAGTGGCTCACGTTTTCCCCGTGGTTCAGCGCGTGGCGGTCAAGACATCCATCCGCGTCAACCCAGATACCGCGCAGGGCAAACTCGGCCTGAGGCAGAGGGCACGTGATGAGGGTGCCTATTTCTTGTATGTGGATTTTGCGAGTTCCAACCTTGCTCTCTTAATCGAGGGGCAGGACAAAAAGGGCCCTTTGAAGACATGGAAAATGCCACGCCAATATCGTCCAGGCGAGTGGCTGCCGGTGGAACTGCGGGTGGCTGATGGGGAGATCAGCGTGTCGCTGGAAGGCAAGCTGCTCGGCGCCTTTCAGGATTCGACGTTTTCTGATTTCACGGCCTTTACCCTCTCGAGCGCTCCGTATGCTCACTTCCGCGACATCGAAGTGCTGCCGCTGGACCCATCGTGGACAAACCGGCCACCAGCCCCGTCCGTCCCTGTCACCGTCACGGTGGCGGAGACAGCCCAACGACCGGTGCCGAAACCCGCCTCCTGGGTGGATGCCACGGCGCAGGTGCGTGATGCCGTGGTGCAGGCTGGTGCCGGTGCGTTCAAAGGCGACTGGCTTGTCCTCTCCCAGCCTTATTTCACCCGGATGCCTGACCGCAAGATCTTACGAAATGCCGTGGTGCGGATGAGCTTCAAGGGCGTGGCCGGCATGGCGTTGCGCTCCAGCCTAACAGATCTCAGCTACCAGTGCGTGCTGAATACGGACCGCACTTTGGGTTTGTTCATGAATGACAGTTTCTCTAACACGCGGGTGCATTTCAACAAGGTGGTCAAACTCGAGCCAGATTTCGACCTGCTGGCTGAGCATGAGCTGGTGATGGCGGCGGAGGAGGATCTCATCTCGGTGTGGCTGGATGGCCGCCTGATGCTGAGCCAGCGAGATAGCAATCTGGCTCAGGGGCGGATCTCTGTGATCTTCCAGGCTGCTGGAAGCAACGCCTCCCTCCATCCACAAGTCAAGAAGGTGGAGTATGCCGAGTTGGGCGGCGCAACTTCGCCACCTGCGGCACGACCCGTCAAATAGGACGATCCGCCTTTCCTGACGTTCGTGTGACTCTTTCCTCACTCGAAGTCAGGCTCAGCTTCATCATGATGGGTGATGATTGGCAGGAGAATGAAGGCAGAAGAATATCCTGATTCTCCTGCCTTCATTCTTCTGCCAGTCGGCTCTTGGAGATGCACAAAACTTGATGACGATGGGTAGATTCGGGTGAGGCAGCGTGGCGAGGGAGCAGCGCCTTTTTTCATTCAAACTCTGCCTCTCTGCCCCTGCCTGATAACTTGGCTGGTAAAAGATGGTGGGTAAAAAATGTGAGCCTCTGTTTGTTGATCTTTTACCCCCAATCTTTTACCGGATAAGGTTTCCCTCCGTTCCACAACCAAGCCGCCTTGATCTCAGGGGGCTCTGCGGCAAGAGCCGAGCGTGAGTAGTGCAGACCACGCCTTGCATGAGGCTCGGTGGAACAGGAACGAAAAAAAACTTCACGCTGCCTGTAATCGGCGCGGAGCAGTCACGAAAAGACGCGGTGAACCCATGTCATCGCGCTCGCATTACAACGGCAACTCTGCCCAGCCCCCCACCCGTTCGGGTAATGGCGATCCTTTTCCAGCCAGTCTATGGGCACGGATGGAAAGCATTGGCTGCAACGGCGAGAAACAAAATCAGGAGGCCGTGGGCATTCTCGCCTCCGAGCTGAATGTCACTCAGCGCCAGGCCGAGGTGTTGCACTGGATCGCCGAGGGAAAATCGAACGGCGAGATCGCCACCATCCTCGGTTGCTCCATCAACACGGTGAAGGCGCACGTGAAGGACATCTTCCAGCGCCTCGGTCTGCACAGCCGCTCCGCTGCCACTGCCTGCGCCTACCGCGCCCACATCAGCCACGCCCGCCGCCCAAGCGACCTACCCGGAAGGGTAATACCGGAAAATGAGCCGAGCCGGTAAGATCACGATTCAATTCAGGGAAATTCAGGAAAAAGCGCCCGATACCGCCATGAACTCCAGTCCTGCCAAGCCCATTTCCCAACGCGTGTGTCCGTCGTCCCGGCGCGTGTGCCCGTCGTTCCAACGCACGCGTCCGCCATTCCAACGCACGCGTCCGTCGTCCCGACGCGCGTGTCCGTCGTCCCGACGCGCGTGTCCGTCGTTCCAACGCGCGTGTCCGCCGTTCCAACGCGCGTGTCCGTCGTCCCGACGCGCGTGTCCGCCGTTCCAACGCGCGTGTCCGTCATTCCAACGCGCGCGTCCATCGTTCCAACGCGCGTGTCCGTCGTTCCGACACACGATGGGGGGAGCGCAAATCGTTGATTTTCAACAACAACGCGCCCGCCTCCCGGGACCGCGCCGCCTTGTAGGCCGTCTCTGTGAGACGGCTTCTCCTCGGCGTCTCACAGAGACGCCCTACAAGCCTGAGCCTCTGGCACAGACGCCCTCCAACCTCTCTTCCCATGAAACCCGTCACCTGGAACATGCCCGGCCTGCGCTGGGGGGACAAAAATCTACGCTGGGGAAGTCCAAGCTACTTGCTCGAATTTTCGGATCCCGGCTGGGTCTATGACCCCAACTCCCTTTCACAACCGCCACCCACACCCGTCACCAACACCAACCCTCGTAGAAAGAAAAAAGCCATGCCTAAATCGCCTTACATCAAGGCCGCTGACGCCGCTTTTGCCGCGCAGATGCTCCAGTTCAAGAACAACATCGGCAGCTACGCCACCACCGTGGGCGTCACCGTGGACGAAGTCACCGCGCAGGCTGCTGACGCGGACTACTTCGCCTATGTGCTGGCCTGCCAGGACGTGGCCGACAGCCTCGGCCAGCAGTGGACGACGTGGAAGGACATCACCCGCTACGGCGGTGCCTTCCCTCCCTCCGGCGCGCCGCTGCCGCCCGTCTTCCCCACCGCCGTTGCCGCCGTGCTCGCCGGCATTGAAAAACGCTTCCGTGATCTGGTGCAGCGCATCAAGAAGCACAAGAACTACAACCCAGCCATCGGAGAGGCGCTCGGCATCGAGGGCGCGGAGAGTGCGCCGCCTCCCCCAGGGGACTTCCAACCGCTGATCCGGCTGGAGATCGTCGGCGGCCAGGTCGTCGTGCGCTGGGGCTGGGAGGGCAAGAGCGCCTTCCTCGACTCCCTCGAGATCGAGGTGGACCGCGGCAGCGGCTTCCAATTCCTGACCATCGACACCACGCCGGGCTACACCGACACCACGCCGCTCCCCGCCACCGCCCAGAAGTGGACCTACCGCGCCATCTTCCGCGTGGGCGACTCCCGCACCGGCCAGTGGAGCACCGAAGTCAGCATCACCGTCGCCGCCTAATCCCTCCGCACCTCCTCCATTCGTCAATCTGCATTCGTCATCCCCCATCGTTCCCCACCATGAAACCTCCCCACCTCCGCCGCCTCATCCTTACCACCGCGCTTCTGCTCGGCAGCATCCTTCCCGCCACGGCGGCGGACTTCACCTCCACCTGGGACAACACCATCGGGAACTGGACGGACACCAGCAAATGGTCCACCCCCGGCGCGCCGGGCACCTTCCCGAACAACGGCAGCCCCACCCCGACCTATGACGCCATCCAGACCGGCGGCAACCTCACGGTGAACCAGGCCATCACCATCGAGAAATACACCCTCGGCGGCGGACCCGCCGGTGCCACAAACACCGGAGCAGGCTTTGACCTGACATTGAACGGACTCCTGACCTTTACCGGCAGCGGCTTCTCCGGCACGCAGTTCAATGGAACGGGTACCATCAACGCCAATGGTGGATCCCTCCTCAGCGGGGGGGGCATGATCGTGAACGGCCGGGTGCTGAACTTGAGCGGCACCACGAGCTGGACCTCGGGGACTATTAATGTCCAAAACTCCGGCTCACTGGTGAATACGGCATCCGGTGTCATGACCAATACCTTGAGCGGTTTCAACGTTATCGAAGGCAACGGCAGCTTCACCAACGCTGGAACTTTCACTGACTCTGGAAGCGGCCACACCAGAATCAGCGCCCCCTTCACCAACACCGGCACAGTGAACGCGAACAGCGGCATGCTGGAGTTTTTTGGGGTCAGCACACACTCAGGCGCCCTCGTGGTCGGCTCGGGTGCCGTGCTATCGTTCGGGGGTGGTGCGCTGCATCAACTGAACACGGGCACTTCTTTCAGTGGCAATGGCACGGTGTCGCTCGACAGCGCCACGTTGTTGCTGAACTCGGCAGTGTCCACCTCGTCCACGACGCCTTTTAACATTTCCGCCTCCGGCACGATCAGCGGCGGTGGAGCGCTCACGTTGAATGGACACTTGACATGGAGTGGCACGATCGGCGGAACGGGTGTGGTCAATGTCAACAGCACCGCGACAATCAGCGCGGGTGGCAATACCCTGAGCGGCCGGGTCATGAACCTGAACGGCAACACGACCTGGAGTAGTAATCCCATTAATTTGGCCAACTCCGCCTCGCTGGTGAACACCGCCACCGGCACTCTCACCTCCACTTTAAGTGGTTATAATCCCATCGAAGGCAGCGGCACGTTCACCAATGCGGGCACCTTCACACAAGCTTCTGGTAACGGATACACTGGTATCCGAGTACCCTTCTCCAACACCGGCACGGTGAACGTGAACAACGGCACGGTGGATCTGATGGATTATACTGCCATCCAGCACAGCGGCAGTACCCTGACCGGCGGCACCTGGAATGTGGCCAATGGCAGCGTTCTCACCTTCACCCAAGGCAGCAACATCACCACCCTCGGCAGCGCGGCGACGGTGAAACTCAGCGGTGCGGGCTCGTCCTTTACCAAGCTGACCGCAGCCCTGAATAACAACCAGGGCAGCTTCACCCTCGCCAACAACCGCGACCTCACCACCGCAGGCGCGTATGCCAACAGCGGCACCACCCGCGTGGAAGACAGCACCACGGTGATGACCATCGGCACCGGCGGCAGCGCGGCCTACACGCAGACCGGCCCCAGCAGCGTCACCATCCTCTCCGGCGGCGCGATGATTGATTCCTCCGCCTTCAATCTCAACGGCGGTGCCCTGCGCGGCACGGGCACCATCGACGGACCGCTCACCGCCACCAGCGGCAACGCCACCACCATCGCCCCCGGTGCCTCTCCCGGCACGATCACCATCAACGGCTCCACCGTGCTCGGCGTGAACAATACGCTCACAATGGAGGTCGGCGGCCTCGCGGCGGGCATCGACTACGACGTGCTGGATGTGAATGGTGTGCTCACTCTCGGTGGCCTTCTCGACATCGACTTCATCAACGGCTTTGAGAACACCATACAGTTCTATGATTTCTTCACCATCGCCACGGCGGACTCGCCCATTCTCGGCTCCTTCTCGAACGTGCTCAGCGGCAGCAGCGTGGGCACGAACACCGCGTTTAACTTCAATGTCTGGTATGGCGCTGGCAGCCCCTTCGGAGCGAACAATCTGGTGATCACCCAGGCCCCCGAGCCCTCGCGCACGCTGCTTCTGGCACTCGGTGCCGCGAGCCTGATGCTGCGCCGCCGTCGCAAATCATAGGCCGTCTCTTTTTGGCCTTCCGCTTGTAGGCCGTCTCTGTGAGACGGCAGATCTCTCTGCGTCGGGAGCAGACGCCCGACGAAGGGACCAAGGCGTCTCACAGAGACGCTCTACAAGTCGCCTCTGCGGGGCGGTTGGCCTACCCGACGAGTTCCTTGCGCGTGAACGCCGCCACGACCGGATAGCCCTTGCCCTCGATGTTCTCGCGGCCGCCTTCCTGGCGATCGACGAGGATGAGGGCGAAGGCGATCTTGCCGCCTTCGGCTTCGATGGCTTCGATGGCCTTCAAGGTGGAGTCACCGGTGGTGATGACGTCATCGACGACGACGACAGTGTCGCCAGCGGCGAAGTTTCCCTCAATGCGCTTGCCGCGACCGTGGCCTTTCGGCTCCTTGCGCACGACAAAGGCCTGCGTCGGCTTTGAATCGCCGGCGAGGCTGGATGCGATGGCGACGGCGAGTGAGATGGGATCAGCGCCCATCGTGAGGCCGCCGAGAGCGGCCACATCGAGCCCGCGCTTCTGCACTTCGGATTTCAGGAGGTCATGCAAAACCTTGCCCACGAGCACCGCGCCGCGGGCATCAAGAGTGGTGACACGGCAATCGACGTAGAGGTCGCTCTTCTTGCCGGAGGCGAGCGTGAAGTCGCCGGTGCGGACGGACTTGGATTTCAGAATTGTGCGGAGTTCTTCTCGTTCAGCGGGAGTGGCCATGCGACTGCACTTAGCGCGAAATTCCCGCGCGACAAGCTAGGAAACAAAAGAGCCTCCGCTTGCGGGCGGAGGCTCTCGAAAAATGCGATCTGAAACCGGACGACTATTTGATCTTGCCGTTGAAGCCCGCCTTGTTCAGCGAGGCGAGGAGGTCTTCCTTGGTGAACTCACCCTGCACGGTGAAGGTTGTCACCTTGACCTCAACCTCGGCGGAAGTCACACCGGGGGTGTCACGCGCGGCGTCCATGATCATGTTGCGGCACCTCAGACAGCAATTGTGGATCTCTGTCACCGTGGCTGATTTCACCTTCTTGCCATTGGCGCTTGCGGCAGGCTTCGCGGCGGATGTCTCGGCGGATTTCGATTCGGCCCCTGGTCCGCCGACGGTCGCGAAGAATCCTTTCTCCATCAGCGCCTCGACCGCCTTCTTGGCACCCGATTTGTTCTTCGCGGTGATAGTGCCCTTCTTTTCATCCACGCTGACGTCGCGCACGTTCGCGACCGCCTTGGTGATGGCATTCTTGCACCCGTCACAGCAACTGTGCGGGCCATCGACGACGACGGGATCAGCGGCGTGCGCTGAAAGGGAAAGGGCGAGGAGGAGGGAAGAAGCGAGGAGGTGTTTTTTCATTGTATGGGATGGACGATTGAGGGCTGAACTTCTTAGCTGCGCGGAAAAAATCAATCAAAGCCTCGTGGCCGTCATGAATCCGCGCCCGGCCACGGTGTCGTGATAGTCGCCGGGTTTGAACCCGGTCTCTCGCAGCAAATCGGCGTACTCGGCGGTGGAGTAGCACTTGCCCTGCGTGGAGTGCATGAGCAGAGCGGAGTACTCGGCCACATGCATCGGGCCGGTTTTGTCGGCATTGATGAAGGCATCGTGGATGATCAACATTCCGCCAGACGGCAAAGCGTCGCGCGAGACGGCGAGGAGCTTCTTCACTTCGGCCACTCCCCAGTCGTGCAGCACATTGGAGTAGAGGTGAACGTCGAAGCCCTCTGGCAGACCGTCAAACATGTTGCCGGTGAGCACATCGACGCGCTCCGCAAAGCCACGCTCGGCGATCAGCTTGGTCGCGATGCGATCAACCGGCACCTGATCGAGAACCGCCGCCCGCATGTGCGCATGATGCGCCGCAACCGAGCAAGCGTAGATGCCGGAGCCTCCGCCGATGTCGAGAAAACGCGAGCGGCCGGTGAGGTCGAGCATCTTCGCCAGCGCCTGCGAGAAATAGATGCCGCGGCAGTCCATCGCGGCGGTGAAACGACGGGCGAACGTTTCGTCCTCCATCGCCTTGTGCCAGTCGGCGGTCGCCTTGTCGCCCGACCAGCCCGCTGGCTTGTCGGTGCGGAGCACTTCGAGGAAATCCTTGGCGATCGGTCGGCTGTGCAAGGAGTCGTAGTAGGGACCAAGATTCCACGGCGAGCTTTTGCTCAGGTGCTCATTCGCAAGCGTCGTCGCGTGAAACGTGCCGTCCCGATTCTCGACAAAGCCGTTCGCGGCTAGCAGCGTGAGCATCACATCCGTCGGTCGCTCGGTGATGCCGAAGTGCGCGCAGATGGCTTCTTTGCTCGACGGATTCTCCGAGAGCCAGGTGAAGAAATCGAGATGCACCAGCGCGGCGGCAATGAGATCTACGGCATAAAGGCAGTCGCGATACTGGTAGATGCGGAGCGGATCAGTCGTGGGCGCGGCGGTGAGGTCGAGAGGCATGGGAGATTCAGTCGGCAGCAGTGCGCTGGTTGGCAAGCCCGGATGATTGATTGAACATCGTTTGATCTTCAACGGACGGGCTTCAGCACGACGGCACGCACATCGGCAAGCTCCCTCTTCAGCGGACCCTCGGGGCGCATGAGAACGTGGTTGATGCCGGCTTTGAGTTTCAGCGTGCCGGCTCTCTGGGGCGCATGCTTCTCGTAGCCGCCGGTGGACTGGACGGTGCCGGTGGTCTGAGAGACTTCGGTCTGGAGAGTGTACTTGTCGCCAGCCGAGTCGTCGTCGGCTGCGAGTTCGACGAGCACCTCGTATTCACCGGCTTGTTTGGCTTCGATGATCCACTCGGCGGAGTCGTCGGCGATGGTCCACGGTGCAAGGACATCGAGAGAAGGGCGATACGCGAGCTTCTGGCCGTAGGTGCGCGCTCTGCTGGCAGGCAGCGTGAAGGCACCATCAGGAGCGGCGGTGATCGGTGCATCCTTCGGCTGCGCTGACTCGATGCCGCTCAGTTCGGCGACGGTCCATGGCAACATGCGGCCAGTGGTTTGCGCGCGAATCTCGGAAACGAGCTTTGCGTCGATCAATGGAGCTTCGTTGCCCCACTCGTTGCGCACATAGCTGAGGATGGCGGCGATCTTCGTGTCATCGAGCAGCGGATTCAGGGCCTGGCCTGGCATGGCGAGATTCCACGGCTGGCCTTTGACCTCGATGGGGCCATAGACGCCTTGCAGCACAATGCGGATCAGCCGCGCGGGATCACCCATCGCCCACTCGCTGCCGACGAGCGGTGGAAACGCGCCGGGCACTCCGCCTCCGTGCGGCTGATGGCACGCGGCGCAGACGGCGGTGTAGTGCGCTTTGCCAAGGTCGATTTGCTTTTGCTGATCGGGCGTGAGTGGGGTCGAGCGCTTGCGGGCGACGGCGGGGGATTGGAGTTCTGGAGCGATGGAGTTGATGCCTTTGAGCAGGGCATCCTTTTGCCAGGCTGCAGTGTGGCTGGCGAACTCGCGGAGATTCTTGATCGCAGTGGCGTCACCGCTGATGGCAATGGACTGGGCGACCAGGGAAAACA
>Ga0075163_10003296_pt1 | contig 21685 bp, 18 predicted proteins | sample JI1023141ADNA_FD_71478 | JGI IMG/M metagenome (GOLD analysis project Ga0075163, IMG submission 71478) | Wastewater effluent complex algal communities from Wisconsin, to seasonally profile nutrient transformation and Carbon sequestration -... | ecosystem: Engineered > WWTP > Effluent > Algae... | reverse complement strand
CGGCTGAGGTTGCGGCGGTGGAGGTGGCGGCGGCGGCGGCGGCTCCATCACCGGCTCGGGTTGCGACCTCGCACACGCGGTGACCTCGACCAGGAACTTGTCGACGTCCGGCTTGTTCGGAGCGTCGGGCATCGCGGTCAGAAAGCGCTTGTAGTAGCTCACCGACTGGTGGCACTGCTTCGCGAACCGGTAGGCCTGCGCGATGTTGTAGAGGTAGGCCGGGTCGGGCTCGAGGTCGTACGCGGCGCGGAACTTCTGGGCCGCGGTCTGAAAGTCGCCGTCGGCGTAGGCCTTCTGGCCATCGCTGTAGAACGCGCGGGCCCGCGAGTTGGGCTGGGCCGACGCACCTGCGGTGAGGGCGAGCAGCACGACTGCGATCCGCGCGATCATTTCGGTTCCATGGTGTCGAGAACGTCCAGCTTGAGACTCTGCCTGACGACGGGCATCCGCGGTGTCGCACGCACGGTGAACCGCTTCGTGAAGCGACCCTCCGACCGGATCTCGACGGGCACCTCCTGATTCATCACCAGCTCGAGCTCGAGGTGACGCCGACCGGTGTAGCGCTGCCTGCCGACGGTCACCTCGAGGGTCTTGCCCTGGTTGGTGACGTCGAGGATCAGCCGCGCGCGCGGGGCTGGCGGCGGCGGAACCGGTCGCGCGACCCCGGCATCGGGACGCTTGGCGACAACAGCGTCGGGTGGCGGCGCGGCATCCGGTTCGACGATGGCGGCATCGAGCGGGAGCGCGGCGTCGGGCAGGGCGATCGGCACGGCCGTCGGTTCGCTCGGTGTGGCGTCCTCGATCGCCGCGACGGCGAGCGCGTCGGGCGTCGCCTCGTCGCCGCGCAGCACCTTGATCAGCACGAACGACAAGATCATCGCGATGCCGAGCACGATCACCGACGTGGCGATCCAGAGACCGCGGCCCTTGCCGATCGCGAGCGCGGCGCTCTCCGACTCCGCAGGGAGCTGGGTCAGCGTCGGTGGTGGCACCACGACCGGCTCGACGGCGGTGTGTGCACCGGAGACTGGCTCGCTGGAGAATCCCGAAAATGTCTCGGTCACCAGCGGCGACGGGGTCTCGACGATCGGCGGTGGAGGTGGAGGTGGCTCGGGCGGCTCGGGATCCTCGAGCTGGATCGCGCCCGCCTCGAGACGCTCGAGGATGGTCGTGACCTCGACAAGCCCGGGGCGCTGCGCCGGTTCCTTCGCGAGCATCGCGATCACCAGCGCGTCGAGCTCGGGCGGCAGCGTCGGCACCACCGACGAGGGCTTGGGCGGCGCCTCCATCAGATGCTTGGCCACCATCTCCATGGCGTTGTCGGCCTCGAACGGCGGCCGGCCGGTCAGCATCTCGAACACGATCCCACCGAGCGAGTAGATGTCGGCGCGGTGATCGATCTCCTTGCCCTTCGCCTGCTCGGGCGCGATGTACTGCGGCGTCCCCACCATCACGCCGCTCTTGGTCCGCTCGATGCGGTGATCCGCGTTCGCGAGCTTGGCGATGCCGAAATCGAGCAGCTTGACGGTGGGCTTCTCGCCGGGGACCTCGACGAGGAACACGTTGTCGGGCTTGAGGTCGCGATGGATCACGCCCTTGTGATGGGCGGCCTCGAGCGCCCGCATCAGCGGCTTCACGATCGCCCTGACCTCGTCGACGCCCATCCGGCCACGCGCGATCCGCTCGCGCAGCGTCTCGCCGACCAGCAGCTCCATCACGAAGTAGCAGCGGCCGTCGGGCATCTCGCCGAACGCGAAGATGTCGACGATGTTGGGATGGCCGATCGTGTTGACGACCTTCGCCTCGTCGCTGAATCGCTCGACGTTGAACGGGTTCGACAGCTCCTTCTTGAGCACCTTGATCGCGGCGCGCTTGCCGATCTTCGGGTGCACCGCCGAGAACACCTCGCCCATGCCACCACCACCGAGCGCCTCCTCGATCTCGTACTCGCCGAGCCGGGTGCCGCGCGCGAGCTCGTACTCCCCGCGCACCATGCCCGTGTCGTCGCCCACCGGACGCACGACATTGGTCGGGTCGTCGGCACTGTCCACCGCCACGCCTCCCTTGCGCTTGCTTGGAGTTACCGGCTCCACGGCGAGCCCCAGTGTAACGCGGGTCCGTGGGTCAACCCCATGTTTTGACTGAAAGTCGCCAACCTCGAAGCCGCGGGCTACGATCGCAGCCCGTGCAGTGCCCGTATTGCAGCGGTGACTCGAGCGTCACCGAGACGCGCGTCACCGCCGACGGCTTGCGGCGGCGACGGGTCTGTACGGCGTGCAAGCGCAGGTTCACCACCTACGAGAAGCTCGGCGCCCCCGGCCTCAAGGTGACCAAGCGCGATGGCACCAACGAGCCGTTCGATGCCGACAAGCTGCTGGTCGCGCTGCGGCGGGTCTGCGCCCACCGCACGAACGTCAGCGACGACGACCTGCGCCGGATCTCGCGCGACATCGAGGCGACGCTGGTCGACGGCGGGCGCAAGTCGATCGCGTGGAGTGACATCGTCGGGCTCGCGCTCGATCGCCTCCGCAACGTCGACGGCATCTGCGCCCAGCGGCTCGCAGCGAACTACACCGACGAGAGCGGCGCGGTTCGGTTCGAGCGCGAAGCCAAGGCGGCGCCGACGCCGCAGCTCGGCCTGCCGCTGCCCGAAGAAGACTAAGCGAGCAGCGTGGTCTCGGCTTCGGCGCCGGGCTGCAGATCGATGCTGCCCATCGCCGACAGCCGCGAGGGCAGGTTGACGGCCTCGCGCAGATCGACGGTGAACCGCCAGCGCGGACGCTGCGCGACGAGCTGCGCGGTGTGCATGACGTCCTCGCGCGTGCGCGGCTGCACCAGGTAGTGATCGCAGCGCCAGCGGGCCGCGTACTGATCGAGCTCGTGCGCTTCGGTCCGAGCGTCGACGATCACGCGGACCTCGTCGGCGTGCATGTTGACGATCGAGCTCCCGCGGACCGGCGTGATCGCCTGCCAGTCGATCGCTCCGGCGGGGACGTGCGTGCCGGTGGTCTCGAGATGGATGCGATAGCCGGCGCGGCGGAGGGGCACCGCGAGCGCGTCGGTCCAGCGCTCGGCCGCCTCGGGACCGGTGACGACGAGCCGGTAGCTCCGCACGGTGTCGAGCGCGTGAACCTCGCGCACGATGTCCTCGACGGCGAGCTGCTTCGCATCGCGATCACCGGCGGTCGCGAACCGGATCATCACCGCCGCGCGACCCGCGTGGGCGCCGGTCGCCTCGAGCATGGGGCCAGCAACTGCAACGCACAGGGTGAGCTCCGACATGGGCCTGTTTCTATCCCGAGGTCCCGTGTCACCCAAGCGGAACGATCACAGTCGTGACAGAGTGCCGGGATGAGCCGTTGCTGCTGGATCGCCGCCGCCGCGATCTCGATGGCTTGTCGCGGTGGCCAGACGCCAGAGGTTGGACCACCGACCTCGGCGGGCAGCGCGGCGCCCACCAAGGCGTTCACGCCGCCGCCGCTGCCGAGCTGCGAGCAGGTGCCGTTCGCCGAGTCGAGCACCGTCCCCGAGGCATCGGGTGCCGCGTGGCTGTCCGACGGCAACCTCCTGGTGGTCTCCGACTCCGGCAACGACGGCGCGTACGTCGTCCTGAATCCCGAGACGGGCAGCGAGGTCAGCGCGGGTCGGTTGCCGATCGGCGATGGCAAGGACGACATCGAGGGGCTCGCGATGCGTGGCGAGCAGCTGATCGGCGTGTCGTCGTCGGGATGGATCCGCGCGTGGAAGCGCAGCGCCGCGGGCTGGGAGCTTGTCGATGGGCCGTATCCGCTCGGCCGCATCGACCTGCCCGACAAGAAGAAGGCGGCTCTCGACGATCCGGGCATGGTGTGCAGCGAGACCACGACGAACTGCGGGCGCGACTACGAAGGCATCTGCCTGCCGCTGGTCGCGAGTGGTCCGTGCGTCGGCTTCGTCGCGTCGAAGACCGACGGTCGGCTGTACTGTCTGCACGACAAGGACGGCGAGCTCCAGGTCGATCAGGCGATCTCGATCCCGATCGCGAAGAGTGGCGCGATCGCGGACTGCGCGTTCTCCGATCGCGGCGAGCTGTTCGTCGGGTCGAACCTGTTCGATGCCGGCAACGTCTATCGGGTGAGCAACTGGCAACAGCCCGCGAAGGCGGTCGTCGAGAAGGTCGGCGCGCTCGGCATCGGCTTTCCCGAGACCATCGCGGTGCGCGGCGGGATGATCTACCGGCTGTCCGATACCGGTAGTGCGCCGAGCTTGATGACCAAGTATCGATGCAAGTGATCCGCCCACGGTACGTGCTCGGCATCATCCTGGTCGCGATGATCGCGACGGGGTTCGCGATCGCGTTCCGCTGGACGCTGCACTGGACGTGGGAGCTCGCCGCCGGCGCGCACGACGTGGTCACGGCGATGGAGCACGCGCCGTGGCTTCTGCGGATCGTGCTCCCTGCGGGCGGCGGCTTGCTCGCAGGCTTGCTGGTCCTGCTCGCGGCGCGGCGCACCACCGGAGGTGCCGGCGTGGGCGGCGTGATCGAGGCGGTCGCGATCGGCCGGATCCAGCTGTCGTTCACGTCGGCGCTGCTGCGCGCGGCGGCGTCGTGGTTCGCGATCGCGAGCGGTGGCTCGCTCGGTCGCGAAGGCCCGCTGATCCAGTTCGGCGGCACCGCGGGCGACGATGTCGGCGAGTGGCTGTCCCTCGGCACCGCCGAGCGGCGCGTGCTGATCGCGGCGGGCACGGCCGCAGGGTTCGCGGCCGCGTACAACACGCCGCTCGCGGCCGTGGTGTTCGTGCTCGAGGTGGTCGCCGGCGTGGTCGTGATGGAGACCGTGGTGCCCACGCTGGTCGCGACGGTGATCGCGACGGCGTTGACGCGGGCCCTCGTCGGCGAGGGACCGATGTACGGTCAACGCGCGTTCGTGCTCGCCGATCTCCGCGAGTTGATCGCCTACGCCGCGCTCGGTGTGGTGTGCGCGCTCGTCGCGTTCGGGTTCACGCGCCTCGTCGGGTACGCGGCACGCCTGTTCAAGCAGATCCCGTCACCGTGGCGCCAGGCGGCGGGTGGCCTCGGCGCTGGCTGTGTCGTCGCGGCGTTGCCGAGCGTGGCGGGCAATGGCTTCGAGCCGCTCGCCGAGATACTCGACTACAAGCTGACGCTCGCGATGGTGGGGTTTCTGCTCGTCGCGAAGATGGTGTCGACCGCGTCGTCGGTGGCAGCCGGCAATCCAGGCGGCGTGTTCACGCCGTCGATGCTGATCGGCGGCTGCACCGGTTATCTCTGCAACATCGGACTCGACGCGATGGGCTTCGCGGTGAGCCCGGCGGGCGGGTACGTGCTGGTCGGGATGGCGGCGGTTGTTGCGGCGACCACACACGCGCCGCTGATGGCCGCCGTGTTCGCGTTCGAGGTGTCGGGGGACTATGCCATCGTGCTGCCGCTGGTGCTCGCGACGGCGATCGCGGCGGGCCTCGCGCGGCGGATGGATCCTGATTCGGTGTACACGGCGGAGCTGCGGGAGCGCGGCGTTACGTGGCAGCTGACGAGGACGCTGCCGCCGTAGCGGCGGTGACAACACCCGGAGGTGGTTGGCGGGACTTAGCGTCCGCGACCATCGCCCCACAGCAGGACGTGGAGGCGCGTTCCGAAGCGAAAGCCACGCGCCTGGACCAGGGGAACGAGCGCCTTCGAGCGCTCGAGCAGCGCCACGGGCTCGGTGCCCTCGGGCATCACCAGGATGCGATCGCGCGGCAACGCGAACGTCGTCGCGATGCTCTCGATCTCGTCGAGATCCTCGCCACTACACGCGACGAACTTGAACCACGCGTTCGGCAGCACCGCGAACCGCGTCAGCGGACCGGTGCGCAACCGCGCCGACTTCTTGTTGCCCGAGCTGTCGAGCTTCGGCGACACGTTCCACTGATCGATCACGTCGAGGAGCTCCTCGCTCGGCTCGATCGCGCCGTTGGTCTCGACCTCGATCCGGAAGCTTCTCGAGCGCAGCGAGGCCGCGAGCTCGACGAGATCCTCCTGATGCAACAGCGGCTCGCCGCCGGTGAGCACCGCGTTCTTGATCGAGTCACCGGCGGCCGCGAGCACGCGGGCAACGACCTCGTCGACGGGGAGCTGCATGGTCTCGCGATCGCGGTCGTAGCGATCCCAGTCCCACGTGTAGCGGGTGTCGCACCACGTGCAGGTCAGGTTGCACTCGGCGACGCGCACGAAGACGCTCGGCACGCCGACGGAGAAGCCTTCGCCCTGGATCGAGGCGAACAGCTCGGGCTCTCCCGAGGTCATGCGGCTGAGCAACACGGGCGCAGCCTAGCGTAGAAAGCCGCACGCCGTCGCACACGCGTCGTTTGGTTCGGGACCAGCCGGTCGGCGGTGTCTGCCGAATCTTTGTCACATCCGGCAGGCACCTCCTACTACCAGGCATGCTCCCCCGATGGCGGTGTTCATGACGGAGACGGCGGAGGCCGCGTTTCGCGAGGCGATCGACGCGATCGAGAGCGTGTCGTCGGCGGAGGTCGTGGTCGCGATTCGACCGCGACTCCGGCGCTGGTGGCTCGGCAACGCGGTGGTGGGCGCCCTCCTGATGCTGGCGCTGCTCGCGTTCGAGCTGTTCTCCGAGGACTACGAGTTCGAGCTGTGGTCGATCGCGGTGACACCGCTGATGGCGCTGATCATCGGCATGCTGCTCGTCGAGGCGATCTCGCCGCTCGATCGGCTGCTGACGCCACGGTCGGTGGCCGATGCAATCCTGCAAGAGGCTGCGCACGCGGCGTTCTACGAGCTCGGCGTGCACGGCACGAGAGGGCGCACCGGGGTGCTGGTGTTCCTCGCGCTCCAGGAGCGCCGGGTGATGCTCGTCGGCGACCTCGCCGTCGTCGAGCGCGTGAAGCTCGCGGCGCAGGCGGAGGTGCTGGAGGGCAGGCTCGCCGATGGCGTGGCGGTCGCGAAGGCGCTCGCTGGATTCGCGAAGGACTTCGCGACGGCGTTGCCGCGCGCCCACGACGACATCAACGAGCTCGGCGATCACATGCATCGCGAACCGCGCCGTCGGTTTCGGGGGATGGGCCGATGACACGCTGGATCCCGATTTCCCTCGCCCTGCTCGTGCTCGTGGCGATCGCGGAGGCGCGACCCGGCGGTGGCAACTCATCGTCCTCATCACGATCGTCGTCCTCGTCGTCTAGCTCGTCCTCGCGATCGTCCTCGTCGAGCTCGTCGTCGCGTTCATCGTCATCCTCGTCGAGCTCCCGGCCGTCATCCTCGTCATCGGGCTCGCGGCCGTCCTCGTCCTCGTCCTCGTCCTCGGGGTCCTATAGCAGCAGCCAGGATGCCGTCGGGCTCATCGTCGTGTTCGGCTCGTTCGCGATCGGCGGCATCGTGGTCCTCGTCAACATCCTCAAGCAGTGGTGGCGTGATCGCCCGCGGGTGATCAAGCACGAGAAGCCGAAGTTCGAGCCACCCAAGACGCTCGATCTCTCTGCCCTCGACGACGATCCCGCGTTCTCGCTGCCGGTGTTCGAGAACTTCGTGTACGAGCTGTTCGCAGCTGTACATCTCGGGCGCGACAAGCCGGAGAGCTTCGAGCGCTACCTGAGCCCATTCGCGGTCTCATCGATCCGAGATCGCGGGCAAGCACCGAGGCAGGTGCTGATCGGCGCGATGACGATCGAGGATCTCAATCGGATCTCGGAGAATCGCGATCAGATCGTCGTCCGGATCGAGGCGACGCTGATCAGCTCCCAACCACGCCTCGTCGTCGAACACTGGCGGTTCGCGCGTCCGATGGGAGCCACCTCTCCCGCCCCGACAGGCTTCTCGCGCTCGTGGCCGTGCCGCACGTGCGGCGCGGTCTCGGCGACCACCGACGCGAAGTGCGCGGGCTGTGGCGAGCCGATCCCGTCGGGGAACTTCGACTGGAAGGTCGTCGGCATCGTGGTGGTGAAGGAGACCACGGCCCAGGCGAGCCTCACCGGCACCGTCGAGGAGATCGGCAATGACTATCCGACGGTGGCACAGCCGGACGTCGACGGTAAGTTCGACGCGCTCACGGCGGCCGACCCGAACGTCACGTGGAACGCCCTCAAGGCGCGGATCCAGCTGATCTACGGCCAGCTCAACGAGGCGTGGAACGCGAACGATCTGACCCCGGTCCGCGGCTACGTGACCGCGGCGCTACGCAACTACCTCGGTTACTGGCTGCGCGAGTACGAGGCTCAGGGGCTCAAGAACCAGCTCGCCGATGCCGCGATCAAGAAGCTCGACCTCGCCAAGGTCACGCGCGACAAGTACTACGACGCGATCACCGTCCGGATCTTCGCGACCGGTCGCGACTTCACGACCACCAAGGACGAGGCGGTCGTCGGTGGTTCGAGCGTCGACTACCGGGACTACACCGAGTACTGGACGTTCCTGCGCTCGGCTGGTCGCAACGGTCCGATCCTGAAGGACCCGGTCTGCGCGAAGTGCGCGGCGCCGATCGAGATCAGCGACGTCGGCGCGTGCACGCACTGCCACGCGATGATCGAGAGCGGCGAGTTCGACTGGACGCTCTCGAAGATCGAGCAGGACGATAGCTATGGCGGCTAGCTCGGTGCGAGCCCGGCTTGCGCTGCGCGCTCGACACGCTCGAGGAGCGATCGCGTGTGATGCGCCTCGCCGCACTGTTCGTGGACTGCTCGTCGCACGCGGCGATACGTCGATGGATCGCACACCTCTACGGCCTCGGTTTGCATCGACTCGATGGAACCGTCCAGTACCCGGGACCCATCTCGTGAGACCACCCGTAAGCCGTGTGCCGGAAATCGGCATGCACGGTTTGAATGGGGGGCTTGCTGAAGCCCATCGAGAGACGGGGGAAGGTTAGATCGACCAATGCCGTTCCAGACGGAGGGCTTCGCCGGCGCGATCGCGGCGATCGAGAAGGTGTCGTCGGCAGAGGTCGTGGTCACGGTGCAGCCGCGGGTGCGGCGCTGGCTCGTGGCACACGTGATCGCAGGCGCGATCGTGATGACCTGTGTCCTCGCGTTCATGCTGTTCTCCGAGGACTACGAGTTCGAGCTGTGGTCGTTCACGGTCGCGCCGCTGCTCGCCGCGATCCTCGGAGGCTTGATCGTGGAGGCCACACCGCTGGAGCGCGTGATGACACCGCTCGCGGTCCGCACCGCGCTGGTTCGCGAAGCCGCGAGCGCCGCGTTCTACGAGCACGGCGTCCACGGCACCTCGGGGCGCACCGGCGTGCTGGTGTTCGTCGCGATGCGCGAGCGCGTGATCCAGCTCGTCGGGGATCTCGAGGTGGTGAAGCAGCTCTCCGAGGAGGCGCGAGCGCGTCAGATGGCGCTGCTGGTCGCCGAGCTACCGGATGGAGCGCGGGTGGCGAGCACGCTCGCGAGCTTCGCCGCGGAGTACGCGGCGACGCTGCCGGTGACGGCCGAGGATCGCAACGAGCTCGGCGATCACGTGCATCACCGCCGCCCGCCGCGCAGCTTTCGGGGGCACGTTCGATGAGAATCCTGATCATCCTCCTGATGCTGGTGGCGGTCGCGGATGCGCGGCCCGGCGGTGGCAACACGTCATCGGGTGGCAGTCGCACGCGTAGCTCGTCCTCGTCCTCGAGCTCGCGGTCGTCCTCGTCGAGCTCGTCGTCCTCCTCACGGTCGTCGAGCTCGTCGTCGTCCTCGCGACCGTCGTCGAGCTCGTCGTCCTCTCGACCGTCCTCCTCGTCGTCGAGCTCGAGTGGCGGCGACTACAGCAACAGTGGCTACGATAACGGCAATTTCGGGTTCTGGATCCTGGGTGGCCTGTTCAGCGGCATCACGATCTTCGCCGCGGCGCTGGTGATCTCGAATCGCCGGTTCAGTCGCGGGAGCTCGGTGACCGTGCACTCGGCGCCGGCCGTCGCCGATGTCGGGCCCCTGCAGCAGAAGGATCCGGCGTTCTCCCTGCCGATGTTCGAGAACTTCGTGTTCGAGCTGGTCGCCGCGGTGCATCGCGGTCGAGGCGATCGGCACCTCTCGGCGTTCGATCGCTACCTGTCTGCCGCCGTGGTCGAGCATCTCAGGGGCCGCGGGGTTGCCTCCTACCGGCCGGTCATCGGGGCCGTGCGCGTGCAGGACTACTCGGTGATCTCCGAAGGGCGCGATCAGCTCTCCGTCGAGGTCGAGTCGACGCTGTCCACCGACGACGATTCGTCCAATGTCCTCGAGATGTGGAAGTTCGTGCGCGCGAACGACGGGCTCACCCCGGAGCCGAGCGCGAGCCCGCGGCTGTCACCGTGCGCGCAGTGCGGAGCCGTCACCGACACCAATCGTCCGACCTGCGCGCACTGCGGGAAGCCGATCACGAGCCCGTTCAACTGGAAGGTCGACCGGATGTGGTTGATCAGCGAGACCCGCGTACGCGCGAGCCTGACCGGCACCGTGCCCGAGCAGGGCAACAAGCTGTCGACGGTCTTTCAGTTGTCGGTGGCCTCGCGGATGAACGCGCTCACTCGGAGCGACCCCGCGGTGTCGTGGGACAACGTCAAGGCACGCGTCGAGCGGGTCTACGCCGAGCTCAATGCCGCGTGGAACGCGAACGACCTGAAGCCGGTGCGCGGGCTGGTCACCGCGTCGCTCCGCAACTACCTCCAGTACTGGCTGGATGCCTACGCGGGGCAGGGGCTACGCAACCAGATCACGCGCGCGAGCCTGACGAAGCTCGACCTCGCGAAGGTCACGCGCGATCTCTACTACGACGCGATCACCGTGCGGATCTTCGCGACCGGCTACGACTTCACGCTCGATAAGCGCGACGACGTCGTCGGCGGCTCGAACAACCAGTACCGGCCGTACACCGAGTACTGGACGTTCATCCGGTCGGCGTCGCGCGTCGGCAAGGTCAACGACACCACCGCGTGCCCGAACTGCGGTGCGCCGCAGTCGATCAGCGACGCCGGTGAGTGCACGCACTGCAACGCGATGCTCGAGGGCGGCGCGTTCGACTGGGTGCTGTCGAAGATCGAGCAGGACGACAGCTACGGCGGTTAGCCGACGAGCGCCATGAACTGCGCCTCGTCGAGGCACTCGGTGCCGTACTTCTTCGCCTTCTCCGCCTTCGACGAGCCGCTGTTCGGATCGGACATCACGAGGTAGTTGAGATCCTTGGTCACGCCCGACAGCAGCGTGCCTCCGGACTTCTCGACCAGCTGCTCGAGCTCTTTCCGTGGCCGCGACAGCGCACCGGTGAAGCAGAACGTCTTGCCGGCGAGCTTGCCACCTGCGGCCTTCGCCACCGGCACCACACCGACGGCGAGCAGTCGCTTGATCTCGGCCTTGCGCGACGCGAGGCCCTCGAACGCCGCCTTGCCCTTCGAGGGACCGACGCCCGGGATCGCGGCGAGCTCGGCCTCCTTCGCGGCCTGGATCTTCTCGAGGGTGTCGAACGTGCCGGCGATCGCCTTGGCCGTCTGCAGGCCGAGGTTCTCGATGCCGAGCGCCGCGAGGAACTTCGGCAGGGAGAGAGGAAGCAGCGCCTTGAGGTTGTCGAGCACCTTGGTGGCGATCGTCATGCCGCGCCGCTCGAGCCCGGCGATCTGCGCGGGCTTGAGCTTGTAGAGATCGGCGGGCTCGGCCACGAGGTCGGCCTCGACCAGCTGGTTGATCAGCTTGTCGCCCCACTCGAGCACGCCGAGCGCGGCGATCCAGTTCTCGATCCGACCCTCGATCAACGCCTGGCACGCCGTGTAGTTGCGGCACGAGATGTACTCGCCGACGCGCTCGAGCTTGGCCTTGCAGATGTTGCAGCTCGTCGGCGGCTTCGCCTTCTTGCCCGCCGACTTCACGACCTCCTCGACGTACGGGATCACGTCGTTGCGCCGCGAGATCAGCACCTCGTCGCCGATGCCGATGCCGAGCTCGGCGACGTTGCCGGCGTTGTGGAGCGAGGCCCGCTGCACCGTCGCGCCTGCGAGCGACACCGGCTCGACGATCGCGACCGGGGTGACGCGGCCCGACGAGCCGGTCTCCCACAGGATGTCGATCAGCTTCGTCACCTTCGCCTGCGACGCGAACTTGTAGGCGATCGCGGCGCGCGGCCGGTTGCCGAGCTCGCCGAGCATGTGCTGGACGCGCACGTCGTGGGCGCGGACGACCAGCCCGTCGATCTCGTAGTCGAGCTTCGCGCGCCTGGTCTTCGCGTAGTCGTCGTGGATCTGCTGCGCCCCGTCGAGATCGGCCTTCTCACCGAACGGCACGATCAGGCCGAGCTCCTGCAGGCGCTTGAACTTCGCGGTCTCGGTCGCCAGCTCCTCACCGTCGAGGTCGTAGAACATCACGGTCAGGTGCTCGCAGCCCGCACCGTCGAAGCGCTTGGAGGTGCCCGATGCCTGGTTGCGCGGGTTCGCGGCGCCCGGAAACGCCTTCTTCATGTCGGAGAGCTTGAGGATGATCTCGCCGCGCACGGTGATCGACACCGGCTTCTTGAGCTTCGGAGGCACGCCCTTCATCCGGCGGGCATTCGCCAGGATGCGCTCGCCGACCTGGCCGTCGCCGCGCGTGATCGCGTCGGTCAGCTGACCCTTGTCGTAGGTCACCGCGAGCGACAGGCCGTCGAGCTTCTCGGTGACGAACAGGTCCTTGGTGATCGCCTTGAGCTTGTCCTTCTTGCCGAGCTCGTCGCAGCGCGCCGCCCATTGCTTGAACTCGTCGGTGTTGACGGCCTTGTTGAGCGAGCCCATCGGGATCGCGTGGTTCGCCTTCTCCCACGACGTCACGGCGGCGGCGGGCGCACCCACCGTCGCGAAGAACGCGTGAGCGGGTGCGAGCTCGCGCAGCTCGTCCTCGAGCGCGTCGTACGCGGCGTCGCTGACCAGCGGCGTGCCGTTGTAGTAGGCGTCCTTGTACTTCTGGAGGAGGGGCAGCAGCTCCGCGACGCGACCTCCGGGCTTGCTGGTCAGCTTCTTCGCAGCGGTGGTCTTCTTCGCGGGAGCTTTCGTGGCCATCGCGCGATCTTTACCTCGGATCCGGCGCCTGCTGCGGCCACGCGATGCCTTCTGATCACGACGGCGAGAACGACAGCGGATAGCGGACGATCGTCGGCGCCGCCCGGGGGAACGCGACGCGGCGAACCACGCCGGCGACGCAGCTGCCGGTGGTCCCGAGCCCGGCGCCGTCGGAGGTGATCACCTTGCCGTCCTCGCCGATCGAGACCTCGACCACGACATCCCCACGCGCCGCGGCACCCGCGCGTTCGTAGCATCCGAGGATCGCCTCGTCGTAGCGCGCGATCGCCCCGCGTACGGCATCGCGCGTCAGGCCCCCGGTCGCGGTACACGAGCCGACACAGTGCGCGACCTTGGGCAGCGGCCGCGCCGCGACCTCGCCGGGGAGGGCGTAGTGATCGCCGACCGTGCGACCCTTCGACACCGTCGCGTAGCGCCCGGTCTCGACCGTGCCCCAACCGTCGCGCTTCGTCGGATCGAACCGCCGGCCACCGCCGAACCGCTTTCCCTCGGCCTCGACCTCGTCGTAGACGGGACCGAGATCGGCCATCGCCTTGTCGAGATCGACCGTGCCGGTGATCGCACGGATCTGCTCCGCGGAGATCCCGCCGCTGCCGAGGATGCCGGCGCGACGTGCGCGTGCGACCGCACGCTTCGCCGGCGCCGCTGCCGGTTCGAGCTCGATCTCGTCCATCGGCTCGATCGCCGCCACTCGCGTCGGCTTCGCCGGTGTCGTCGCCTTGCGCGGCACGTGCATCTTCGGCCGGTCGGTGGGCAGCGGCGGTGGAGGTGCCTGCGGGAGCAACGAGTACAGCTGCACCACGCGCACGGTGTCGGCCTCGGGATCCGCGAACGTATCGATCGCGAGCAGCGCGATCAGGTGCGCCACCAGCGCGCCGGCGATCCACCGCGGCCACCTGCGATCGAAGCGGGGCTTCGGCAGCCGTGCCGTGCGTTCGATCAGCTCGACCGTGAGCTCGACGCCCCCGATCGCGAGCTCGACGCGGTCGCCGCCCGCGATCACGCCACTGTCGACGTTCGCGTGCATGCCGGCGGGGACCCGCAGCATGCAACCGCGCTCCGTCCACTCGACGAGGGGAAAGCTGGTCAGCCCGACGATGGCGAGATCGACATCGCGACCGTTGCCGATTCGATAGGTCCCGGTGGCGAGGTGGCGGACGTCGAGGACAGCGCCCCCGAAGCGGACCGCGATCTCGGCGACTTGCATGTCTCGATCGACACGACTTGGTGGGGCAGGTTTCGGCGCAACCGTAGCAATTCGCCCCTGTCCCTCAGTATCATCACGCCCATGAGGTGGGCCGTGTTCTGGCTGGTTGCGGGGTGCTCGTACAAGCCGGGCCTGACCCCGTCGGACGGAGAGCAGCCGACCGATACCCCGAGCGCGACCGATGCGCCGCCCGACATCCTGCCGGACGCAGCGTGCAGCTTCTCGACGCAGTTCGACACCTGCGCGTTCGCGCCGACGATCTCGTTCGATCCTCCCGATCAGCTCTACAACACCGGGACGCACGTGCTGTCGGACCTCGACGGGACGAACCCGGTGGTGCTCGGCGCGGACCGGCAGGTCGACGTGATGGGCAAGGCCGGCCTCATCAACGTGTTGCTGGTGACCCAGTTCAACCTCGGCAACGGCCGGAAGTTTCGCGTCGTCGGCCCCAAGCCGTTCGGCATCGTCTCGACGGGCACCATCCTGATCGATGGGGTGCTCGACGGCAGCAGCGAGCGTTCGCCGGCAACCGCTCCGGGCGTCAACTTCGACGGGCCGGGGTCGCTACCCGCCGCGTCGTGCGGCACCGCGACACCCGACGATCCCGGCGACCACCTGGGTGGTGCGGCCGGTGGTGGTGGTGGTGCGTTCCAGGGTGCGGGCGGCTTCGGCCAGAACAGCGACGAAGACAATGGTGGTGCCACCGGCGCGATCGGTGGCGTCGCCGTGGCGCTGCCGAACGGCCCACGTGGCGGATGCCCCGGCGGTGCGGGCGGCTCCAATACCGGCCAGGGTGCCGCGCTCAGCGAAGGTGGTCGAGGCGGTGGTGCGATCTACCTGGTCGCGGCCGGCATGATCGAGGTCAAGGCGATGGGGAAGATCACCGCCGGTGGTGCGGGTGGTGCGGGCGGCAACAGCGTCGACGGCGGCGGCGCGGGCGGTGGCTCGGGAGGCATGATCTTGCTCGAGGCCGGAGCCATCAAGATCGGCGGGCTCCTCGCGGCCAACGGCGGGGGCGGTGGTGGTGGCGCGAGCGGCAGCAAAGGTGGCAACGGCGGCAACGCGAACCTCTCCGACACCATGGCCGCGATCGGTGGATCGGGGTTCACCCCGGGTGGTCCCGGCGAGACCGGCTCGGTCGGCTCGACGTTGAAGGGCACCGACAACGACAACGCGCGGCCAAATGGTGGTGGCGGCGGCGGTGGCGGCGGCGCCGGCGTGATCTCGTTCAAGAGCACGGCCGCGGCGATGATCGCGGGTGGCGCGAAGTTCTCGCCACCGCACGTGATGCTGCCGAATTAGCCGGAACTAGCCGTGGCGGTAGTCGCGGCGGACCATCGTCAACGCGGTGGCCGCGGCGGCGAGCAGCCCGGGGATCAGCATCGCGGTCCACAGCCCGATGTCGATCTGGCTGCGGATCTTCGGCGCGCCGAACAGCATCACCACGGCGAGGACCCAGCACATCGAGGACAGGAAGGCCCACGCCCCGCGAGACTGCCGGAGCAGCGACAGCACCGCGAGCGCGGGGAACAGCGCACCGAGCACGACGAGGCTGACCGTCAATGCGGCCGGCATGCCGGCGCGCCCGGCGAAGATCGCGGCGACGAACGAGGCGAGCCCGAACGCGGCGGCGATCAGGTGGCCGATCCACTTCGGCGTGAACAACGAGCCGATCAACGCGGCGCCGGTGATGCCACTGAAGATGCCGAACGAAACGCGCGTGCTCGACACGGTGGAGGGCGTGATCGTCGACATCAGGCCCTGCGTGGCCTTCTTGTCGTCGTAGTAGAGGCCGCTCAAGAAGTAGAACAGCACGTTGAGCAGCAGCAAACTGACCGCGATGATGACGGTCAGCTGAACGGCTAACCGTTGGTCATCGTCGGTGGCGGGGGAGGCGGGCATGAACGAGTAACCAGGATGGCCTACTTGCGCTTCCTGAACAAGGATCCCCAGAAGCCCTTGGGCTTATCTGGGTCCCCATCGTCATTGTCAGGATTGTCAGGGGCTGCTGGTTCGGGTTGGGAAGGATGTGTGCCCGTCGACGGGTTGCTGCCGGGCCGCCCGATGCCCTGGATGGTGGGGCGATGCAGCGGATCGGTGATCGGCGTCAGCACGGGGGCCGTGGGCGCCCGAGGTTGCGATTGGGAGATCGACATCGACGCGCCGGGTGAGGACTCGAGCGCGAGCTCGGTCTCCTCGAGCTCCTTCGCGTACTCCTTGCGGAACAGCTGCCGCATGAACTGGCGGAGCTCCTTCGGATCGAAGCGATAGCCGGCGATCAGGGCATCGAGATCCGCCGCGAGCTGCTGCGCGTTCTGATAGCGATCCGCGACATCGCGGGCCAGGGCGCGCAGGCTGATCGCGTCGAGCTCGGGCGTGACGCGACGATTGAAGTTCGACGGCGGCGCCACCTCGGCCTTGCGGACCTTCTCCATCAGCGCGAACTCGGTGTCGCCGCGGAACAGCTTCTCGGTGGTCAGCATCTCGTGGAGGATGATGCCGGCGGAGAACACGTCGGTCCGCGCATCGAGCGGCATGCCGCGGATCTGCTCCGGGGACATGTAGCTGAACTTGCCTTTGAGGATGCCGATCTCGCTGGTGAACTTCATCAGCGCCTGCGCGATGCCGAAATCGAGCAGCTTGACCTCGCCGTCGTACGACAGCCGCACGTTCGACGGCGAGACATCGCGATTGACGATGTTGAGCGGCCGGCCGTCGGGGCCGATCAGCGTGTGGGCGAAGTGCAGCCCCTCGGCGATCCGGGCGGCGATGTAGACCGCGTGCGGGACCGGGATGCGCTGCTGCGATTCCTGACAGCGGCGCAGCACCTGGGTGAGGTCGCGACCGCCGATGTACTCCATCGTGATGTAGTGCTTGCTGTCGTGCTGGCCGACCTCGACGGTGCGGACGATGCAGCGGTTTTCGAGCAGCATCGCGAGCTTGCCTTCGCGATGGAACATGTCGATGAAGCGCGCCTCGCGCGCCAGCTGCGGCCGCATCACCTTGAGCGCGAGGAGCCGCTTCTCGTTCTGGACGCGTGCGCGATAGACCTCGGCCATGCCGCCGCGTGCGATCAGCCCGAGCAAGTAATACTTGCCGAACGGCACCGGATCGGTCGGTGCTCCCGGCGACATCTTCCCTTCCTGCGACGGACGCTCCGACACGATCGTGGCGCGGACCTTACCACGCGATGTGAGAAGCCCCCGCGTGGGGTTCTGATTGGGTTATGTTCAAGGTTGATGGTGTTTCAGGCGCACCCTGGGGACATCCTCGCGGGCAAGTACCGCGTCGATCGGGTCCTCGGAATCGGAGGAATGGGCATGGTCGTCGCGGCCACGCACCTCGAGCTCGATCAGTCGGTCGCCTTGAAGTTCATGCTCGGCGAGCTCGCGAATTCGCCGAACCTGCTCGATCGCTTCATGCGGGAGGCCCGCGCCGTCGCGAAGCTGCGCGGCGAGCACGTCTGCCGGATCTTCGACGTCGGCCGCCTCGACAACGGCTCGCCGTACATCGTGATGGAGCTGCTCAAGGGCGAGGACTTCGCGGCGGTGGTGTCGCGCGAGGGCAAGCTCGAGCCGCAGGTCGCGGTGACCTACCTGTTGCAGGCGATCGAGGGCGTCGCCGAGGCGCATGCCGAGGGCATCGTCCATCGCGATCTCAAGCCCGGCAACCTGTTCATCACCACGGATCGCGACGGCTCGCCGCTCGTCAAGGTGCTGGATTTCGGGATCTCGAAGTCGTCGTCGGCACCGGCCACGCGCACCGGCGATGTCATGGGCTCGCCGGGCTACATGGCCCCCGAGCAGATGAGCAACGCGAAGTCCGCCGACGCGCGCACCGACATCTGGGCGCTCGGCGTGATCCTGTATCAGGCGTTGTCGTCGACGATGCCGTGGACCGGCGAGTCGCTGCCCGCGCTGTGCATGAGCGTGATCAGCGATCCACCGCCACCGCTGCCGGAGGCCGTGCCGGCCGCGCTCCGGGCGGTCGTGCTCCGCTGCCTCGAGAAAGAGCAGACCGCCCGCTGGCCGAACGTCGGCGAGCTGGCCAGCGCGCTCGCCCCGTTCGGTGACCAAGACGCGGCTGCCACCGCGAGGCGGATCGCGAAGATCGTGTCCTCGACGTTGCCACCCACCGCGACGCCACCACGAGGGGTCTCGGTCGTGGCCTCCGAGCTGGCCACCGTGGCGGCGAAGCTGCAGCACGACCCGACCCAGCTGACGCCCGCTCCGGTGCTGTCGGCCCACCTGACGCCTGCCCCGGTGCGCCCGATCAGCACGATGTCGTCGAGCGCCGCGGAGCTGAAGCTCCCGGTCGAGGTCCCGGCGCCGAGGTCCAAGGCCCCGCTGATCATCGGCGGCTCGATCGTGCTCGTCGGTGGCGTGCTCGCCCTCGTGCTCGGGATGACCGGCCGTGGCGACGACCAGCGACCGGATCCGGCTCCCCCGGCTCCCACCCCGGTCGCCGCTCCCGCGCCCACACCTCCGCCCGCCGCGAAGCCTGTCGTTGTCGAGGATCCGCTGGTCGTCGGCAAGCGCGTCGCCGATGTGAAGGGCTGCAATGCCTGTCATGCGGCGAGCGGCAAGCACGGCGCCGGACCGTCGTTCGATGGTGCCTGGGGCACGGTCGTCGAGCTCGCGAACGGCAGCACGGCGATCTACGACGCCACCTACGTCCGCGAATCGCTCGTGTCGCCGATGGCGAAGATCCGCCGTGGCTTCGCGCCCTCGCATCCGAACTACGATGCGCTGACGGAGGTCGAGATCACCGGCTTGATCGCGTTCATCAAGTCGCTCGCCAAGCAGCCCGTGGTCGCGGCGACCCCGACGCCGACCGCGAAACCGACGGCCAAGCCGATGGTCAAACCACCGGTCACGAAGCCGTCCGAGGTCGTCAAACCGCCTCCCGACAAGAAGCCCGACGAGATGTGGATGCAGATGACTCACGACAAAGACAAAAAATGAAGACATGGCTTGTCGTGGCGCTCGCGTGCGCGCCGGTGATCTCGCACGCAGACGAGAAGAGTGACGCGCAGGCGCTGTTCGATCTCGGCGTCCGCGAGATGAAGGACGGCAAGCTCGACGAGGGCTGCAAGCACCTCGCGCTCAGTCTCGCGAAGCTCCCCGATAGTGGGACGCGCGGTGCGCTCGCCGTGTGCACCACGAAGCAGGGCAGGGTCGCGACGGCGTGGACGCTGTGGAAAGAGCTCGCGGTGACCGCACCGACGGAGGCGATGAGGTCGAGCGCGGCGCAAGCAGCCTCGGAGCTCGAGCCGCGGTTGCCGAGGTACCAGCTCAAGGACAAGCCCGCGGTGCCGGGCCTGGTGGTCAAGGTCAACGGTGCGCTGGTCGATCTCTCCGTCGACGTGCCGCTGCCGGTCGATCCGGGGAAGGTCGCGATCACCGCGAGCGCGCCGGACTACCAGGAGTGGAGCGGCGAGGCGAATGCGAGTGAAGGGCAGATCACGCAGCTCGAGATCCCGGATCTGGTGCCGGCACCGAAGCCGAAGCCGATCGACCCTCCCAGGCCATCGTCGCCCGCTGCGAAGCGCAACTGGACGGCGCTCGGGTTGGTGATCGGCGGCGGCGCGTCGATCGTGGTCGGCTCGGTGTTCGGGCTGCGCGCGAAGTCGCAGTGGAACGATGCCGAGGAGCTGTGCGGCGACGTCGACGCGTGCCCGGGCGACGTGTTCGCGAGCGCGAAGGACAAGTACGCGTCGGCCCGGACCTCGGCGATCGTGTCGACGGTGTTCGTGGCCGCCGGCGCCGCGGCGGCGATCGGTGGAGGCGTGCTGTGGTACCTGCAGCGCGACAAACCCGCCGAGCGCACGGCGCTGGTCCCGACGGTGACCGGTGATGGGATCGGGCTCGTCGTCAGCGGGAGGTTCCGATGAAGTCGATGATCGCCGGGCTCGCGCTCGCGCTGGGTGGCTGCAACCTCGTCCTCGGGCTGTCCGAGCCGAACCAGCAAGGCGATGGCGGCATCCCGAGCGACTCCCCCGACGATGCGGCGGTGCCCGGCACGGTACGCATCAACATGGGTGGTACCGGGATCCAGGGCATCGTCACGTCGGTCCCGGAGGGCATCACTTGTCCCGGCACCTGCGAGTTCACGTTTCCCGTCGGCACCGAGGTCGCGCTGTCGGCGACGCTCCCGGCGAACAGCACGTTCACCGGCTTCTTCCAGGGCGGCTGCACCGGCGGGCAGACCTGCACGATCACGCCCGCGGGGATGGTCGACGTGTTCGCGCGGTACTTCACCCCCGAGAACATCTGGTTCACGTCGTCGCAGACCTACAAGCCCGGCGCGTTCGACGGCGTCGCCAACGCCGACCTGGAGTGCGATCGCCTCGCCGCCGAGGCCGGCTTGATCGAGCGCACGTACATCGCGTGGTTGCCGTCGACGACGAAGACCGCGAAGCAGCACCTGCTCGAGCAGGTCACGGTCGGTGCCGCTGCGAGCGTGTGGCGGCGGCCCGACGGCAAGTTGTTCGCGGTCAGCGCCAACGACATCCAGCAGGGCCAGATCCGATTTCCACCCCGCCTCGACGAATTCGGTCGCGACGTCGGCGACGACGCGCTGGTGGTCACCGACACGCTCGGGAACGGCTCGGGCATGTCGAATGCGGGCTCCCACTGCTCCGACTGGGCCTCGGAGACGGGCACCGGGATCCTGGTCGGCGAGGCGGCCGGTGGCACCGGGAGGTTCACCGAGGTCGGGATCTCGAACTGCAGCACCCCGGCACACCTCTACTGCCTGTCGGCGGTCGACAACGCGGCCGTCGCCGTCGAGCAACTCTCGAACAGCGTCGTGTACCTCACGTTTCCGACCGTCAGAGGCGACGCGACGCTCGCGGCGATGGACACGCTGTGCGCCAGCGAGGGCCAGACCATCCCGGGCGGGATCTCGCGTGCGCTGGTCACGCCCGGCGGCGGTGGGGTCGTCAAGGATCGGTTCGTCGGGGTCTCGTTCAGCCCCGATCCGGTGATGCGGCCGGACGGCGTGGTGATCGCGTCCAACATGGACGCGCTGCTGGCCGGCGAGTCGTTCGCGGCGGCGCCGAACGTCGTCCCCGATCTCGAGTACCGCAACGACAGCGTGTGGATCGGAGGAGGTTCGTTCGCGAGCTTCACCAGCGACTGCGCCGGCTGGACCTCGAGCGGCGGGTTCGGCACCACGCGGTTCGCCGCGACCACCCGTGACGCGACGTTCACGCAGCAGGACTCCTGCGGCCAGGAGCGCCACCTCCTGTGCTTCAAGGGCCAGGTCGCGATGGCGAAGCCGACGCCGCCCGCGGCAGACAATCGCCGACCGCAGGCGACGCGCTCGAAGCGGTAACTCCGCGAACCCGCTCGTCGGTGTCGTGGCACGTCGGCTGCTCCAGGGTCTGGTCATGAAGACCATCGACCTCGCTGCTCTCGCCGCCGCCTCGGGTGGCATCGCCCTCAACACCGCAGCCTCGTCGTGGAGCCGCCCGCAGGCT
>Ga0075163_10003295_pt1 | contig 21692 bp, 28 predicted proteins | sample JI1023141ADNA_FD_71478 | JGI IMG/M metagenome (GOLD analysis project Ga0075163, IMG submission 71478) | Wastewater effluent complex algal communities from Wisconsin, to seasonally profile nutrient transformation and Carbon sequestration -... | ecosystem: Engineered > WWTP > Effluent > Algae... | reverse complement strand
ACAAAGAAGATTAGCAGAATGAGGACTAAGATGACATTGCTTCGGTTCATAGTGTTTCGTTAACCCTGGTTGACCAACGAACTGGCACCAAGTAGTGTGATGTTTCCATTTTCTGATTGAGAGATCTTTAGTCGGCTCATAGATCCGGGAAAGTGAAACTGAGATGAGATGGTTTTCTTCATGGCCGGCTCAAAAAACGAAAATGCATTTGAGATAGAACCTCCGAATACAATGGCTTCCGGATCGTAGGCATACACGACCGACTTGATAAGATCACCTATGTGCGTTCCATATTCAGCCCAGAGGCTGAGTGCACGTTCATCACCGACTTTTGCTCTTTGAAATACTTCAAAGGCGGAAGTCTTATGGATTTCTTCAAAAAAGAAACTGCCACCATAAAATTCAAAGTCCCGGTCGCGGTAGTTGAGGTAACCGATTTCACCGGCTCCACCATTATTACCAGAATAAATTTTGCCATTAATAATTACTCCCGAACCAACCCCGGTGCCCAGCGTGATGCCCACTACATGATTAAGTCCTTTGGCTTTTCCATGTTTGAGTTCGCCCAACGCAAAACAGTTTGCGTCATTCTCAATTTTTACCGGAAGGTTAAATTCTTTTTGTAGAATGTTTTGCAGCTCTACCCGTTTCCATGAGGGGATATTTACAACATCATACACGATGCCATTTACACTATCCACGATGGAGGGCACTGCAATGCCGATGCCCGTTACCCCTGAAGTAATAAGTGGCTTGATCAACTGAATAAGCTGCCTTAATGTACTTTCAAGGGAATCTTTTTCGGTAAGCGAAATCTGTTCGCGGGTTACAATCAAATCGCCTTCGCGGATACCCGCGCGAATGTTGGTGCCGCCTAAATCTACTCCTATGGTTGCCATGCAGTAAAAATATCCTTGTTGTGCTAATAAAGATAGGGAATCGGGGAAAAGTATGTGCCGATGAACTGATTTATTCTACGGTATCGGGACTTCCATGAATGGCATGGTTACTACGCTGATTGCATCAAAATAAAAAAGGTTGACATCGCTGTCAACCTTTTTTCTAATGAACAAATGTTCATTACTTCTTTTTCTTAGCAGCCTTCTTTGCTTTCTTAGCTACTTTCTTTTTTGCGGCCTTCTTTGCTTTTTTTGCCATAGCAATTTTTGTTTAAGTTAAATTATGTATAAATGTAATCCTATACTTTGTCAATTACAACTATTTGCCTGATTGATTTCGGTTATCACTAAAGTACATGAACGCAGAATAGATTTATGCATACAAGTAGTTATCTAAAAAGTATTCTGATAGCAGTAGCAAAGAGTGGGTGAGTTAAACAAGGAAGATTGCGGATGAATCAAAGCCAGTACCTTTTTTATATCTTTGATAACTATGATGCAGCGTAAATTAATTGCAAAGATAACGTTCATGACGTTTGTCTTGATGTACTCAGGATGTAAAGAGACTAAACCTGAACTATCTGATACAACTATAGGTGTATGGATTACTACAGCCGATCAATCAAAAGTATTAGCTGAGCAAACTAATCTTCGGTTTGGCAATGAAACTCCTGCGGCTTCAGTAATTGAAATAGACACATCACGTACCTACCAAACGATGGATGGTTTTGGTTATGCCCTTACCGGAGGCAGTGCCATGCTATTGAAAACGAAGCTTACTGCGGAAGCTCGTGCTGCATTATTGCGTGAACTGTTTCTGACTGAAGGAAATGGAATTGGCATCAGTTATCTTCGGGTAAGTATTGGAGCTTCCGATCTGGATGAATATGTATTCTCATATGATGATATGCCCGGTGGAAAGACCGATCCCACGCTTTCGAAATTTAATCTTGCTTACGATACGCTCTACCTGATTCCGGTACTCAGGGAAATTCTTGCCTTGAATCCTGAAATTAAAATTATGGGTAGTCCATGGTCGCCACCTGCGTGGATGAAAACGAACAATCATCCTAAAGGAGGAAGTCTGAAGCCTGAGTATTATGGAGTGTATGCTGATTATTTTGTTAAATACATTCAGTCGATGGCGAAGGCAGGGATACCCATTGATGCTGTTACCATTCAAAACGAACCGGAGAATCCGAAGAATACACCCAGCCTGTTGATGACGGCCCCTGAGCAGAGTGAGTTTATAAAGAAGCACCTGGGGCCTGCTTTCAAAGCAGCAGCTATCAAAACAAAAATTATTTTATTCGATCATAATTGCGATCACCCTGAGTATCCGATAGCCATACTCGATGATGCCGAAACCAAACCTTTTGTTGACGGCTCGGCATTTCACATGTACCTGGGTGAGATTACGGCATTATCTGCCGTACATGAAGCTCATCCTGATAAAAATCTTTATTTCACCGAACAGTGGACGTGGAGCAAGGGCGAGTTTGGTGGCGACCTGCGCTGGCATGTTAAGAATTTAATTGTGGGCGCACCTCGCAACTGGAGTCGCAATGTACTGGAATGGAACCTGGCAGCAGATGAAAATTTTGATCCGCATACAGGCGATGGCGGTTGTGATAGTTGTATGGGGGCGTTAACGATTGGCGATTCAGTGACCCGCAATGTTTCGTATTATATTATAGCCCATGCATCTAAGTTTGTGCCGCTTGGGTCCGTACGTATTTCTTCAACCCTTGCTGATAACCTGCACAATGTGGCATTTTTGACACCGGAAGGAAAAAAGGTACTGATTGTAGTGAATGATAACGATGTGGATAAGTCATTTTCAATTCAGTATAAAAATAAAATAGGTACATCAACTTTGCCCGGGGGTGCGGTAGGCACTTTTGTTTGGAACTAAATTTACAATATGAAAAAGCTACTCCTTATTATTCTACTGGTTGCTTTGGTTATATCGGTTCAGGCGCAGGACAAGCAGTATATTAATCCATTTAGCACCAAGCCACCCGGGTATACTCATGTTGTTGTTGTTAATGGTCCGGGTAAAACAATTTACATTTCTGGCCAGGTGCCAACGAACGCAGCCGGTGAAATTGTTGGAAAGGGAGACTTGAAGCAACAGGTATTGCAGGTTTATGAAAATCTTCAAATTGCATTGAAGGCCGCAGGGGCCACCTTTGCAGATGTGGTGAAAATGAATACCTACGTTGTGAATTATAAACCAGCGGATGTAACCATCATCCGGGAAGTAAGAGCTTTGTATCTTCCGAAGGTAAATCCACCAGCCAGTACCTTAGCCGGGGTGCAAGCGCTATATCATCCGGACGTGATGATTGAAATTGAAGCCATTGCAGTGATTAAATAGTTTTTTTGAAAGTTGGCTTTCTTTACCTTTGCGCAGGTTTAATTCCTTTACCTGCACAGTATGGCAGGGATTCTGAAGATTGCAGATTCTTAATTGAAGGGTAAGTCAGTTGGACCACATTAGTTTTAATGGTTCCGTAGTACAATGGATAGTATTTCAGATTCCGATTCTGAAGATGCAGGTTCGATTCCTGCCGGGACTACTTTAAAAAGATCTAAAATTGACTGTATTAATCTAATAGTCAATAAGTTATATCAAAGTAATATTTTAAAGAACGGACGCTATTACGGACGGTTTTTCAATTAAGCTGCTATTTTTGGCCAATGAATGGGGCATAAAAAAACCCACCGATAAACCAATAATATCGATGGGTAAAACCAAACGCGGTCAAAACCTTGTCTTGCCGTTGCCGCAGGAGGCCGCTGGTTTTAGTGCGGTTGCATTTTTCTGACATAGTACCGGCCATCTCCTCCGATGTGGCCATCCAAAAGATATCGGATTCCGGTTTTGAAATTTAGGATTGTGCCCTTCTCCAAAAGTGTTGGCTTAACATAACCGAAAAGTTTTTCGGTATCGGAAATCGCAAATTCCATTTCGATAATGCCGTCAGATAATAACTCTGGACGCTTGATTAGTTTTGCTCTGTAGGCTGTGCCTCTTTGTGAACTCGTTGTTCTGATCATAAAATAAAATTTAGAGTTTATAAAAAATTAAAATTGTTGCTGCACCTCAGTTGCCCTGATCAATGTTGGGTTCTGAATAAATCCCGTGACGTTAAATTTATCTCCGACTCGTGCGAAGCTGCCGGCCATGCCATCTGGGATTGATACAAAAAATCGCGCCCCGTTGAAATCGAGATACAGAACTTGGCTGCCATGTTCATCTAAGTAACTGGCTTGAATTAATTTGCCAACCCCATAATTTTTAATTTCTGGTTGTGGTTCTGGTTTCTTTTCTTCTACCTTCTGAGCAAAGAAATGAGAGTGATCATTCAAGTTGATTATCATATAAATTTTTATTTGGTGTCTTGTGATGGATATTCATAATTCTCAGGATCGGCAAATCGAATAACGATCCACTTTGTTGTGGGAAACAAGTCCTGTATGGCTCTCAATTTCTGCTCTGAAATTTCTTTGCCATCAACGATAAACCGCCCGGGCTTATCTGGCTCTTCTGTAGCGATTTTTGTTATCATATTTTTTTTGCTTTCTGCTGGAGTTGTTCCAGAATATCTAAATCTTCGTCACTAAGTTTTTTTAGATCAATCTCATCATGGCTCTGTAAGTCGATTCCTTCGCTATCGGTCGTTGCCTGTAATCGTGGGAACGCATACGGCAATAGTCGTATTAACGCATCCAAACGCTCACGATCTGAATCGAGGCCAGCGAACCATGTCGGCAGGTCATCGACCTGTGATAGAACAAACGACTTTATTGCGTTCCTATTTTTTGTGCCAACCGGACGGCCTGGATTATTAGCTTTAAACTTTCCGTTTGAGTCGTGGTAATTTTTGTCGTTGTTATCGTGGTTCATTTCTTTAGATTGTTGTAAAAATTTGGTCTGGCTGCCTGTAGAATAGCTGCCCTTGTTTCTTGTAAATTCTTCCGAATAGTTCTGGATAGTCTGAATGAACTGCTGGCAATTGCTTTGCGTCTGGTGAATGAAGTTTGCCATCCAGATAAAATTCAAATTCGCGTTCTTTCGGTTTTACTTTTATAAATTTGTAGCACAAAGCCAATCGTTTAAGTTTCGCGGCTTTGCCAATGCTTACCTCCAGATGCGATGCGAAGTATCTAACACTTATCGCATTTGAGTAAGCAATTTTAGGAAGAAGGGGACGCGTTGAATTGCCCCTCCCAGAAACAGCGGCTGGCGCCCCCCTTTTCTTCTTCCATCTATTCTTTTTGTTTATTGCTTTAAATACTATTGCCGCTAAGTATGCTGTGAAAATTTCCCTATCTGCTAAAACCTTATTTTCTATAGTTGCAGCCATCTTGCCTTTTACCTGATAGTATCTTTGAATCGTGGACAGCTTTCTAAAAAAAATCATTTTGTTTGTTTGATTCAGCCATCTTTCATTTAACAGGGTATTGAAATGCTTATTTTGTGTGCGCTCTAATTTTGGTTTAATCAGTCGCCCTGTTCTTGTCTGCTGTTTCAATTGCAGGAACAGTCGCAAAGGTTCAATCAGTTGCTGATTGCTTAACACATAACCACAAAAGGCATTTGTAACTTTCATAAAGTCAATCGCAATTGCCCCCCTAACTCTAATATTTTGCGGTAGTAGTGCTGAATGTTTTGACGTGGCGTTACCCATTCCAAATTTTCCAAACTGTTATTTGAGGGATTCAAATCCTTATGGTTGCATTGTTGTCCCAGTCGACCACTAAACGCGTGCAAAACTGATCGATGAACATATGTCTGGATACCATGCAGAGTAACCACATAATAGCCGCAGCCACGCAAAACAGGTTGAATAACCTTTTCTGTATTAAGGTTTTTAATCTGCCCACATTCTGAAGCAGCGTAACTTGTTCCGGGAATCTGTCGCCAAATCATTTGAGCAGTTCGGATTGTTTGAAGTAAACACGGCTGCCGATTCGGGTTGCCTTTAGTTCGTCAGACTTTTCCCAGGCTGATATTGTAGGCAAAGAAACGTTAAGCATCTTCGCTGCCTCTTTACGCGTTAGCAGCTTGTCTGATTGGGCTGGTTGTAGTTTTAGTAATTCTGAATGAATAGCTGAAGAAATAGCTTCCTTCAGTTCGTCTGGGCTTAGTTGGATAATCGTTTGCATTTTACTGTGAACCCGTTTAAATCATCGGGACATGCAATTTTCGCAAAACGAACTATGGCAATATCTTGTAGCAAAGGATTGCTACAGTTGACTTTATAAGTCTTTGAATTTGAGGGTCAATTTTTTATTTAAATGTTCCATCTTTTTTGGCTTGTGCCTGTTTTTTATGTCTGGATGGAATGATGTTTTTAATTTCAAGTCCCAATATTGACGTGAAAGTTTAATTCTTGTGGATACAAGAAACTGTTTTGATAGTTCAGAAGAAGGAATTCTTTTTAAATCATCAATCGCTATTATTTTCTTTAATGTGATAAGATAGTAAAGCAATTCCGTCACCCTTATTTTGTCCTCATTGGAAAATTTCCGCATGATTATTTTCCCATCTTTAAAAATCCCAACATTAGACTGAAGGTGATTAGATACCTGTTTTGCAATTGGAGCAAATAGATTATTATTAATTTTCTTTCTTGGTATTAATCTACTATGAAGCAATTCTGTATAATCTTCATTTGTAGCATCAAGAATATCAATCAATTTTATACCATCAGCTATAATAGGATTGAAACCATTCTTTTTAAGATGAGCTATAGCAAATGCAAATGCTGTTTGCCTATCAAATCCATTCCTAACTACCGCTTTAATTTTACTGATTCTCTTCTTTGTCATAACTATCCCTTTTTATCCCCAGAATATTTGTTCACGTTTTTGCACAAGTCATCAGGCAGCTTTGCCACCTTTGGTAACCTTCATTACTGGTTTACTTTTTTCATAATGTTTCGCCAATCCTTTTGATTTGGTCAGCTGGTCTGCCCTCACATAAAGTAAGAAAGTTGATTCCCGCTTGTGGCCTGTAATTGCCATTATATTTTGAATAGGAACATCCTCCAGGTACAAGTTGGTGGCAAAAGACCTTCTGGCTGTGTGGCTGCTTATAAGTGAAAATTTAGGCATCTTTTCAGCTTGCCCCCTTAGTTCAACAATTGCATCTATTTTAGATTTTTCAGCCGCTGTCTGTAAATATTCATTGAACTTTTGAATCGTCATCAGCTTACCGTTGTGCTTGCCTTGTGTGCGTATAACGGGGCAAGTGAAATTGTACTTTTTCAATAATGGATAGATTTCATCAGGGACAGGAACGCTGACAGGAATTTGCCTGTTTTGCTTGCCCTTCTGCTGGATAAAATTCCAATGATAGCGGCCATCAATTTTGGAAAAATTATCAGGTAGCATTTTAGCCCAGTCAGAATAACGCTGTCCCAGACTGCAATTAAGAATAAAGGCATCAGCTACTTTCCTTAAGGTCGCTGGCAGCTTCGCCTTTAACAATTGCTTTACTTCCCTTCTGGTTAGATAGGTTTCGTCTGTTTCTTCTGTAACCGATTTGAAGGATTTCTTTTTGAAGGAAACATTGTTGTGCAAATCCCTGTCCATCGCGGCCGCCAGGAACCATTTCAGCCGCTTGACATTAGCGCCAATTGAATTTGTAGAAAGTCCCTTATTCTTTAGATGAATTACAAACTTGTCATAAAAATTAAGGTCAATATCCTGAAAGTTTAAGGACGGGTTAAATTCCTTCAAATGGTTTAATGCAGTCTGGTAACCCTTCGCACTAATGGGTTTAACTTCACCCTTTGCCAATTGAGTAGACAAATAACCTTGTGAAAATCCAAAAAAGCTATTTGGAGATTCCTTACCTGCTGTCTTATTGATTATCGATATCAGGTCGGCTTTAGATATTGGCTTATTTTCATTGATCAGGGACGTAACCGCATCATCGATATCTTGGAGGAATTTATTAAACCCTATGCAGTTAGTCTTATAATTCCGCGGATTGGCTCTACGCGTCTCTGCGTCCCATTTAGAGGCATCAATTTTTTTCCCGGTATAAACCCTCAACCGCCTACCATGATGGAATAGGCTTAAGAATATGGGGCTTTCCTGCTTTTTTTTAATGTCCAGATTGAAACGTACCATAATTATTGATTTTAGTTACGGACGGTTACGGACGCCATTACGGACGGTTTTACTTTTCCTCAACAATATTCAGCCTAACCGTATTTAGCTTAAATAACCTAATTTACCTATGTAAATGTAAAGGTAAGTAAAGATAGATACTGATCAAATATTAAGGTTATATTCCTGCCGGGACTACTTTTCAATATATCAAACCATTAATTATCAAATAATTAATGGTTTTTTGTTTTAGAGGGTAGAGCTACAAGCCTACTTTGGTAATCAATACAAAGTCAATTTCCTTTTTATGGGTCTTGCAGAATTTGAAAAGCTTTTTGTATTCAGGCCGTTCAAAATTTTTAGCTGAATGGTCTTCTCTAAATATATTAACTACTTCAAATTCTTTGGTTCTGAAAATTTTGTAAGCACCATTTCCCTGATGACCTAGACTATAACCTAATCTTGCCTGTTCATCAGTGGATACGCAACATATAGGACTACCTTTTTCATATAGTGGAATTAAGAAATGTAAATGAATCATGTCTTGCAGTTGGTTGACTACCTTTCGTTGATTGGTGTGCCCAATCAATTTCCGGCACTTTTCTCAGGCTGCTGCCGATTTATAGTTTTCCAGATTAAGAGTAACACAATTCAATACGTACCGTATTATGGTACTTATCGCAGACAATTACTTCCACCTGAGATTTCATGCTTTTATGTTAAGGCAGTTCCCTTGAAAACTGCTAATTTCAATATCGACATGAATATTATTGAGTATATTTACTCATCTTATTGAGTAATTTGTAAATGACTTTTGAAAGGCCTTATTTTCAGCAACTTATAAGTAGAATGAATGAGCCAAGAGGCTTTATTCAAGTGCTTATGGGGCCTCGCCAGGTGGGTAAAAGTACCCTTACCGGGCAGGTTTTGGCTAAATTGAGCGCTCCCCATCTTTTCGTTTCGGCTGATGCGGTTGCCAATGCCAGAGAGCTTTGGTTGGAGCAGCAATGGGAAACAGCGCGCTTGCAATGGAAAGCTTCCGAAGCAACTTCCTTTATTTTAGCCATTGATGAAATTCAAAAGATTGATAACTGGAGCGAGGTAGTTAAAAAATTGTGGGACGAAGACGCCCGTACGAACCAACCCATTAAAGTTATCTTGTTAGGCTCATCGCGTTTGCTCTTGCAACAAGGATTAACCGAATCGTTGGCCGGGCGTTTTGAAACTACCTACCTGGGGCATTGGTCATTTACAGAAATGGAACAAGCTTTTGGGGTGACAGCCGAACAATATGTTTGGTTTGGCGGGTACCCCGGTGCAGCCAGTTTAATGAGCGATGAAGATCGCTGGAAGAAATATGTGAACGATGCACTTATTGAAACCAGTATATCCAAAGACATTCTCATGCTTACGCGTGTTGACAAGCCTGCCTTGCTGCGAAAACTTTTCGAGTTAGGTTGTTTATATTCAGGGCAGGTTTTGTCCTATACAAAAATTGTTGGGCAGTTGCAGGATGCAGGTAATACCACGACTTTAGCTCACTACTTACAGTTGCTCGACACGGCAGGGCTGTTGGCAGGCATTGAAAAATATACAGGCGAACAACTTCGTCAACGTTCTTCCAGTCCAAAGTTTCAGGTGCATAACACTGCGTTACTTACCGCACAACAAGGTGCTGCATTGAAAGAGGTAAGGTTAAAGCCAGATGTATGGGGCCGTTGGGTAGAGGCAGCCATTGGTGCTCACTTGGTGAATCACCAATTAAGTGAAGGCTATACGGTTCACTACTGGCGACATCGAAATGACGAGATTGATTTTGTGTTGGAGAAAAAAGGAAAAGTGATTGGGTTGGAAGTGAAAAGCGGTGCTACACAAAAGGCACCTGGCATGGAAGCATTCAAGAAACAATACGAGCCTGACAAAGTACTACTTATTGGAAATAGCGGACTACCCTGGCAAGAGTTTTTGAAAATTTCGTTTGATCAACTATTCGAAATTTAAAGGAGGCAAAAGCAGCGTAAGACCAAAAACTCACCGAACTCCGCGATTGGCTCTTGCCTATGCTCATGAACAGCCAAATAAAAATTAAAGATTCGGAGCAAGATCCCGATAGCTATCGGGAGGCAATGGCTGCGGAGGGGTAAAACACTTTACCGAAAGAAGAACAGCAAAAGGTAATCTGCAGATAAACAATACACCCGTAGTCGTTGTTACTTCTGCAAGGTTATGGAACCATTAATTGCTGCCATCCGCAACATGATTACAATTTCCGATGAGGAGTTGACTCATTTCTTAGAGCTTTGTTATGCGCGGAAATTTGAAGCGAAAGAGTTCTTAAGCAAGCAGGGTGAAATCAGTAACGAAATATTCTTTATCACAAAGGGAATCACCCGGTCTACCATCATTGATCACAAAGGTGAGGAGCACACTATTCACTTTTCACCCGAGTATCAGTTTGTTGCAGACTATACGAGCTTCATGCTAAAAATACCGGCCACCAATAATATACAAGCTATTGAAGATACTGAAGTGATAGTGTTACCCCGTCAGGTTATAGATTGGGGCTATCAGCACCTGGCGCAAGGCGACAAAATGGGGCGTCTTATTGCTGAGTACTATTTTATTTACTTTGACAATCGTCTTAAAAATCAGTACGTGTTTACACCGGCACAGCGCTATGAAAACATTTCAAAAGTATTTCTCAACATTCACAACCGTGTGCCCCAACACATGATTGCCTCCTACCTGGGGGTTTCGCCCGTGCATTTAAGTCGACTCAAGAAAGAGCTACGGTAATTTTCTGATTCGTTTTGCCTGGATTTCAAAAATCTAAACAAATGTTAACAGCCAGTGCGCTTAAATACTGAGACTTTTGCACTCATAAGGAATTAAATATGAGAGAAATTGTATTGATAACCGGAGCAACGTCCGGCATTGGTTATGAAATGGCACAGCAACTGGCTGCAAAAGAGTTTGACCTGGTGCTAGTGGCCAGACGGGCAGATAAACTTGAAAACATGAAATCCTCGCTAGAGCAGCAGCATGGAATTCAAATTAAAATCTTTGCTAAAGATTTATCACTACCGCAGCAAGTGGTGGATTTGTATGAAGAAGTAAAAGCAAACAACCTTCAGGTAACGATGTTGGTGAACAATGCCGGAGTAGGTGTGTATGGCGAATTTATCAATACTGATTTGCAGGCCGAACTGAGCATGATTGAACTCAATGTTGCTTCCGTGGTGACGCTTAGTAAATTGTTTGTGCAAGACATGATTGTGCGCAAACGTGGACGAATCATGAACATTGCTTCATTACTCTCTTTCTTACCTTTTCCTTACTATTCAGTGTATTCTGCCACCAAAGCATTTGTGCTTGCTTTCTCAGAGACGTTGGCCGCTGAACTGGAGGGCAGTGGTGTGCAAGTAGTCACGCTGTGCCCCGGTCCGGTTGATACACCTTTTAACACGGATGCGATGTGGAAAACCAATGCGTACAAAGCAAACAAACCCGTGGATGCCAGTGTTGTTGCCAAAGAGGGTGTGGAGTTGCTGCTGTGGGGAAAGGGTAAAAAAATTGTTGGCTTCAATAATTGGATCATCTCCAATCTTCCGCGCATCACCCCCGATTTCATGATGATGAAAATCAAAAAAAATCTTGCCAGTCAGCAAACGCACGCGGGTTCCAAATGAAGAAAGTATTCTCATGGAGTACAGATAGTAACATAAACCATAGACAAATGCTGATAGTAACCATTTCATACATCGTTAACATCCTGTTAGCAGGCATGATTGGCACACTTTTGTTTTTTAATATCGGTAAAAGAATAATAAATGTATTTGGAGAGAATACACCTGCCCGACAGGTTTTAGCATGTTTATATTTGTCCATTGCCATCTTTAGTACGATTGCGTTATTCAATCAAGACTATTTTTTCAAAATTGCCCTGATGCTGTTTCCGATGCAAATTGTTTACAAGCTGCTTACGCTCATTGCTGTGTATATTGTAAATAATGGATTATAAATATTGCGAAGTTTTTGTGGGCTACATTAATATTGATTTAAAATTCGGGCGACTAAATGAATTCCCTTCCCGCTTCCCAAATCGTCAAGACCACTTAACGTGGTCAGACGACTTGAGACCCTTTAGTATTTATACTTATTCCGATAATCTTTCGCTTCACGCGACATTTTACCCCACTGTTTGTTAAGCCGCTTTTTGTCTTCGGCACTTATTTCGAAGCGTCTCTGCTCCTTGATTAATTTCAAGTAGCTTTCATAGACTTGATTTTCCATCGCCCCTGAATTTACCGCTTCGATTACAGCACACCCTGTTTCATTCAAATGCCTGCAATCTTTGAACCGGCAGTGTGCTGCAAATTTTTGAATAGCCGGAAACAGTTCTTCCCGGGCACCTTCTTCGAACGTCAGACCGAACTCGCGCATTCCCGGGGTGTCGATCACCAGACTTCCATTGGGCAGTTGAAAAAGTTCGCGTGCGGTAGTAGTGTGTTTTCCTTTGTTGTTAAAGTCACTCGTGGTATTAACTTCTTGTACGTGGGTATTCATCAGCGCATTTAAGAGTGAGCTTTTGCCTACCCCGGAAGACCCGATGAGGATATATGTTTTGAATTTCTGCAACACATGAGTTCTCAATTCGTCAAGACCAGCCCCGGTGTAGGTGCTGCAAAAATATACGGGACAATCGCGCTGCAGTTTTTTTATTTCTAACGTATACGCAGCCTGATCTTCAACTAGGTCAGCTTTGTTCAAGACTACGATGGGTTGAATGTTGCAGGCAGCAAGTTGTACGAGGTAACGCTCAAGGCGCATGATGTTAAAGTCGCGGTCAAGACCCTGTACTATTAATGCGCCATCTATATTGGTGGCCAGTATTTGCCGTTCCATTTTTGCGCCCGGGTTTTTGCGCGACAGTTCATTTTTGCGCGGTAATACCTCAATGATGTAGCCCAGGGTGTCATACTCTTTCAGGGTAACCCAATCACCAAGTTTTGGAATTTCTTCCGAAGAGGTTCCATGCAAAAGCCTGCCCGAAAGCTCGGCTTCCTTTTCACCGTGGGCGGTGATCACATAGTATTTAAATCCTTGTATAGAGGTTATCCGACCTATGATCAGGTCATCTTGAATTTTTTCAGGCTGAAAGAATTTATTCCAGCCGTACTGATCCAGTGATATCATTTCATTAAAAGTTAGAATGTAAAAAGAAGACTAGTTCACTAAAAGCAAAACTCCTGATCGTGTTAACATACGATCACCGCAGAAACGAATTACAGACTTGAATCAAACCGAAACGTCTGTAATCAGGCGGCCGCACAATCGGCCTGGCAATATGTAGAAATGAGGTTTTTCATACAGAACAAAGGTAATGAATTGTTGGAAAAGCAGGTGCGATGAATGGCTGCATATTTGATTTTCGTAAGTAACGCATTGATTTTTATTCTGCCGTTAACGAATTATCCGTGTTATTTGTAAAAAATTAACCTAAGCCAACCATGACCCCGCACCCTAAAAGACTGCAGCTTTACAAGGCGACTGCTGTTTCAATTTTATTGATGGCAAGTTCCCTGGCATTTGGTCAACAAAAGGATAGCACTTTCTATTTTCATGCCGATTTGAGTGTAACTAACAACGGGTTTTCTATTATTCCAGCATTTTCGCTGGGCGATCCGGCTGCTTTCTTAGATATGCGTATGGGCAACAAACGTCTGAGCTTTGAGCCGCAGTTTCGATATGCACTGGAAGGTCGCCCCTGGTCATTAGTTTTTATTTATCGTTACAAGGCGATTATAAAGCATAAATTTCAATTGACATTCGGAGGTCATCTTCCCGGATTGAATTTTATTACCCGCCCCGTAACCATCAACGGAATTGAGGAGAACCTTTCAGTAGCCAGGCGATTTCTGGCTGCGGAAATTATACCTACTTATAAAATCAGAGACAACATCAGTGTTGGCTTTTATTATTTGCGTGGCCATGCTTTCCAAAAGCACGGACCGCAGAACACCAACTTCTTATCGTTGCAAGGAAATTTTACCAAAATCAAATTGGTTGGTAAAACGTATTTCAGCTTTAACCCACAGGTGTTTTATCTGAAAGTAGATGCCGATGATGGTTTTTATGTGAATGCAACTACCACCTTTGGCGTGAGGGATTTTCCATTAACCATTTCCAGTATTGTTAACAAGGCAATTGAGTCAGACATACCTTCCAAAGACTTCGACTGGAATGTGAGTTTGATTTATACGTTCGATAGAAATTTCACAGTAAAAAGAATTTGATTGAATTAACGAAGGCTAAATCACGATCATGTATGAAAACAGTACTATTCAGTTTAACAAGTTTGCTTGCAATTTTTGCATCGGATGTAGCTACGGCACAAGAACAGGGGCAGTTGGTGAGACTGGCCAAACTGGTCATTGATTCCACGCAGTTGGAAAGCTATAAGGCTTTTTTAAAGGAAGAGATTGAAACTTCGGTGAGCGTGGAGAAGGGTGTATTGACTTTATATGCTGTTTCGGAAAAAGATAAGCCCACGCACATTACCATTCTGGAAATCTATGCGGATGTGGAGGCATATAAATCTCATATTCAAACACCGCATTTCATCAAATACAAAAATGGTACAAAAGAGATGGTAAAGTCGCTGGAGTTGGTTGAGAGTGTTCCCCTTGTCCCGGGGATGAAGATAAAGTGAATGCCTGAGTCAGAACCTTACGCGATAGTTGAGCTTAGAAAATTACTAAAGAGCAAATAATTTATGCCCACTTCTCCACGCCAGTTTCGTAACTTTAATCTGATGGAAAAGACGGAGACCTTGCTGGAGTTCTACAAGCGAAAGTTTAACTGGCTGCCGGAGAACATCCAAAATGAAGTCGGGCATTTCAACCTGTTTCATCATGAGCCTTATGTGGAAGGAAGGCCCACCAGCATTCCCTATCGCAGAAGGGACTTTTATAAAATCAACCTGGTGCAGGGCAACAGCCAGGTACACTTTGCTGATCAGGTGGTGGAAATTAAAAAGCAAGCGTTGACGTTTTCCAATCCGCTGATTCCATACAAATGGGAGCATTTAGACAGATTACGGGAAGGAATGTATTGCATTTTCAATCAGCAATTCTTTCACCAGTTCGGGCAATTAAATCAGTATGAAGTTTTTCAACCCAACGGCACACATATTTTTGAACTAACGGATGAGCAGACAGAGCATGTGCATGGAATTTTTGAACGCATAGAAAAAGAATTTAAGACAGAATACAAGTATAAGTATGATGTGATTCGCAACCTGGTGTTCGAGCTCATTCACTTCGCGCTGAAGATACAGCCCTCTGGCAAGTCGGAAAAAACCCCACAGAACGCTTCACAACGCATTACCTTTTTGTTTCTTGAGTTATTGGAGCGTCAGTTTCCGATTGATGATTCACATCCAAAGGTGCAGTTGCGTGCTGCTTCTGATTTTGCTGATCAACTCAATGTGCATGTCAATCACCTGAACCGGGCTGTGAAAGAAGCTACTCAGAAAACGACCACGCAACTTATCGGAGAACGCATCTTACAGGAATCAAAAATTCTGTTGCGACATAGTTCATGGAATGTATCTGAAATTGCGCATGCCTTGGGATTTGCAGAGGTGACGCATTTCAACAACTTCTTTAAAAAGAATTTGCAGACCAGTCCATTAAAATTCAGGAAGGAAATGGTTGGTTAAGATTTCTCTGCCGAAATCTCTTTTGTTTTTTGCATCATCCACTTTGTTAGACACTCATCAAAGGCTAGTTCACTGAACTCCTATACTCAAGCGGTGAAACCCCAACGTGTTGTTTAAACACCGGCTAAAGTGTTGTGGATATTTAAAACCCAATGTATAGGCAATTTCGCTCAATAATTTGTTGGTATCAAAGATTCGTTCCTTGGCAGAGGGCGTTGATCTTGGTATTATTTTGCATAAGTTAGTGTTTGATTTAGGAAGTTTAAAGCTCAGTTTTTTAGAAACCAGCCAACCCAGGCATTTGAATAAACCAAGCAATAAACAGCGAAATGAAATGGCTCCATCCATCCTTTAACTATAAAGAATAAAATTATTACATGAAAACAAATCTATACAGCGCAAGCATAGGCTTATTGACGATAGGCCTGCTCGCATCAGGTTGTAGCAACAAGGGAAAAGAAAATACAAGTCAGGATTCGCTGGCCGTAGTGCCTTCTGCACTGACCGAACCTCTGGTTAGTCATATATATACAGCCGATCCTTCTGCTCATGTGTTTAACGGGCGAATCTACATATATCCTTCACACGATATTGATGCAAATACCCCCGAAGATGATGAAGGCGGGCATTTTGCCATGCAGGATTATCATGTGCTATCTATGGATTCTATTGGTGGAGAAGTAACTGATCATGGTGTTGCCTTGGATATAAAAAATGTGGCATGGGCCGGCCGGCAAATGTGGGCCCCTGATGCTGCCTTCGCCAACAATGCATATTATCTGTATTTCCCCGTTAAGGACAAACAAGATGTATTCAGAATAGGTGTGGCTACGAGCGATAAACCCGAGGGACCTTTTACTGCCGAGGCTAATCCAATAACAGGAAGTTATAGTATTGACCCTGCGGTGTTTAAAGATGATGATGGATCGTTCTACATGTACTTTGGTGGAATCTGGGGCGGGCAACTGCAGCGCTGGGAAAAAAACCAGTACAACCCGGATGGGGCCTTGCGCAAGGCGAATGAAGAAGCTATTTTACCCCGTATCGCAAAGTTAGCTCCTGATATGAAAAGCTTTGCTGAAGAAGTAAAGCAAATAGAGCTAATTGATGAGAATGGTAAACGTTTTACAGAGGGTCAGAACGACAAGCGCTTTTTCGAAGCGGCATGGGTGCATAAATACAATGGAAAATATTACCTCTCTTACTCTACGGGTGATACTCACTTCATTAATTACGCTATCGGTAATTCTCCATACGGTCCTTTTATTTACAAGGGTGTGGTCCTCAATCCTGTTAAAGGTTGGACAAACCATCATTCCATCGTACAAATAAAAGATAAATGGTTTTTGTTTTATCACGATGTGCAGTTATCAGGAAAGACTCATTTACGCAATATAAAAGTCACTGAGCTGAAGCACAATGGCGATGGGAGTATTCAAACACTCTCACGTTAAAACAAAAGTCTGACGTTACAATCTATGCTAAAGATGATGAATTAAAGACCTCATGGCTGATAGTAATATGCGTATTAAGTTGTCTGACCACTCAAAGTGATCCTGACAACCAGGTCAGGTTTCAAGATTTCGTATCTCTTCATTGGCTATAACAGAGTAGGAATCAGTCAAAAATCTTTCTTTATCAATATCCATGAATTGAAAAGCAATATGAATTATATGGTGCGTTATCCAGGATTATGAAGCATAATCGGATACTTAATCACCACTTCCTTGGCGTAGGGTTGCAGTAACAGCCGAAGCCGTTTCTCCATTTGTTCTTTCGCATCGTTAACAAACGCAGCGTGAGTGGCATACGTCCTTGCATCCTGAATGAACGCATTCGTGGCTTTGGTTCGGTCGTCTGTGTTAATCCAATTCCATATCCCATTTTCATCGCGATAGGTAATATCACCTTTCGATTCTATCGATAGAATTTGAGGTTCAGGGAGGTTAACAATAGCCTTGTCATCATTTAATACAATAGAGAATTTTTGATTGAGGTCGAAACCGGCTTTGGCTTCAAACGTTCCGGATATGAAAATTTGTTTAGTACTGTTCAGCCACGTATTGGTCCAGGTATAACGATGCTCAAAGTTTTGGGTCAGCACCGCCAATTCCAAAATAGGAGCCTGCTGATTTAAGACTACGGTGTTGTTGACGGTGATTTCAGGAGTAAACTGAAAGGCTTTTTTAAAGTCTTCGCCTAAAGTCCTGGCTGCTTCATAGCCCCGCTCCGCCAGTTGAGTAGGAATGATAACAAGCATCACATAGGAGGCAATGGTTGCAACAATAATCAAAGCAATGAGAAGCTTGAGATTCCGTGACATGATGTAGGTAAAGGTATGAAATGCGACTATAAGAAGGTAGCTGCTGATGATGGAGATTCATGGTGTAGCTCCTGATACAGCTGCTGTTCAATATAGACAATGAAATCCGGTGATTGCCACCCACTCCGGGAACAAGAAAAGTATATAAACTGATTTTTCTCTGCCATTTACCGACTCTGAAACCACATGTTTGAATTTCGTAACGAACTATTTGATCAAAGTAATTACCTTCATTCCGAAATGACTTACTTGTGAAAATAAAAATCAATGAATTATGGCATCCATCAATTTGAACGTAAACGGGAAGCAGCAAACAGTTGACGTTGACCCCAAAACACCTGTGCTTTGGGTATTGCGTGACCATTTGAATCTGGTAGGTACCAAGTATGGTTGTGGTATCGCTCAATGCGGTGCCTGCACCATTCATCTCGATGGCGTGGCAGTCCGTTCTTGCCAGTTGCCAGTATCTGTAATTGGGCAGAAGTCGATTACCACCATTGAAGGGTTAGCTGAAAATGGAGATCACCCGGTACAGAAAGCATGGATTGAGCACGATGTGCCGCAATGCGGCTATTGCCAGGCCGGGCAGATTATGCAGGCAGTGTCACTATTAAACCAGAAGCCTAATCCGAGTGATGAGGAAATAGAAACTGCGATGAATGGAAACATTTGCCGCTGTGGCACCTACCTGCGCATCAAAGCGGCCATCAGAACAGCAGCAACCGCTAAATCTTAATCAAACTTAAATCATCGCATTTATGACAATCGTAAAAACGAATATAGACCGCAGATCATTTTTAAAGGTGTCAGCACTGGCAGGCGGTGGCATGATGCTAAGCTTTAGCTGGCTGGCCGGATGTAAACCTACACCGGAAGAGGCCCTGGCACTTCCTAAGGAATGGTTTGAACTGAACAGCTACATCAAGATTGGCGACAACGGCCTGATCACGCTCATGTCACCCAATCCTGAATTTGGTTCGAATGTAAAAACATCCATGCCCATGATTCTTGCGGAAGAGTTGGATGCGGATTGGAAGAACATAGTAGTAGAGCAAGCTGATTTTTACCCTGAGCGATTCAATCGTCAATTCACGGGTGGAAGTATGGGTATATTGCTTGCGTGGAAACCGCTACGCACCGCGGGTGCCACCGCACGACAAATGCTGGTGAATGCGGCAGCACAAACCTGGAATGTTCCTGCTGGTGAAATTACAACAGAAGGTGGATTTCTCCTTCACAAGCAGAGTGGAAAGAAAGCCGGATATGGTGAAATGGCATCTGCCGCTGCAAAACTGGAAGTGCCCAAAGAGGTTACTTTGAAAAATGTGAATGAGTTTAAAATCATTGGCAATTCAAAGAAGAATGTGGATGGCAAAAACATCGTAACCGGAGAGTCGATGTTCGGTATCGACTATAAGCAGGAGGGAATGTTGATTGCTATGATTGCTCACCCACCTTTTGGCATGAAAGTAAAATCGGTGGATGATAGTGCCGCACGATCCATGCCCGGTATTAAAGATGTGTTTGTTATAAAGACGCTGGCAGATGACTATGAGCGAAATGGTTTCGATACGACTGCCTTTACTGAATTGGTTGTAGTGGTGGGCAATACCACATGGGAAGTGATGAATGCTAAGAAGATGCTTAAGATTGAGTTTGAAGAAATTTCTGACAGCACCATGGTAGTGAATGGCTGGGGTGGAAAAGAAACGGTGACGATCCCTGGCGGCTTGGAAAGTACCGAAGGCCATAAAGTACGCATGGCCGAGATGGCGAAGAAGAAAGCAAGTATCCTGCGCAAGGATGGTGATGTTGAAGCGGCTTTTAAAAAAGCAGCCAAAACACTTGAACGGACGTATTATGGTCCATACCTGGCACACAACACGATGGAACCAGTAAACTGCTTTGCGCACGTTACTGCCGATAAAGCAGAATTATACGGACCCATACAGGCACCAGAGTTTATCCGAAATACGATTGCTGCACGACTTGGTCTTCCCAAAGAAAATATTCACATCAGACTCGCGCGCATGGGTGGCGGTTTTGGTTTGCGTGCTTATGGTCATCACATGGTTGAAGCGGCAGTCATCTCGCAGAAGATGAATGCCCCCATTAAAATGATTTACACGAGAGAAGATGATATGACGTATGGTATTTACCGACCTACGTACACAGCAACGTATCGCGCTGCACTGGATAAAGACAATAATGTAATTGCATTTCATGTAAAGGGTGGCGGTATTCCCGAGCATGCGGTGCACGCCATGCGTTTCCCTGCCGGGGCAGTTGATAACTACCTGGCCGAAGGTTGGAAATTGGATTCCAATATTACTATCGGTGCCTTCCGTGCACCGGGATCGAATTTCATTGCCGGTGCTGAGCAATCGTTTCTCGATGAACTGGCTGAGCTTGCAGAAAAGGATCCCATCGAATTTCGTCTTGAACTTCTGGAACGTGCAAAGACCAACCCGGTTGGAAAGGATAACGACTATGATCCCGATCGCTATGCAGGTGTGTTGAAACTGGTGCGTGAGAAATCAAAATGGAATGAGCCTCAACCCAATGTGCACCGCGGAGTAGCGGCCTACTTCTGTCATAATACCTATGTAGCCGAAGTGCTCGATATTGTGATGGAGAATAACAAACCTGCAGTAAAAAATGTAGTGGCAGCGGTTGACTGTGGAATTGTAGTAAACCCGGATGCAGCGGCCAACATGGGCGAAGGCGCGATTGTAGACGGTATTGGCAATGCCTTCTTTGGAGAGATGACTTTTGTAAATGGCGTACCGGAGAAAAATAATTTTCATAACTACCGCATGATCCGGCAGAAAGAAACACCTAAGTCTATTGCCGTTCATTTTGTAAAAAACGAACATGATCCAACCGGTCTTGGTGAGCCCTTGTTTCCGCCTGTGTTTGCGGCAGTAGCAAACGCTTTGTACAAGGCGAAAGGGAAACGATATTATCAGCAACCATTTTTAAAGGAAGATATTACAATAGGGTAGGCGTCTACTTAATCACATAGGCACATAGAGTTTAATTTTCTCTATGTGCCTGTTTTTTTGGGTGCTTAATCAAGTTGGTTAGAGACGATAATACTACTCTATGTCATCTTCATCTTCTTCCCCCGCTACTACATCCATGGTTGCTTCAGCCCACGCTACAATAAGTTTGCGTTGGGCATCATCAAGTTTTGCGGAGGGATGCATGAGCGTATAGATGCCCATTGGCATACGACCTTCACCAACTTCGGAGGAAAGGTCATCAAGTTTGCCCAGCATTTTGCGCAGATCATACTCTTGCCAGGAGGAAAAATTAAGTTCATCGCGGCCAGCCCGAACATCGCGTGCTACCAACCACGAAGCAGGAGCAACGTGCGAATACCATGGGTACTTCGTTTCATTGCTGTGGCAACTATAGCAGGAAGTTTTTAACAAAATGGCTACATCCTCGCTAACTAAACCGGCCTTGATAATGTCTCCGGGATTATCGGTTGTGGTAGCCGGTAAATCCGTTGGTATTAATTGGATAACCAGTAGCACCACGGTTAAGCCACCCAGGATGTAATGCCACAGTTTCATTATTTCGACTTTTTCTTTTTACCTGCACTCCACGCTGC
>Ga0075163_10003293_pt1 | contig 21703 bp, 21 predicted proteins | sample JI1023141ADNA_FD_71478 | JGI IMG/M metagenome (GOLD analysis project Ga0075163, IMG submission 71478) | Wastewater effluent complex algal communities from Wisconsin, to seasonally profile nutrient transformation and Carbon sequestration -... | ecosystem: Engineered > WWTP > Effluent > Algae... | reverse complement strand
CCTGCGCGCCGAGAAGGCCAAGCGCCTCGCCGAGCTGCAGGTCTACAAGGACCTGTTCGGCAAGCTCAAGGCGCTCGTCGACGCCGGCACGATCCAGGTCGAGTTTCGCAAGGGCCGCCTCGTCGTCAAGCTCGCCAGCAGCATCCTCTTCGACTCCGGCAAGACCGAGCTCAAGGCCGAGGGCCAGACCGCCCTCGCCAACCTCGCCTCCGCGCTCAAGTCGCTCAACGACCGCGAGTTCCTGGTCGCCGGCCACACCGACAACGTCCCGATCAAGACCGCCAGGTTCAAGACCAACTGGGACCTCTCGACCGCGCGCGCCGTCGAGGTCGTGCAGTACCTCATCAGCCAGGGCATGACCTCCAAGAACATCGGCGCCGCCGGCTTCGGCGAGTTCGACCCGGTCGCCGACAACGCCACCGAGCAGGGCAAGGCCCAGAACCGCCGCATCGAGGTCATCCTCATGCCGCTGCTCGGCGACATCCCCGGCATGCAGGAGATGCTCACCGGCGGCAAGTCCTGAGCTGTCCTCCGGGACATGTCCCGAAAGCCAGGCCGTCGGCGCCCGCGCCGGCGGCCTCTCGCGTCTTGACCGGCGTCAGCGCAGCACGGTGAGGTGGCGGCGGTCGCCCTCGAGCTCGAGCTGCACGCGCAGGTTGGCCTGGCCGGCGACGTGCCAGCGGTCGGCCGGGGTCGAGGGCTGGACCTGCAGCAGCGGGGTGCCGGGGAGGTCGCCGCCGCCGATCGCGCCGCCGTCGTCGTCGCGGATCAGGAACAGCGCGGCGTACGGCGCGTGGGCGATCGAGCCGTGGATCACGAGCTGGACGTCGAGGCGACCCTGCCCGCGCGCCGCGACGCGCAGCACCTCCGCGGCGCGCAGCCGGTTGGCGCGCAGGAACACCGGCGACTCGAGGTCGCGGCGATACACGATCGTCGGCCCGAGCACGCTGTTGCGGTTGAGCATCAGCTCGACCCGCACGCCCTGCGCCGGCGGCTGCTCGGGCGACGGCGGCCGCTCGCTCGAGACCCACCGGACCCACACGACGAAGCTGTCGCGCTCGAGGTCGACGCCGAGCCGGGGGTACACGAGCTGCACGGCGCGACTGTAACGCGGCGCCCGCCCGCGGCGCACCGCCGTACGAAAGTGTGAGGGCTCGCACCTGCCCGCGGGCGCCGCGTCCGGCCGCGGTTGTGGGACCGTCGCGGCGATGCCGGCCGCACCGATCGCCGTCCCAGAGCGCCTGAACATGGTCGAGTGGTTCCTCGACGCCCGCCTCGCGGAGGGCCTCGGCGAGCGGACCGCGATCTATTATGGCGACCGGCAGATCTCCTACGCCGAGGTCGTCGCCGACTCGTGCCGCGTCACCAACCTGCTGCGAGGTCTCGGCCTGCGCATCGAGGACCGCGTGCAGCTGCTGCTGCTCGACACGCCGGAGTTCGTCGCGGCCTACTTCGGAATTTTGCGCGCGGGCTGCGTCGCGGTGCCGACCAACACCTGGCTGCTGCCGGCCGACTACGCGTATTACCTCGAGTACGCGCGGCCGCGCGCGGTGATCGTCGACGCGGAGGTGTACCCGCAGCTCGCGGGCGTGTGGCGCGACGCCCCGTATCCGCCGGTCGTGATCGTCGTCGACCGCAGCGGGGCCGCGGCGCCGGAGGGCACGGTCGACTGGAACCGCGAGCTCGCGCGCCAGCCGGCCGAGGCGCGGACCGAGGCGACCTACCGCGACGACTTCGCGACCTGGCTGAGCTCGAGCGGCTCGACGGGCCGGCCGAAGTGCGTCGTGCACATGCACCACGACTTCGTGTGGAACACGGTCGCGTACGCGCAGCGCACGCTGGGGCTGACGGGCGCGGACATCACGATGTCGGCGCCGAAGCTGTTCTTCGGCTACGCGCTCGGCTCGAATTTGCTGTTCCCGTTCAGCGTCGGCGGGGCCTGCGTGCTGCTGCCGGAGCGCACGCCGGCGGAGCAGTACTACGCGCTGATCGAGCGCTACAGGGTGACGCAGATGATCACGGTGCCGACGACGATCGCCAAGATGGTCGAGCACAAAGAGCTGGCGGCGCGCCACGACCTGCGCTCGCTGCACTCGCTGGTCAGCGCCGGCGAGGCGCTGCCGGCCCGCATCTACCGCGCCTGGAAGCAGGCGACCGGGGTCGAGATCTTCGACGGCATCGGCTCGGCCGAGATGTTCCACGTGTACATCACCGGCCGCCCCGGCGACGTGAAGGAGGGCAGCCTCGGCAAGATCGTCGAGGGCTACACGTATCGCCTCCTCGACGACGACGACCGCGAGGTCCCGAAAGGCGAGATCGGCACGCTGGAGATCCGCGGGCCGTCCGCGGGCCAGGGCTACTGGCGCATGCGCGACCAGAGCCGCGCGACCTTCCGCGGCGACGCGGTCAAGGGCAGCGACAAGTTCCACGTCGACGACGACGGCTACTTCTGGTTCTGCGGCCGCGGCGACGACATGCTCAAGTGCTCCGGCGTGTACGTGTCGCCGGTCGAGGTCGAGAACTGCCTGCTCGGCCACCCCGCGGTCCACGAGGCCGGCGTGGTCGGCTACCGCGACGCGGCCGGGCTCGAGAAGGCGGTCGCGTACGTCGAGCTGGCCGCCGGACACGAGCCGGGCGAGGCCCTCGCCGCGGAGATCCTCGCGCACGCGCGCGGCAACATCGCCGCGTTCAAGGCCCCGCGCCGGATCGAATTCATCAAAATGCTGCCGCGGACCGAGACCGGCAAGATCAAGCGCAACGAGCTGCGCAAGCTCGCGGAGGCGCTCTAGGACCGTCGCATGACATCTCCCCCCGACAGAGACCTCGCGCTCGCGCATTGCACGTACCCCGAGGTCGCGGCCCGTCTGGCCGAGCCGCGGGTCAAGGTCGCGGTGATCCCCGTCGGCAGCACGGAGGCCCACGGCCCGCACCTGCCGCTCAACACCGACAGCCTGATCGGCGAGGCGGTGGCCGCCCGCGCGGCGCGGGAGCTCGAGCGCCGCGGGCTGGTCGCGCTGCACTTCCCGCCGATCCACTACGCGGTCACCGACTGGGCCGGGAGCTTCTCGGGCTCGGTGTCGATCGCCGCGGCGACCGCGATCGACCTGGTCCTCGGGACATGCAAGGCCGCCCGCGCGATGGGTTTTGACAAGGTGGCCATCTTCACGGCCCACCTCGAGCCGGGGCACATCGCGAGCATGCGCGAGGTCGCCAGGCGCTTCGCGGCCGAGGTCGGCGCGCCGCTGATCTTCCCCGACACGACCCGGCGCGCGCTCGCGGCCCGCCTGACCCCGGAGTATCAGAGCGGCTCGTGCCACGCCGGGCAGTACGAGACCAGCCTGGTGCTCGCGCTGCGCCCGGAGCTGGTCCGCTGGGAGGTCGCGCGCGCCCTGCCCCCGCACCCGGTGCCGCTCGCCGAGCGCATCCGCGCGGGCGCCCGCGACTTCCGCGAGTGCGGCATGGACCTGGCCTACTGCGGCGAGCCGGCGGCCGCGAGCGCGGCCGAGGGCGAGGCATCGCTCGCGGCGCTGAGCGAGCTCGTCGTCGAGGCGGTGCTGGCGGGCGCGACCTGAGCTCGCGGCGCGCCGGCGCGTTCACCTGCGGCCGCGACTGCGATACTTTGATCGGCGCATGCACAGATCTGCCCTGACGCTGTCGCTCCTGCTCGCCTGCGCCGCCGAGGCGCCGAAGCCCGAACCGAAGCAGGCCGAGCCGGTCAAGTCCGCCGAGCCCGCGAAGGCCGAGCCCGTGAAGGCCACCGAGCCCGCGAAGCCCGCGCCCGACGCGAAGGAGGCGTGCGCCAAGATCGTGGTGGTCGCGTGGAAGGGCGCCGAGGGCTCGGAGGCGACGGTCGTGCGCGACGAGGCGGCCGCGAAGACCGAGGCCGCGGCGATCCGCGCCGAGCTGGCGGCGGGCAAGGACTTCGCCGAGTTCGCCGCGCGCAGCGACGAGCCGAAGACGCGGGCCAAGGGCGGCGCGATGGGCACCTACGAGCGCGAGAAGTGGCCCGAGAAGTACGAGTCGATCGCCGACGCGGTGTTCGGACTGCAGGTCGGCGAGACCTCGATGGTGTTTCGCCTCGCGCACGGCTACGCGGTGGTCCAGCGCTGCGCGATCGACAAGGTGCACACGGCCCACATCCTCGTCCGCTACAAGGGGGCCAAGAACGCCGAGAAGTCGGAGAAGCCGATCAAGCGCGACAAGGCCGCCGCGCAGAAGCTCGCCGCGAAGATCCACGCCGAGGCCACGGCCGCGGGCGCCGACTTCGCGGCGCTGGCGAAGAAGTACAGCGAGGATGGCTCGGCCGAGAAGGGCGGCGACGTCGGCACCGTCGGCCGCGGGATGTTCGCACCGGCCTACGAGACCGCCGCGTGGGCCCTGAAGCCGGGCGAGACCAGCGCGGTCGTCGAGACCGACTTCGGCTTCCACGTCATCCAGCGCGTCGACTGACGCGACCGAGAAGTTGTCAGCCCGGGCTCTTGCAAAAATGTACGCCGCTCGGGGTCGCGACCCAGTGCATCGGCACGTCCTGCGGCTCGAGCGGGACCTTGCCCTCCGCGGGGTCGAGGTCGTCGCCGAGGCACACGCCGACGCGCAGCGGCGCCGCGAGGTCGCGGACCGGCGCGAGGGCGCGGTCGTAGTGGCCCTTTCCGAAGCCGATGCGGGCGCCGTCGCGGCCGAAGCCGAGGCCGGGGACGAGCACGAGGTCGATGCCGGCGGCGGCGGTCGGGGTGCGCAGGGCGGGCTGTCCGGGTCGGGCGCGCGGCTCGAGCAGGCCGAAGCCGCCGGGGGCCAGGTCGCGCAGGTCGAGCACCGGCACGAAGGAGATCTCCGCGGGCGTGCCCTCCATGCGCGGGAGCCACAGTCGCTTGCGTTCGGCGAGCGTGGCGGCGAGCAGGCCCCACGTGTCGGGCTCGCCGCGCACGCCGACGAAGGCCGCGACGCCGCGGGCCTGCTGCCACAGCGGGTGGCGCAGCAGGTGACCGAGCAGCGCGGCCGATTGCGCGGCGATCGACTCCGGGTCGCGCCGCCGCCGGCGCAGCAGCAGCGCGGCACGCAGGTCGGCCTTCGATGGTTCGGACATGGCCGTCACTGTGCCACAGGGCCGGCGCCGCCGGGGGCCTCGGGGGACGCGTGGCGCTGCTCGGGGTCTGTTCACCGGAGCGCACGGCGATTTTTCGCGGCCGGGTCCGCCCGCCGCCTGCGTGGCACTTGCGGTCGGCGCGGAGCCCTGGTATCGAAGGGCCCTGCCGACGCGGGAGTAACTCAGTTGGTAGAGTGTCAGCTTCCCAAGCTGAATGTCGCGGGTTCGATCCCCGTCTCCCGCTCTCCTCGCCGAGAGGCCCGACCCTGCGGTCCGGGCCTCTCGGCGTTTCTATCTTGATAAGGTTCGCGAGCTCTCAGGCGCGGCGCCGGCGACGGGCCAGCAGCGCCGGGATGGCCAGCAGCGCGAGCGCGTGCGGGACCGCAGGCGCGTCGGAGCGGCACGAGCAGCCGTCCTCGGCGGTCTCGCCGCTGGTGTCGTCGCTGTCGGCGTCGACGGTCGCGCCGGTGCTGCCGCCGCTGCCGCTGCTCGCGTCGCCGCCGCTGCTCGCGTCGCCGCCGCTGCTCTCGTCGGCGCCGGTGGTCGGGGTGTCGGTGTCGGTGTCGGCGGCGCCCTGGATCGTGATCGTGATGAGGTCCTCGCCGACCTGATCGGCGTGGTCCTGGACGCGGGCGGTGAGCGTGTAGGTGCCGATGGGGAGGCCCTTGAGCAGGAAGGCCTGGGCGATCTGGTAGTCGACGAGCTCGGCGAGGACCTTGCCGTCCTGCGCCACCACCAGCTCCCAGCCGTAGCCGCCGAAGTCGTCCCAGGGGTCGACCTCGACGTTGACGGGCGTGCCCTCCGGGAACGTCGCGCCGTCGGCGGGGGCCGTGATGGCGATCGTCGGCGGCGCGAGGTCGGGGCCCGGCGGGGCGTAGATCGCCTTGAGGGTGTTGAGGTCGTGCTGCTGCTTGCCGTCGCCGCCGCAGTGACACTTGTTGATGCCCGAGCAGTAGCCGGACTGTCCGGCGGCGATCAGCACCTGCGTGCACTCGTTCCCGTAGCCCATGTCGATCGCGGAGTTGGTGTCGTAGCCGAAGGCCATCACGCGGTCGCTGCCGTAGGTGTGGCCGAGGCCCATCGTGTGGCCGATCTCCTGGCTGGCGATGTTGGACTGGGTCGTCACCCCCTCGTGGTTGACGAACGCGTAGCAGATGTTGCGCAGGCCGGCGTCCTCGCAGTCGGCCCCGGGCGCGACGCCGCCGGACGGGCCGGCGGTGGTGTCCTCCCAGCTCCCGCCCATCATGATCATCACGTAGGGCAGCAGCTTCGGCGGGCGCTCGAGGTAGACGACGCGCACGGCCAACTCGGCGAAGTCGGCCTGGACCGCCTGGGCGACGGCGGTCGCCCGCTCCTCGCCGCCGGTGTAGTACGGGAAGGTGTGGCCGGTGCGCGCGAGGTTCGAGTAGTTCTCCGCCGAGTTCTCGCCCTTGTTCACCAGCATGCCGCCCGTGTAGTTCATGTAGATCGTGCCGTGGCGCGGGAACTCGGCGCCGCGGTTGTAGGTGCCGGGATAGATGCCCTCCGGGGTCAGCTCCGGGAACGCGCACAGGTCCTGCGCGTCGGGGCCGTCGACCTTGCCGCGGGTCGCCCGCGGGCCGGCGCCGAGGTCGTCCAGCGCGTCCGGCGAGACGACCTCCGCGCCCTCGGCGACCGCCCGCGGCACGACCACGCCGCCGTCCTGCACCCAGCCGGCCGGCAGCTGCCCCGGCGCCGGCCTCGGGTGCACGGCCCCGCGGACCTCGTCGAGCTCCTCGAAGCGCACCAGCCCCCCGGTCGGCGCGGGCCGCTGCGGGCCCTGCGAGAAGTCGTACACCGCGGGCTCGTGCGTCGGCGCGTAGGGGTTCGGCACGACCTCGCCGGCCCGGGCCGCGGGGGCCCACAGCAGCGACAGCGACAGCAGGGCCCACGGCGTCCGGCGGAGAACTCGCATCGCCGCATCATAGCGGATTGACCTGGGGACGGGCGCCGGTACCATCGCCCGGCCGTGCGCCCGCTCCTCGCCCCTGCCCTGTGCGCCGCGCTCGCGCCCGCGGGGGCGTACGCGGAGGCGGCGAGCGCGGGGGCCGGCGAGGCGGCAGGTGGGGCGAGCGAGCCCGCGCCGCCGTGGGGCAAGCGGCGGGCGACGCTGGGGCTCGGGGTCGGGGTCAACATCTCGAGCTCCCTGACCGTGGTCGCGCCGGGACTGCGCGGCGGGTACTACGTGGCGAACGGGCTCGAGCTCGGGGTGGAGGTGGAGCTCGGGGCGCTGCTGTGGTCGGCGGCGGACTACACGGCGCACCCGGGGCTGTCGACGCGGGCGCCGGGGCTGGCGGTGCGGGCGACGCCGACGCTGCGCTGGGTGTTCCTGCGCCAGCAGGGCTTCTCGCCGTACGTGCTCGCGGGGGTCGGCCCGACGGTGTGGAACCACGACGGCGGGGTCGCGGGTCACTGGGTCGCGGCCCCCGGCGCCCTGATCCACCTCGGCGGGCGCGTGTTCCTCGACCTCGCGATCCGGTTCTCGAGCACCTTCCCCGGGGCCCGCTGCCACCGCGCGTTCACGGTCGCCGCCGGCGAGGTGCCCGGCTACTGCGGGTTTCAATTCGGGCCGCGCCTCGGCGTCGCCTTCATGTTCTGAGGGACATGTCCGAAGCACCAGGTTTCAAAGAGCATGCCCCTGAGGACATGTCCCCAGGGCCAGGTCGCGTCGTCCACGAGGGCGACGCGCTGGCGTGGCTGGCGGCGCGCGGCGAGCTGGCGGGCTGCTCGCTGGTGACCTCGCTGCCGGACGTGTCGGAGCTGCAGCTCGGGTTCGCGGCGTGGCGGGAGTGGTTCATCGCGGCGGCCGGGGCGGTGCTGGCCGCGTGCCCGCCGGAGGGCGTGGCGATCTTCTATCAGACGGACATCAAGCACCAGGGGGTGTGGGTCGACAAGGGGCACCTCGTGCAGATCGCGGCGGACCGCGTCGGCCTGCCGCTGGTGTGGCACAAGATCGCGTGCCGGCGGCCGGCCGGGACCGTCGCGTTCGGGCGGCCCGGCTACGCCCACCTGCTGTGCTTCGCCCGCGCGCCGCTGCGCGAGCCGGACGGCGCCGCCGACGTGTTCGACACCGGCGCGATGACGTGGACGCGGGCGATGGGGCTGCGCGCGTGCGAGGTCGCGTGCGGCTTCATCGCCCGGCGCACGCCGACCCGCACCGTCGTCGATCCGTTCTGCGGCCGCGGCACGGCGCTCGCGGTCGCCAACGCGATGGGGCTCGCGGCCGTCGGCGTCGAGCTGAGCCCGAAGCGCTGCCGCGTGGCCGCGAAGCTGCAGGTCGCGCCGTCGGCCCGGACCGGGTGAGCCCGGACATCCGCCGCTCAAGTCGGCCAGATGTGTCCGAGCACGCGAACCTTCGGGTAGCTCTGGATCGACACGGCGTCGCTCTGATTACCGCCGAGCAGCACGACCTCGTCGTCCGTCTCGCTCAGGAAGAAGCCGACGTGCCCCCGCCCGCCGCCGCGGCTCACCACGGTGATGCAGCCCGGGCGCGGGGGTTTGAGCTCACTGCCCCCGGCCCAGCCGAGCCACGAGCGCGCGCGCGCGCTGTTCGTGCCCTTGATGTCCGCTTGCAAGAGGCACCAGTTGATGAACGACGAGCACCACGGGACCTCGTCGCTGTTCGCGTGGAGCCGCGTGGTCCGGTGATATTCGAGGATCCTCGGGTTCGAGGCGTGCCCTGCCCGCTCGCGCACGCCGAGCTCCTGGCGGGCCGTCGTCAGCCACGCCGGCTCGCTCTCTGCGGCGGCCGGCGACGCCATGGACGGCGCGGCGGCGATGTACGGGCCCACGCTCGAGGTCAGGAGCCAGCCGGCGACCTGCGCCTCTCCGACCGTAGTGCGCACATATCTCCAGGCGCCGTCGCACAGCACGGGCGCCGGCTCGACCCGGTGATTGAAGGAGATCTGCGCGACCACGTCGGCCGACAATGTCGGCTCGGCGACCAGATCGACGGTCTCCTCGACGACGACCAGCGCCTCGCGGGCCGGGGCGCGCGCCGCGGAACGGGAGAACAGCGAGAACGACGCCGGCGTCGCCATCGGCGCGGGCGCCTCGGTGAGCAGCGTCCGCAGCGACGCGATGTGGGCGCTGTTCATTTGATCGAAGTCCCACCAGTCGAGCGTGACGTCGACCCCCTGCGCCTCCGTCTGCTGCAGCGCCGCCAGCTGCTCGCGCAAGCCCGCGACGTCCGCCCGGCTGTAGCCGGCGAAGCGCAGGGGCAGGCTGGTGAGCGCCCGCCACTGCGCGATCGACTTCCTCGTGCGCTTGGCGAGCGGCGCGAAATACACCATCGGCGACACCTCGTCGACCCACGTGCACAGCTCCGCGAACGGCAGGCCGTGCGCCTTCGGGAACGGAAAGGTGCACAGCGACAGCGGCCGTCCGCCCGCCCCGGCCCGCATGTGCTCCCCGAGCAGCAGGGCGAGCCGCTGGAGGCCGCGCTTGTGCGCCGCGGGGTCCTCCCCGAAGTGCGGACGAAGCCGGGCGTATTGCTGCCTGTACGACCAACGGGACTCGAGGTTGAGACCGATGCGACCCGCGTCGTAGCGCTCCGCGTCCTCGCAGATGCGCCGCGCCTGCAGCTCGATGTGCGCCTCGGGCGAGCCGCCGCCGCCGACCGGATACGGGGTCGCCCAGGTGTCGACGATGACGCCCTCGCCGCGCAGGATCCTGGCGATCTCCGGCCCCTTCCTCGGGTTCTTCGCGGCGGTGCCGTTGCGAATTTTAATAAGGACACGCTCGACGCCGATCGAGACGATCCTCCGCGCGATCTCGGCGTCGGTCAGGTGTTTGAGGTGATTGTCAGCGTCCCAGAGATAAATGCCGTGCATGAGCCCCCACGCGGGAGTGTCCGGCGCCGGCGATCCCGTTCACCTGCTCTGACGATTCGGCGGCGGGCGGGGCCGCGCACGCGCGGTCGACCGCGACGTCGATGAAGGAAAGCCCGCGAGGCGATGAACGGGTCGGTCGCGTCCGATCACCCATGCATTACCTCTTTTCCAAGGGATCTCGCTCATGGGTAACAAAGTCATCATCGTCGTCAGGCACGAGGCCATGCTCTCGGCACAGGTCGCGCAGGTGTCGGCGCGCTCGGCCTCGCCGGTCCACAGCGCGCTGGCCGCGTACCAGGGCCGGCGGATCGCGCTGACGCAGCTCGCCGAGGACCTCCTTCGGCCGACGCCGAACACCACGCAGCACGCCGTCACGGCGCTCAACAGCGTCGATATGGCCGTCTCGTTCGACGCCGAGCCCGCCGCGCCGCCGAGCGTCACGGTGCTGGAGGGCCTCGGCGTGCTCATCGTCGACGAGGACGACATCGATGTCGCGTCGCTCGCCGACGTCGACGTGCTCCGCGTCTGGCCGAACATGGAGCTCACCCTCGCGGACCCCGCGATCGGCCAGGGAACCGCGCCGTGGCACATCGCGCACGTGGGCCAGAGCTTTCAGGCGCGCGGCGCCGGGACGCTCATCGGGGTGCTCGACACGGGGATCGACACGCATCACCCCGAGTTCGCGGGCAAGAAGATCCACTTTGCCGAGTTCGACATGCTCGGCCGGAAGATCTCGACGACGCCGCGGGACGCCGGTCATCACGGGACGCACGTCGCCGGCATCGCCGCCGGAGCGACCTGCGGGGTCGCCCCGGACGCCGATCTGGCGGTGGCCGCGGTGTTGACCAAGAAGGGGCCGACCGGGATGTCGGGGTCCCTCGATCAGATCTTCGGCGGACTCAACTGGCTCATCACCCAGGAGTTTCGCAAGGACACCCCCGGCGTCGACGTGGTCAACGTCTCGCTCGGCGTCGGCGTCGCGCCGGGCGGGCCGGCGCGTTCGGGATACAACGGCTTCCTCTCCGAGGTGGTCCGCAACACGCGGCTGGCCCCGGGCATCCTGCTGATCGCGGCGATCGGCAACGACGGTGAGCGCGGGGAGGGCTTTCACGGGAGCCCCGGGAACTACGACTCCGTCCTCGCGGTGGGCGCGATCGATCGCAACGACGAGGTCGCCGCGTTCAGCGACTGGGACCGCAGCTGGCGGATCGCGGGCGCGCCCGCCTCGATCGTCAAGCCGGACCTGTGCGCCCCGGGCGTCGACGTGTACTCGAGCGTCCCCGGCAACGCGTATCGGCCCCTGAGCGGCACCTCCATGGCGACCCCGGTCGTCACGGGGCTCGCGGCGGTCCTGCTGGAGCGTGATCCGTCGCTGCGCGGCGATTCCGGGCGGCTGGAGGCGCGGCTGCGCGAACTGGCGACCCGGCCGGTGAATCCGGCGGCCCGCGGCGGCGCGGGCCGGGTCCACCTGTGACGTGCGAGGATCCGGCAATGATCGAGTCCTCGCTCATCGTCCGGTTCACGGCGCCGCTGTCCGCGGAGATGTTCAGCGACGCGAACACGCCGCGGGAGCGTCTGCATCGGCTGCAGGCGCTTCACGCCCCGCAGATCGCCGCGCTCCGCGAGCGCCTCGCGCCGGAGGGGGTCGAGGTCGAGGAGCTCGCGTCGATGGGCGCGCTCATCATCCGCGGCGCACCCGACACGCTCGAGCGGCTGCGCGCTCCGGGCGGCGCGCTCGACGTCGAGGGGCTGGCCATCGCGGACGAGGCCACCTTCACCTCGTCGGGCTGAGATCGCGGGCCGGCGCGTCAGGCCGCGCGAACGAACTGGGCGACCAGCTCTTGCAGGTCGGTGAGCGAGGTCGGCGGCGGCTCGCGCTGCGGGAGCAGCCACAGCGGCAGGTTCGGGTGGCGCTGGGCCAGCGCGGCGCGGGCCTGGACGGCCTGCTGGCCCTGCGCGCCGAGGCCGGCGTAGGCGGCGGCGATCCGGGCGAGGCTGTCCTCGCGGACAGCTTCGGGCACCTGCGCGGCGATCGCGGCGCGCAGCGCGTCGGTCGGGGGCGGCGGCGGGAACGGGGGGAGCACGCGGTTGAGGACGACGGAGTCGACGCGCAGGCCGCGGGTCTGGAGGACCGCGAGGAAGTCGAGGGCCTCGCGGACGCTGAAGGGCGAGGCGGAGGTCGCGAGGACCACGCCGGTGTCGGGGGACGTGAGCAGCGACTGGAAGTCGCCGGCGCGGTCCTGGAAGGCGGCGAGGACGGTGGAGAAGTCGCGGAGGAAGGCGCCGAGCTCGGTGAGGAAGTTGCTGCCGGCGATGGTGGAGAGCGTGCGCAGGACCAGGCTGTTGCCGATGCCGAGCAGGCGGGCGCCGAGGCGGGTGCCGCCGGTCAGGAGGCGCGCGGCGGGGTTGGTGGCGAGCTCGTGGACGCGCTCCGGGGCGCTGAGGAACTCGATCGCGTTGGCGGTCGGGGGTGTGTCGAGGACGATGAGGTCGTAGCGGCGGGCGGCGTGGAGCAGCTGCAGCTTGGCCATCGCCGCGTACTCGAGCGCGCCGCCGAGGTTCTCCGCCATCGCCTTGTAGATCGGGTTGCGGAGGATCGCCGCGGCGGCCGCCGGGGTCGCCGCGTAGGCCTCGACCAGCTCGGCGAACACGTGGTCGCTCGCCAGCCACAGCGCGTGCAGGCTGCCGCCGGCGGCCGCCCCGGCCGGCAACGCGACCGGGAGCTCGGCGCCGCCGTCGACCCCGGGCTGGAAGCCGAGCGCCTGGGCCAGCCGCCGCGACGGGTCGATCGTGACGACCAGCACCCGCCGACCGCGCTGCGCCGAGCCCAGCGCCAGCGCGGCCGCGCAGGTCGTCTTGCCGACCCCGCCGGGCCCGACGCAGAGCACCACCCGGCGGGCGGCGGCGAAGGCGAGCGGGTCGGTCGTGGACAGGGTCGGTGGCATGGGTCTACTCTCCGCGGCCGTGAGGAGCGTCCAGGAATTTGTCGTCCGCGTCGGCGAGCGCACGCACGTCGTCCGGGTCCACCCCGACGGCCAGCGCGCCGAGGTCGACGGCGTGCCGCTGACCGTGCTCGCCACGCCGGGCGGGCGCACGCTGGTGCGGCCCGCGGACGGCCACGGGCAGGTGTGCGTGACGCTCGACGGGCAGGCGTTCGCCGGCGCGGCGAGCGTCGGCGGCGAGGCGGCGGCGCTCGAGGTGGTCACGGCCCGGGCCGCGCGGCTGGCCGAGGCGATGGCGAGCGGCCGCGCCGGCGGGGCCGCGGGCTCGCAGATCAAGGCGCCGATGCCGGGCCGGGTCGTGCGCGTGCTCGTCAAGCCCGACCAGCAGGTCGAGCGCGGCGCGCCGGTCATCATCGTCGAGGCCATGAAGATGGAGAACGAGATGCACGCGCCCGCCAGCGGCTCGGTGCTGCGCGTCCACGTCATCGAGGGCGCGACCGTCGACGCCGGACAACTGCTCGTCGAGCTCGAGCTCTCCGGGCCCTGAGCGTCCGGGCCGTCCGGGGTGGCGTCGGTCGGTCATGGTCTTCATCTGGCCGAAAGGTCAGGTCGCTCGATGCCGTCGAGCACCTGCTCGAGGTCGGCGAGGCCCGTGAAGCCCTGCCAGTGCCACGGCAGCGCCAGCACCGGCGCGTCGCGGCCGGCCGCGCGCTCGCCGACGGGGCGGCGCGCGGAGGACGATGAAGACGAGGAGGTCGAGCTGGCCGCGCCGCTGAGGCCGGTCTCGGCGAGCCACGCGGCGACGCCCTCGCGCTGGCGGCGGGCCTGGCGGGCGACGACGGCGGTGGCCGCGAGGACGCGGGTGATGCTGCCGTCGGGGTCGAGGCCGGGGTCGGGCGCGTGGAGCTCGGGGAGGCCGGCGGGCCAGAGGCCGTTGACGACGACGGCGCCGACGCCCACGTGAAGCTCCTCACGGAGCGAGTCGGCCATCTCGCCGAGCTCGGTGAGCGGCCAGCGGTCGGGGAGGCCGACGAGCACGGATTGCACGCGCGCGGGGTCCTCGAGGCTGTCTTGAATGAGGCGGGCCTCGCGGGGCAGCGGGCCGACGCTGAGGGTGCGCAGGATGGCCTGGGGGATGCCGAGGCAGTAGCGCAGGTGTCCGGTGGCCGGGCCGTCGAACACGATCGCGTCGAAGCTGCGGGCGCGACAGGCCTCGTGCCAGACCTTGCCGAGGATCGCGAAGTCGTCGAGGCCGGGGATCGTGCGCAGCAGCCGGCGCATCGGCGCGTTGTCGAAGACCGCGGCGGCGATGCGCTCGCTGTGCAGCATCAGCGCGCCGTACTCGCGGATGCTCACCTGCGGGACCACGCGCTGGACGTGGAGCCCGCGCGCCGCGACCACCGGGGTCTCCGACAGCCGCGGCAGCCCGAGCATCCACGCCAGGCGGTCGTCGGGGCCGACGGTCGCGACCAGCACCTTGCGCCCGCGCCGCGCCAGGGCCAGGCCGAGCAGCGCGGCGACGGTGGTGCGCCCGACCCCGCCCTTGCCGCTGACGATGAGCAGTTGCCGGGCCGCGAGGGCGTCGAAGACCGTCTCCGGGCTGCGGCTGGCGTCCATGCGGGGGCGAACCTTCGCACAGGTGGCGGGGGCGTGCCACGTGGAAGCGTCACGCGCGGGGCCCTTGACCGGGCCGGGCGACGCTCCCATTCTCCCGGGCCATGGGCTTCGCAGCGGGAATTGCGGGGCGTTTGCGCACACTCACCACGCGTGCCTTCGGCACGGTCGGGGAAGCGAAGCAGGACGTGGCGGTCGAGATCAAGAGCAAGGCAGAGATCGAGAAGATGCGGGCGACGTGCCGGCTGGCGGCGGAGGTCCTCGAATTCATCGAGCCGCACGTGGTCCCCGGCGTGACGACCGGCGAGCTGGACCGGCTGTGCCACGACTTCATCGTCAAGCACGGCGCGTACCCGTCGCCGCTCAATTACAAGGGCTTCCCGAAGTCGATCTGCACCTCGGTCAACGAGGTCGTGTGTCACGGCATCCCGGGCGACCAGGTGCTCAAGGCCGGGGACATCATCAACCTCGACATCACGACCACGCTCGACGGCTACTTCGGCGACTGCTCGGACATGTTCGTGGTCGGCGGCGAGACGACGCCCGAGGCCCGCAAGCTGATCGACATCACGCACGAGAGCCTGTGGCTCGGCATCGCGGAGGTCGGCCCCGGCAAGCGCATCGGCGACATCGGCGCGGCGATCTCCGAGTTCGCCGGCAAGCGCCACGGCTACGGCGTCGTCGAGGCGTTCTGCGGCCACGGCATCGGCCGCGAGTTCCACATGGCCCCGCAGGTGTCTCACGTCGGCAAGCCCGGCACCGGCCTGCGCATGAAGCCCGGCATGACGTTCACGATCGAGCCGATGATCAACGTCGGCACCAAGCACTGCGACGTGCTCAGCGACGGCTGGACGGCGGTCACCCAGGACCGCAAGTGGAGCGCCCAGGCCGAGCACACCCTGCTCGTCACCGAGACCGGCCACGAGGTCCTGACGCTGCGCAAGGGCGCGTATCGGCCGAAGTGGGCGAGCTGACGGTCCGCCCGAGCAGGCGCCCGCCCGCGAGGCGATGCATGCGCTGTTCGCTGGGACTGCTCGCGCTCGTGGCCTGTCAGGCGTCGCCGCTGGCAGACTCGGCGCCGACGCCGGGGCCCGAGTGCGCCGCGTTGATCGCCGCCGGCGAGCGCGCGCGCGGCTGCGACCCGGCGATCGACGCCCTCGTCGCCGAGCTGCAGGCGCGTCCGCAGGAGCTGCGCTGTCGCGGCGCGGCGCGGCAGCTGCTCGCCCCGCCGACGCCGGCGCGCGGGCGCGTGGTCAGCGTGTACGAGCGTCCGCCCGCGCCCGGCGACGCGCCGCTCGACGCCGACGAGCGGGCCGCGCTGCTGCGGCTGCCGCTGCCGGGCACGCTGGTGCTGGCGCCGGACCTGGCCCCGGGGCCAGGTGTGCCGGCGACGACCGCGACGCTCGACGGGGCGCCGTTGACGGTCGACGCGGACGGTCGGCTGCGCGGCGCGCTGGCGCCCGGCGAGCACGCGTTGACCGTGCGCCACGCCAACGGGGAGACGCACGGCTGCGTGACGCTGCGGGCCTGCGAGGCGGTGGTGCTGACGGCCCACGGGGCCTCGCTCGCGCCGCACCCGGCGCTGCGCTCGGGGCCGTGCGGGCCGCCGTGACGGCGGCGCGGGTGGACGTCGTCGACGCGGCGGGCCGCGTCGACGGCCTGCTACTCGTCGGCCGTCTGCTTGCCGGTCTTGAAGTACGGCATGATCGCCTTCCAGTCCTGCTGGACCGCGCGGGTGTCGCCGTACGGGTACTCCATGCGGGCGATGAACACGACGTCCCGGACCGGCCACATGAACTGCTGGATCTCGCGGACGGCGTTGGTGCCGCTCTCGTCCATGACCTGCAGCTTGGCGTAGATGCCGTTCTTGTAGAAATAGTCGTCGTTGTAGGCGAGCTCCTCGACCTTGAGGCCCGCCTCCTTGTACTCGCTGGTGTAGTAGGCGACCGCGCGCTCGTCGACGGGCCGGCCCTTCGGGGCGAGGTAGAAGTTCAGCGCGATCGCGTCGCCGCCGCCGTCGGGGGCCGGGTCGCCGACGCCGTCCGGGTCGCTGCTGGCCGCGCCGCCCGACGACTCGCAGCTGATGATCGGGACCCAGGTCTCCTCGCCCTGCTTCTCCGCGGTGTGCGAGGCCTCGGCGCAATTCTTGAAGACGTACAGCGTGTCGGGGATCTCGAACTCGAGGTCGAGCTGCGGGAACTTGATCTTGTTGCCCGTCTTCTCGCCCGAGGACGGCTCGTCCAGCCACGCGCGCGCCTTCGTCTTCTTGCCGCCGCGATACCCGCCCTTGTCGCCGCAGCCCGGCAGGGCGACTCCGGCGGCGACCGCCAGCGAGAGGGCCAGAAGGGTGGAGCTCGTGAAGGTGCGGGTGAGCGACATCGGCGCGGACAGTATCAAAGCCGGTCGCCGGCGGGAAGCTTCCCGCGCGCCCCGTGAGCGCACGCGCGCGTCGGCGGCCCGGCCCGGGCCGCGGTACCCGTGCGCATGGGCCGTGGAATGCGCGCTCGCCGACGTGGCCCGCACCGCGAGCCGGACAGCCACCGCGCCGGAGGGTCGCGGCCGGGCGGGGCCGTCCTGGCGGCGCCATCGGGCGCCGCGACGCCCGGGCTCAGCGCGGCGCGAGCAGACTGGCACGATAGCCGTCGGGCGCCGCGAAGCCGAGCAGCTCGAGGCAGGTCGAGGCGACGTTGCTGAGCCCGGCCCCGGCCGGCGGTGCGAGGCGCGGCCCGAAGTCGGGCTCGCGCGGGTCGACGATGGCGAACGGCACGCGGTTGAGCGTGTGGCTGGTGCGGACCTGCAGGCTGCCGTCGGGTTTGCGGTCGAACATCTGGTCGGCGTTGCCGTGGTCGGCCGTGATGACCGCCACGCCCTTGCGCCGGCGCAGCACGCCGAGGATGCGCCCGATGCACAGGTCGACGGCCTCGACCGCGAGGATCGTCGCGTGGAGGTCGCCGGTGTGGCCGACCATGTCGCCGTTGGCGAAGTTGAGGCGGATGAAGCGCGGCTGGGTGCGGTCGATCTCCGCGATCAGGCGGTCGGTGATCTCGGCGGCCTTCATCCACGGGCGCTGCTCGAGCGGCGTCAGGTCCGAGGGGATCTCGACGTAGGTCTCGAGCTTCGGGTCGAAGGGCTCGGAGCGGTTGCCGTTCCAGAAGTAGGTGACGTGGCCGAACTTGTGGGTCTCGCTGATCGCCAGCTGCGACACGCCCGCGTGGGCCAGCAGCTCGCCCATCGTCCCGGCGATCGCCGGCGGCGCGACGAGGTAGCGGGCCGGCAGGCGCAGGTCGCCGTCGTACTGGGTCATCCCCGCGAACACGACCCGCGGCCGCGGGCCGCGCTCGAACTTGTGGAAGTCGTCCTCCTCGAAGGCCCGCGTCAGCTCGAGCGCCCGGTCGCCGCGGAAGTTGAACAGGATCACCGCGGCGCCGTCGCGGATCGGGCCGACCGGGCCCTGCGCGTCGGCGATCACGAAGCCCGGCAGGTTCTGGTCGTCGAGGCCGGTCTCCTTGTAGAGCGTCTCGACGGCCGCGCGGGCGCTCGCGAAGCGCCGGCCCTCGCCGCGCACGTGCAGCTGCCAGCCGCGCGCGACGACGTTCCAGTCGGCCTCGTAGCGGTCCATCGTCACGACCATGCGCCCGCCGCCGCTGGCGACGCGATAGTCGCGGCCGCCCTGCGACAGCTCGGCCAGCGCGGCCTCGAGTCGGTCGAGGTAGATCAGGGCCGAGCGCCCGGGGACGTCGCGGCCGTCGAGCAGCGCGTGCACGCGCGCCCGCTGCACGCCCTCCGCGGCGGCCTGGCGCAGCAACGCGAGCAGGTGCTCGATGTGGCTGTGGACGTTGCCGTCGGAGAGCAGGCCGATGAAGTGCAGCGGCTCGCCCGAGGCGAGCACCGTGGCGACGGCGTCGCGCCAGGTCGGGCCGCGAAACAGGTCGCCCGAGGCGATCGCGGCGTTGACGAGCTTGGCGCCCTGGTCGAGGATGCGCCCGGCCCCGAGCGCGTTGTGGCCGACCTCGCTGTTGCCCATGTCGGCGTCGCTGGGCATGCCGACGGCGGTGCCGTGCGCGAGCAGGCTGGTGAACGAGGGCAGCGCGCGCAGGGTGTCGAGGTTGGGGGTGTTGGCCTGCGAGACGGCGTCGCCGACGTCGCCGAGCCCGAGGCCGACGCCGTCCATGACGATGGCCACGACGGGGCCCTCGGGGGCGCGGCGCCAGGGGTGAGGATGCAGCGGGGTCAGCGGGCCGTGTGTCATGTGTTTAGAACCACATCTGGTAGGCGACGGTCACCGCGAGCGTGAGGTCGAAGACGACGCTGTCCGGCGGCGCCCCCATCGGCGCGCCGGGCACGGTGACGACGCGCGTGTTCGAGAAGTATTTGTGCAGGTCGGCGCCGATCGCAACGCCCTGGTTGTTGCGGATCGGGACGCCGACGGTCAGGTCGGCGCGCACCAGGCCGTCGTACGCGACGGTCGCGTCGTCGTGCGCCGGGTCGAAGTCGACGACCCTGCGATAGCTCGAGATCCCCAGGCCGCCGCCCGCGCCGAGCTCGAACAGCACCGGGCCCGCCGGGACCTGGAAGTGCGGACCGAGCGCGAGGTCGGTGTGCGACAGCACCGAGTAGCGCCGCCGCACCGCGGTCGGTCCCCCGGACTCCGACGGCACGTCGACGTCCGTGCGCCCCGGGTAGCGCGTGTGGCCGCCGTGGAACGCGAGGCCGAAGCGCATCGGCCCGAGCCGCAGCGCGTAGAAGGCGAGCTTGAGCCCGAAGCCGTAGCCGAGCGGCGGCCGGGCGACGACGTCGCCGCCGCCGATGAGAATGCCCATGCGCGCGGCGACGGCGACGGTGAACACGCGCTCGCCGAGGTCCTTGCGCAGGACGGTGTTGCCGCGGGGTGCGGGGCCGGCGGCGAGCACGAGGGCCGCCAGCAGCGCGGTGGAGGCGAGCATCGGCGGGCAACATAGCAAAGCGCGGCGGCGGGCGGCGTGGTAGATGCCGCGCGTGAGCACACGCGTCGAACTTCGCCGGGACGCGGGCCGGGTCGGTCCGCACGACGGGCCGTGGATCCGGCGCCGCCAGGTCAGCAAGATCTGGGGCCCCGCCGACCCCGCCGCCCTCGCAGAGCTCACCGACCACCGCGGTCAGACCCTCGCCTGGGGCCTGCTCGCGCCGGACTCGGAGATCCCGCTGCGCGTGGTCGCGTTCGGGCCCGCGGCGCCGCCGGCGGACTGGCTCGCGCGGCGCATGACCGCCGCGCTCGCGGCCCGCGTCGCGCTCGGGCTCGACGCCGACAAGGACGATGCGGCGACGACCGGCCTGCGCGCGATCAACAGCGAGGGCGACGGGCTCCCGGGGCTGACGGTCGACCGCTACGGGGCCGACACGGTGGTCCAGATCTCGACCGCCGCGATGGCGACGCGTCAGCCGGAGATCGCCGGGTTCTTCGCCGCGCGCACGCCCGGCCGCGTGTTCGTGGTCTCGCCGCAGCAGGCCGCCGAGCGCGAGGGCTTCACGCCGGCGCAGCAGCTCCACGGCGACGACGCGACCCTGACGTTTCGCGAGCACGGCCTGCGCTTCACGGTCCCCGCCCCGCCCGCGCAGAAGACCGGGGCGTACCTCGACCAGCGCGACAACCGGGCGCTCGTCGCCCGCCTCGCCCGCGCCTCCGGCGGACCGCTGCTCGACGTCGGCTGCCACGTCGGCGGCTTCGCCCTCCACGCCGCGGCCCTCGGCGTGCCCGCGGTCGGCCTCGACCAGAGCGCACGCGCCCTCGCCTGCGCCCGCGCCAACGCGGACACCAACGGCCTCGCGGCGCGCACGACGTGGGTCCAGGGCGACATGTTCGCGGCGCTCGACGACCCGGCGCTGGCGGGGCCGTTCGGCGTGGTGGTCTTCGACCCGCCGCGCGTGGCCAGCAGCGCCCGCGACGTCGGCCGCGCCGCGGGGGCGATGACCGCGAGCCTGTCGCGCCTGCTGCCGCGGGTCCAGGCCGGCGGCTTCGCGGTGGTGTGCAGCTGCTCGCAGCACCTCGGCGGCGAGGTCCTCGACGCGGCGCTGCTCGACGCCGGCGGCGCGTGGGCCCGCGTGCACGCGCTCGGCCCGGGCCCCGACCACCCGGTGTGGCCCGGCCACCGCGAGGGCTCGTACCTGCGAGTGCACGTGTATCAGCGCCGCTGAGCGCGAGCGGCACGATCGTCGGTGCACGCCGTGCCCGGCGCGACGATCACCTCGCGACCTTGCCCGCGCATCGTCGCCGGCTAGACTGCGCCGCTCCGATGCCGAAGCTGTCGCACGAGGCGCTGGTCCAGCTCGTCCGCAACGCGCCGGAGGTGATCGTCCGCCTGCTGGAACCGGAGGCGGCGCAGGACGTCCCGCTGCACGCGCTCCCGCGGGTGACCGCGACGGAGTTCGTCGACCTCAACTTCGCCGAGTACCGCGCTGACGCGCTGCTGCTGCTCGGCGAGCGCGAGCGGCCGGGCGAGGTCATCGTCGTCGAGGCCCAGAGCGACGTCGACCCGCGCAAGCGCAGGACCTGGCCGCTCTACGTCTCCGGCCCGCACGTGCGCTACGGCTGCCCGGTGACGCTGGTGGTCGTCGCGCCGGACCGCGACGTCGCCGACTGGTGCGCCACACCGATCGACCTCGGCCGCGGCCGCTTCGTGCTCCACCCGCTGGTCCTCGGCCCGCGCCAGATCCCCGTCATCACCGACTTCGAGGTTGCGCGCCGCTCGCCCGAGCTCGCCGTGCTGTCCGTGGCCGCCCACGGCCACGAGCCGGGCGCCGAGCACATCGCCCTCGCCGCCCTCCACGCCAGCCGCGACCTCGACAGCGACCGCGAGCTGCTCTACCCTGACTTCATCTTCGCCCTCCTCGGCCGGGTCGCCCGCGCCGCCCTGGAGCAGATCATGCAGACCGGCAAATACGAGTACCAGAGCGACTTCGTGCGCAAGCACTACTTCGAGGGCATGTCCAGGGGCAAGGCCGAGGGCAAGGCCGAGGGCAAGGCCGAGGGCAAGGCCGAGCTGCTGCTCAAGCTCCTGCGCCGCCGCGGCTTCGCCGTCGACGCCGCCGTCGAGGCCCGCGTGCACGCCTGCCAGGACCCGGCCCAGCTCGACGCGTGGGCGGAGCAGGTGCTCGGCGCCGCGAGCCTCGCCGAGGTCTTCGCGGCGCCCCTCTGAGTCTTCGCAGCTCGCCGCCACCGCGGGCCGAGCCCACCGCGC
>Ga0075163_10003292_pt1 | contig 21703 bp, 18 predicted proteins | sample JI1023141ADNA_FD_71478 | JGI IMG/M metagenome (GOLD analysis project Ga0075163, IMG submission 71478) | Wastewater effluent complex algal communities from Wisconsin, to seasonally profile nutrient transformation and Carbon sequestration -... | ecosystem: Engineered > WWTP > Effluent > Algae... | reverse complement strand
CTTCAGGTTTCATCATTCCGACAATCTCAACAGATTCTCCAACCTTAATTATACCCCTTTCAATTCTACCAGTTGCAACAGTACCTCGGCCCGTGATAGAGAATACATCCTCTACAGGCATTAGGAAAGGTTTGTCAATCAAACGCACTGGTTCTGGAATTTGGGTATCTACAGCCTCCATCAAATCATAGATAGCTTGTTTACCTGTAGCATCTCCTTCAAGAGCTTTCAGAGCAGATCCTTTAATCACTGCAGCTGTATCTCCATTGAATTGATATTTATCTAGCAATTCACGCACTTCCATTTCGACAAGTTCCAACATCTCAGGATCATCAACAAGGTCTACCTTGTTCATGAACACAACAATTGCAGGAACACCTACCTGACGCGCAAGAAGGATATGTTCTCTTGTTTGAGGCATTGGACCGTCAGTTGCTGCTACCACAAGGATGGCGCCGTCCATTTGCGCGGCACCTGTTACCATGTTTTTAACATAGTCAGCGTGACCCGGACAATCTACGTGTGCGTAATGCCTGTTTTTTGTTTCATACTCTACGTGAGCAGTGTTAATCGTAATACCCCTTTCTTTTTCTTCAGGAGCGTTATCGATTGAATCATAGTCTTTTTTCTGAGCCAACCCCTGTTCTGAAAGAACTGAAGTGATTGCAGATGTTAATGTGGTTTTACCGTGGTCAACGTGGCCTATCGTGCCTATGTTAACATGGGGTTTGGACCGATTAAAACTTTCCTTTGCCATTGGATACTATTTTAAAAGATTGTTACAGTTATTGAATAATAAAAAATACTTGTTTGAGCCAATGAAGGGAATTGAACCCTTGACCCCTTCCTTACCATGGAAGTGCTCTACCCCTGAGCTACATTGGCTAAGTGTAAAGAACCCCTTAATAAGGAGGATCTCTTTAATTTACCCTCTACTTTTAGAGGTTTTTGTGAGCGGGAGACGAGACTCGAACCCGCGACCCTTAGCTTGGAAGGCTAATGCTCTACCAACTGAGCTACTCCCGCCTAAAATATATTAACCCAATTCCCTCGAATTGACTTTTACCATAACTATGGGCTAATTCCTTAACCCAGCCTTTATTTTATAATTTAAACATAGAAGTTTAAAGTCGCAGAAAAGAAAATGAAGATCATCTCCGTGACATTTATTATAAAACTACTGTTCAAAACCTCATCTTTAAGTATTCGCTGTTGCAAACCGAACGTCCAATTAACTTACCTACTTTGGTATCCACACAAAAAAAACTTGTGTGGGGGTGATTGGACTCGAACCCATTCAGTCATAGACACCAGATTTACAGTCTGGCCCGGCTCTCCAACTCCGGCGCACCCCCTCAGTAAATAAATTAGATCAGAGCCAGTGGACGGACTCGAACCCCCGACCAGCTGATTACAAGTCAGCTGCTCTACCAACTGAGCTACACTGGCAAATACTAAAACAAGGGCACACTTTTCTACCCCTTCTTAAAATGAGTTGCAAAGATAAAACTTATTTTAATTTGCCAATATATTTTTTTTGATCTTAGTGTTTTTTCTGAAGCTTTTCTTTAAATCTAAGCAATTGCCTTTTAAGGCTGTGTAGCACCATATAGAAGGCCTTCTCAAAGCTTTTATCTTTAGCTTTCACCACCAAAGGATGGCCTGGAAGATTAACAATTATTTCAACAATCTTATCACTTACCTGTCCAACCTTCTCCATTTTAAGGATTACTTTGGCCTCTGCTTCCAACTTGGTAAGATATTGATCAAAAGTTTGCAATTTCGATTCAATAATCTGTAAAAGTTTCTGATCTGCATCAAAATGGATGGACTGAATTCTTACTTGCATAAATTAAATTTTTTAGTTATAATTTAATGAGAACATAATTATCTATTTGATTTTTAGTGCTTTAGGGTGACATCTGGAATAGGCCTCTTTAATTTTTGCCACGGTATTATGTGTGTATATTTGGGTTGCATTAAGACTTGTGTGACCTAAAAGTTCTTTTATAGCATAAATATCTGCACCACTTTCTGCCAAGTGAGTAGCAAAACTATGTCTCAAAACGTGTGGACTCTTCTTTTTTGTTGAAGTGTGTGATGAAAGTTCCGCACCAACGATATTATAGATTAATTTAGGGTAAGCCTTATCCCCACTATTCGTGCTAAAAAGGAAATCATGTCTATCCCCCACCAATTCTGACCTTTTAGGTAAATAACGCAGAATATCTTTCTTTAGTTCTTTTCCGAAAGGGATAATTCTTTCCTTTTGTCCTTTTCCCAATACTTTAATCTGCTGCTGTGACAGGTCTATGTCAGAAAGCCTCAAATTCATCAACTCTGTCCTCCTGATGCCGGTCTCGTAAAACAACCGAACAATTAAGAAATTTCGAATATTAATTGCACCGTTGTTCTCTATCTCCTCAAAATTTTGCAAAAAATTTAATTCAGTAGACTTTAATACGGGAGGAAGTCGTCTCTTTAATTTAGGACTGACTATCTTTCTCATAGGGTTTTGCAACACAACACCCTTCCTTTTTAGAAATTTAAAAAATGTTTTAAGGCAGGAAATTTTACGGACAACGGAACTCGGGTCAAGTTCTTGGGCATTCAGATTAACCAACCAAGATCGAATCTGAAAATGATTAACCTCTTCAAAGACCTCTAAATTGAAATCTTTCTTAATAAATCTATAAAATTGATCTAAGTCGGACTTGTATGCTAGAATGGTATGTGTGGAGAATCTCTTTTCACATTTTAGATAATTAATAAATTCACCAATCATAATCTTAACCAAAATTTTGGCTAAGTTAGTGAATAATAATCTAAAATATATTAAAGAAAACTATAATTCGTTCTTTGCTATATAAAGACCTCTAAATTGTGCTTTAAGTACTTCAGATCTTCTCTCAACAGAAGGTTTAGTGAAATGCTTGCGTCTTCTGAGTTCTTTTAAAGTACCAGTTTGTTCGAATTTCTTCTTGTACTTTTTTAGAGCCCTATCAATTGATTCTGAATCTCTTACATCAATTACCAACATAAATTATGCTAAATTTAGGGTGCAAAGATAATCGCTTTTAATTTATTTACACATTTAGATTTAAAATTATTCATTATTAAACATACTTAAAAACTAGATTTATAAAAGCTTAATTTTTTTGATCTTCACAAAAATATATGCCTAGCTTAATATTAAAAGATAAAAAACCATCTAATCAGGTGAATAAAAAAGGGCTGAAAAATATTCCAGCCCTTCAAAGAAATTTCTAAAAATTAATTTTATCAATGTTCATCCTCTAAGAACCCTGTTCTCTTATACCCTGCCATGATATAAGGGCCATCCGCACTTTCTGAAGTTCCTGAAAGTTTCCAAACTACTGAAGTGTCGACACCATTAATGGTGTATGAATCTGCAACATAATTGAAAGATTTGTACAACCCAGTTATTCTGCATTGCAAAAAATCTGTTTTTGTCTTAGAAGGTGGTGTAAAACTATTTTTTGAAATAGATCCACCTTCAATGGTCATCTTTTCCGGAGTAGCAGATAAAACTGATTTTGTTGTTCCCAATGCCACAACTGGTTTAGCGGCAGGTGGGTTGTGGGTTGAACTAAAATTTAAGTTATCGGCTGCTGTTGCGCTAAAAGTTAGTGCAGCTTGATTGGTATTAATTAAGCATTGGTAATCAAAAATATGAGCGCCATCGTTAAACCACATTTTATCTGCAACATTAGCTGCAGTGTTTGAAGTGGTGGCCAGGCTATAATCCACATAAAGCGTACTATCCACAGCATCCATTAACTGTAGATACCACTCTCCAGCCATTGCCTCGGTATTAGAACCTTCTATTGCAGGATTATCAGTTAAATCACAGGAACTGAGAAATGCCACAACAAATAGGCTACAAAAAACTATTTTGATATTTTTCATCGTCATTACTTTTATTGTTTAATAAATGTCCTTAATGCGGTACCATACCCTGAGTTTATAACGACCCACTTATAGCTGGTTCCGAGTTGCACAGTAGAATTAATGCAAGAGAATGTCGCACCTGCAACCAATTGTTCTGGAACACCAAGCTTATCTCCTTCGTAATGGTAAAAATAAACGGTAGTAGCAGGACCAGGACTTGCAACCCCTCCTACGTTATCTGATTTGTAAAAGTTGTCTGAAATTTTTGTCACCGTACTAATGCCTTGTGCTCCTGCATTTCTTTTATAGGTCCCTGACATATCTGTCCCTTTTACATTAGGGGCTATTACGCCAACATATCTATATTCAGTTGCAGAAAATCCATCTTTATTTAATGCAGTGTAGGTAATCGTGTAAACACCAGGTTTTTGTGTATCCACAACATCACCTCCAACTTTAACTTGAATTTCAGAATCACCTTCTTTAGCGATTACTCCCTCATCTTTGAAGGTACCTCCTTGATCTACTGTATTCCATTGCGCTCCTTTAAGAGTAATGGTTGGATAGTAGGTAATTCTGGAAACATTTGCCGTTGTATCCTCCAACTCACAAGAAGAGAGGGACACAAAAAACAGCGCTAATACTAATATTATGCTTGCTGAATAATTTTTCATTTTTGAATCTTTTTTATTGTGAATTATTTTGCCCACCAAACTTTTTCAGTTATTGCTACATAAGCTGGTGTATTAGGGTTTACTCTCCTTGATAAATCAGGAAAGATTAACCGTTTAGGAAACTTGCCACTTGTTACTCCTTCTATTGAATACGTGTATCTACCAGGCACATAAGAAGGATCGCTTGCAGGCACATTTGAAATCCTTGGATATCCGGTTCTGTTTTGATCAAAGAAACTCTCATACCCTTGATTTATGGATCCAAGCCATTTTTGTGTAATTATTGCCTCCAATTTTTCAGCAGTTGTTCCAGATGTTGGAAACTTATAAGCATTATCCAATAAATTTTGAGGTGCTGTCAAACCAAACTTGGCAAAAGCATCTTTTATCCCATTATAATAATGATTTTCAGCACTTGCTCCTGTTCTAAGTGAGGCTTCTGCTAACATAAAATCAACTTCATCAGCTGAGAAAAAATAGAATGGAGTTGTTGCAGAAAACTTAGCGGAAGAAGGTCTGGCTCCTGGTGTTACTGATGTCAATTCGTTAAAATCACCCTGGGCCAAGGCAAAATGTCCCGCACTCCCGGGAACAAAATAAGCATCCAACCTTGGATCATTATTAGCTTGCAAAAAAGACATCAAAGTATAAGAAGCCCTGATGTTAGTAGCTACGTTCAACTGACGAACGTTATTTTCATACAGTGGATTTGACCTGTTTGCCTCATCTATAAAAATAGAAATTGCTGCATGACCATTGAGAAAGGTAGCCCCTGAACTTAGCATAGCAGAAATTTTTTGAGTAGCATCTGCTGCACGGGCACTTTCAGTCTGTCTTAAAAGCATCTTCAATTTTAAAGTATTTGCAAACCTTTTCCAGCTGTCAATTTGTGCGGCTTTGTCTTGATTTCCAAAGATAAGATCTGAAGTAACTTTTACTACAGTTGCCGCATTGAAATCCTTAGCTAATGCAGCATTAATCCTTGTCAATAATTCATCGTAAACTGCTGCTCCATCATCAAACTTCGGCGTTAGATTTGCAGATCCCTGGACAGCCTCAGTGCATGGTATCTTGTCATACAAATCGGCAAGAATCTGATATGTGTATGCTTCTAAACAAGTAGCTTGAAGGAATGAATTCCACTCACCAGCTGCTGAAGATTTAGTTTTTATCTCTGCTAAATCAACCAATGCATCGCTATATAACTCCGACCAATCAATTTCAAAATCCTTATCTGTCAAATCATAAGAATCTATATCCTTATATTGAGAAGCAATGTGACTTTGCGTCCAATGTTGGGACCAAAGCCCTCCTAAAATTGCATAGTCACCACCAATAGAACCAGCTATTTGCATTTGAGCATTTGGTAAGACCAAATCTGCTGGAACCTCAGTGGGGTTATTGGGATCAGTATTGACATCCAGCCACTCATTACACGAGGTGCCTGCCAATAAAACAATAGTGAATAATATTAAAAACTTTTTCATGTTGTCTTCTTTTAATATTTAATATTTAAAGTAATACCATAGCTACTTGTAGATGGACCGGTAGAGAATTCTCCCAACTGGCTTGCTAAAGAAGTACCAAAAGTATTTGATTCTGGGTCTACAAAGTGATTATCTGAAGGTGTCCATAACAATAAGTTTCTACCCCAAGCAGTCACTGAAACATTATTTATTGAACCTTTAAACCATCCAGATGGTAGCGCATAGGTTAATGATACGTTTCTTAGTTTGAAGAATGTTTTATCCAAAATATGGTTATATTCATAAGATGGTGTCGCACCATAATAAGTAAACACGTCAGCTCTAGAAATTGGCGTAGTGTTTTCTGAAAAGGTTCCATCTCCATTATCTACAACAGAATTTGGAACAATCCAAGGTTGTCTGTCATTGTATTGGGTATTCCAGGCATTACCAACGAAATAATTCAACCTTGCAGTGTATGAATAAAACAATCCACCTTTTCTGTAATCTGCATTGGCATTCAATGTCCAATTCTTGAATTTCAGATAAGTTCCAAAACCTGTTGAAAAGTCTGGGTTAATTGAACCTCTTAATACTTTTGCAGCGGATTGAAGTGGAAGACCAGTAGCTGGGTTTACAACAATCTTTCCATCTGCAGTTCTTTGAACATCAGGTGTATAAATTGTTCCAACCGGTTTTCCAACTTCGGCTCTCAATTCAACATTGTATGCATCATTTAACAAGATGGAAGTTCCTTCAGAATCACCTAATGACAAAACTTCATTCCTGTTTCTGCTGTAATTGAAATTAACACCCCACTCAAAATTTGAAGTTCTTACAGGTACTAAATCCACCATTGCTTCGAACCCTGCATTTTTGATTTCTCCAAGGTTGATTACCTGTGATCTATAACCACTTGTAGGATCTACATCGATTTCAATAATTTGATCCTTTGTTCTCTTGTCATAAACTGAGAGATCCAATCCAATTCTTCTTTTGAACATTTGAGCTTCCACACCAAATTCCAATTCAGAAGTTAATTCTGGTTTTAAACTCTTATTTCCGATTCTGTCCCCTATTTCAAATGAATTAAATCCTCCAATTGGGAAATTAATAAACCCAAAGCCTCCTGCTCTAGCTTGTGCAGCCCCATATACACTATTAATTCGGTAAGGTTGAGCATCATTGCCGGTAAAAGCATATCCAGCTCTTAATTTAAGAAAGTCGAAATAGTTTGAAACGTCGAATGCATCTGATAGAACTGCACTTACCGTTACACCAGGATAAAAGAATGAGTTGTTATCTTTTGGAAGTGTACTGGACCAGTCATTTCTTCCCTGTAAACCAAGATACAACCAATCTCTAAAACCTAAAGTTGCCATTCCGAAAACACCAACCAATCTTCTTTTTGTACGAGCGGTTGCGGTAACCGGCTGTGTTGTTGTATTGGATAAATTGTAGTATCCTGGAATAGATAGATTTGTAATTTCCGTTGAAAAACTCTTAAAAGTGGTTTCATTTGCATTTTGACCAACCAATAAATCCAAATCAAAGTCCTCTGACAAATCCAACTTATAAGCCAAAGTAAAGTCAGAATTTATTTGCCTATTAGTGATTGTAGCTTCCGCTACTTTTCCAACAACATCATTTGCCGGATCATTAGGTGCACCTGCAGTAATTTTAGATACGTTTCCATATTCAAAAATTGAACCGTTGGCAAAATCACCTCCCACATTCCATTTTGCTTTCAATCCTTTCAACAATTCATATTCTAGGCCAATATTTCCAATGGTTTTATTCTCATTGTAATTGTTACCAGTTTCATTAAGTATGAAATAAGGATTCTGTGCATAAAGGGTATGGAAGTTATCTACATTGTAGAATTTGTTCTTGTAATCTGCGTAATCAACAATGGAATGATCTCTAGGGACCTGAATAATTTCTTGCCAGATTACCTTTCCTGCTCCAGCGTCGTCACCTTGACCAGTAGCCACAGCATCTAAATCTTTAACACTAAATATAACCCCTGTATTGACAGTAAGCTTGCCAAATGAGGTTCCTCCATTAAATGAAAGTGAATTCCTTACCAATTTATCGCCATTCAATGGTACCACTCCATCATTGTTCAAATAAGTATAGCCAAGTCTGAAATGTGAATTTCCATTAGAACCGCTGATTCCTATTGAATGAGAGGTTTCGCGACCTAATTCAAAGAAATCTTTTAAGTTGTCATCCAAAACTTTAAAAGGTTTTAACAATTGTGAGTTATCCACAACATTTCCCCACAATCTGTCAACTCCGTCAGCACGAGGTCCCCAGGAACCATTTTCTTCATAAGCGAACAAACCGCTCCATCCTTGCCCATAAGAGTTCTGTAAATGCGGAACTCTTAGAACTTGGGAGACTCCAATATTTCCAGTGTATTCAACGCCTAATTTATCCTTTGTCCTTTTACCCGATTTTGTAGTAATCAAGATTACCCCAGCAGCTCCCCTGCTACCGTATAATGCTGTAGCAGCGCTACCACGCAAAACAGTCGCAGATTCTACATCAGCAACGTTTAAATCAGAGAACTGGTTACCGTAATCTGCAGAACGATTAAAATCATCATTAGGATTATTTAAATTAGTAATACCATTTATTGTTCTATTGTTAACCGGTACTCCATCAATTACAAACAATGGTTCTGTTCTACCTGTAACCGATGCAAATCCTCTGATATTTATAGAAGATGAAGCCCCAGGAGAACCAGAATTTGTTTGAATTGACAAACCAGGGACCCTCGAGGATAAAGCGTCCAACACATTAGCATTCCTTGTTTGACCTAAAACAGCATTATCTACCTCAGACGCAGCATATCCCAAGGTTTTTTTCTCCCTTGAAATCCCCAAAGCGGTTACTACTGTCTCGTTAAGTAGCACCCCTTCAGATAAAGAGACATCAACCATATTGCTTGCCCCCAAGGCAATTTCCTGAGAAACATATCCGGTATAGGTAAATACCAAAGTTGTAACACCTTCAGGAACACTTAAGGCATAAGCCCCGTTTTCGTTTGTTATCGTACCAATGTTGGTGCCTTTGGCCACAACATTTGCTCCAATAACGGCAACACCTTCTTTGTCAGTAACTGTTCCTTTCACCAAGCGTTGTGCCGACACAATACTCATGGACATCAGGAAAAATACTGACATGAACAAAAGTTTCTTCATGTTAAGTAGATTTTATAAAATGGGTTAAAAATGATTAACTCGCAAATTTATATGCTTCTTTGAATTAAAAAAGGAAATTATTAACTTTATTTTAAGCCAAGATTAACATAAAATAAATATATACATAATTCAATATATGTAAATTACATGTTTTTAATTAGATAAGCGTAAAAGGTACATTTGAACGACATTTTGAAGACCAAAGTACAAGGCATCACAAACTAGGGCATGGCCGATAGAGACCTCCATTAATCCTTCTACATGGTCTTTGTAAAATTTCAAATTTTCAAGATTAAGGTCATGACCGGCATTAAGACCAAGACCAAATTTTAAAGCCTCTAAACCTGTTTGGATATGTGGGGTAACAGCAGCAATTGGGTTTTTTACAAATTGTTTAGAATATAAACCTGTATATAATTCTATCCTATCGGCACCTGTTTGGGCAGCATAAGTAACCAATTCTGGTTCTGGATTAAGAAACAAGGATACCCTAATCCCTTCATTTTTAAATTTATGGACGATTGACTTTAGAAATTCCAAATTACTTCGAGTATCCCACCCAGTATTTGAAGTAAGAGCTTCCGGCGGATCAGGAACGAGGGTAACCTGGTCAGGTTTGCAATCCAGAACCTCCCTTACAAAATATTCTGAAGGATATCCTTCAATGTTAAATTCAGTGGTAACAACATCTTTTAATAAAGGTAAATCTGAAAAACGAATATGTCTTTCATCAGGTCTGGGATGTACGGTGATGCCTTGGGCTCCAAAACGCTCCAGGTCCTTGGCAACCTGACATAAATCAGGTAAATTCGCCCCTCTTGAATTTCTTATTAGTGCAATTTTATTGATATTTACGCTTAACCTGGTCATAAAACATGGATTCTTTGCATAAAAATACATTTAAAAATCTTCTTGGGCTTTTGGCTTTGGTTTTCTTTGGGTTCCTTTTGTTTCAAATCATTTTACTTGTAATTGAAGTGATGAAAGGTCAATCATTGGAAACCTTGACTAAAAACCCCCAAAATATTGTAGATCATTACCAGGGAAAACAGCTATTGACGCTACAAATGCTAAGTCATATATTTGCCTTAATCCTTCCAGCCTCAATGTTAAGTCTTTGGAGGAAAGATGTTTCTTCCGGCTTATGTTCTTCCAATCCCACTATTTCCAATTTATGGCTAAGCTTGTTCTTTTTCTTTGCCTGCATCCCCTTAGTTTCGTTAACTGCTCACATCAACCACCTCATTCCTTTACCGGAATGGATGAGTCAAACCGAAGGCCGGTTAGGCGATTTAATTAAAAAGATGCTAACCATGAATTCCATAGCAGACCTTACCGTTGCAATTATTGTCGTAGGGCTGATCCCGGCTATAGGGGAAGAATGGATCTTCAGAGGAATTATCCAAACACAACTTAGTAGAATTTTGCCAAATGCATGGATACACATCTTATTGAGTGCATTTATTTTTTCTGCCATCCACCTACAATTTGAAGGATTTTTACCAAGATTTCTGCTGGGAGGTATGTTGGGATTTGTCTATCGAATTACCGGTCACTTAGTATATCCCATGCTCTTACACTTCATCTTTAATACCAGTCAAGTTATTACTGTTTTTGTTGTTGGACCCGAGGCAATTGACCAATTTGAAAAACCATCTGGTTCAGAAGTTATGATTTGGGTTTATGGAGCAATCTCTGCTGTTCTCACGTCTCTGATTGCGTACCGGATGACAAAGTCACAAAAACTTAACCTTCATGCTTAAGCGAAGTATCACAGGACTAATCCTTGGAGTTGTGGTGATATCCACTATTCTATTTAACTTTTGGAGTGCAACAATATTGCTTTTGATCATTCTCCTTTTTAGTATAGGAGAATGGAATCGGCACTTTAATAATAGTTCCAATTTTGCTAAAACATTCTTAATGATTTTATCCATATCCACATTTGTTGGAATGGCCTTTCTGGTGAGTTTCTTTCCGGATTTCAGACACTTTGCCTTTTGGATTTCTGGAATTTCAGTTTTTTACATTTTTCTGGTTTTGTTTTTGGTCTTTTGGAAAAAAGAAAATGCTATTTTATGTGCGACACCAACCAGTGGATTTATTTATATTGTTTTGCCTTTAATTGCTGCAGTTCTATTTCTTAGCAAGGATTATTATCTATCTCGGTATTGGATTCTTGGTTTTATAATCATGAACTGGAGTAACGACACTTTTGCATATTTCACAGGTATGGCCATAGGAAAAACACCCTTAGCGCCTGCCATTTCACCAAAGAAAACATGGGAAGGTTCTGTAGGAGGATTGATTGGATGCATCCTGGCTGCTTTTTTATGCAATTTCTTCATGATTCATTCAGGTTTTGAATTTTGGGAAATCTGCTTACTCGGAATTTTGATTTGTATAAGTGGATCGTTTGGAGATTTGTTTGAATCCTCTCTTAAGCGAGCCGTAGACATTAAAGACAGCGGAGCAATCCTTCCAGGGCATGGGGGATTTTTAGATCGATTTGACAGTTTCTTTTTCATCATTCCATCTGGTATATTTCTTGTAGGTTTGCTGACTCATTTAAAATAGTAATTATGTATATTCATAAGGAAGGATTTAATTGGATTATTGGCACACTCATTTTTTATATTGTGTTAATCTTTTGTCTCAATTATTTATCCAGTATTCTGTTGTGGCCGGTAGCTATAATATTTGGGATTTTATTTTTACTTATCGTCAATTTCTTCAGAAACCCTGAACGAATTATTAAAGTAAAAAACAATGCGCTTGTTTATGCCCCTGCTGACGGGAAAGTAGTTGTGATTGAAGAGACTTTTGAAGGAGAATATTTTAAAGATCAACGAAAACAGATTTCTGTTTTTATGAACCCTTTGAATGTCCATGTCAATCGCTATCCTATTGGAGGTGTTGTCAGTTATTCAAAATATCACAAAGGAAAATATCTTGTGGCCTGGCATCCTAAGTCCTCTACCGAAAATGAAAGAACTACTGTAGTTATTAAGCGAGAAGACGGGACTGAAATTCTAATGAGACAAATAGCAGGAGCGCTTGCAAAAAGAATATGCAATTATGCAAATGTGGGCGATCATGCAGACCAAGGCGGTGAAATGGGATTCATAAAGTTTGGATCCAGGGTTGATCTCTATTTACCCTTGAATTCCAAAATCCTTGTTGAAATAAACCAAAAGGTAGAAGGTAATATAGATGTCCTTGCCGAGATTATGGCTTAATTTTATCCATCTTGCGATTTTTATAGTAGTCACCAACTAAAAGTTCGAAAAAATTATCAAGAAGTTTATTCTGAGATAGGATTTTATGAGTTAAAAATTGCTCAACTATATCCTTTTGTCCTACCCCACTTAAAAAATGCTATTTTAATTCTATTTTTTTATTGCAAATGTCTTTGTAATTAAGTACCGCTCACGTATTAAGTAATAATGGGCTTATAAAACAGGTTGTAATTTTATAAGTAGATTGACTTCATTATTAATTTATTATTTACTAAAAATAAGATTCAACCTAAGACAATACCACTGAGTGATTTTTGATTTTAAAGAATTAAGATATTAGGGAATCCAATGGCTGTGCTTAAAAAGCACATAAGATTTAAAATTTAGTTGACCAAATTTTTAAATGTCCAATAACAATATGTTTAATACACAGAAGAGAAATTTATCAATATCCTCTTTATCTCAAATTAAATCAATTTAAGCAAATTCTTAAGAGAGACAGCGATAAATAAATAAGCCGCTTTACGCGGCTCATTTATCTAACATTAATCAGAATAAAACGGGTTATAATAAAACAGGGATTAATTCTTTAACTTCTATATTTTTTTTAGTGTAACTACTTTGCCTCTAAATAATTTAATTTTGAACAAGTATTTTTTTAGTAATTGGCCCAAGTAATGTTTCAGTTTTAATTAAATACAAACCATTTGCCAACCCTGACAAATCAATCAACTCATGTTTAGGGTCAATTGCAGATTTTTTGAACATTTCCTTTCCATCCATACTAATTACGCTGTAAGAAACCATGCCATTCTTTCCATTAAGATGCATAATCAGATGGTCAGAAGCAGGATTAGGAAATACCAACAGCTTCGAAGGATCCAAAACAACTTCCTTATTCTTTCTCCTGTCTAACTTAAGCACAAAAGTTTTATCTTCCAACTGCTTCAAATTCCCCTCTCCATCCTGAATTAAAATATCCTGGAAATAGAAAGGAACTTCAATAATTCCATCATCATCACGGAATGGATCAATATCGTCTTCCACAATAAAGACAAGCACTTCGGTTCCTCCATGACCACTCACCTTTTTCCCATTTGCTCTTACAAACCCGCTCTCCAACCTGCCTTCAAAGGGTTTTTTAAACATATTGAGGGTGTTGCATGAGGAAGCAAACCAACCATCATCATAAAAGTTAACATACAAAGAAGGCTCATAAACCACATCTTTATTGTAGTTTAGCACATAGGAATAACCTGCCAAATTAATAGCAGGGGCGGCATCTTCTCCAAGTTGCACTTCAATCATCATCCAATCTCCCGAATCCACTTGACCGGAAAGATTTTCTAATAGGAAAGGAAAATCTCCCTTAGAAAAAACCTCTTTGGATATTAAAGAGTGAGTCTTATGATAAGAATTTGAAATAGCTAAGGTGTCTGAGGCAGTCACCTTACCGTCACCATTGGTATCGGCATTTTTTATATCTATTGATCTTCCAACCAACTCTTTACCCCAATTACTTCCACTATAAGACCTGAATGTTGAACCCTGATATGATCTAACAGGTCCTGATTGGCCCAATTCATAGCCAATGTGCAGCAGATCTTTCATGTCCACACAACCACTCTGATCAACATCACCTGGCCATACACAGTCGCCAACACATTGCTTTGGACAATTCTTTGCTTCATAATAAACATCAACATCAAAATCCGCAGTCACACAACGGTTAGTACCATTAATGCAATATTCAATTGTAAAATTATCAGGTGAAACGTCATTTAGTTTTGGGTAATAGATCAGGCTATTGTACCCAATTACCTGACTTTGACACCCATTGTTGTAACTCACATTGATGGTATCCCACCCTGGATAAAATTTTACAGAATCGGAACTGGAAGAAAAATTATATGCATTTACGGGTACCTGATAATTAAGTAAAATTGGGGTGTTTCTTGGGGTGGCAATTTGATACGTATTTAAAGTCTGAGGTTCATAATCGCCAATGAAAATTCTTACCTCGGCAGTTTCACAGTTTTGGGGACAAACTTTGTAAGTAAAGGTTTGAACTCCTTTGTAATCTGTTTCAGGAACATATTTAAAGTTCCCAATATTGTCTAATTTGGTTAATGTTCCTCTGGCAGGGTCCTTATCTTTTAATACTGAGAATTTTGAGACAATGCTTTGCACATCATTGGCCGCAACATTAAATGTTATTTCTTTATTTACAGGGGTATATACTAGATCCGGGACCAAAATACTGTTTGGTTCCGCCATCGGATAAACACGCATAAAAACTTTACGACTCAATGTACCATTAACAAGGTTAAAGGTATCTTTACCATTAAAATTATTGAAAGGTTTGTAAATGAACGAAGCTCCATCAATTTTAACGGAACCATTTTTGGGATTTTGATTTAAGCTAAAGCCCTCTTTTGGCAAAGATTTTTGAACTGACTGATCTTCAGGAGTACCCAATAAAAGAGTATCCGTATTAGGTAGCTGGTTGGTGTCAATTACTGAGATATAAATGGTATTACTTTCACACAACCCAAAAGTATCGCACACTTTATGAACAATAGTGGCCGGGCCAATGTAGTCAGCTATTGGTGTAAACCTTATTACAGAATCATTAAGTTGACTGTAGGAAGATAAAAATTTGGTACTCGAAATACCTGAGATAAGAATTCTATTGGCTCCAGGAATGCTTGTAGAATCATTCCCCATAGGTTGAATGTCTACATTGGTTTGATTTTTATAAACAGTATAGAAATCAGATCTTACTTCGAGATAAGAGTTTACATAACAATAAATGTAGGACTTCCACAATTTCTTGGCACCTTGACCGGGACCGTCAGAGTATTCAATAACCACTGTATCATTTCCAATAAAATTGAGTTCCGGATCATAAAAAACCTCATAGGAACTCCCATTCTTTATCAAGCTTAATTGACCGTGAGCAGAAGAATCCAGTACAGAAGGAAAATAACACCAGGAAATAATTTCGGAATGGTCGGAATTTTTTAGTTCTTTGATATGTTTGTAAACACCTTGACCAAAAAGATTAACCCCTGCCATGAGGAACAGAAAAAATACAATAGGCAAGGCTTTTGGCATGAACTACTTGTTTGACTGCAAATTTAACGCAAGATTTCATATTTCCAAATATTATATTCATATTTTTTTATTTAATATAACAATAATTTTCAATATATTAGATTATAATTTGATAAACAAATAATTAAATATTATATATATTCATAATGTATAAAATAGAAAGTCTGCCAATTCTAATCCGTCAAAACAGAAAAGAACCAAAAAAACTTGTCAACATTTTGAATTTATTCTTTCAAAAAGTTACTAATCAGTAATTAATATATTAAACTAAATTATTTTTTATATTTAATTGTATTTTAGTAATTTAAATATTTATATATATATAATGCGTAAATTACTAAGATCACAATATTAAAATAAACCTAGACACATCAAATACTTTAACTTGTATATGCGAAATATTCTGATAAATAGTTTAAAATGTTGATCTTCTTTAAATTAGCAGAATTTGGCTAAAACTATTAATTTTCAGGTCTTAGGTTAAAATAACAACGTTGGCGTCCATATTTCCTCATCAAATCAATCCTGTTCATAAGCAACTATTACATTCGACATGGCTATGACCCAATCCAATAGCTATAATTTAGTGTAATTAATTAGAAGTTGGTTGGGTACGGGTTGGTTGAACCTAATTACTATGATGGGGTTTCTAAGTTGAAGCTTGCCTTTGGCAGAAATTCAAAATGTGAATTCCGAATTAGCTTAAAATTTTGCATTTTAGACTTTGTGCCAGGACTTGGCTATCCCTGGAATGTTGTTTAGATAGTGTTTAATTTTTGTAATGTGAAGAGTATTATGCCAGAAAAGTATGGGCTGCAATCATTAACTGTTATTTTTTCTCTAAATTTGTCTTCTCCTCTTTATGAAGGAAACAAAAATTTATCTTTTCCTCAGTAGTTTGACAGCAGTCCAACTAAATCGACTCACGCGTTATTTGGAATCTCCATATTTCAACCGAAATGAGAAATTATTAAAAATATACTATAGATTAGAAGCTCTTGTACGTGAAGGTGCAGAACTTGATGTTAATAAAAAAGAAATATGGGAACTTATATATCCAAATGAAAATTATCATGACGAAAAATTCAGAAAACATTGTTCAGAACTTCTGGACTTAGGGGAAGCATTTCTAGCTCAGCAAGTATATGATGAAAATCCGGTCCACCAGGCAAATTATTTATTGCAGGCTGTTCATCAAAAACAGATAGAAAAATTATTCAATAGTTCTCAATCTAAGGCAATTTCCCTTGCAAAAAAACAATTAAACAAAGGTTCATCACATTATTATTATCTCTATGAGATTGAAAAAAATTTATATAAATTAAATAACCTGGAGACCACCAGAGTACATAAAGGGACAATAAGTAAAATTAATCTTGCAGATATAGTAAACAATCTCGATTACTTCTACATTTCCGAGAAACTTAAATACTATTGTAGTTTGTTAAGCTGGAATAGAATTTTAGCTCTGGATTCCAAACTTTTGTTTATACATGAAATAATTGAAATTGCCAGAAAAGATGAATTTAAAGAGATTCCGCCTATCGCAATTTACTTAAAAATTTATGATACATTTATTGATAATGACAATATAAACAATTATTGGGAACTTAAAAAATTGATTGAAAGACATCTTGATTTATTTCCAATTGATGAAGCAAAAGAAATCATTGAATCGGCGATAAATTATAACATTAGAAATCTTAATAAAAGTATAGATTTCCAAATTGAATTATTTGAATTATACAAAAAATCTCTTGAGAAAGAAATAATTTTTGTGAATGACGAAATTTCACCCTGGACTTTCAAAAATATCATTACACTTACTCTGAGATTAAAAGAGTTTGATTGGACCGAACAATTTATTAAAGACTATTCAGAGCGTCTAAATCCCCTTTACAAAGAGAATTCAGTCAACTATAATATGGCCTTACTATATTATCATAAAAAAGATTTTAACAAGGTAATTCCACTATTGCAAAAAGTCGAATATGAAGAATTGTTTTATGGTTTGAATTCAAAGGCTATTATGATTTCGACTTATTTTGAGTTAGATGAAATTCAAGTATTAACATCCTTTTTAGAAAGTTTTAAAAACTTTTTGAGCAGGGACAAGAGTTTAAATCAAAGTCGAAAATTGTCTTATTTGAATTTAGTTAAGTTTACTAAAAAATTGATTGATACCAACTTAAACAATGAAATAAAACTGGAAAAATTAAAAAATGATATCCTTAATGAAAATACAGTAGGAAAGCCTTGGCTGCTTGAAAAAGTCGAAGAATTAAGATTGTCATTTCGTGTTTCCTCCAGAAAATCAACCCGATAAAAAAATAATTTATGCAATTACTCCATCCGGAAAGTCGCGTACGCGTGCGTTTCAAAGATTGTGATCCACTGGGTCATCTCTATAATACACGGTTCTTAGAATATATGCTTGAGGCCCGAGAAGACCATGTCATTGACCATTACGATCTTAACCTTGAAGAATATGCCTCTCAAAAAGGTTTGGCGTGGGTGGTGGTTGGTCATCAGATTTCTTATTTTAAGGAAGCCAAAAGAAATGAATTTGTAAGAATTCGATCTGCCATGATATATTATGACCAGAAAACGGTTTTGAATGAATATCAAATGTGGGATGATGGTTTAAAGGAAATCAAATCTCTTATGTGGACACGCTTTCTCCACATTGATTTAAACACCAAAAAGGTGAGTCCTCATGGAGATGAGATGATGCATAAATTGTCTGAAATAAATATGAAAATAGATCAATTAGATTTTGAAGAAAGAGCCAAATATTTGCGTCTATTTCCCCTCTCGAAGTAAACTAAAAGAGTTAAAAAAACGTTCGGCATCATCGCTTAGTCGTTGATTGTAATCAGAAAAATATTGAAGACTTATCAAATGGTTTTTAAATGGAATAACAGACATTTTTAAAACCGAACTATCTTCTCCATAACGAATTAAAAAAATTCTTGAAGGAATTCCTCCCATTTGGGTAGTGCTGCTATAAATCAATTCACCTTGAAGTTGTTCGGTCAATTGATCTTCTATTGTCTGACAAATGTGATAAGCGCTTGAGTCACTCTCATCATTGAAGTTAATTTCAGGTGGATACTGAGTATGATTAGCAAGGTAAATTATTGAATGACTCCCTTCTCCAACCGTCACCATAAAAGATTCCAAATAGATGATTCCCAAGTCAGTATTCAAACTATCCATTGATATTTTGGGAGTGGAAGGCAGTTTAAACTGGTAGCCTGCATGAATATCCTTATGAACGTACCACTCAAAAACTGAATAAACAAAAGCCAATAAAACTACCAAAATTTTCATTGTTCAATTAACGTCAGAAATGATAGGATATTATCCTCCAAAAATCCAAATCGAAACTGCTATATTTGCCAAAAATAAAGCGAAACATGAAATTTGATGTATTGGTTATTGGTTCAGGACCCGGGGGATATGTAGCCGCAATACGTGCTGCCCAATTAGGAAAAAATGTTGGCATAGTGGAACGGGAGTCCCTTGGTGGTATTTGTCTTAATTGGGGGTGTATTCCAACAAAGGCTCTTTTAAAATCTGCTCAAGTATTTGAATACATTAATCATGCATCAGATTATGGAATTAAAATAGCCGAAGCCAGTGCAGATTTTGGACAAATTGTCAAACGTAGTCGAAACGTAGCAGAAGGAATGAGTAAGGGCGTTCAATTTCTTATGAAAAAAAATAAGATTACGGTGATTATGGGAAATGCCAAACTTACCAAAAACAAGTCCGTAGAGGTAAAAGACGATACCGGCAAATCAACAATTTATACGGCAGACCACATCATTTTGGCAACAGGTGGACGTGCAAAACAACTCCCGAATCTGCCAATTGATGGTACACATGTAATTGATTACCGTAAGGCTATGAGTCTTGACTCCTTGCCCAAAAGAATGGTTGTTGTGGGGGCAGGAGCTATTGGGGTTGAATTTGCATACTTTTACAAAAGTCTCGGAACAGATGTTACCATTGTAGAATTTATGGAACAGGGCTTGGTTCCGCGTGAAGATGCTGACATCAGTAAAGAATTAACTAAAATATTCAAAAAGAAAGGAATACAGATTTTAGCTAATACTTCGGTAGAAAAAATTGAACGAAACAAAACAGGAGTAACCGTTCACGCAAAGGATCGTAAAGATGGAAAAGAGCACATTCTTGAGTGCGAAATAGTGCTTTCAGCTGCTGGAGTAACCCCTAATCTTGAAAATATAGGCCTTGAAGAAGCAGGAATTATCCTCGAAAAAGGCATGGTAAAAGTAGATGAGTTCTATCGTACCAATGTTCCAGGTATTTATGCGATAGGAGATATTGTTCCGGGACCAGCACTCGCACACGTAGCAAGTGCGGAAGGTATTACATGCATTGAGGCTATCTGCGGTCACCATCCAGAGCCAATTGATTACAATAACATTCCTGGTTGTACCTATTGTTCTCCCGAGATCGCTTCAGTTGGTTTTACTGAAGCCTCTGCTCTGGCTGCAGGATATGAAATTAAAATTGGAAAATTTCCATTCTCAGCATCAGGCAAAGCCAGCGCAGCAGGGGCAAAAGAAGGATTTGTAAAAGTTATCTTTGATAAAAAGTATGGTGAATTTCTCGGGGCTCACATGATAGGAATGAATGTCACTGAAATGATTGCTGAAGTGGTTGTGGCGAGAAAACTGGAGACAACAGGGCATGAAATCGTTAAATCCATCCATCCCCACCCTACAATGTCTGAAGCAATTATGGAAGCTGCTGCTGCTGCTTACGGTGAAGTTATTCACCTTTAAATCATGATTTCAAAATGTTGAGAAGACTTTTTCCAAAAGACCTCCAGGAAAAGGAAATGAGTTTTACAAAACTAGACCTTCAGAAAATTGAAGTAACCTGTCATAAGTTATGTAATAGAATTGGGGAACGATTTCCTGAATCAGGATTATTTAGAATTTCTCAAGAATTATTGTTAATCACCCAACAAACTGAAAACAACATACGTAATATTGTTAAACCAATTTGGTGGTTACGATTTTTCTCCTATACTTGTTTGCTTATTTTTCTGACCATCCTTGGCTATGGTATGTTTTTAATTATTAACAACTTCACTTTAGGAATTGAGAATATTACTGAATTGATGCAAGGTGTTGAAAGTGGCACCAACGAATTAATCTTCATAGGAATTGTTGCTTATTTCTTATTTAACCTAGAAGGAAAATTCAAACGAAATCTTGCAATTAAATCACTACATCAGTTCCGTAGTCTGGCGCATGTTGTGGATATGCATCAACTTACAAAAGACCCCTCCGTCCTCATGAATAATAATAAAACAATTTCTTCACCTGAGAGAAGTTTTACCAAGTTTGAAATGGTGCGGTATCTGGACTATTGTTCTGAAATACTGGCATTAGTAGGTAAACTATCAGTAGTTTATGCACAGAATATGAATGATGAACGAGTTCTAAATAATGTTAACGATATTGAAAACATCACACAAAACCTTTCCAGTAAAATCTGGCAAAAAATAATGATCTTGGATTTGTCATAAAATAATTTGACTATCTCATAAGTGTAACATCCCCTGACAATATGAAAGCCTTTCCTGTCTTATCTCTGAACTTAAACAAATAAACATAAACTCCCGGATTCACAGGTAATTCGTTAGAATCTCCATGCCAGGCACCATCAGAACTATTTGGATGTCCACCTTTACTTTCAAAAATCCTTCCGCCCCACCGGTCATAAATTTGTAAAAGGTCTATCGATTCGATACTTGGGTCACTGTATAAATTGAAATAGTCATTTTGTTGGTCACCATTTGGGCTGAAAACGTTGGGCACATAAAAGTTTTGTCTAGCCGAAACAATGAGTCTATATTCGTATTCACAACCATTGGCATCCATTGCAATTACAAGATATTCGTTGATCCCAGGTTGTGCCAATAATGCGGTTTTCTTGCAATCCAGACAATTGATTAAACCGCTTCCACTCCAATTAAATTCAATTACATTCGTATCCAGATGATAAAATTCAGGAAAAACACTATCCCCGACAAAGACCCACAG
>Ga0075163_10003291_pt1 | contig 21707 bp, 9 predicted proteins | sample JI1023141ADNA_FD_71478 | JGI IMG/M metagenome (GOLD analysis project Ga0075163, IMG submission 71478) | Wastewater effluent complex algal communities from Wisconsin, to seasonally profile nutrient transformation and Carbon sequestration -... | ecosystem: Engineered > WWTP > Effluent > Algae... | reverse complement strand
AAGATCCTCGGCATCTCGCCGCGCAAGATCCAGTACCGCCTCAACGAGTACCGCGCCGTGCCTCAATCGGGCGTGCCCGCGGTCGTGTCCGGCGGGCTCGACAGCGAGAACTGAGGCGGACGCGGCGACGCCCCCGGGGCCGCGCGTGGGCGCGGCGGCGGGGGCGTCGGAGTTTCGCGGCGCGGGCGGCTCAGCTCGCGGTCTTGCGGGTCGGCGGCGGCCTGGGCACGCCGAAGGGGTTGGTCGTGCGGGCGTCGAGGTCGTCGACGTTGACCTCCTCGACCTCCTCGACCTCGACGTCGGAGCGGCGCACCGTGTCGCGGACGATCTCGGTGTGGTCCTCGACCTTGCGGCCGACGGTGACCTCCTCGACGACGCGGGCCTCCTTGGCGACGACGGCCTGCTCGGCGAACTCGCGGACCTCGAAGGTCTGCTCCTTGAACGCGGTCGCGTCGGCCGGCGAGATCGGGCGGTCGACGGTGCGGCGCTCGACGGTCGCGTGCTGCTCGCGCAGCGTGACCTGCTCCTGCACCGGGGTCTCGGTGACGTGGGCGTAGACGCGGATGCCGCCGCGCTCGACCAGGCGCTTGCCGACCTTGAGCTCCTCCTCGACGACCGGCACCGTGACGGCGGCCTGGTCGACGACGCGCGGCTGCTGCACGCTGGTGCGCGGGATGCTGGTCGCGGCGGCGGTCCCGTAGGCCGCGCGCTCCTCGGCGATCTGCGCCGGGGTGAACGGCTCCTGGCTCGCGTCGTGGGTCTTGATGCCGCGCTGCTCGAAGTTCTCGCGGCGCTTGTCGACGTCGACCGCGCCGTGCTCGCTGAGGACGTCGGCGATGTCGTCGACGCGGTCGTCGTCGGCGCGGACGATCACCAGCGAGCCGCCGCGGCGCACGGCCTCGGCGTAGAAGTGGGCGTCGTGCTCGGGCACGCCGACCTGGGTCAGCGCGCCGACCAGGCTGCCGACCGCGGCGCCCGCGGCCGCGCCGACGCCGGCGCCGGTGAGGGTCGCGACCAGCGGACCGGCGGCGATGAGCGGGCCGATGCCGGGGATGAAGATCGTGCCGAGGCCGGCGAGCAGGCCGAGCACGCCGCCGACGCCGGTGCCGATCGCCGCGCCGGTCCCGGCGCCCGCGATCGCGCCGTCCTGCATCGCTTGCTTGCGGGTGTCGCTCTGCTGCACGTCGGCCGGGACGCCGCGCTGATCGGCGCCGACGTTGTGGCCGGCGACGCTGATGGCCCCGCGGTCGATGTTGTGCTGCGTGAGAGAGGCGACGGCGGACTCGGCCGCGGAGAAGTCGTCGAACAGACCGATGACGGTTTTCATGGTTCACTCCTGGGGGTTGATGGCGAGCCCTGATGCTGCGGCGGTTGCTGCTGTGCATCGGGCTCGGCGGTGGAGAGCTTCTCGACCGTGACCTGCTCGGTGCGCAGGGACACGGTCCGGGACTCGTTGTGGATCGACCGGTGCACGCGGACGTGCAGCTCCTCGCGCAGGATCCAGCGCTTCTCGACGACGAGGACCTCCTCGAGCACGGGGATGATCGTCGTGTCGCCCTCCTGGCGGATGGCGACCGGGCCGTCGACCTCGCGGTCGATCGCCACGCGCTCGACCTGGACCTGCTCGCGCAGCAGCGGCACGTCGACCTGCTCCTGGCGGGTCTGGACGTGCTTGTGGATGCGGACGCGGCCGGTCTCGCGGCGCTCGCGGTCGACGTGCAGCGTCTCCTCGATGACGGGGATGGTGGCCACGTCCTCGGCGACGACGGTCGGCTGGCCCTGCGCGAGCGCGGCGAGGGCCTGTGGGCAGCGCAGGGTGCCGTCGACCTGGCGCTCGAGGCTGGCCGTCGGCACGATCGCCTGGCCGCCGTCGGCGAGCAGGACGCGGGTGTGCTCCTGGGTCGGGTCCCAGTCGTGCGAGACGTCGATGAAGCCGCGCTGGCCCGCCGCGTCGATCACGATCATGACGGCGGGGCGCGTCATACGGCGTACGTGTAGACCAGCACGGAGCTGATGAGGACGGTGAGGAGGGCGACGAGGATCAGCGCGAGCGGCCGCGCGGTGAGGAAGGCGAGCGGGCCCGGACGGTCGTAGACCTTGACGTGGGAGCGCCGGGCCGGGCCGTCGCCGAGCTCGGGCTGCATGGGATGATCGCTGGGCGAGAGGGCGGGGTCGGGCATGGCTTGCTCCTTCGCGGCGAGGCGCCGCGCCTCGACGAGCGCCGCCCCGCTGCGAGCGTGACCGTCGGCAAGGACGGACGTCGCAGGGGGCGTCAGCGCGGCGAAGCCCTGCCTTCGTAGCAGAGGGATCCACGCGGGCAACGACGGCGCGGGCCGTCGGTCGCGTGCACGCCGTCCGCGAGGCGCTGCGCGGCCGCTGGCCGGATGCTCGCGCGTGGGCGCTGCGCCGCGGCGACGGCGGGCCGCGTGCAGCGCCGCGAGGTGCCGCTCGCGGCGTGCAGCTTTGTCAGGAGCCGCCGCCAGGTTTATCAGCGGTGGACACTTTGCGCTCGAGCTCGCGCGGCCGATCCTCGAGCTCGGGCTTGAGGTCCGGGTCCGACCCGCTGGCGACGCGCTTCTCGACGATCTTCACCTGCGCGCGGCGCAGGGCGTCGTCTGCGGGCGTGGGCAGGTCGCACGACGTCGCCGGGGTTGGCCCCGCCCCACGGGGCCTCGCCGACGATGGTGGCGCGCTCGAGCTGCTGGAGGTTGTACGCGAACTCCTCGGCGCCGTCGGCCGTCGGCGCGCTCGTCGGCACGTGGACCTCAGCGGGGCTCGGCGAGGCCGCGCACGAGCTGGACCAGCTCGCCGTGATCGCGGCCCTGCGCGCGGTACGAGATGACGCGGATGCCGGCGTCCTGCAGCTTGCGTCGGCGATCCGGACGGATGGTGCTGGCCTCGATGAACGCGAAGTGGCGCGGTGGCTGGTTGCGGCTGGTCGCGCGGATCGCCGCCAGGAGCTGATTGAAGTCGCCGTCGTCGAGGCCGTAACCGACGAACATCATGTGGTGCGCGTGGAGCATCGTCGAGAAGTACGATCGATAATGCGGATGATTGTAGTATGCGTCCTCGTACTGCTCGCGCGTGAAGATCCACGTGTTCGGCTCGTCGAGGGTCCCGTGCAGCTTGACGATCATGTTGCGCTGCTGCGCCAGGTCTCCCGAGGGCCGGACGACCGTGTTCCACGACTGCGGGAAGGCCCGCTCGAGCAGCCGGTCGATGTTGGTGGTCAGCACGGCGCGCAGGCGGCCGGTCAGCTGCGCGAGCGCATGGTTCAGCGGGGACGGCTCGAGGTCGCGGTCGCCGAGCTCCCGGCGGATGAAGCTGGAGAACTCGACGGTGCCCATCGGATACTTCAGGGCCGACATGGCGTCGATGAAATGGCCGTGCTTGATGTAGTCGACGATCTCGGCGTCGGCCGCGGGTGTGATGAATTCCTCGTCGCGGGCGTGCTCGAGCAGCCGCTCGAGCAGCGTCTTCCAGGTCGGGAGCCCCGCGGGGAGCGACGCTCCCGCGCCGACGAAGGCGACCACCGTCCCGTCCGCGTACGCGTCGCGCAGCTCGCGGTAGGCGTGCGTGTCGGTCCGGTTCGTGCCCCCGGTCGCGGTGAACGCCGTCGGAGCCTGAGCGGGCGCCGGCGCGGGCACCGGAGGGGCGGGTTCGGCCGGCCTCTGCACGACGGGCGCCGGGGGCGACGCGACCGCCGGGGTCGGCTGAATCGGCGTCGGGGTCGGCTGGACGGGCGCCGGGGTCGGCTCAATCACGGCGCTCGCGGCCATCGCGGCCGCTGGCACAATGAGCGCCAGGCCGCCGCCCCGCCCCATACGGTGGCGGACCAGCCCCTGGTTCAGCAGCCGTATGCGCACTTCGGTGTATTGATCGTCGTCCCAGCCGAGGGACTCCTGGAGGGCGCTGCGCGAGTGGCCCTCGGCGTGATCTTGAAGGAGGCTCAGCAGGGCGCGCTCGTCGTTCTCCGGCGTACTGACATTTCGCGGTCGGGGAGCGTCGCTTGCGTCGATCGGCTCCGCCTCTTCGACCGCCTCTTCGAGGACGTACACCGTCCCTCCCGGGCCGCCCCCCTTGCCGATCTTTCCCCGCTGCAGGAGGCGCTCGAAGACGTCGTTATAGTCGTTCTCGCTCCACCCCAGCAGCTCGCGGAGGCGGGCGTGGGCGACGCGTCCGCCCCGTTCCTCCTGCAGCCGCTTCAAGTGGCCGAGGAACGTGCGCTGCTTGAAGGCGATGATACCACCCAGGACGCGGGGGTCGACGCGATACACCGTGCCGCCCGGGCCGCGTCCGCGCTCGACCTTTCCCTCCTCGACCAGGATATCGCGGATGCGAACATAATTCTCCTCGGTCCACCCCAGCTCCTCGCGCAGACGAGGATTGCTGATCCCTCGGTCGGGGATGGTCTTCAGGAACTTGTCCTTCATCTCCTCGGTCGTCGGGGCGCCCATGTTCTCGCCAGGCACATACCATAGGGGCCGCTGCGTGTCACTTGTGCGCCGGGGGCGCGGGCCCCCGACGCCGGGCACGTGGTGGCTGGTGGTGATCGCGGTCGCCGGTCGGTCCGCGAGCGCGCGACGCCGAGCGACGGAGGCGAGGGACGACCTCCAGGCCGGGTGCCGTGCGGCTGATATCGACGGCCACGCCACCCGGTGCGACCCGGTGGGTCGGCCGCGACGAGGTCGACTGCCCCGTGGGTCCCGGGCGCCGCCGCGGCCATTGCGAGGTCATCGACCATGCGCCGAGTCCTCGCAATCGCGACAGTGGGGGCGCCGAGAGCAGCGTAAGCTGACGCGCCTGTATTCACTCGCGACAGAGATGGGTAATTGGCATCACCATGGTTTCTCTCGAATGCCATGCGCAGGGTCGGCGGTCGAACGTTCATGACGGCCGCGGCCGAGGTCACCAACGACTGGACCTTCGCCGTCGAGACTCACCGCGGCGCCGGAGCGGCTGTCCATGACACGCCCATGGCCAGGCCGCGCGGTTGCGCTTCTCGGGCAGAGCTGATAGCGTCGTGGCCCTCCGTACAACCGCGTCTGCGAGCCACTCGACCACGGGACCAGCACATGACAGCGAAGTCTTCAGCGCCAGATGAGGACGCCGGGACGCGGCCCGACCCGGCGACCGGGAATGTCGACGACGGCGTCGTTCCGGCCGGGGAGGAGGGCCTCGCCACGACCGACGGGGAGGACCGGCGTCTGCGTCTGGAGCGGGCGCGGACGGTCGTGCACCGCAATGTCCTGTGGGCGCTCGGGATGGGCGCCTTGCCGATCCCGATCTTCGATATCATCGCGCTCACGGGCGTCCAGCTCAAGATGATCCGCGAGCTGTCCGCGCTGTACGACGTGAAGTTCAGCGAGAGCATGGTGCGCAAGCTGCTCGGCTCGCTGCTCGCGGGCTTCGGCGCGGCGAGCGTGGGCACCGCGCTCGCGCTGAGCCTGTTCAAGCTGTTCCCGCCGGTGAGCGTGGCGCTGAGCGTGCTGTCGATGCCGGCGACCGCGGGCGCGGTCACCCACGCGACCGGGAGGATCTTCACCATGCACTTCGAGTCGGGGGGCACCTTCTTCGACCTCGACCCGAACACGCTGCGCGCCCACTTCAAGGGCGAGCTCGAGCGCTCGCGCGCGGTCGTCTCGCGCATGCAGGCCGACGCGCGTGCCGGCGCCCCGGGGACGGGGGCCGCGTCATGATCTCGCCGATCTTCCTCATCGTCCTCCCGCTCGCCCTCTTCATCACGGTCGGGCTCGTCGGCAGCACCCGGCGGATCGGCTTCTGGCCGCCGCTGCTGCTGTCGCTGCTCATCACGCCGGTCGGCGGCTTCATCGTCGCCGTGCTCTCCGGGCCGCGGCGCGTCGCGGCCCCGGACGCGGACGACGCGGCCGGATCCGCCGCCCGCCGATCGACATGACGAAGGTCAAGCCCAGGCCCCCGCCGGAGCCGGCGCACACGTGGCGCCAACGCGCGACGCGACGCGCCATCGACGCCCAATTCATGGCGTATTCGCTGCTGTTCGCGGTGCTGCTGCTGACCGGCTACCTCTGGCCGCGCATCTTCATCACCATCCCGGAGGGTCACCACGGGGTGCTGTTTCGCTACTTCTACGGCGGGACGCTCAAGGAGAGCGTGTGGCGCCCGGGGGTGCACGTCATCGCCCCGTGGAACCACATGACGATCTACGAGGTCCGGCTGCAGGAGCAGACGCTCGAGCTCGAGGTGCTGAGCGAGGAGGGGCTCGACCTGATCGTCCGGGTCTCGATCCGCTACAGGCCGCACCCGGACAACCTCGGCTACCTGCACGAGGAGATCGGGACCGCGTACTTCGACCGCCTGATCAAGCCCGAGGTCGCGGCGCACGTGCGTCGCATCTTCGGCGAGCGGCCGGCCCACGAGATCTACTCCAGCGCCAACGACGTCTTGCAGGCGTTGAGCCAGATCCCGCTGCTCGGGCGGGTCGACGAGGGCGACGACACCGCCGCCGTCGCGGGCCGCCAATACGTGCTGCTCGAGGACCTGAAGCTCCTCGACATCGAGCTGCCGCCGATCGTGCACCACGCGATCGCCGGCAAGTACAATCAGGAGCAGCTGATGCTCGAGTACAAGTATCGCCTCGACCGCGAGGAGAGCGAGGCGGAGCGCAAGCGCACCGAGGCCGCGGGTATCCGCGACTTCACGCAGATCACCGGCGGGAGCTTCGACGACCTGGTGCGCTGGCGCGGCCTCGACGCGACGCTCGAGCTCGCCAAGTCGCCGAACTCCAAGGTCGTCGTGCTCGGCGGCGGGCAGGGCTCGAACCCGATGATGCTAAACCTCGGCGATACACCGCATCCGTCGGCCCCTGCGGCGCCGAGCGCCCCCGCGGGTGCGCCGGCCGTCAGCGGCCCGGCCGCGCCGCCCTGACGGCCGCCCTGACGCGTCAGGGGTCCGGTCAATACCTGCCGGTCGCCTCGCCCCACGCGTCGAGGAGATCGCGCAGGGCCTCGCCCGCGACCAGCGGCACGCCCGTGGGCGCGTCGGGCGAGATCCCGAACCGTCGCATCTGCAGGAAGGGGTTGCCGGGCCGTTCGAGGCGCTCCGGGGCGACCTCCGCGGTCGCCGGACGAAACCCGCGCAGCACGGCGTCCTCCTGCGCCTCGCGCGAGCGCAGGAAGCCGATCCAGCGGCGCGCGGCCTGGTGCTCGAGCGCCAGCTTCGCGTCGTCGGGGCGCAGCACGTGGACCGGGTGCTCGGTGATCACGGTCGCCGCGGGGTAGATGACGCGCAGCTGGTCGGCCGCGCCGTCGCTGCTGTCGAGCTGTCGCAGCAGCTCGAGCGCGGCGTGCTCGTCGGCGACGGCGACGTCGATCTGCGCGGGGCCGAGGTTGAACAGCGCGTGGGTCAGCGCGTCGGCCGACGGCGTGAAGTCGTCGACCCCGGCCTCGCAGCGGCGCAGCCACCGGGTCAACGCCTCGCGCTGCGCGCCCAGCTCGGCGCCGAACGCCTCCGGGAGCAGCGCGGGCGGCCCCGCGTACGGGCACTCCAGCGGCTCGTCCTCGCCGAGCGCGCCGCCCTCGCGCGCCGCGCGGCGCGACGGCGCCATCACGCGGTCCTGGGCCATCAGGTACAGCGCCGCGAGCCCGACGCCGGAGCGGCCGGGGTGGGGGTGCATGAACTTGACCCGGCCCCAGTCCGCGAGCGCCTGGCCGACGGGCGCCGCGTCGGACCCGTCCGCCGGCTCCTGCGGCGGGTCGGCGACCGCGAGGTACCACTCGAGCCACGTCCCCGGGAGCATGTCCTCCCGCGGCAGGTCGCCGAGGTCGGGGTCGGGGTCGATCGTCGCGCACGCGAGCTGCGCCCAGGGGCCGACCTTCGCGTCGGCGTCGGAGCGCAGCAGCGCCGCGATCGCGTCCTCGCGGTCGCGCCAGGTCAACCACACCAGCGGCGAGCGCAGCAGCGACAGGCGCTCCGCGGGGTCGAGCAGGCGCTCCGCGTGGCCCTCGCGCCAGCGGGCGTCGACGACTGCGCCGACCAGGTCGTCCGCGGGCGCCCACAGGGTCGGCGGCGCGTCGCCCTCGAGCAGCGGCAGATACGTCGACGGGCCGTCCTCCGCCGGGGTCAGCTCGATCTGGATGTTCGGACAGAGGCGCGCGAAGCGACGCGCCGCCTGCTCGATCCACGGGCGCTTGTCCTCGCTGTACAGCATGGAGATCGCCACCGGCCGGCCCCCTGGCGCGTAGGGCCCGCAGCGCTCGTGAAAGCCGCGGCTCATCGCCTGCGAGCTGACGAACTGGACCCGGTCGTTGCGCGGCGCATCGAGGTAATTGGCGTCCCGCAGCACGCAGTCGACGATCCCGAGCAGGAACAGGCCGACGAACAGGACGCTGACCACAGCCCGCAGGACCACGCCGACGAAAGGGACGCGCTCGTCCGCACGATCCGGGGGCGCCACCGCGCGAGGATGCCAAACGTCCGCGCGGACAGCAAGTTCCGCTCCAGGCCGCAGTTTTTTCGGGTTTTGGCGCATTTGTATCCGCGAATGGAGATGCTTTCATACCTGGAGCAGACCGAGCACTCTGCGGTCGGGAATGCGCAGCTCGCTCCTGTTGGGTCTCCTGTTCGCATGACTTCCAGATCCGCAGATATGGCGGTTCATACGAGCGATGGCGGGCCGCTGCTCCGGCGTCACCCCGACGACGCGACGCTGGTCGAGCTGCTGGTCGCGGCGGCCGCCGGGGAGCGGGGCCTGCTGTGTCACGACGCCGACGGGCGCGCGTCGTTTCGTTCCTACGGCCAGCTGCTGCAGGAGGCCGGGCGCTGGCTCGGGGGCCTGCAGGCGCTCGGCGTGCGGGCGGGCGACCGGGTCATCCTTCAGGTGACCGACGCGCTCGCGCTGTGGACGGCGCTGTGGGCGTGCTTCCTCGGCGGCGTGGTGCCGGTGGTCGTGGCGGTCGAGGCCGGCCATGACCCGCAGCACCCGACGGTGAAGAAGCTGCTGGACGCGTGGGAGCGGCTGGGTCGGCCGTGGGTGGTGGCCGACGACGGGCTGGTGGCGGCGGTGGCCGGGCTCGCGGACGGGCTGCGGGTCGCGGGCCTGGGCGAGGTCGGCGGCGGGGCGCCCGGGGCGGCGCACCGGGCCGCCGCCGACGACGTGGCGCTGATGCTCCTGACCTCGGGGAGCACCGGCCAGGCGAAGATCGTCGCGCTCACCCACCGCAACCTGCTGAGCATGACCGCGGGCACGATCCAGATGAACCGCTTCGGCGCGCAGGACGTGACCCTCAACTGGATGCCGCTCGACCACGTCGGCGCGCTGGTGTTCCTCGGCATCATGGCGGTCGACCTCGGCTGCACGCAGGTGCACGTGCCGACCGACCTGCTGCTGCGCCAGCCGCTGCGCTGGCTCGAGCTCATCGACCGCCACCGGGCCTCGATCTCGTGGGCGCCGAACTTCGCGTTCTCGCTGATCAACAACCAGGCGCAGGCGCTCGCGCAGCGCAGCTTCGACCTGAGCTCGATGCGCTTCCTCGTCAACGCCGGCGAGCAGGTCGGGCGGGCGACCGCGCGGCGGTTCCTGACCCTGCTGCAGGCGCACGGCCTGCCGCCCGACGCGCTGCGCCCCGCGTTCGGGATGTCGGAGACCTGCTCGGGCATCACCTGGTCCGCCGGGCTGACGCTCGAGCTGCTCGAGCAGGAGCACGAGCACGGGGCGCTGCCGCTGGGGCGCCCGATCCCCGGGGCGAGCGCGCGGGTCGTCGACGACGACGGCGATGCGCTGCCGGCGGGCGCGGTCGGCCGCGTGCAGCTGCGCGGGCCCTCGGTGACGCCCGGCTACTTCGCGGACCCGGAGCGCAACCGCGAGGTGTTCGCCGCCGACGGGTGGTTCACGACCGGCGACCTCGGGTGCCTGCGCGACGGGGAGCTGGTGATCACCGGGCGCAAGAAGCAGGAGATCATCGTCCACGGGGTCAACCACGCGGCGCACGAGATCGAGGGGCTGATCGAGGAGATCGACGGGGTGCGGACCGCCCACACCGCGGCCTTCGCGGTCCGCGACCCGGCCCGCGAGGTCGAGGTCCTGGCGGTGGTGCTGAGCCCGCTGGCGGACGACGAGACGCAGTGGCCGGCGCTGGTGCGGCGGGTCCGCGGCCACCTGGCGCGGCGTTTGGGGCTGGTCCCCGGGCACATCGTGCCGGTTCGCGCGCACGAGGTGCCGAAGACCTCGATCGGAAAGATCCAGCGCGAGCTGCTGCGCGAGCGGCTCGAGCGCGGCGACTTCGCCGCGCGCCTGGCCGCGATCGCGGCCGACGCGGCGGCCGACGCCGGGCTGCGCGGCCCGCTGTCGACCACCGAGCAGCGGCTCTCGCGGATCTGGAGCGAGGTGCTCGGGGTGGCCCGCGTCGGCCGCGACGACAACTTCTTCGAGCTCGGCGGGCAGTCGCTGCTGCTGGTCCAGACCCAGGCGCTGCTCGAGGCGGCGTTCGGGCGCCCGATCGCCATCACCGAGCTGTTCGCCCACTCGACCGTCGCGGCGCTCGCCCGCCACCTCGACGGGGCCGGCGACGGGGCCGACGACGACGCGGCCGCGCGCGCCGGCCAGCGCCGCGCCGAGGCGCGTGCGACCCACGCGGCGCGGCCCGCCGACATCGCGGTGATCGGCATGGCCTGCCGCTTCCCCGGCGCCGACGACCCCGAGAGCTTCTGGGACAACCTCCGCCGCGGGGTCGAGTCGCTGACGCGGCTGGACGACGCCGCGCTGCTCGCGGCCGGCGTCGACCCCGGGCTCGTCGCGCACCCGGCGTTCGTCAAGGTGCGCCCGCTGATCCGCGAGGCCGACGGCTTCGACGCCGAGTTCTTCGGCTACTCGGCCCGCGAGGCCGAGCTGATGGACCCGCAGCAGCGCGTGTTCCTCGAGTGCTGCTGGACCTGCCTCGAGCACGCGGGCCACGGCGCGCCCGGGCGCAACCCGGCGATCGGCGTGTTCGCCGGCGCGAGCACCAACACCTACGTGCTCAACCACTGGGCGCCGAACCGCGGGGCCCTGAGCCCGGAGGAGGCCGGCAGCGTCGTGACCCTCGACGCGATGGGCGGCTTCCAGATGATGCTCGCCAACGACAAGGACTACTTGACGACGCGGGCGTCGTACAAGCTCGACCTGCGCGGCCCGAGCGTCAACGTCCAGACCGCGTGCTCGACCGGGCTGGTGGCGGTGCACATGGCGGCGCAGAGCCTGCGCAGCGGCGAGTGCGACATGGCGCTGTGCGGGGGCGCGTCGGTCAACGCCCCGCAGGAGACCGGCTACCTCTACCAGGAGGGCATGATCGTGGCCCAGGACGGGCACTGCCGGGCCTTCGACGCGCGGGCCAGCGGCACCGTGTTCGGCAGCGGGGTCGGGGTCGTGCTGCTCAAGCGCCACGCCGACGCGCTGCGCGACGGCGACACGATCTACGCGGTGATCCGGGGCTCGGCGGTCAACAACGACGGCGGGGACAAGCTCGGCTACCTGGCCCCCGGCGGCCGCGGGCAGGCGGCGGTGGTCGCGGAGGCGCTGGCGATGGCCGGCGTCGACGCCGGCACGATCGGGCTGGTCGAGGCCCACGGGACCGCGACGCCGATGGGCGACCCGGTCGAGGTCGAGGCGCTGACCCGGGCCTTCCGGGCGCACACCGACCGCGCCCGCTTCTGCGCGCTCGGCTCGGTCAAGACCAACGTCGGTCACCTGCAGATCGCGTCGGGCATCGCCGGCTTCATGAAGGCCGTGCTCGCGCTGCACCACCGCGAGATCCCGCCGACCCTGCACTTCGAGCGGCCGAACCCCCGCATCGACTTCGAACGCGGCCCGTTCTTCGTCAACACCGAGCTGCTGCCCTGGGACCCGCCGCTGGACGGCGGCCCGCGCCGCGCCGGCGTCCACTCGCTCGGCATGGGCGGCGCCAACGCGCACGTCGTGCTCGAGGAGGCCGCCGCGCCCGAGCCCCGACCGGACCCGCCCGGGCCCGCCGCGCACGTGCTCACGCTGGCGGCCCGCAGCCCGCAGGCCCTGGCGCGCCGCGCCGCGCAGCTGGCCGCGTATCTGCAGGCGCACCCCGAGCTCCCGCTCGCCGACCTCTGCTTCACCGCCAACACCGGCCGCGCCCAGTTCACCCACCGCACGGCGGTGGTGGCCGCCACGCGCGCCGAGCTGGCCGCCGCGCTCGCGGCCGGTCCCGCCGCCCCGGGCGTGTGGACCGGCGCGCCGACCGAGGCGCCGGCGCTGGCCTTCCTGTTCACCGGGCAGGGCAGCCAGTACGCCGGGATGGCGCGGGGCCTGTACGCCGCGCGCCCGGAGTTTCGCGCGTTGCTCGACCAGGGCGACGCGATCCACCGCGCGCGCACCGGCGAGCCGCTGCTGCCGTGCATCCTCGGCGACGACCCGCGCCTGCAGCACACGAGCCACGCCCAGCCGGCGCTGTTCCTGCTCGAGGTGGCGCTGGCGCGGCTGTGGAGCGGGTGGGGCGTGGCGCCGCGGGCGGTGCTCGGGCACAGCCTCGGCGGCTACGCGGCGGCGTGCTTCGCCGGGGTGTTCACGCTCGAGGAGGGGCTGGACCTCGTCATCACGCGCGCGCGCCTGATGGGCTCGCTGCCGGAGGGCGGGGCGATGGCGGCGGTGTTCGCCCCGGTCGCCGAGCTCGCGCCGCTGATCGCCGGGCCCGCGCTCGCGATCGCCGCGATCAACGGCCCGGAGCACACCGTCGTCTCCGGCGATCGGGCCGCCGTCGACGCGCTGTGCGCGACGCTGCAGGCCCGCGGCGTGCGCAGCAAGCCGCTGCGGGTCTCGCACGCGTTCCACTCGCCGCGGATGCGGCCGATGCTCGCCGACTTCGCGGCCGCCCTGCGCCGGATCGACTTCCAGGCGCCGCGCCTGCCGGTCGTCTCCGACCTCACCGGCCTGCCCGCCGACGAGTCGCTGCAGACCCCCGACTACTGGCTCCGCCACGCGCTCGAGCCGGTCCGCTTCCAGCAGGGCGTCGAGACCCTGCTGCGCGCCGAGACCTCCGTGTTCGTCGAGGTCGGCCCGGAGCCGACGCTGCTGGCGATGTGCCGCGAGGCGCTCCCGCCCGCGGCCCTCGGCGTCGCCAGCCTGCGCCGCGGCCACGACGACATGACCGTGCTCCTGCGCGGGCTGGCGGAGTCGTACGTGCGCGGCGTGGCGGTCGACTGGGCCGCCGTCGACGCCCCGTATCCGCGCCGGCGGGTGGCGCTGCCGACCTATCCGTTCGAGCGCCGCCGCTTCACGCTCCCGCTGCCGCGCGGGGCCGCCACCGCGGGTCCGCGCGCGGCCGCGGCCGCGTCGCCGGTGCGCGCGCACCTCGAGCGCGGCGACCGTGACGGCCTGCTGGCGCTGCTGCGCAGCCACGGCGCCGGCCTGTCCCCCGGGGACGCGGACGCCCTGCCGCGCGTGGTCGACCTGCTGCTGCGGCTCGACGCGCGCGCCGGGGTCGCGCCGTCCTGGCCCGGCTGGCTGCATCGAGTGCGCTGGATCCCCGCGGCCGGGCGGCTCGCGCCCGCGCAGCTCGTCGCGGCGGCGGCCGGGGCCGGGGCGACCGCGCTGGACGCCGGCCTCGCCGACCTCGACCTCGAGCGCCTGTCCGCGGCGCAGCAGCAGCTCGAGCCGATCAGCGCCGCGTTCGTCGCCGCGGCCCTGCGCGCCCTGCTGCCGGACGTCCAGCCCGGCGCGCGCGTCGACGAGGACGCGCTCGTCGACCGCGCCGGCGTGCTGCCCCGCCACCGGCGCCTGCTCACCTGCATGCTGGCGATGCTCGCCGAGGACGGCCTGCTGCGCCGCGACGGCGCCGGCTACCGCGTGGTCCACAGCCCGGGCGGCGGCGACCCGCGGGCCCGCCTCGACGCGCTCGCGGCCGCGACCCCCGAGCTCGCGGTCGAGCTCGGCCTGCTGCGCCGCTGCGGCGCCGCGCTGGCCCAGGTGCTGGTCGGCGAGGTCGAGCCGCTGGAGCTGCTGTTCGCGGCCGGCGCTCAGCCCTCGGCGCTGACGTTCTACCGCGACTCGCGGCTGGCGCGGGTGATGACGGCGGGCGTGCGCGCGGCGGTGCAGGCCGCGCTGAGCGGCCGCCCGCCGGGCCGCCCGCTGCGGGTGCTGGAGATCGGCGCCGGCACGGGCAGCACGACGACGGCCGTCCTCCCGCTGCTGCCGGCGAGCGCCCGCTACGTGTTCACCGACGTGAGCCCGGTGTTCCTCGAGCAGGCGCGGTTCGGGCCCGGCGCCGACGCCCGGGTCGAGCTGCGGCTCCTCGACATCGAGCGCGACCCCGACGAGCAGGGCCTGCGCGGCGAGACCTTCGACCTGATCCTCGCGACCAACGTGCTGCACGCGACGGCGGAGCTGCGCGCGCACACGCTGCCGCACGTGCGCCGCCTGCTGGCCGCCGACGGCCTGCTGATCCTTCAGGAGGCCACCGCCGCCGCGCGGTGGTTCCACCTGATCTTCGGGCTGACGCCGGGCTGGTGGCGCTTCACGGACACCGCGCTGCGCCCCGAGCACCCGCTGCTGCGCCCGGACCAGTGGGAGGCGCTGCTCGCCGCGTCCGGCTTCAGCACGCCCCGCGCCGTCGGCCGCGACGACGCCCGGCCGCTGCTGCGCCAGAGCCTGATCGTCGCCGCGGCCGGGACCGAGCGCCCGCAGCGGCTGGCGCTCGTCGCCGACGCCGGCGGCGTGGCCGAGGCGCTGGCCCGCCGGCTCCGCGCCCGCGGCCACACCGTCGAGCTCGCGGCGCTCGACGCCGCCGCCGCCCCCACGAGCCCCGCGGCGCCCCCGTCCGCGCGCCTCGCCGACGCCGACGCCCCCGCGAGCCCCGCGGCGCCCCCGTCCGCGCGCCTCGCCGACGCCGACGCCGTGCACGCGTGGCTGTGCGCGACCGCCGACGCCGCGCCGCTCGACGCGGTGGTGCTCCTGCACGCCCTCGATCGGCCGCCCGCGACCGCCGAGCTGCACACGGCCGCGGTCGCGGCGTGCACCACCGCGCTCGCGGCCGTGCGGGCCCTGACGCGCCCCGGGGCCCGCCCGGCGCCGCTGTGGCTGGTCACGCGCGACGCGGTCGCCACCGCGTCCACGGACGCCGCGAGCGGGCTCGCCGCGGCGCCGCTGTGGGGCCTGGGCCGGGTGATCGCGCTCGAGCACCCGCACGCGTGGGGCGGCCTCGTCGACCTCGACGACCAGGGCCCGGAAGCCGCCGCGGATCACCTGCTGGACGCGCTGCAGCGCCCGGACGGCGAGGACCACATCGCCTTTCGCGGCGGCGAGCGCCGCCACGCGCGGCTGCTGCCCGCCCCCGAGCTCGCGGCTGCGCCGTCCGCCGCGCCGATCCGCGGCGACGCCACCTACCTGATCACCGGCGGCCTCGGCAACCTCGGCCTGCAGCTCGCCGACTGGCTCGTGGACCAGGGCGCGCGCCACCTGGTCCTGACCACCCGCCAGCCGCTCTCCGACGACCCGGCCGACCCCCGTCGGCGCGCGCTCGCCGGGCTCGCGGCCCGCGGCGCCGAGGTCCGGGCGCTCCGCTCCGACGCCGCCGACCCCGTCGCCGTCGACGCGCTGCTCGCCGCGCTCGCGGGCGCCGGGCCGCCGCTGCGCGGCGTGTTCCACCTGGCCGGCGTCTCGGGCGCGCACCTGCGCCTGCAGGCGATCGACGCCTGGGCCCTGCACGCCGTCTTCGCGGCCAAGGTGCGCGGCGCCTGGGCCCTGCACGCGCGGCTGCAGGACCCGGCGCTCGAGCACTTCGTGCTGTTCTCGTCCGCGGGCGGCACCTGGGGCGCGGAGGGCCAGGCCCACTACGACGCCGCCTGCCAGTTCATGGACCTGCTCGCCCACCACCGCGCCGCGCGGGGCCTCGTCGCCACCAGCGTCGGCTGGGGCCTGATGGCCGGCGGCGGGATGGTGGACGCGGCCCACGAGGGCCGGCTCACCCGCGGCGGCCTGGGTGTGATGCCCGCCTCTGCGGCCTTCGCGGCGATGGCCGCCGTGGCCGCGACGCCCGGCGCCCTGATCGCCGCCGTCGACTGGCCGCGGTTCCGGGCCACCTACGAGCTGCGCGGGCGCAGGTCGCTGCTCGCGGGCCTCCCCGACGCTTCAGGGCCCGCCGAGGCCGCCGCGCCGCTCGCGGGCGGCCCGCCGCCGCGACCCGCCCTGGCGCTGCACGGCCTCTCCGGGCCGGCGGCGCGCATGCAGCTCGAGCGGCAGATCGGCGAGGCGCTCGCGCACATCCTCGGGGCGCCGGCCGCCGCGCTGCGCGACCGGGGCGCGGGCTTCTTCACGCTCGGGCTCGACTCGCTCGGCGCGGTCGAGCTCAAGAACCGGCTCGAGCGCGCCCTCGGCGTGCCGATCGCCGCCGCGACGATCTTCGACCACCCGACGATCGACCGCCTGAGCGCCGCCCTCGCCGCGCAGATCCTCGGCCCGTCCGCCGCCGCGCCCGACAACGGGGAGCCGGTCCTCGATGACGCCCGGCTGGTCGAGGAGCTCGCCGATCTGGAGCGGCTGCTGGGGGAGACATGACCGTCGCGGACGGCCCCGACACCGAACGCCGCGTCCTCCAGGCCCTCAAGGACGCGCGTCGCCGGCTCGAGGCCGACGAGCGCGCCCGCAGCGAGCCGATCGCGGTCATCGGCCTGGGTTGCCGGTTCCCGGGCGGCGCCGACTCGCCGGCGGCGCTGTGGGATCTGCTGCGCGCCGGCCGGGACGGGCACGGCGAGCTCCCGCGCGACCGCTGGGACCCGCCCGCGCCGCACGACCCCGACCCCGACGCCCCCGGCGCGATCTACGTCCGCCACGGGCACTTCCTCGCCGACGTCGCCGGCTTCGACCCGCAGCTGTTCGGCATCTCCCCGCGCGAGGCCCGGGTGATGGACCCGCAGCACCGCCTGCTGCTCGAGGTCACCCACGAGGCGATCGAGCACGCGGGCCTCGACCCGCGCGCCCTCGCGGCCGCGCCGACCGGCGTGTTCGTGGGCATCACCGCCAACGACTACGCCCGCGTGATCGCCCCGGGCCCCGGCCTCGACGCGGTCGACAGCTACTTCATCCGCGGCAACCACCTCAACGCCGCCGCCGGCCGCATCGCCCATGTCCTCGACCTCCACGGCCCGGCGCTCGCGGTCGACACCGCCTGCTCCTCGTCGCTCGTCGCGCTGCACCTGGCCTGCCGGGCCCTGCGCGCCGGCGACTGCCGACAGGCGCTGGTCGGCGGCGTCAGCCTGGTGCTGGCGCCGGAGATCCTGGTCGCCCTGTGCAAGAGCCGCATGCTCGCCCGCGACGGCCGCTGCAAGACCTTCGACGCCGCCGCCGACGGCTTCGGCGTCGGCGAGGGCTGCGGCGTCGTGCTGCTCAAGCGCCACGCCGACGCGCTCGCCGACGGCGACCGGATCCTCGCGCTGGTGCGCGCCACGGCCGTCAACAACGACGGGGCGACCAGCGGCTTCACGGTCCCGAGCGGCCCGGCCCAGGCCGCGCTGCTCCGCCGCGCCCTGCACGACGCGCGCCTCGCCCCCGGCGACATCGACCACGTCGAGGTCCACGGCACCGGCACCGCGCTCGGCGACCCGATCGAGCTGCAGGCGCTCGGCGAGGTGTTCGGGGCCCCGCAGCAGCGCCCGCACCCGCTGTTGATCGGCTCGGTCAAGACCAACCTCGGCCACCTCGCCGCCTGTGCGGGCCTCGCCGGCTTCATCAAGACCGTGCTCGCGCTGCAGCACCGCGCCTGGCCGCGCCACCTGCACTTCACGCGCCCGAACCCGCAGGTCCCCTGGGAGCGCCTGCCGCTCGCGGTGGCCCGCGACCCGCAGCCGTGGCCCGACCGCGCCGCGCCGCGCCGCGCCGGCGTCAGCTCGTTCGGCGCCAGCGGGACCAACGCCCACGCGATCCTCGAGGAGGCGCCGCCGGCCCAGCCCGCCCCCGCGACGCAGCCCGAGACGCGAGCCCCCTCATCGCAGCCCGAGCACCGCGCCCCCGCGACGCAGCCCGAGCACCGCGCCCCCGCGCCGCAGCCCGAGCACCGCGCTCCCGCGCCGCTACCCGTCGTGCTGTCCGCCGCGGATCCCACCGCGCTGCGCCAGCTCGCGGCCCGCTGGGCGGCCGCGCTCGCCACCACTCCGGCCCCGACGCTCGCCAGCGTCGCCCGCACCGCCAACGAGGGCCGCGCGCGCCACCGCCACCGCGTCGCCTTCGTCGTCGACGATCTCGCCGCGCTGCGCCGCGGGCTCGACGCCTTCGCGCGCACCGCCGCGGGCGAGGCCCGGGTCGCCCCCCCGAGCCCGCCCCGCGTCGCGTTCGTGCTGCGCGACGCCCCGGGCCCCGCCGCGCCCATCGACCCGCGCGAGCCGGCGTTTCACGCGGCGTGGGAGCGCTGCGCCGCCGGCTTCGCGCAGCTCGGCCTGTCCGGGCTCGACGGCGGCCCCGCGCGGTTCGCCCTGCAGTACGCCCTGGGCTGCCTGTGGCGCGCGTGGGGCGTGGTCCCCGCGGCGCTGCTCGGCGTGGGCATGGGCGAGGTCGCGGCCGCGTGCCTGGCCGGCGCGCTGCGCCTGGAGGACGCCCTGCGCATCGTCGTGGCCCACGACCGCCGACCCGACGCCCCGCAGCGCGACCCCGCCTGGCCCGACGCGCCGACGATCGCGGCGCCGGAGCTCCCCCTCGTCGCCGGCGACGGACCGGTCGCGCCGGAGCTGCTCCGCGAGCCGGCGCGCTGGGGCCTCCGGCTGGCCCGCGGCGCCGTGCGCGACGACATCCTGCGCACCTCGCCGCTCGACTGCTGCGAGCTGTGGCTCGAGCTCGGCGCGGACCGACGGCCGCTCGCGGAGCCCGTCGCGCGCGCCCCGATCGACGACGCCCCGCCGCCCGCGCGCGCCCTCCACCCCGAAGCACCACGCGAGCCGTTCGCCCCGCGGCCCGAGCTGCTGCCCGGCCTGCGCGGCGAGGACGCCCCGCGGCCCGAACTGCTGCCCGGCCTGCGCGGCGAGGACGACCCGCGGCCCGAGCTGCTGCCCGGCCTGCGCGAGCCGTTCGCCCCGCGGCCCGAACTGCTGCCCGGCCTGCGCGGCGAGGACCCGCGGCCCGAGCTGCTGCCCGGCCTGCGCGGCGAGGGCGACCCGCGGCCCGAGCTGCTGCCCGGCCTGCGCGGCGAGGACCCGCGCGCCGAGCTGCTGCGCACCCTGACCGCGCTGTACCTGCGCGGCGTCGAGGTCGACTTCTCGCAGCTCCACCGCGCCCACCCGGCGCCGCGGCTCGAGCTGCCGACCTACCCGTTTCAGCGCCGCCGCTTCTGGCACGGAGGCGAGCACCCGCCGCCCGGCCACGGCGACGCTCCGCAGGCCGGTTCACGGCGAGACGCCGGCGCCAGCGAGCCCGGTCCACGACGAGACGTCGGCGGCCACGGCGGGCACCCGCTGCTCGGCGCCGCGGTCGACGCTCCGCCCGGCCGTCGACATCACGCCGTCGTCCACGCGGCCCGCGCGGCCGTCCTGACCGACCATGTCGTCTTCGACGCGCCGGTGTTCCCCGCGTCCGCCTACCTCGAGATCGCCCTCGCCGCGGCCGGCCCCGGTCGCGCCGTCGCGGCCGCGAGCTTCCTCCGCGCGCTGTGGCTGCCCGTCGACGCGGACCTCCACCTGCACAGCGTCGTCACCCCGATCGCGGACGACGAGCAGCGCCTCGAGGTGTTCAGCGCGACCGCCCCCGGCGCCTATCGCCGCCACGCCGAGGCCCGCCTGGTCCCCGCCGCGCCCGCGCCCGCGCCGATCGACCTGCCCTCGCTCCTGACCGACCACCCGACCCGGCGCGGCCCCGAGGAGCACTACCGCCGCTACGCGGCCAGCGGCGTGAATTACGGCCCGGAGTTTCGCCTCGTCCGCGCCCTGCACCGCGCGCCGCACAGCGCCGTCGCGCGCGTCGAGGCCGGCGATCGCACCGGCGGTCCCTATCGCTTCCACCCCGCGGTCCTCGACGCCTGCCTGCAGGCGATCGCCGCGGCCCTGCCCGACGACGCGCCCGCGGTCACCTACATCCCGACGCACCTCGAGCGCCTCGACCTCCACGCGCCGGTCACCGCCACGCTGTACAGCCACGCCCTCGTCACGCCGACGCCCCACGGCCTCCGCGTCGCGCTCCGGATCGTCGATCCGCACGGCCGCGCGCTCGCCGGTGTGCAGGGCCTGGAGCTGCGGGCCGTCACCCGCGAGGCCCTCGCCTCCACCCGGCCCGCCGGCACCTCCGCGCCCGTCCCCGAGCCTCTGCCGCACACGTACGGCCTGACCTGGCAGCCGCGGCCGGCGACCCGCCGCAGCGCCGACGACCTCCCGGACCCCGCGCGACTGGCCGCGACCGTCGACGTCACCCGCGATCAGGGCGACCCCGCGCTGACCCGCCACGTCGTCCTGCTCGCCGCGCTCGATCGCCTCGCCACCGCCTACATCGCCGCGGCCGCGCGCGCGCTGGGCGGGCTGCCCGATCACGCGCTCGACAGCGCGGCGCTGCTGGCCCGCTGGCGCGTCGAGCCGCGCCATCACCTGCTCGCGCACCACCTGCTCGCGGTCCTCCGCGCCGACGGCCTCGCGCACCGCGACGGGGACGGGTGGTCCGCCACACCCAGGGACGTGAGCCGCGACCCGCGGTCCGCCACGCGCCGCGACGGCGCCGTCGATCCCGGCGCCGCGGCGCCGGACGACCCGCAGGCGCTGCTGCGGACGCTGCGACGCGAGCACCCCGAGGGCGTCGGGGAGATCGATCTGGTCGCGCGCTGCGGCGAGGCGCTGGCCGGGGTCCTGACCGGGCGCCAGGACCCGCTGCCCCTGCTGTTCCCCGGCGGCGACGTCGACGCCCTCGCGGCCCTCTACGGCGACGCCCCGGGCTCGCGCTACATGAACGCGCTGGTCGCCCAGGCCGCGCGAGGGCTCGCACCGCCCGCGAACCGCCGCCTGCGCGCCCTGGAGATCGGCGCCGGGACCGGCGCCACCACGGCGGCGGTGCTCTCGACGCTCACCGCCGTCGACTACACGTTCACGGACATCTCGCCGCGCTTCCTGGCGCGCGCCCGGGCCCGCTTCCCGGACGCCGCGCTGCGCTGCCAGGTCCTCGACATCGAGCGCGACCCGACCTCCCAGGGGCTCGCCGCGCACGGCTTCGACCTGGTGGTCGCCGCCAACGTCCTGCACGCGACCGCCGACCTCGACGCGACCCTCGCCCACGTCCGCCGCCTGCTGGCCCCGGGCGGCCTGCTGCTGCTGCTCGAGAGCACCGCGCCGCGCCGCTGGGTCGACATCACCTTCGGCCTCACCGACGGCTGGTGGCGGTTTCGCGACCAGCGCCGCGCCCACCCGCTGCTGCCCGCCGCCGACTGGGCGCCGCTGCTTGCGGCCCACGACCTGCGCGCCTGCACGCCGCTCGCCGCCGCCGACCCGGCCGTGCGCGGCGCCCTCGAGCAGACCCTGATGATCGCGCGCGCCGGCGGCGCGGAGCGAGCGCGCCGCGTGCTCGTCGTCGCCGACGAGCACGGCCCCGGAGCCCCGCTGTGCGCGTCCCTGGCCGACCGCGGCCACCACTGCACCCGCGTCTGGCTCGCCCCGCCCGCCGACCTCGCACCCGCGACCGCGATGAACGACGCGACCGCGACGAACGACGCGACCGCGACGAACGACGCGACCGCGACGAACGACGCGACCGCGACGAACGACGCGACCGCGAC
>Ga0075163_10003290_pt1 | contig 21707 bp, 19 predicted proteins | sample JI1023141ADNA_FD_71478 | JGI IMG/M metagenome (GOLD analysis project Ga0075163, IMG submission 71478) | Wastewater effluent complex algal communities from Wisconsin, to seasonally profile nutrient transformation and Carbon sequestration -... | ecosystem: Engineered > WWTP > Effluent > Algae... | reverse complement strand
GCGCAGCCCTGGTCGTCTGGGCCATTCGCGATGGTCGCGACGCCGCAGCGGCCATGCATGATTATTTAATGCAAGAAAAACCCCTTGCCGATGCTGCGGAGTAAAGATGATGAACAAATCTTATGTTCCCTCCGCCGCGATCACAGAGTTTCTCGATAATGCACGTCATCTTGAAATAGAGGGGCTCTATCGCGCCGCGGACGAGCATGATGCCTGCGGCGTCGGCTTGATCGCGACCATCGACGGCAAACCCCGGCGCCAAGTGGTCGAGGCGGCGATCAGCGCCTTGAAAGCCCTATGGCACCGCGGCGCGGTTGATGCCGACGGGAAAACCGGCGACGGCGCCGGTCTTCATGTGCAAATTCCTCAGGAATTTTTCAAAGAACATATCCGCCGCACCGGTCATGAGCCGCAGCAGAAAGATCTCGCCATCGGGATGGTGTTCATGCCGCGTCAGGATCTCGGGGCACAAGAACGCTGCCGCGAAATCGTCGAGAGTCAGATTCTAAAATATGGCCATGCGATTTATGGTTGGCGTCAGGTTCCGGTAAATACCGACGTGGTCGGCGAAAAGGCCAATGCCACGCGCCCTGAAATTGAACAGATTATGATCACTAATGCACGCGGTGTTTCCAACATCCGTTTCGAGCGCGATCTTTATGTGATTCGCCGCCGCATTGAAAAGGCGATTCTGGCCGAAAATATCGTCGGATTTTACATCTGTTCGTTTTCCTGTCGTTCGGTCATTTACAAAGGAATGTTCCTCGCCGAGCAGTTGACAGCATTCTATCCCGATCTTTTGGATGAACGCTTCGTTTCCAACTTTGCCATTTATCACCAGCGTTATTCCACCAACACTTTCCCGACCTGGTCTTTGGCGCAACCATTTCGCGTTCTTGCGCATAATGGCGAGATCAATACTTTATCCGGCAACACCAACTGGATGAAAAGCCATGAAGCGCGACTAGGCATCGATGCCTTTGGCGATGAGATCATCGACATTAAACCTGTGATCCAACCGTCAAGCTCCGACTCATCAGCCTTGGATGCGGTGTTTGAACTTCTGGTTCGCGCCGGCCGCGATCTGCCGATGGTCAAAACCATGCTGATCCCCGAGGCGGTTGGTGAGCGCAAAACCTTATCGTCAAAATTGAAAGCCATGTACGCCTATTGTAACGCGGTAATGGAACCATGGGATGGGCCCGCGGCCATTGCGGCCTTCGGCGGGCGTTGGATTATCGGCGGCATGGATCGTCACGGCTTACGGCCTATGCGCTATACCATCACGGGTGATGGGCTACTGATTGCCGGATCCGAAGCGGGGATGGTGAAGGTTGACGAGACAACCTTGCTGGAAAAAGGCCGGCTTGGCCCTGGGGAAATGATTGCGGTCGATTTAATCGACGGCAAACTTTACCGAGATCATGAGATCAAAGAAAAACTGGCGGATAGTCAGCCCTTTGAAAAATGGGTTAAGCGCTCAACCAAACTAGCCAATCTTCCCACAGCAGGCGATGCGGAGCCGTCTCGCCTAGACAAGGATATGCTGCGGCGCCGGCAAGTCGCCATCGGCTGGACCATGGAAGAGATCGAGTTAATCCTTCATCCCATGGCCGAAGGCGGCAAAGAAGCCATTGGCTCCATGGGCGATGATACGCCCATTGCGGTTCTGTCGGAGCGCTATCGCGGATTGCACCATTTCTTTCGGCAAAACTTTAGCCAGGTTACCAACCCGCCAATCGATAGTCTGCGCGAACGGCAAGGAATGACTTTGGCCACGCGGCTGGGAAACCTTGGCAACGTGCTGGATGAAGACGCCAACCAACTTGATTTCCTGCTACTGGACAGCCCCCTTCTGACAACGGCAGCGTTCGAAGCCATGCGCCGCCGTATGGGCAAAAAAGCAACGGACGTGGATTGCACATTTGATGCAACCGGCGATGACAAAGCGTTGTCCGAGGCGATTATCCGCATCCAAGTAGAGGCTGAAACGGCTGTACGCGGCGGCTGCGCCCATGTGGTTTTAACCGACATTGCCGCCAATAAAAATCGCGCCACGATTCCGATGATATTGGCAGCAGGGGCCGTACATACGCATTTAGTCCGGCAAAATCTTCGTACTTTTACGTCGTTAAATGTCCGTTCCGCCGAATGCCAAGACGTGCATTACGTCGCTGTATTGATTGGCGTCGGGGCGACGACAATCAATCCCTATCTGGCCCTAGAGACCATCGTTGATCGCCATCGCCGCAATCTTTTCGGTGATGCGACTCTTGCGCAATGTGTCGAGCGGTATGTCAAAGCCATGGATGATGGCTTGCTGAAAATCATGTCGAAGATGGGCATCTCGGTCATCAGTAGTTATCGTGGCGGATACAATTTTGAGTCCCTTGGCCTATCGCGATCCCTGGTCTCGGAGTTTTTTCCAGGTCTGCCGTCGCGTATTTCCGGCCTCGGCATCAACGGCATTCAGCGCATGGTCCTAAACCAACACCGCAAGGCCTTTACCGATGACGCCGCTGTTTTGCCTATCGGTGGATTTCATCGCTATCGCCGCGGTGGAGAAAAACACGCGTTTGAAGCGCAGTCGATCCATTTGCTGCAGCATGCCGTCGCTACGGATAGCTTTGCGACTTATAAAAGGTATGCCGAAGGTATTTATGCCATGGCACCTATTCACCTGCGTGACCTGCTGGCGTTTGCACCCAAAGGACCCGCAACCCCAACAGAGGATGTTGAGTCCACCACCGAGATCCGCCGGCGCCTGGTTGCCCCCGGCATCTCCCTCGGCGCTTTGTCACCGGAAGCCCATGAGACTTTATCGATTGCCATGAACCGGATCGGCGCCAGGTCGGACTCCGGCGAAGGCGGCGAAGACCCTGCGCGTTATAAACCGCGACCCAATGGTGATAATGCCTCCTCTGCCATCAAGCAGATCGCATCGGGCAGGTTTGGCGTTACGGCAGAGTACTTAAACAATTGCCGCGAGATCGAAATTAAAGTCGCGCAGGGCGCCAAGCCCGGCGAGGGCGGTCAGCTTCCTGGGTTTAAGGTAACAAACCTTATTGCTCGGCTGCGGCACTCGACTCCCGGCGTGACCCTAATCTCGCCCCCACCTCATCACGACATCTATTCAATCGAAGACCTGGCGCAGCTAATTTATGATTTAAAACAGATCAATCCCGACGCATCGGTCTGCGTGAAACTGGTTTCCAAATCGGGTATCGGGACAGTCGCTGCCGGCGTTGCCAAAGCGGGAGCTGACGTTATTCTGGTTTCCGGGCATTCCGGGGGAACGGGCGCCTCTCCTGTCTCTTCCATTAAATATGCGGGCACCCCCTGGGAGATGGGCCTGTCGGAAGTTCACCAAGTTCTCACTCTTAATCGCTTACGCCATCGCATCCGCTTGCGGACAGATGGCGGTATAAAGACCGGCCGAGATGTCGTGATTGCCGCCCTTCTTGGTGCAGAGGAATACGGTATCGGCACCACGAGTTTGATTGCCATGGGTTGCATTATGGTGCGGCAGTGCCACTCGAATACCTGTCCGGTCGGGGTCTGTAGTCAAGATGAGGCCTTACGAGCCAAGTTTGCTGGCACCCCTGAAAAGGTTGTAAATCTGTTTACCTTCGTGGCCGAAGAGGTACGCGAAATCCTGGCCCAGCTTGGCGCGAAATCCTTGACGGATATTATCGGACGTACCGAATTGCTGACGCAAATTTCTCGTGGATCGCAGCATCTGGATGATCTTGATCTTAACCCCATCTTGGCTAAGGCGGATCCCGGCAAGTTCCCCCCCTACTGTACCTTGGAAGGACGTAATGAAGTCCCCGAGACCTTAGACGCTCAGATGATTGAAGACGCAGCCCCTTTATTCGATGTGGGCGAGAAGATGCAGCTAACCTACAACGTTCGGAACACCCATCGGGCGGTTGGCGCCAAGATGGCATCCAAGATCGTGCGTCGGTTCGGCATGACTGGCCTTGCCCCTGGACACTTGACCGTACGGTTGCGGGGTACGGGGGGACAGTCCTTGGGCGCTTTTGCCGTCCAAGGCATGAAGCTGGAACTCTTCGGTGAAGCCAACGACTATGTTGGTAAGGGGCTATCCGGCGGCACCATCATTGTTCGCCCTCTAACATCCAGCCCTTTGTCAACTGAAGCCAATACTATCATCGGCAATACGGTTTTATATGGGGCGACGGCGGGTAAACTGTTTGCAGCCGGCCAAGCTGGGGAACGATTCGCCGTTCGGAATTCCGGCGCAGAAGCCGTAGTGGAGGGCTGCGGATCGAACGCCTGCGAATATATGACCGGTGGAACCGTCGCCATTCTTGGCCGTACGGGCGATAATTTTGCCGCTGGTATGACGGGCGGAATGGCTTTCGTCTTTGACCCCGACGCCCGCATCACCCAAGTCATCAATCCTGAAACCGTCATCTGGCAGGGGATTGAAACCGACTATTGGTCTACCGTTTTACGACGCATGATCGAAGAGCATGCGCGGGAAACACAGTCCCGTTATGCCTTGGGTTTGCTTAATGATTGGCAACTTGTCCTGCCAAAATTTTGCCAGATCGTGCCCAAAGAAATGCTGAAACTTTTAGCTGAATCCGTAACCCACGATAGCGAACGGCGCGCCTAAATCGGTACGCACTTATCCGCCTTTCTCATATCGATGACGATACCGCACAGTTGCTGTTAAGAGACACATCCGTATCTTCGACAAGGTTGATTCATAAAAGTTGCTTGGGAGATTCCGCATATCGAGGTATATAGTTCGTCGCTTATAACTCTTGTGGGGATTACACATGGCTAAGAAGAAGACTTCTAACGGGATCGCTGCCGCAGCTGCGCAGCTTTTCCATGGTGACTTTGCCGAAGCAGTCAAGACAGCAGCAAGTGCGGTAACGCCTGGCAAACCTGCCAAACGTTCAAAGGCGAAGAAGCGCACAACCAAGAGCGCGACGAAAAAGACCAGCACGGCGAAGAAAGCACCCGCTGCCAAGAAGACAGCGAAGAAGTCTGCAGCTAAGAAGACTGGCGTCAAGAAGACCGCCGGTGCCAAGAAAAAGACCTCTTCCAAAAAGAAAACTGCTGGCGCCATGAAGATGATGTCGGCTGCCAAGAAGAAACCAGCTGCCAAAAAGACGGCAAAGAAGAAGACAGCTAAAAAGACGGCCCGTAAGCGCTAAACTTTAGGGCTCAGTTTCAAGGGCGACAGCGGATCCTGGCTTAGACCGGTCCCATGTCGCCCTTTTCTTTTCCTGCACTCTTTTGTTTTGCTTAAGCTCCCGAGTCGGCCTCTGAGGATTTTCACGCAATACCCGTTCCTGGTACTCCGTCCTTCAGATCACGCGATCACAGCAGGGTTTTTGACAGAGCACTCTTTTTCCCGTATTTCGATAATCAATGCGCACCCTTTACCATCAGCCTCTTGATCCCTTTTGCCGCAAGATCCGACTCATTCTTGGCGAGAAGGCGTTAGAAGCGACCTTAATTCCGGAAAATTCTGCCGAACGGCGCCACGATTTTCTTGCGATTAATCCTGCGGGAGAGATCCCGGTTCTTCTTGAAGATGGGACCATCGCCATCTGCGGTCAAAGCGCCATCACCGAATATTTGGATGAAATGCGGCCAGAACCCATGCTGATCGGTCGCCATCCGCGCGAACGGGCCGAGGCTCGGCGGTTAGCTGCGTGGTTCGATGAAAAGTTTTATCGCGAAGTCACACGCAATATTTTGGATGAAAAGCTGGTTAAGCGCCTCAGCAAGACCGGTCAGCCTGATTCTGGCGCAATCCGGGCCGGCCTGGCCAATATCCGCACCCATTTAGATTACATTACTTACCTTATGGACCGACGCAGCTGGCTTGCCGGCGAGCGCTTTTCCATTGCCGATATCGCGGCGGCCGCTCATCTTTCTTGTGTCGATTATTGCGGCGACGTGCCTTGGGAAAATTATTCAGCCGTTAAAGATTGGTATGTCCGGATCAAATCACGGCCAAGCTTCCGCTCGATCCTGGCCGACAGCCTTCCCGGAGCGCCGCCGCCACGGCACTATGCGGATTTGGATTTTTAGCCGGCTTGCCGTTCCCATTTTGGTAGCGTAGATTAATTTATCGGGACATCGCAGACTCCCGGTTGGTCAAGGCGGTTATCCGCCCAAGCTCTGCTCAACCCTCGTTTTACGAGAGGAAGAGCCATGACCGTTGATCAATCACCCCCCTCCATCACCATCGAAGATCTGGCGTCACTATTGAAAACCAAGCTTGCCAGGACCCTGGTTGATGTCCGCCGTGAAGCTGCCTATCGGGAGAGTAAATTCTATCTACCGAGCGCGCGGCGCGGCGATCCAGAGCAAATCCATCGCTGGGCGCCTCTTCTTCCTGCTGGCCCTGTGATTGTTTACTGTGTTCATGGCCATGAGGTGAGCCAAAATGCGGCGACATGGCTGATCCAGCATGGATACGATGCACGTTACCTTGCAGGGGGAATCGAAAGGTGGCAGCAAGCCGGTTACACTACGATATTGAAGACGGAAGGTGACCGGCCATGAGACGCGACATCTCTTTTACCGACGCCTTACGCGTGTGGCTAAAAATCGGATTTTTAAGCTTTGGCGGTCCCGCTGGGCAGATTGCGCTCATGCATCGAATTCTTGTTGAAGAAAAGCGATGGATTGGTGAACAGCAATTTCTGTACGCGCTTAATTACTGCATGCTTCTGCCTGGGCCTGAGGCGCAACAGCTTGCGACCTACATCGGCTGGCTGCTGCACCGAACGCTTGGGGGTCTCGTCGCCGGACTTTTATTCATTTTACCCGGACTTGCTGTGGTTCTAGGGTTAAGCGTCCTTTACGCCCTGTTTCACGAAACGGCCATTCTAAACAGCATCTTTTATGGCCTCAAACCCGTGGTATTGGCCATTGTTGGTTTGGCTCTCTGGCGTCTTAGCATGCGCGCGATACGCAGCTCGTTTCATTCTATTCTCGCTGTTGCTGCCTTCCTTGCTCTTTTTGTTTTCAATCTCCCTTTTCCTTTGGTGATTTTAGCAGCCGGGGTATCGGGTCTGATTCGTTACTGGATTTATGAAAGAAACGGGACCGCGATAATATCGCCTGCACCCAGCAGTCCGAGAGAAAATCCTGACAATACTTCTGGAAAATCTTGGCTAGCGGTTGTTCTTGCCTGTCTTGTTATCTGGATTGTTCCCGTGATTTGGATCGGTCTCGCCAAAGGGTGGCATAGCACTTTGGGAGAGGTTGGTATCTTTTTCAGCAAGATGGCCGTGGTTACTTTCGGCGGCGCTTACGCTGTCTTGTCCTACGTTGGACAACAGGCGGTTTCCCGCTACGGTTGGCTTAGTCCCGATGATATGATCAACGGCCTCGCCATGGCGGAAACGACCCCGGGACCATTGATCCTCGTGTTAAGTTTTGTCGCTTTCATGGCTGGATATAATAGTGATGGGTCGCTTATTACAGGTTTAGGGACGAGCCTTTTCGCCACCCTTGTCACCTTTGCGCCCTGTTTTCTGTTCATTTTTGCCGGTGCCCCGTTCATCGAGCGGCTGCGCGGCAACCAGCTTGCCGCCAGTGCCCTGTCGGCAGTCACTGCGGCAGTGGTCGGCGTCATTGCAAACCTTGGCGTCTGGTTTGCTCTAACCGTCCTCTTTAAAACCACGACCGCTCTTTCCTTTTATGGAATCAGTCCGCGCATTCCTGTGTGGTCAAGTCTTGACGTCGCCGCCTTCGTCCTGTCTATTTTAGCCCTGGCCGCCTTGCACTGGTGGCGCTGGAATCTCGGGGTTGTGCTTGTCCTTGGCGGCCTTGCAGGGCTAGTTATCACCCGTGTCTTTTGATTACTTCACAGGCGCCGTAGGGGCGGGGGCGGCTGACGTGGCTGGGACCGCAGCCGGTGGCGCCACCGCCGGTTTACCCTCAACCTTCACATCCATGCTTTCGATGTTTTTACGCGCCGCATCAGCGGTAGGCCCATCAGGCGATAATTTAAGAACCCGCATCCAATCGGCCCGGGCATTATCCTGATCACCCGCCCGGGCGCGCAAAATGCCCCGCTCCAACAAGCCATCGACGTGGTTGGTGTCGATCGCCAAGGCACGATCCACATCCTGCTTAGCCGCGTCAAACTGATCCAATTGGCGATGGGCGCTGGCCCGTAAAACCAAAGCATCGGCTTTACGCGGATCAAGGGTCAGCGCTTTGGTTAAATCATCAATCGCCTCGGGAAGACGTTTTGCCATAGCCAGAGATTCGGCACGATCCACCAGCAATTCTGGATCATTGGGTGTCAGTTGTAGCGCCCGCGATTGAACCGAATACGCCAGGTTTGCCTCATTCGCCAGCAACCACGCCCGGCCCGCTTGGCCCAAAACCGCAGCGATGAGTTCGGGCGATTCCTTGGCCATTTCCTGGCCGAGTTCCTGCAGCCGCTTGCCCGCTTCGTCATAGTGTTTAAGGCTCATAAGTGCGAGTGCTGCACAATGACGCGCTGGAAAGGCACCGCCGGTTTGAATCCAACCCGACGCCAATTCCCACGCCTCTTCCGGCTTCTTGGTCGTTAAGGTCATACAGTTTTGGTAGGCAAGTTCGGGAGTCGCCCCCAAAAGCTTGGGTGGATCTGACGCCAAAACAGGGCATGGCAGCGCCAAAACAGCTAAAGTCAAAATGACACGATCAAGTGGGGTCCATAATCTCTGCAACAAAGCATTGCTCCGGTTTGTTAAGGGGCTTATCACCCTTAGACGCTATTCTTTAACATATAATTGTAGGGTCTGATCGCGTCGAAACCATGGCAAATTTAAATCCCGGTTCTCTGTTTGTTTTTGGCCTTGGCTATTCCGCTCAAGTCTTGGGCCGACAGCTTCTGGCCAAAGGCTGGCAGGTAGCCGGGACATCTCGCAGCCCTGAAGGGTGCGCCTCACTGGCAACGCAAGGATTTACGCCCTTTGTTTTTTCGCAAAGCGTAGAGCTGGTTCCTGAAGCACTTACTGCGCTTGACGCCGCAACCCATGTGCTGAGTTCAGTCCCACCAGACTATACCGGTGATCCTGTGCTAAACCTGACAGATAAAGCTCTGCGTGAAGTGGAAACGGCAAAGTGGTTTGGTTATTTATCTACCACCGGCGTTTACGGGGATTGGCACGGCGCAGAGGTTACAGAAGAATCGGAACGACGGCCCACCAGCGATCGTGCCCGACGACGCGTTGCGGCTGAAGATCGTTGGCTTGATCTTTTCCATCGCCATCACCTTCCCGTTCACGTGTTTCGCTTAGCCGGAATCTATGGCCCCCAATATTCGGTTTTGGATGATGTAAGGGCCGGCACCGCCCAACGCATCGATAAGCCCGGGCATTTTTTTTCCCGCATTCATGTCAATGACATTGCTCAAGTTCTTTACGCCTCGATGACCCATCCCGATCCTGGAGCGATTTATAATCTCTGCGATGATGAACCTGCGGAACCTGCAGCCGTCGTCGCTGAGGCCTGCACCTTATTGAACGCACCGCTTCCGCCGCTGGTGCCCTTCGGCCAGGCGCAGCTATCCGACATGGGGCGAAGCTTTTGGTGCGATCATAAACGCGTCAGCAATGCCAAGATGAAGCAAGATCTGCCTATCAAGCTGATCTACCCGACTTACCGTGAAGGATTGCGATCCATCTTGACCGAAGAAGGTTAGCCCGAAAGCAAGGACGTAATCTCGGCAACTGCCTGGCCGAGCCGCTGGAGATCTTGGGGCGATGACAAGCGATGATCTCCGCCCTTGATAAGACTGATAACGACATCATTGCTTGTCGTCGCGGCGCCTAACCGCTGTGACGTCTGCCAGGGAACATCCTTATCCTCAAGACCATGCAGCAATCGCACGGCCCCCGTGAAAGGAATCGGTTTTGTTAAAACCAGATGCCGGCGTCCATCTTCAATCAGCCCAAGGGTGAAGGGTGTCGGCTCAGGTCCATAATCGGACGATCTGTAAATAACACCTTCATCGATGAGACGCTGACGATCATTCGGGGTCAGAGTTTGCCAGATTAATTCCTCGGTAAAGTCCGGTGCGGCGGCCACGCCAACCAACCCCGCGACCCGCTTTGGGCGGCGCATCGCCAGTAAGACCATCAACCACCCGCCCATACTTGAGCCGACGAGAATCTGCGGTCCTGTTGTCAGTCGATCAAACACCTCGGTTGCGTCATCCAGCCACTGGCCGATTGTCCCGTCGATAAACCGGCCCGAGGATTGACCATGACCCGAATAGTCGAATCGGACATAGGCTTGGTCGCGTTGGCGGCAAAATTCGCTTAAGTAACTGGCCTTACTGCCCGTCATGTCCGAGCCAAATCCCCCCAAAAACATAACGCCAGGCGCCTTTCCCTGCTGGACCTGACAGACGAGGGTCTGTTGGTTATATTTTAGCTGGCGCTGGGGGTCATCTCGTGTCATTAGGCGGGACGGCCTTGAGTTTCAAAGGGTTGATAATACGGCAACAATGATTTCTGATCCTTCCCCACCGGCAACCATTCCAACCTGGCTTGCTGCAGCAGCAAGACGTCCCAGAGTTGCTGGGACCGGCCCTACAGTATTGCAGGTCCTGCCCAGTCTTGAAAGCGGCGGAGGCGGCGTTGAGCGATCAGCGCTGGATATAGCCAGCGCTTTGGCCGGTGCCGGATGGCGTCCCATTGTCGCCTCCAGTGGCGGTGATATGGTTCATGATCTTGTTCGTATCGGCGCACCCCATGTCACCCTGCCGCTTGCTTCAAAAAATCCCTTTGCTCTGTGGCATAATATTTCCCGGCTGGAATATTTAATTGAAGCCCATGACGTCAAACTGATCCATGCCCGCAGCCGCGCGCCGGCGTGGAGTGCCTATTACGCTGCTAAGCGCAGAGGTCTTCCCTTCGTCACCACCGTTCATGGCACCTACAATGCCAATAATCCCTTAAAGCATTCCTACAATCGGATCATGACCAAGGGCGATATCATCATCGCCAATTCTGAGTTTACAGCCGACTATGTCCGCCAACATTATGGCATTGACGATAGGCGACTTCGCGTTATCCCGCGCGGTATAGATCTGGTGCGCTTTGATCCGGCATCGGTGTCGTCGGAACGAGTCATCAAACTTGCGCGCGCCTGGCGGTTGCCGGAAGATTTACCGATCGTGATGCTGCCCGGCCGCTTAACGCGCTGGAAAGGTCAGGCCATACTGATTGAGGCTCTTGCTCGCCTCGGTCGCAAGGATATCCGGTGCGTTCTCGTTGGATCCGATCAGGGGCGCAGCACTTATCGACGCGAATTAGAATCAAAAGCCAAAGCCGCCGGCTTAAGCGAGATCCTTCAGGTGGTAGATCACTGCGCCGATATGCCTGCCGCCTATAAATTGGCAAGTGTCGTCGTTTCAGCATCAACCGATCCCGAAGCCTTTGGCCGAATTGCCGTCGAAGCCCAAGCTATGGAGCGGCTGATTATCGCCACCGACCATGGCGGCAGTCGTGAGACGATCAAGACCGGGGCCTCCGCATGGTTGACGCCGCCGGGCAGCGTCGCCGCCTTGACCGAAGCTTTATCATCTGCACTTTCCCTCACCCCAAAGGTTCGCGATGCTGCCACCAAAGAAGCGGCGGAATTTGTTCGCGCAAATTATGATCGCGAGTTGATGGGCCAGCGCACCTTAGCGGTATACGAAGAACTCTTGGGCAAACACTCCAGCGTTTCCGCTGCTTAAAATGTCACCGTATGAATGATTTTATGGAGTGAAAATTTCGCTTGACTTAACATCAAAATGTTCCTATATTGTTCTTAATGAGCCCAAGGTGTGTCTGCCATATAGACCCTTGGGCTTTTGCTTTTTTAAGAGCCTTTTTAACAAACGCCTGCCGCTTTATTTTCTTTATAGATTGGAGCCTCATCATGAGTTTGGCTTTAGTGCAAAAACTTGCGCCCTTACAGTTAAATCGGCTTTTGGCCAGCAATGCATCAGCTGATGAAGACGACGTACTAAACGTGAAGCAACGGTTGAATGTTTTGGGTCATTATGAGGTGCCGAGTTACGGCATGACTCGCTATCTCGACCGCGCGCTGTTCGAGGGGATTAGGTCGCTTCAGAAAACGAATGGTCTCGACATTGATGGTTACATGATGCCGGAGGGTGAGACCGAGACGGCGCTGAACAAAGCGATGACACAGGCGTCGCTGAACCAAAATGCCAAGCAACCCTCGCAGACTGTATCACCGCTAATCGTGCAAGCGACGCCGCAATTGCAAGCAACGCAGGCTCAAACGTCACCTCGGCCGCAACCACAAACTCCGCAAAAACCAGTTCGAAACTCAATTAAGCAAAAGTATCAGCAAGGAAATATTTTCGCGCCAATGTCGCCGCAAACGCCGAACAGGCACGGCGTAATGCCTATGACGGACCGCGATTTAGTTCAGGCGTTTCCGTTGACAGACTCCGAAACCAATATCCGCCTGAGAAAAAATCTTTTGTCGTCGAAAATTCGGCCACAAAAAACCAAGTAGAAGTTCTAAAGCCGGAATGGAATGAATATGTCAATGCCGTCATGGCCGACGGTGCCACACCGCGCATGGCCACGGCTCAGAAAAATCTGTTCGCCATGGAAGGGGGTATGACGACACCGAGAAATAATCCAACCATAACACCAGGCGGATTTCGCTCACCGGCGCGGATTGATCTCCTTGGTCTTGCTCATAAAACCGATACCGAGCTGGATAAATACCCCAAGCGTAGACAAGCCTTGGAACGATTGCGCGCGGTAGGGTTAGTAAGCGAAGAAAGCTTCAAGAATGCCACGCCTAAACAAGTGGCGGCGGCGCATAGGGCCTACTTTGATCACGTTCTGGCTTCGGCAGGCGGAGCTGATGCCCTTGAAACCATTCGCGATGATCATGCCGCCAGCGTCCTTGCCGATACCATGTTCCAGCATGGTGCCAGCGGCGGCACCCTCATCATTCAGCGCGCCGTCAATCGGCGACTGAAGGAATTGGGCAAAAACATCCTGCTCGATGAAGATGAAAAAATGAGTCCAGATGTGCTCGCCTACTACAACAATTTAGTTTCAGAACGGGACAGCCGCGAACGGCTGATGCAACATATGGTGGAGGAACGCCGCCGCTACATGAAAGAGGCCGGTCAGGATCTGGACTCTGGTGAAGAAACGCGTTTTACATATTATCGCGGCGGATCAGCCACTGGCGATAATTCCGTATTGCGGGTCCGGGCCGCGCCGCCTTGACGTTGATAGTTTCACATACAGGAAGTCTGGGAAGACTTTTACCAAAAATGGTCTTTCGATTGTCTGGTGAGGCTGGAAACTCGTAAAAGGTCCCTATTGTGGGATGATTCTTCCATAGCAGAACCCACCCCTGTGCTACCTTGCGAGTGATAAACAAACTTTCCGTGCTATCTTCCCTGCAGCAGTCAGAGATTTTTCCACCTTTGGCTTTTCCGCACATTAGCCAATCAACAAATATGGCAACATCACCTGGTTGATACTTAAACGGGGGTGGATCGCCCACCATGTAGTCTCCGCCTCTGATGAAGCCAGGAATTGTGCTTTCATCCAGTCGCACGACTGTATCAATATGGTAAACCATCAATCCGGTTTGCGGATAGGGAATGCCGGGATGGGTGTCGAAGCTTTCATCCCAATAGGCAGGATCTTTGCGTGCCGCGCGGCATAGGTCGATTTTATTGCGCGCCTTGCAGGCAAGGGCAGTTTCAACGACGCACAGCGGCGAGGTGTCTTTGCCGATGCAGCGGCTGGTGGTCAGGCGCTGATTCCACCCCAGACTCCACCAGGTATATTCAGGCGTCGGATCAGGAAAATCCGACATCGACGATGCGGCCCAGCCTTCATTATTAATTGATGCAGATTTCGCAGCGGCTTCCGCGGCTGCGGCACCAAGCAATCATCCTATAACGATGAGATATAGACAAAAACGGACAGCCATGATGCGGCGCTCAACCTTGGTATTACCCGTAAGACGAGTATAACGAAATACTCTTAAGAGCTCAATCAGATTAAAGAGAAAATAATGCAGCTTTGGCCGATATGATCGTCATCATGATCATAATGATCTAACCATCACCCTTGCCCGGCTTGGGGCCAATGCGCTAAATCAAACAGCTTAATGTTACCAAACTTTTATCCAAGGAACCAACACCGTGAACGCGCCTGCCTCTATTAACCTCACCCTGCCTGATGGATCCGTGCGCGCCGTTGCCGCCGGAACTACCGGCGCTGAGGTTGCGGCAGCGATCGGTCCGGGTCTCGCCAAGGCGGCCCTGGCGATCCGGATCAACGGAACCTTGCGGGATCTTGATGCGCCGCTTCGCCATGATGCCAAACTTGAAATCGTTACCGCCAAGGATAAAAACACCGACGAGGTTCTGGAGTTGCTGCGTCACGACTGCGCCCATGTTTTGGCGCAAGCAGTGCAAGAACTTTACCCCGGAACGCAGATCACCTTCGGTCCATCGATTGAAAATGGTTTCTATTACGATTTCCATCGCAACGCGCCGTTTACGCCGGATGATTTTCCGGCGATCGAAAAGCGCATGCATGAAATCGTCGATCGTAATCTTGGCATCAAACGCGAAGTCTGGAGCCGCGCCGACGCGGTGAAGTTTTTTGAAAAGTCCGGCGAGCGGTTCAAGGCCGAGCATGTGGGCAACTTGCCCGACGGCGAAGAAATTTCCGTTTACCGACAGGGCGAGTGGCTGGATCTTTGCCTTGGGCCCCACCTGCCGTCGACGGCCAAACTGGGTCATGCTTTCAAGCTGACGAAAGTCTCCGGTGCTTACTGGCGCGGCGATGCCAATAATCCGCAACTGCAACGCATCTACGGCACCTGCTGGCGCGATGAAAAAGAACTGCAGGCTTATCTTACCTTGCTGGAGGAAGCGGAGAAGCGCGACCATCGGCGCCTTGGCCGCGAAATGAATCTGTTTCATCTTCAAGAGGAAGCGGTGGGGTCGATCTTTTGGCATCCGAAAGGTTGGACCCTTTACCGCACCCTCGAGACCTATATCCGTCACCGTCTTGACCATGAAGGCTATGTCGAGGTGAAGACCCCGCAGCTGGTTGACCGCAGTTTGTGGGAAATGTCGGGGCATTGGGAAAAATTCCGCGAGCATATGTTTTTGGCAACGACCGAGGACGACAAGGTCTTGGCGTTAAAGCCCATGAACTGTCCGTGTCACGTGCAGATTTTCCGTCAAGGCCTCAAGAGCTATCGCGAGCTGCCGATCCGTATGGCAGAATTCGGGTCATGCCATCGTTATGAACCGTCGGGCGCTTTACATGGGATTATGCGCGTGCGCGCCTTTACCCAGGATGACGCCCATATCTTCTGTACGGAAGATCAGATTACGGAAGAAAGTAAGATTTACTGCGACCTGCTGCGCAATGTTTACCGCGATCTTGGCTTTACCGACGTGAAGGTAAAATTTTCCGATCGTCCGGAAAAACGTGCCGGCAGTGACGCAACCTGGGACAAGGCCGAAAATGCTTTGCGGGCAGCGGCCGAGGCGGCGGGGATTGAAGTGATCTTAAATCCCGGCGAGGGCGCGTTCTACGGACCCAAGCTTGAATTTGTCCTGCGTGATGCCATCGGCCGCGAATGGCAATGCGGAACGCTGCAGGTTGATCTGGTTCTGCCCGAACGGTTGGACGCCACCTACATCGGTGAAGATGGACAAAAACACCGACCCGTTATGCTGCACCGGGCCATGCTCGGCTCGTTCGAGCGGTTCATCGGGATTTTGCTTGAACATTACGCGGGCAAGTTGCCGCTGTGGCTGGCCCCGGTTCAAGCCGTGGTGACCAGCATCACCAATGAAGTCGACGGCTATGCCCAGAATGTCGCCACGGCCTTGAAAGCGGCGGGGATCCGGGCCGAACTCGACCTCCGCAACGAGAAAATTAACTATAAGGTACGGGAACACTCTCTGGCCAAGGTGCCGATCATCCTAGCTGTCGGCGGCAGAGAAGCTCAGGATCGGACGGTTTCTATGCGCCGGCTCGGCAGTCAGGGCCAAGAAACCCTTGCACTTGAGGCTGCGGTCAATATTCTGGCCACCGAGGGGGCCATGCCGGCACATTAAGCGGCAAATATTAAGAACGGGTGGCCTTTTCAACTGGGGACTTGCCGGTCTATAACAACATCGGCGCACCGTACCGGAGCCTAGCTTCGTGTCCCCGCCTATTATTTTAACGTCTGAGGAGATTGGTTATCGTCCGTCCTGCCACTACTACCGAAAACAACGCCCCTGTCCGTGATAGCGGGCCACGCGTTAACGAAAAAATCTATGCCCCTTCCATCCGTGTTATTGGTGCCGATGGTGAAATGATCGGGGTTATGACAGTCCGCGAAGCGATCGGCCTTGCTGAACAAGCCGGCCTTGATTTGGTTGAGATCAGCCCCAACGCCGAACCGCCGGTCTGTAAGATTCTTGATTACGGCAAGTATAAATACGAAGAGCAAAAACGCCGGAACGAGGCGCGCAAGAAACAAAAGGTCATCGAGATCAAAGAGATCAAGATGCGCCCCACCATCGACGATCATGACTATGATACGAAGATGAAGGCGATCCATAAATTTCTGGCCGAAGGCGATAAGGTAAAGATCACCCTCCGCTTTCGGGGCCGGGAAATGGCCAATCAAGCCCTCGGTATGAAGTTGATGGACCGAGTTCAAGCCGATACTGCCGCCCATGCCAAACTTGAGCAATCAGCCAAGTTTGAAGGCCGGCAAATGATCATGGTGATCGCACCGAAATAACGGTGCGATCCCTCAACATTGCTGCCGAAACTTATCGTTTTAATTTCATTCTGTCGTAGGCTTATGCCTTATCGCACGCGAGGTCGTCATGCTTGATTTAAATTTTAAACGCACCGCCTTGGTACTTATCGACTTGCAAAACTGGACGCTGGGAATGCCACTCGCCCCTCACGCCTCGGCGACGGTGGTGGAAAATGCCAGTCGCCTTGCCGCAGCCGTCCGTAAAAGTGGCGGCACGATCGTTTTGGTGCGTATTGGATTTTCAGGCGACTATCTTGATATGCTTAAGCTTCCCGTTGATGAAACACTTACCTTGCCTGAAGGCGGAATCCCTGAAGCCGCCTTGGCCTTTAACGATCGCATTAAGTCCATTGGTCCAGATATCACCATTACCAAACGGCAATGGAGCGCCTTTTATGGGACGGAGCTTGATCTTCAACTCCGCCGCCGTGGCATAGAGACACTCATTGTGGGCGGAGTCATGACGAATTTTGGCGTCGAATCGACAGCGCGCGATGCGTGGCAGCATAATTACGCCGTTGTCATTGCTGAGGATGCCTGCGCCAGCCGTGATGAAGTGATGCATCGTTTCTCTATCGAGAAAATCTTGCCACGCGTGTCTCGCGTAAGATCAACCGCTGAAATCGTGTCCTAAACCTTTGTAGGATGGCGATAGCTTAATACGCCAGTTCCTGGAAGACAGGATCAACTGACCCGTTCCACCGGTCACGGTAAGCGATCAGCAGGTCATCTGCCAAGGTGCGACCGCTGTCGACCACCCGATGTAGCGGTTCAAGATACTGGGTTTCGTTTTCCGCAAGATTGCCGCGGCGGGCCCGGCGGACAAGACCCGCCTCCGCCAGCTTCAGAACATCGCGGCCGATATCTTGTAAACTCCGCCCCTCAACCGTGGTGGCAAGACCAAGTTTCGGCGCATCAAGGCGGAACTTCTCGCGCGCCTCTTGGCGCCAATTTTTCACCAGATCCCAAGCCGCATCCAAACTGACGTCATCATAAAGCAATCCCACCCACAAGGCGGGCAAGGCGCACAGCCGGCTCCATGGGCCGCCATCGGCGCCGCGCATTTCCAGATATTGCTTCAGCCGCACCTCGGGAAACGCCGTCGTCATATGATCGGCAAAATCGCTCATCACCGGTTTTTGCCCCGGGTAAGCGGCAAGCGTGCCGTTCAGAAAGTCCTTAAACGATTGTCCCGACGCATCAATGTAGCGTCCCTCGCGATAGACAAAATACATAGGTACGTCCAAAACCCAATCGGCCCACCGCTCAAACCCAAAGCCGTCTTCAAACACAAAGGCGGGAATGCCCGTTCGATCGGGATCGGTGTCGGTCCAAACCTGACCCCGCCACGACAGATACCCAGACGGTTTACCTTCCTTGAACGGCGAGTTCGCGAACAACGCCGTTGCCAACGGCTGCAAGGCCAAGGCGACGCGAAACTTTTTCACCATGTCGGCTTCGCTGGAAAAATCGAGGTTCACCTGTACGGTGCAGGTCCGCAGCATCATGTCGAGACCTTGATTTCCGCGCTTGGGCATGTAGTTCCGCATGATGCGATAGCGCCCCTTGGGCATCCACGGCACGTCATCGCGCGGCCACTTGGGATCAAAACCAAGCCCCACCATCCCGATGCCTAATTCGTTACCGATTTCTTTGACTTGGGTGAGATGGGCACCAACCTCGGCACAGGTTTGATGCAGGGTTTCCAATGGCGCTCCGGACAATTCGACCTGACCGCCAGGCTCAAGACTAATGGTGGCGCCTTTGTTGTCGGTAAGGCCAATCAAGGTTTCGCCTTCACGAACCGGCTTCCAGCCAAAGCGCTGCAGCCCGTCGAGTAGGGCACGAATACCGCTATGTCCTTCGTACTCAAGCCGATGAAAATCACTCAGACGAAAGGCAAATTTTTCGTGCTCGGTACCAATCCGCCAGGCATCGCGGGGGCGCGATCCCTTGGCGATATAATCGATTAGCTGTTGTTTATTCTCGATCGGTCCGCCGGAGGTTGCGACAGGAATGGACATGGAATCGCCCTATTATTTGGGGGTTGGCCAAACCGCTTTGCCGGGACGCGATGCGCCATCGCCGGCGACGGCTTGATAGATGGAAAGCGCGGCAAGTGCCGCCGTGTCGGCGCGCAAAATGCGAGGGCCCAAACCGACCGGCGTAACAAAGGGCAGATCACGAAAGGCGTCAAGCTCTACCCCTTCAAACCCGCCTTCGGGTCCGATCAATAAAGCGGCCGGCACCTCGCGGCGCTCCGCCGCCGCCTCAACCAAAGGCCGCGCATCTCCCGTTTCGGCGCAGGCCAAAATCCGGCGTGGCGAACACTGCGGATCACTCCGCCAACTGCCGAACAAATCAAATAATTTTACCGGCTCGGCGATTTCCGGCACCGACAACCGACCGCATTGCTCAGCAGCTTCGATTGCATGGATGCGAAGACGCCCAAGGTTAACCCGATCCGCGACCGTACGACGGGTAAATACCGGCACCAGCCGCGACACACCGAGCTCAGTTGCTTTTTCCACAAGAAAATCGATCGGCGCGCGTTTGATCGGCGCAAATAATAACCATGGACCTCCCGTCGAAGAATTTTCGGCATCGCGCAGGTTCTCTTCGATACGAACCGACGCCCCACGCTTATCGATCCGGCGAATGCGGGCACGCCATTCTCCGTGTTCGGCATTAAACAAGGCGATATCTGTCTCCGCCCCCAAGCGCAGAACATTGCGCAGATAATTCGCCCGCGTCTCGTCCAACTCGAGGTCTATACCCCGCTGCAGAAGCTCATCAACATAAAGACGGGTTTTGGGTGCAGGCATCATCGATCTCTGTTTACTTTTGGCCCGCTTGCTTTTGATCCACTGGGCGGTATCGGGATAGTCTACGACGTTAAGGTAAAAAGGCGCTACATCTTAGAAAGTCCCTAAAAGCTTATACTTAGGGGCAGCTTCCGTTAATTTAAAGGCCTTGGCGGCCAGACCAATCCTTGGCACCATATGCAGATATCCTAGGAAATGACCGAGCCCCAAAATTTTTCCCGCCATTCATGACAAAAACTTCTTCTATCGATATTCCAAAGAACAGCTGGGTTGATCGTTTGTTACCGGCAGCAGCGCGCCCTTATGCGCGGCTGGCACGGCTAGATCGGCCTATTGGCACCTGGCTACTTTTGTTTCCCTGCTGGTGGGGAATATCGGTTGTACGCTTTAGCGAATTTTGGACAGTGATTATTATCGCCGTTTTATTTGCTGTCGGCGCCGTTGTTATGCGTGGTGCGGGTTGCACCTACAATGATCTTGTGGATCGGGACATCGATGCCAAGGTTGAGCGCACCCGTACCCGGCCCCTGGCCAGTGGTGTTTTAAAACCATCTCAAGCGATAATCTTTCTGGCCCTTCAGCTTGCTATTGGCTTGATGGTTTTATTAGCGTTAGGGTCCGCCACCTTAGGATGGGGTGTCGCCTCTCTCGGCCTGGTTATTATTTATCCGTGGATGAAGCGGGTGACGTGGTGGCCGCAATTATTTTTGGGCCTCGCTTTTAACTGGGGCGCGCTGATGGGCTACGTCGCCATCGCGGGGCATTTTGATATGTCATGCCTTTTCTTATATATCGCTGGCATCAGTTGGACCCTTGGTTACGATACAATTTATGCCCACCAGGACAAAGAAGATGACGCCTTGATCGGGGTGAAGTCGACGGCTCGCCTTTTTGCCGATAACAGCCGCACATGGATTGCCGTGTTTTACGCCATAACCCTGGCGTTTCTTGTTATCACCGCTTGGAAAACTCAGCTCAGCTATGCCGCAGCTCCCTTTCTAATCGCTGCCGCCGTCCAGTTGGCCTGGCAAGTCGCCACGATTAATTTTTCCTCCCCCAGCGATTGCTTGGCCAAGTTTCGATCCAACCGTTTTGTCGGGTGGTTGGTCCTGTTTGGATTTATCGCCGGTCACTTTTCGTGGTAACGCTTAGCGAAGATCAGCGAAAAAAATTCATTATCGAGCACACGGTCATTGCATCACCGAGTTTGGTGCCGGAAATAAAATTGCATCTTGCCACCGAAGTAACCCCGCTCTGGCAAGCGAAAGCCACCTTATTGGAGGCCAGCAACATAGACCCCCCTTACTGGGCCTTTGCGTGGCCCGGTGGGCAAGCCCTGGCCCGTTACATTTTAGATTATCCCGAAACTGTTCGCAAAAAATCGGTATTTGATTTTGGCGCCGGTTCGGGTCTGAGCGCGATTGCCGCCGCTTTAGCGGGGGCCGCCGTCAGTACCGGCAATGATCTGGATGTCTTGGCTGGCACCGCCATGGCAATGAATGCCGTCCTAAACAATGCCGCTATTATAATTGATCAGCAAAATCACTTAAACCAAACGCCAGAAGCGGACATTATTGTCGCCGGGGATATGTGTTACGAGCGTGGCATCGCTGAAATGATCCTGCACTGGTTGCGCCGCCTGGCCCGCACTCATGATGTGCTCCTTGCCGATCCCGGCCGGAAATATGCCCCCATAGATGGGCTGAAAGAACTGAGCCAGTATGATGTTCCTACCAGTTTGGATCTTGAGGATCGATTATTGCGCCCAACGACGGTGTGGCAGCTCTTAGCGTAAATAAACAGCGCTCAGAGGTTTAAATACCGGAAACAGGTTGACCTGTTAATGGACGAGGATCACTACGCCCTGCACCATAAGACAACACTTTGTCCGCATGAGTGACATCACCTGGCGCAAAGTCTGTCTCACCCTCGAGAGCCTTATAATACGGGGAAAAATCAGGCGCCGTTGCGTCAAAAAGCTGTTGAAAGCTATCGATAACAAAATAGCTTTCTTGAAAATCATCGATCCGATATTCGGTA
>Ga0075163_10003289_pt1 | contig 21709 bp, 17 predicted proteins | sample JI1023141ADNA_FD_71478 | JGI IMG/M metagenome (GOLD analysis project Ga0075163, IMG submission 71478) | Wastewater effluent complex algal communities from Wisconsin, to seasonally profile nutrient transformation and Carbon sequestration -... | ecosystem: Engineered > WWTP > Effluent > Algae... | reverse complement strand
GCGGTGGATTGAAAAAATGCGTGCCGAGGAAATGCTGTTTGAAGCTCTTCGAGCGGCCTTCAGCAATTGCCTTGACAGGAATGCCAGAAGTGTTCGTGGAAACGATCGCATTCGGCTTGCGGATTTCATCAATGCGGGTCATCAAATCCTGTTTGATCTTGAGGTTTTCGACGATGGCTTCGCAGACCCAATCTGCTTCAGCAACCGCGCCGAAATCATCTTCAAGATTTCCAAGCGTGACGAGAGTCTTCAAGTCCGCACCCATCAAATTGGCGGGCTTGGCTTTGATACAACGATCCCAGCCTTCTTTGACGATCTTATTTTTATCAGGTGCGTCTTTCGCGACAATATCGAGCAAAGTAACTGGCACGCCGATGTTCGCAAGATGTGCCGCAATCGCCGCGCCCATTGTGCCCGAACCGATGACGACGGCGCTATGTATTTTGTATTTCATGGTTGCTCCTTTTTGTGATTGGAGATTGGTAATTAGAGATTGAGTAAGTTGAGATCAGATTCGGAGAAAAGGTAGTCTGTGGCTTCTTCGGGAGAAGTGATTTTGTATTCGGTCGCCGATTCTCGAACAGTGGGCTTTTTTGTCTCAGCGCGCACACGCTTCATACCGCTAGTAAAGGTATTTAATTGACGCGCCAATGCCGTGAGACCATTTGAATATTCACGTACTTCATCTGCATTCATTAATTCGCGTGTCAATGCTCGATTGAGCCAATACTTTGTTTCGAACAGGCTCCCACGTGAGTAGTACAAGAATTGAAGTTTCTCACCAAAATTAAAACGTCCAAAAGACTCTGCTATATTGGCGCCAATCGAATCTGCTGAACGAGTAATCTGTTTTCCGACAACATCTTTAGCGAAGTTATCCCACCCGGCAACCCGCTTCCAAATCGAGTCGGCAATTGTTTCAGCAGACTTCAACACTTGCAAATCTTCAAGCCCAATAGCCATCACACTCTCCAATCACCAATCTCTATTTTCTAATCTCTAATTACCAATTACTATTTACCTTAATTCCGCGCCCGTGTAGCCCAGGATCTGCCGCGCCACAACGAGACGATTGATCTGGCCAGTGCCTTCGTAGATATCTGTGATCTTTGCATCGCGGAACCATTTCTCAAGCAGGAACTCGCGGCTGTAGCCCAGCGGGCCTAAAATTTCCACGGCCTTCTGCGTGATCTTCGTGCCCACATCGCCCGCGCGCACTTTGCTCATCGAAGACTCAAGCGCGTTCGGTTTTTTATTATCCGCCATCCAGACCGCTTTCAAAACCATCAGCCACGCAGACTTGAGCATGATATCCATGTCAATGACTTCGCGTTCGATGTTGGATAATTTTTGACGCGGCAATCCATAGCGGATCTCGACGCCGTTTTCTTTCAACTTCTCTTTGAGGAATTCGAGCGCGGCTCTTGCCACGCCGATACCTGATGCTGCTACGAGAGGCCGGGTCGCATCGAAAGTAGCCATCGCACCCTTGAAGCCAGTCGTGGTCTTTTCTACTGTCGGGCTGCCCAACACGTTCTCATATGGCACGCGAGCATCCACAAGTGAAATGGCGGCAGTGTCACTGGCACGGATACCGAGCTTGTGTTCGAGTTTGGTGATCTTTACACCAGGCGTTCCGCTTTCAACAACAAAAGCACGCATCCCAGAACGGCCAGCGGACGGGTCAATGCTTGCCCAGACGACGATAAAGCCTTTGCCAAGTTTTTCGTACTCGATAAATGATTTATCACCACCGGTAACAAATATCTTCTCGCCGTTGATTATCCACTCTTTTGTGGCTTCATCCAAAACAGCGCGGGTACGAATCGCTGAGGTGTCTGAACCTGCGCCGGGTTCAGTCATGCACATGGCGGCATAGGTCGGCTTATCGTCATTGAAGCGGGCGAGGAATTTGGCTTTCTGTTCGGGTGAGCCAGCGGCCTGTACGGCTGCTGCGCCAAGTCCACCACCGGGAGTGATGAGGTAGTAGCCAACATCGCCCCATGAAAGCATTTCAATTTGAGAGGCTAATTTCTGGTAACCAATGGGCGGACGTTTCTCTGCGCCTTCTTTTGGTTTATCTTCTGTCACAGTTAATCCACCGCCGCCACCCATCGAGCGCATGGCGGTATGCATGAATTCCACATAGTCCCACGGGATGGAATGTTCGTTCTCATCAAATTCGCGCGAGGTGCTGCGCATCATATTTTCAGCAACAGATTTAAGCATGGTTTGCATCTGTGCTATTGGTTTTGGGGTTTCGAAATCGATGGTCATGGGTTCTCCAGTTAATCTCCAATTACTAATTACTATTTACCGTAATTGGTAATTACACAATTGCAAGTCCTAAAAGCATCGCAAAGCCGCGGCCGTTGCGGAGGAGCAACTCGACGGGGTTCTCGCGGATGTAGCCGTGTCCGCCGTAGATCTGGACGCCCCGATCAGTGACCATGAGAGCCATGTCGGCTGCGCCGGTGTGAGCAAGGTACGCAGAGGTGCTGGCATCTTCTTTGTTGTTGTCCAAGTTCCAAGCAGCTTCCCAAGTGAGAAGGCGCATGGCTTCGATCTCGGTTGCCATTTCTGCAAGCATGAAGGCAATGGCCTGTTTCTGTGCGATCTTCACGCCAAAGGCATCACGTTCTTTTGCATACGTCTTTGCGTATTCAAAAGCGGACTTGGCAACTCCGACAGCGGCCGCAGCGGAGGCAATACGCATCGAAGACAGAATCAGCTCAAAGTTATGTCCAGAGGCGCCGCCAAGACGGCTGGCGATGACATTCTCCAATTTGACTCGGTACATGGGCAGGGCGTTCAATCCCATTAATTTTTCACGTTCTTCTGAAATTTGCAGACCAGCAGAATTTTTGGTTACGATAAAGCCTTGCGTTTCGCCATCAAGATTGGCGTAGACGATCATGGCTTCGGCGTCTTTTGCAAACGGGACGAAAACTTTTTCGCCGTTTAACACGTAGTCGCTGCCGTTCGCTTTGGCAATGGCTTTGAGGGCGTTAGGGTCGAAGTCAAAACTGAATTCGATGAGCGCGGCGGTATAAGGAGCCCAGTCGCCACCGATGATCTTTGGAAGGTATTCCTGTTTTTGTTCTTCGCTGCCGCCCAGCAAAACGGGCGTGGCAAAAAGAGACGGGGTCATGACGGCCAGTGCGCCCGCGAGGTCACCAAAGGCCATCTCTTCGACAGCAAGCGCGCCTGTGACCGCGGAACGGTCTCCAAAGCCGCCATATGATTCGGGAACCGAGGCTTGCAACAATCCAAGTTCCCAACCTTTGCTGACGAGTTTCTTCGGCAGTTCGTGACCCTCTTCGGCATCATGCGCCGCAGGGCGAAGATCATTTGCTGCATACTTCCCCACTGCATCCACCAACATTTGTTGCTCTTCATTTGGTTCGAACGAATACATTTCTCTGCTCTCCTTTTTGGCTGCTGACGAACTTCGCCAGTATTACTTCAACAATCCATGAAACAACAAATCGGCATATCCATCTGCAATCTCATCAATGGCTTTACCGCCTTCGGGACGATACCAGGTGAGCGTCCAATTCATCACGCCCATCAAGGCTCGAACGGCCATTCCCGTATCAGGGCAATCAAATACTTTAGTATGCACGCCCTCATTAAGAACATCCCGCCATAGTCCTTCAAAGGTATCGCGTTGAGGGACATGACGGGCATGTGATTTTTTATCGAGTGAACGATGTTCAAATAAAAGAACGGCGGTGAGATCGCCATTTTCTGCAAGCGCAGATAAATAAGCGCGGATCATTTGCCTGAGTTTTTGGTCGGCGGGGATATTCTGAGCAGCGATGGCAGCGATATGGTCGGTCAACATCACGAGGGCGCGGTCAAGAAGCGCGAGCAGAATCTCCTGCTTGGATGTGACATGATGATACAGGCTGGCCTTTTGCAAATTCACCGCATCCGCAATGGCGGACATGGAGGCACCATGAAAGCCCTTCTGACGGAAAACCTGTGCAGCGGCATCGAGTATGTCATCTCTGGTCACGAAGCATCTCCTTCCCTACCGAACGGTAGGTAGGGATAGTTTACCCCTAGGTAGGCAACGAGTCAAGAAAATCACCATTTTATAATGGATTTATTTCTTCCATCTTCCTGTGAGATCTATAAAAAAGCTAGACCGTTATTCAGGAGATTGATTCTTCCAGGTCAGCAAACCATTAATCCCCCTATACCTATTTAAGCTCTCAGAGCATATATTTAACAACGAAACATCGCTTCGCTGAAATAAATCGCTAAATAGGAAGTTAGTCGGAATTCCTTGCAAGTTCATGTCAGAACAAAACTTCAACAATGATGAAACCCGGAACAAGATGAAACATTAATACAAATGATATAATCATTTCAATTTAACGCTTTTATATATCAAATTCTTAGTAACAAATTTTTTTAATCAGCCTTTGCATTCTAAGAAGTTTTTTAATGAGGACAAAATGAATATCCCGGACATTATTAGAGGTTTCATAAAGCAAGTTTTAGCTTTACGCATTTTAATAATTAGTATCTATATTCCGATTTTCCTGATGTTTATATTGGTTGGGGTGGTAACAGAGATATCTCCAAACCTATCTATTCAAGATTTGACACGAGATGTCGCAGCCTTGGGCCGTCTTCCATTTTACTGGGGCTCCATATCCCAACTTGGGATACTTTTTTGGAGTGCTATTGTCACACTTTGTTTTTCAACATACTTTATATTGAAAAAAATATCCCCGCATCAAAAAGAGTCTCTTAAGTTCCTTTTATACTCAGGCCTATTAATCACCTATTTGACACTTGACGACACCTACATGCTGCATGAAGATTTTTTCCCAGACTATGTGAGGTTTATTCCAGAGAAAGCAGCCATCTTGCTTTTGGGGTTTGCAATAGTACTGTTCTTATATTTTAATTTTGCAGAAATCTTACGAAACGAATATGGCCTCATGTTACTTGGGTTGTTTTTTTTTGGAATATCTGTAGGATTAGATTTAATCCCAGACCGCATTTTAGAGTATCGATATGTTTTTGAAAAGCTCGAATTAATCCTTGAAGATGGCGCCAAATTTACTGCCATTGTCACATGGCTTGTTTTTTATGCGCGGTATTGCCACCAGCAGATATACATACAGATACAAAAAGTCTCAAACTCATAAAATAATATGAAGCGTACCAATTTGCAGACTATTATTCCTTTATGTATATTCCACAACTGAGATTCCCAACAACTAAAAATATGAAAACAAGGATGCGAATCAGTCTACTCGTTTGCTTTTTTATAGTTGTTTTTACAGATGGATGTCGGCAAGGAACATTCGAAGAAAATGTTACATCAACGCCATCGCTCAAAGAAATAACCTATCCTACACCCAGAGTCTACCCATTTAACCAAAGTGAAAATTTTATTCATCTTGCATGGTTTTACAAACCTCCAAAAGAGGAAAACCTCCCCCTGCTTGTACAAAATTTTGATTTTTTCATATTAACTCACAAAGATGAAGAAACTCGTGATAAATTAGATTCCATTGGTGTTGATAGCCCCATATTTCAATACCTACTCTTGACTCAAATCAGAAGGCCGGATAATTGCAACGATGGAAATTACGGTAATCAAGTGGCATATAAAAGTGGGGACTTCTGCCTCATGATGGAACAACACCCAGATTGGTTTTTACTAGATGACACAGGAAATCCAATCCATAATGATAAAACTTACTTCATGGATCCTGGCAATTCCGAATATCGTACATTTTGGCTGCAGCGCGCACGCGAAATGCAAATGCAATACAAATGGGATGGTCTTTTTATTGATAACGTGGACGCGAGTCTCTCAAAATTCGAACGTATGGGCAAGCTCCCCAAAAAATACCCAAATGACACAAGCTACCAAACTGAAATAGATGAATTCCTTTCGTATCTGCAAAAAAATAACGAGACTCTAAACGGGAATCTCGTTCTGGGCAATATCATCTCTGTTAAAGATAATGAAATCTGGCTAAAATACATTAATAAACTTGACGGGGCAATGATTGAATCTTTTGCTGTTGACTGGTCTTCCGGGTACAAGTCAGTATCAGACTGGGAAGATCAAATGAATAAAATTGAAATGGTACTCAATCAGGGAAAAATTCTCATCCTTGTATCCCAAGGCTCCCAGGACAATGCCAATCGCGAACAATTTGCACTTGCATCATATTTACTTGTATCAAATGGGAATGCTGCTTTTCGGTATACTAACAGTTCTAGTTATGGAGAAGTATGGTTGTACGAAAACTTTCAGACCAATCTAGGATCACCTTTGGGGTCGCGATACCATAAAGGGAATGCCTGGAGACGTGATTTTTCCAATGGATATGTACTTGTAGACCCAAAGTTAAATGTATCACAAATTGTGATTACCAAATAAAAATATCAAACCTCAGTTTAGCGTTTTAAATGGATCCATTTAGGAGGTGAACAGTGAACAGAGTATCATAAATCCCCCGCATCAATGTTTCAAAAAAGTACAATAAAACATCATTATGTAGCGTCCTACCTCTTACTGACTACGCAGGCAAGATAAGATAGGACGCTACATAAATGTTGATAATAACTATCCCTGACGAGACTGGTTTCGCGATGTCCTTATCGCCAAAAATAGAACAACTATAATCAAGACAAACAGCACTGCAATTACAAAAGGTATCCAAGTTAATCGAGGAGCAGTAGTAGTAGTGGTAGTGGTTTCCACGACTACAGGAGTACTCTCTATCACAACTGAAGAGTCAGTTGATTCAGAGCTAAGGCTACCAAGACCAAAACCAGTCCGCGTATCTGCAACGGTAACATTTACGCCATTAATTAATGCAAAATTTCCTCTTAGCCGATTGCGAAGCAGAGTATCCACTAACACCCCACCTGCCAAATTTACCCCATCTTCGCTGTTGCCAACAACAGCCAAAACAGCACGCGCATTGTCCCATGGCGCATCTAAAAGCTCTAGATACCCCAAGTCCAGATCTGAGGAGAAGCGATAGAGTATCTGCTGATTCTTGATTATTGCAGAATTACCTCCGGCTTCGAAAGGTCCGGGGAGAGAACCATTCAACTCGTTAATAATTTCTAAGTCTGCAGGCAAGCCTACAATGATAAGATCATTATTATCCCGAATTTCATCCGGTATCTGACCATCAAAAGCCACTTCCAAGTCAATTATAGTTCCCTTAGCAAGAGAGCCAAGATTGGAAGCAATCTGAGAAGCAACCGCCCAAGAGGAGGGACTATTACTCAAAATAAAAGCTGTATCTGAAAGAGTGGGGACGTTTATAAATGGATAAGGATAAACACTTAAGTCCGCCAAATCCAAATTACCAATTGGCTCCGCCACAAGAGGGAGATGCAGAAGAGACTCAGGCATAACCGTTAACCAAAGGTTATTATCCACTGCTGAACACAAGCTAGGAGTAGCCAAATATGCCTGAATTCGAATTTGATTAATTCCAGGCACCACCACCGATTGAGGGATTCTAATTCGCTTCGTGATCGAAGCGGTGGTTTGGTCAGACAATCGCGCATCGCCAATTATATGATTATTTAAAAGAATACTTATTCCAGAATTATTATAATCAGCCAGGGATGAATTATTAAAAGTCAGGTCAAGATAAGAGTCTTCGCCAATAATCAAACCCGGTGAAATAAAGAATTCCACTGCAATTTCACCAAGCCCGACGCCTGAAACCGTTATTAAGTCATACCCCAAATCCGCAAATGTTTGGTTGATTTGCGGAAGCGAGTCACTACTGCTGCCAAAATCTACATTATTCGACGGATTAACCTCTGCCACGACTGCCAGGGCTGGATTCTCCCCTGCCTGTAAAGCCCCAGTACTCAACGCTTTTGCGGCCTTTAATACTCCTGCATCTGAATTACCGCTCACCACCAAAACTGAACGTCCAAAATTCCAAGGTGATGTCGCCATTTGTATGACCCCATCTTCAGGCTGAACTCCTTCCAGACTGAAAGACCCATTGACAAGCGAAGCTGGCAAAATCACACCCTGTAAAACAGGTAAAGCAGAAGACGCACCAACAAAAACGACATTTGAATCAGCACGGATATCCTCTGTAAATTGACTGGTCGTCAATAGCGTCAAAGACTGAACTCCATCCGTCATGCGACCAAACCCAGCAGAAACAATCATCGCGGCTTGCATTTCAAGAGCAGATGGCGCATCCGGAACGACAAGGATCGCATTCACAGGGCGAATCGAATCTTTTTGGTATATTGGGCGCGGAAGCAAGCTTAAATCTGCCACAGCAGATTGTTCGATATATGAAAAATTTAAAAACGAGGCAGATGAAACCACAACAGTAGTTTGAGCAAAAGTGGCAGGATCGCAATCCACTCTGGCATCAAGTGAAATCACTAAATCCTGACGTCCATCGCTTGATATCGACACAAGTGCATCGGGAGAAATTGGAATGTTATATGCCACGTCCGTACCAGCAACGAGTGGAATAGTTGCAAGAAGTTTCTTATTAAGAGTAACAAGCATACTAGCACCTATACTCTGACCAGGCAAAACGGCGGAATCAGTATTCGTCACCAAACTTGAAGTAAGGGTTAGCTGCAAATTCGATTCTGCTTCAAAAGCCCAATTGGAAGGCAATCCAAACCTCAATCTCATTGTAGAAAACGGTCCCTGCATTAAGGTGTCATTTTCACCAAGTTGAGCAAAAGTCAACATTTCCTCTTCACTTTGCGAAGGCACTAGTGAACTCGCTGCCATTCCTGAAGAGAAAGTAAACCCTCCCAGCAAACCGGCAAGAATCAAAGCAGATAAAAATAAATTAGTTAACTTGTTCATAAACTTTTGTGCGCCTAAAGACGCAGCTCCTTTCCTGAAAAAATCGTTTCAATCTTCGACAACATTCGTTCTACAACATGATCCCAAGTAAAAAAAGATGTGACATAATCCCTTGCGTTCTCTCCTAATCGAAGCCTAAGTTCTTTATTTTCCAATAATAATATCATTGTTGACGCTAAAGCTTCGACATTGTCAAGTTGGGTCAGACAGCCTGTTTCACCATCCTTGATTATTTCATTCATTACGCCACCACTGACCCCAATAGACGGTACACCATATGCTGCGGCTTCAAGCAAAACGTCCCCCCAAGTCTCCTCACGCGAAGGAAGAACAAATATATCTGCTTCCTCATAAAGACGATATACTTGTTCTCGATCCCATACATAAGGAACTAAATCGACATTTTCAAGTGGTAAATCGCGCGGAACGACATCACGTGTCAACAACTTTAAACGAGCACTCGGAACGCGTTTTTGCGCAATTGAAAATGCACGCAACAAAACCTCCCCCCCTTTTCGTTTAAATTCAGAACCAATAAAAAGAATTACAGGAAATCCTGTCTTCTGTAACGATTTCGCTCTTTCCGGAAAGACTTCCAAATTGACTCCACCACCAGCAACACTAACTTTACCCGGGTGGATTCCATAATTATTGACAATGTCTGATCGAACCAATTCACTTCTCGTAAAAACATGAGCAGCATTCTGAAAAGCCTGTCTTTCATAATCCAACCAACTTGCAAGATCCCTACCCTTTAAAGGCGACCGAAAACCATAAGGATTTTCTGAAGACAGTCTTGCTGTCCAATCAGTAAATATTATATTGGGCAACGGTAAATCACGCCAATATGCATCAAAAAGCACTCCAACTTGAAGTGTCAAATCTACTCTTCCCCTATACCGTTCCTGAATGCGGGCAGCATTAAGAGACCGTTGTTTAAATGAATATATGTTTTTATAATAACGCTCCTTCCACATTCTCTTATTTGGATGAAAATTTAACAAACCTGACAGAAAACGACGATAACCTCCCAAGGAAACTTCATGCATTCCTAGGAGTTCAAATTTTGCCTCAAGTGATTGAAAAAATAAGCCATACTTAGTCAAGGCAGCTGGGTCTCTTCCTAAGCCACCTGCAAGAAATCCAAGTAGGCGTAGCTGATTGCGAGCATTGCGATCAAAGTTTACATTAATGGATTGGCTTTTATAATTTTGCACAGTTGATATTTTCATTCCCAAGTGAGTACTTAAAACTAATCTACCGTTTCTCCACGGCGGCGCGCCCGCTGCCAAAGAGAAGTTTGCTTACCTGTAAAAAAGGATAATAGACCGCGTAACGCAGAAAGGTTACTATTGACCAAAAAAGCAGGTATATAAAGCAATTTTGCAACCCTTCCACTTTTTTTAAAATTACTACCAAACCAAGCGACTAGGTAAAAAATTACCTGAGAAACAAAAAAAAATGCGTTATAAGGCCAAGCAAGTTCAAGAAGTTTATTTTGCGGCGACAACGGTGCCCAAATTAGAGCCAAAATATTCAAAAAAAAAGCCGATATCATTGCTAAAGGCACAAATGGGCGCATAAACTTGTGTGACACAATTTGCCACACCAGTAAAGGGTTGCGCCATGGAAGTAATTCAGCAGAAATAGCCATTGCTTGATAACGCCCTGCAACTATGCGCGAACGCCGAATATCTTCGTCTTCCTCAGTTAAAGAACTATATTCAAAAGAGCACGCCGCAGGCGCATACACCAAGCGATAGCCTTGTCGAAGGATATTTAATGCGATAAAAAAATCATCATTAATAATCCACGGCGGCAATGACCGATAAAGGCTTCTCCTTATTGCAAGTATCTCACCAGGCGCACTTGTGCAGGAACTTAAGCGTGTTTCCTGCATCTTTATATAAGATTCATAACGCCAATACATTCCATCCGCTTTACTAAGAGAGTCGCGGCTTTCCAAAATATTTTTACTACCAGAAACCCCACCCACATTAGAATCAAAAAATGGCTTCACCAACTCCAACAAAGCATCTTTATTATATAGATTATTTGCATCTGAAAATAAAACAATTTCATTTCGAACCAAGGTCATAGCCGAATCAATCGCAGCCATTTTACCCCGCCTTTCAGGCTGATAGCTTAGCTCAACGCCGTGTGCAGAAAATGTTCTCACAATTTCAACAGTCCGATCATCAGATCCATCTGCAGCCACCAATATCTGCAAGTTTTTCTTAGGAAAATCCAAAGCAAGCGTATTTTCAATTTTCGAAGCAATGGCCTTCTCTTCATTGTAAGCAGCGATTACCAAAGTTACTTTTGGAGTAAATAAAGGGTAAGTATCGGGGCGCCGCTTAAGGCGAGCCAACACTGTTAAAAAAAAGGGGTATCCAATATACACGTAAAGAATAAACAAGACAGAAAACCAAAAAAGAAGCCCGAAAATTACCATAATTTCAATCTATCCTTTTAGTAAACTTATTTTCTCACTTTAAAACTTTATCAATCTATTCAACATCAAATTGAAAACGTCAACGAAAGTCCTAACTTCCATTACGTACGTTTTCTAAATATGCGCTTGAAATTTTGATAAGCATCATTGCCAACGATCGACATCAAGAGCATATTTAATTTACCCCACCCATCATCCCAAGGATAAAGAATAAGAGCAATGCTTGAATAGGCAGCCTGAACCCAGCGAGAATCTCCACCATCTCTAGCGTCCAATGCCAATTCGTGAATAAAGCGACTCCAAGATCGGAGTATTAATAAAAAACGCATCCAAAACGAACTTCTTGTCTGAATAGCTCGTCGCGAGATACTCCAATAACTACTTAAAGCCTTTCTCCGTTTCGTCTTTGAGAGATTCTTTGAGTGTATGAGATACACAATTACCGGATCAGGAAGAATCTTTACTTCATACTGGGAAACTATTCGAATCCACAATTCCCAGTCTTGCCCCCAACGGATATCAGCATTAAACGCGCCTACGTTTTCAATCACTTCACGGCGTACTGTAACCATAGAAGGGTTTCCAACTAAATTATGAATTAAAATATCTCGCTTTAATTGTTCGCTACTCTTTGGAACCTGCCCCATGATACGATAAGGCGACCCGCTTCCATCCGACCTCCATCTTAACCCGCTTACCATGGAAACCTGCGGGTGAAGTGCCAAATAATTCATTTGAATTTCATTTTTGTTTTCGAGCCAAGTATCGTCAGCGTCAAGGAATGCAATAAAAGCTCCACTAGTCTCCCGAATTCCTAGGTTGCGCGCAGCCCCTGGGCCTTTATTTTCCTGGTAAAGATATTTCACTCCTTTATCTAAAAAATTTGCGACAACAGCCGCCGTATTGTCACTAGAGCCATCATCAACAACCACAATTTCGTCGACAGGAAGACTCTGCTTTAAAACACTTAAGATAGCATTCGCAACAAAGCTCTCGCTGTTGTAAGCAGTAATAATTGCACTAACACGCATAGAAACATCCATATAAATTTCTACTTAAGAAGAAGGACTGACTTTCATAAATGTTTTTTTCAACATTAACATGCCATTCTTGACGGTGTCTCGAACAACCAACCATAAAGTTCCGATATAAACAAGCGCGCCAACGACAACCTTAAAAAGGAAACCCCATAAACCAAGTAAAGGGGTAAAGTCAACAATAAATAAAACTATAGCCATTACCACAACTGCAAGCACAGATGGAAAAACCGCTTTAATTAAATCATGAATTTTGTAATTCATAAGATAATTTGCCACTAACGTATCCAAAGTTATTGAAATTACACTCAAGGCGATCTGTCCAGCGGCCACACCATTAATACCCCAACGTGTTGAATACCACAATATAAAAAACGCCAATGGGATTTTGACAACAGCCATACGATTTAGAACTTCTGGTCGGCCTATAGCTTTATATAACACTCCAGGGACATACCCAAGAGCAGCAACCCCAATAGCTAAAGAAATGAGCATTGTCGGAATAACAGCGGGAAGCCAAGTATCAGATAAAAACAGGGGGATAAACTCTTGAGCAGTCATAGCCAAACCAACGGCAATTGGCGCGACAAACAAGGAAAGGTATCGAAGGTAGCCAAAGTAAAAAGAGTGAAGTTTCTCCTTGTCCGACTGAGTTATAGCCAATGTTGGCAACGAAACACTACCAATTACATTGTTCAAGCTACGAATCAGTAATTCAGGGATACGAAAAGACATTGTGTAATAACCAAGTGCTGCTGGCCCAAGAATACGCCCAACTAATAAGTAATCAACATTATTTCGAAAAGCTCCGGCAATCTCAATCAAAACAATATGAAATCCATACCTTGTAATTGCCCGAGTAGATTCAGGATCAAAACGCCATGTTGGTCTCCAGCCAGCCAAGAACCAAGCAAGAACACTACCTGTAAAAATACCGGCTATCTGTCCCCAAACCAAACTCCATACTCCCAGACCAAACATGGCACAAACAATTGAAGTCACACCTTTCATAAAATTCCGGCTGACATCGGGTATTAAAATGGTTCGAAATTTCAATTGTCGGCGAAGCAAGGCGTCCGGCACAAGACCCAAGCCACTAATGGGCAAACTCAAACCTAAAACTCGAAGCACTGGCACAATTTCCGGAGTTTTGAAAAACACAGCTACAGATGGAGCTAGTACCCATGCCAGACCAAATGAAAACAACCCAAGAATAATATTAGCCACAAACGCTGCATTAGCAGCCTCTTCCAGTTTATCCCTACGGGCGATTAGTGAATCATTTATCCCGGCCGAGTTCAGAATATCCAGGTATTGAATAGCAATTAGACAATAACCAATTACACCAAATTGTTCAGGCAATAGTAATCGAGCCAGCACAATTGTAGTAACAAAAGTCAAACCCTTTCCACCTACAAAAGATAGATACGACCAAAAAATTCCTTTTATTGTCTTTTGCTTCAAATCTCGAGGGTTAGACTCATTTGCCATATTATAAATAAAGGCTATACCTTTTTCCTATTCATATCCAATTTTACTTTTTCAGCAATTATGGGTAACGCAAAAACAATTCCAATCAATAAATAGAACTGTCTCGGATAAGCAGCATGAACAAAGAAAGCTGCCATTAAATAGCCACCAACTCCAGCGGCCAATCCACCTGTAAGATTTGCGTAATCATCGGCTAATTCATCACGAAATATCTTCCAAGCGTTTAAGATTGACCGTATGGTAAGCCAAATAATCATAAAGAACGACGAAAAACCAAGAATACCAGTTTCTGCTGCGACTTCTAAATACAAATTATGCAATGATCTGGCAGAAGCAGATGGAGCCAGACCAATCTCTTTTGAAAATTCCTGGTAGCGAGAGGAGAAATTATTCATACCAACGCCAAGTAAAGGGTATTGTCTTATCATTGACCAGGCCGTAAGCACTTGACTCGCACGACCCTGAATCGATTTATCTTCTCGAATATTAATTCCACCACCATTTTGCCCAGGCAAAAGACTATTCAAACTAAGAATACGGTCAAAGTAAGTAGCAGGAACAAAAAATGACAACCCTATTCCCAAACCTAACAAGAAGACCATATCAACCGGGCGAGGGGGATTAAAATATGCTAGTATTAATAAAGAGATTGCCAATCCCACAAACCCTCCTCTTGAAAAAGTAAAAATAACGGTTAATAATGTAACCACTGCCGCCCAACCAGCAAGAATCTTAAGAGCAAACTTGCGTTCATGCAGCATTCTTTCCAGGGCAATTGGAACGAGCACAAGCATGATTTGAGCATAAAAATTTGCATCGCCTATAGGACCACCAAGGCGATAATTATTTGTTTCGCCAACTATATTCTGAAAATCAGTCTGAGCAAAACCACCGTAATTATTAGTGAAAGTTCCTGTCATATACTGATAAACACTCAAGGTGCCCATGAAAATACCAGCCGATAAAAGCGCCCAACTTACGCTCCGCAGTATTGGAGGCCGCTTAATCAAAACAACTACCACTAACGTTACAAGTACATCCTTTATGTAATTACTTAGTTTGTATAAAACTAAATCAGTGTTCTCAGCAGTAATTACAGAAGCAAGTCCAACCAAACCATACAGGCCTAACAATATTGCTGGCATCTCCCATCCAATGGGTTTTTCTTTGAACACCACCCATCTAATCAAAACCGTAAGCAACAACAAGGCTATAAAAGCTTGAGCAACTGAAGGAGCGCCATGAAAATGAACAACAATATCAGAAACACGGGCGTAAGTAATAAAAACCAAAAACAGAAGACCAAACTCAACAGACACAATCGTAACAATAAAAGCAACAAGCCCGACCAGTCCAAACAAAATATAAGCCGGATTATTAAAATCCACTGTAAAAAAACCAGAGATAGCCCCAAAGGCTATTGCAAGAAAAGCAAAGACCAGGGACATTCGCCAAGATGATTTATATTGTGCTATCAAAGGATTTAATTGCATGGTTTATTGGTTCGACGAGTTCTTCCCGAACTGTGCAGACAAAATACGACGATAATAGCCAACCCTCCAAGCCAGGTATTCAACAAGCTCACGCCAGCCACCGTTGAAAAAACGCCCTGAAGTAAGCACCATAAGTTCTTTGCTTCCCGAATATGCGATACGTGCATTAATCGACTTTAATACAGGTCCGACATGAATATCGTAAGGAATACGCCCTTGAGAAAATAGTTCAAGCATTAATTTACGCTTGATCGCATAATTGCTCCCACGACAAGTTGGAACTCCGAGAACAGTCCGCTTAAACCACCTGCTAGCGTGATGGATAAACATTCTGACTTTAGTTGCCATATCTGAGGGCAAATCCATATAGTCCACATGGGTATAAGCCAAATCAGATCCAGCCTCAAGTTGTGATATATACCAACCTAACAAAGCTTTTGCGTTGGGAATACGACAATCAGCATCAAAAAGCAAAAGTGTCTCTGAACGAGCCAATTCAATGCCTAAAATTCGCGAGGCAATTGCTACGCCACCTTTATGTTCAACTTTTGGAGTACAAAGAACATTAAAACCCATATCAACAAAATCATCTATTTCCTTTGGAGGATTATCGGATGGGTAATTATTAACAACTAGAATAAACTCAATCGGCATTACGTCTTTATAGGCAAGAATATCAGAAGCAACCAGTAGAATTCTAGAAAGGTCCTTTTGTGCATTAACAGGAATCACTACAGAAGCACGTGGAGGTATATTAAAATCGCCACAAAACTGGCGAAGGTTTTCACGCAAATTTACATCGATCTCATTGGAAAGAATAGGTAGGATGCTCATAATTGATATTAAATTGGCTCTGTTGCCCTCAAAAGATGAGTTCCATTACTGTTATTCTTGGCCATCTCAAGTGCCCATTGCAAGTTCTTTACCAGAGACTCGGAAGTATCACCTACCCTATACTCAGCAATGCCAATCAAGGGATTCAAGTAAAGATCTTCACCAGAAATATCGACCTTAATAGGCACAGATAATGCTGTTCTTACTCGTCCCATTGTATACATTGCCGCATCACCTCGCGTTTCAGAAAGCAAAACGGCAAAGTCAAGTTCACTCCAGCGCCCCACTAAATCATTACCTCGCAATTGGTTCTTCAGAATCTGATTTACATGCCGAAGAATCGTTTGAAGAGTTGTCTGGGGCAAATCATGAATAAAATCACCAAGGCCTTCCAAATGAACCATGCAAAGAGAAAAGTCACTAACTGACCCAAAAGCAGCTTCTGATAATTTTTGATCAAATGCTGCGCGATTTAATGCGAGCGACACTTCGTCCAACTCCCTTTGTTTCATAAAATTCACAATTGGTGTTTGGAGTAAATCACGAACGAGCGCGAGCATAACTCCAATTGCCAACCCAACAACCAGTGCAACGCCAGAATCTCGAACTGGCTGTGGTGATGTTGGCGAGGTTGGTGTCATTGCCGGGTCAAGCTGTGACAGATCATACACTTGATACAAGGTTTGAACATATTCAACTGCTCGCTGGCCAATACTGTTAGCCAGCAAGGCTGCTATTTCTGGATCGGGTCCTTCAACTACAAATTCAATAATGTTTGTATCCGGAAGGACAATGGCGTTAAAAGAATAATCTTTCAAATCTGATTGATCATATTGCAACAGATTAAAAGTCTCTCTTTGAATGCGCGGACTGTTTAGCACTTCTGCGTACGTTGTTATTATTGAGCGTTTATCGAGGGTAGCAAGACTGGTAAGCACATTATTTCCACCAGAAACAAAAGCAGCGCTAGGGGAAAGAATAAACCTTGTAGTCGCTCTGTATAACGGTATTGTAAAATATGAGGTAATAAGTGCAGCAGTAACGGCAACAAGCGCTGTAGATAAAATTATCCACCACCCGCGTTGAAGCATCCGAAAATAAAGTTTAGTTTCCATTATTATAATTCCTACAATCTAGACTATTCATGAAAATCGAAAAATCGCATATATATGTAATATGCAATTAGAAACATTTTGAACATTACTAATTTTATCAGGTTTTTTCACTCAGGCAGGATTAGCAACCAGATTGTTATAAACCTGTCCCAAACGATGTGCTATTTCTGATAGCCCATGATTATGCAAAACATATTCTCTGCCATTTTCGGCTAACTTAGATAACAACAACGGTTGTCGCAAAAGCAACAATAATGCATCGCGCAATGCTGAAGGATTATCAGGGGGAACTAGCCAGCCATTATAACCGTGCTCAATAATATCTGGAACTCCCCCGACTTGCGTAGCAACCACAGGAACCTTCGTAGCAAGCGCCTCAAGGATAGAAACAGGCAATCCTTCCGCTACAGAAGGAAGTACGAATAAATCTGCGATTTGCAAATAGGGCGTTACATCTTCAATACTTCCTTCAAAACGAACGCCTTCACTTGCATTAGCACGTAAAAATGGCTCCATTTCACCTGTTCCCAAAACAAGCAAAACCGCATGGGGGAAAACAGCGCGAATTGAAGGCCATATGCTAACCAAATGTTCTACTCGTTTTTCAGGCACAAGTCGACCTGCATAAATAACAATTGGGGACGCCGCTTTCAAATCGAGTGTTTGACGAAGAGCCTCACGTTGATTATCAAGGAGTGGAACGAAGCGGTCAACATCCACACCATTAGGAATATTAACACGTTTACTGGAGTCTACGCCATTCAAGCCCAATTCTGCATCAATTTCACGGCTAATCGTTATAAACTTATCAACCCGGCGGCTTACAAGATTCATTCGTTGTGGACCCAAAAAGCGATGGCTTAATATATACACATCCCCAAGAGTGCCACCACGATGAGCTGTGGAAACAACTTTACTACCCAACAAGGAGCTAGCCACAATAGCCGTTGTTGAAGTGGAGAGAAGATCATGCGCGTGAAGTACATCAGGGCTCAATCGCCGTATTAAATTTAGTGCAGCGAAAATATAACTCGCAGCAGCAGCTGGCTTCGAACCTGCAATCGGCAAACGATGAACCGGAACACCATCAACCATCTCAAAAGGTTTTAAACCTGCATATCGTCGCGTAATAACATGCACTTCAAATCCACCAGATTGAAGCCTTGGAGCTATATAGGCCAGCTGTTTTTCTGCACCTCCAACACGTGGATGATAAGCTTGAATCAACATGGCAATTTTTATTGGTTTTTTCATAATTTTCAACCTGTTTTTTACTAAGAGGTTTTGCATACTTCAACATATAATTTCATTATTTCATCAAACCATACTTTTGAACTAAAGCCTTTTTCTAACTGCGCCTTTCCCATTCCCCCTAATTTATTTCGCAGAAATGGGTCCTTAGCCAATCTTTCTAATGCAGAAGCCAACTCATCCGGCTGGCCAGGGGCGACAATAATCCCGGCCTCGCCAACAGCCCAGGAAACATCTCCTACATTTGTAGCCACCACGGGCAATCCAGCATCCATCGCTTCCAAGACGACAAGCGGCAACCCCTCCCATCGAGAAGAACTAACAAATATATCACTAGCAGCCATTAGCCGAGGCACGTCATCACGCAAGCCTAACATGTGAACACTATCAGATATACCTAATTGAATAATTTGATTATAAAGCTGATCATATAACGCCCCTGTTCCGACAATAATCAAGAATAAGTTGAGTGATCTATCCTGCAAAACAGAAAAAGCCAACAACAAATCACTAAAAGCTTTTGGTGGGGTTAATCGGCCAACTGCAACAGCCAATAAATGAGTAGCATCCTTTTCCTTCATAACATTAGCACGCAAAAGAGATCTTTCCTCCGTAGATAGTGGAGGGTAGGATATTACAGCATTTGGAATTACATCCAAAGGTTTTCCCAACAAACGATGAGAGTACGTTTGGGCAACTGCCGGCCCAACTACGATTACCCTGCGAGAGATAAATTTCAAGGCCCATGTTTCCAACTTCTCACGAATAGGGTGGTAGTGTCGAGTCTCCGTCCGAATCGTATGAATGGTTGATACTACCGGCACCCCGGCAAACATTCCGGCAATCGCACCAACAATATTTGCATATGTTAAGTGTGTATGAAGCACATCAGGAAGCTCATGCTTCAATAACCTTATAATCTCCCACAGCCTTCGCAAATTTAATACATTACGAGATGGAAAATAATAAATATTTGCGCCAAGAGAAGTTAATTGCGCCGGATAAGGCGAACCGTTGCTTTCAGCCAAACAAATTATCATTAATCGAAGCCCACGAGAATGTGCTTCCTGAGCAAATGTGATTTGAAGTTTTTCTGCTCCACCCGGTGTGATTCTGTCAATGATTTGCGCAATATACAAAATGAAATTCTCCGACTTTCATTAGAAAGTACCTAATAGTTTAATTTGTCCTCAAGAAAAAAAAGACACCAGCTTGCTAACATTATCATCAAGGGAAAAATCTTTCTTGACGAGTACTCTACCTGCAAGAGAACGCTTGCGAGCCTCTTCCATATTTTCGTGAACAAATCGAATAGCATTAGCCAACGCCTCTGATGACTCAGGAGGGACCAACCAACCCGTTTTCCCATCCTGTACCAATTCAGGAATTCCTGAAATAGAAGTTGCAATTACAGGAATTCCACTTGCCATTGCCTCCATTATTGCAACAGGAATACCCTCCATTTTACCGGAGGGAGTAACAACACTAGGCTGAACATAACAATCCGCTGTTTCAAGTATTTTCGAAACCTCATCCTGAGTACGGGGTCCCAACAGTTCGACAACTCCCTCAAGCTGATTTTCCTGTATCAAGTCGGAAAGCATTCTTTGCAAATGGCCACCACCTACAATCCGGCATCGGAAGTTCAAATTCGCATCTCGTAATAATGCACATGCTTTTATTAAAAAAAACTGACCCTTATAAGGCTGCAAACTTCCGATACTAAGAATCTCAAAAACTTTATTATCAGTTAATATCTTTTCCTGAACCTTATAATAATCTGGATCTATTCCGCATCGAACAATATGTATCTTTCTTCTTATATCTTCTCCCAAGAATTTCACAAGATATTCGCGGTTGAACTCGGAAATTGACGCAACAAAGGCAGCATTCATTAGTTTGGTGCCTAACATCGTTTTTTCAACATAAATATCGTGAGCATGGACTGTTACGCTATACGAAATACCAGACAACTGATTAATTAGCCAGGCAGCAAACGCGGGGTGAGTAGCATAATGTGCATGAATATGATCTATACCTTCCTCTTGAAATTTATCAGCCATCCAAACTACTCGAGGAAATAAAATCAGCACACGGGCTAGAAATTTAGCGCTTCCCCTATTTTCCCACAGCGATTGCCTCCACAAAGAAAAATATAATTTAGGCTGAAGAAATGCTCTGCGCAAATTGGCGACAAAAACCTGCCATGATACCCAGGGAACCTTATTCGCACGCTGAACCCAAGGTTTTGCTTCCTGGTGAACCAGGGCTTGCGGTTGATATATAAGCGGATACAAAAAAACTTCCACTCCCTTCTTCTCAACAGCAATAATTTCGCGCAAAATAAAAGTTTCTGGCAAATGCGGAAAACGCGACATAATATATGCAACTTTTTTAGTCACAGGAAAACCTCAACAATCAGTTATATAAATAATTTTTTATTTAATAAATCTTTTCTTGCTTACAGGGGTTTTCATAAAACCAAATCTAGGATTTTGATACAAGTCGCATTTTCCCAAGCTACCCCTAATTAACGGGCACCACGCTGCTTAAAAACTGCCGTGACTGTACGCACTAGGATATTAATATCCAGCCACATCCCAGCCCTGTCAATATATGCTATATCAAGCCTCAACCGATCGTCAAATTCCAATTCAGCTCTGCCAATGATTTGCCACAAGCCAGTCATACCAGGCATAACATCCAGTCTTTCCGTTTGCCATAACTTGTACGTTTCAGAACCGAAAGATGTAGGTCTTGGCCCGACAAGGCTCATCTCACCTTTAAGAATATTGATCAACTGAGGTATTTCGTCAAGACTAGTCTTACGTAAAATCTTCCCGATTTTTGTTATACGAGGATCATCTGTAATTTTAAAATCAGGCCATTGGAGCTCATTAAGGTGTGCGTATTTTTGCTTTAATTCTTCAGCATTCGGAACCATGGACCTGAACTTGTACATGCGAAAACGCTTCCCCCCTCTACCTGTGCGCATTTGAGTGAACAAGGCGGGCGCCCCTGGTGAAGTTAATCTAATGATCATTGCGATAACCAAGAGCAATAATACCCAAAAAGGCGCTGAAAAAATCACCAATGTTAAATCAAAAAAGCGCTTCGCAGCCAAATAGGAACTGCCAGTCAGAAGTCTCTTCTTTGGGTCGAATGACTTAAACCAT
>Ga0075163_10003287_pt1 | contig 21715 bp, 17 predicted proteins | sample JI1023141ADNA_FD_71478 | JGI IMG/M metagenome (GOLD analysis project Ga0075163, IMG submission 71478) | Wastewater effluent complex algal communities from Wisconsin, to seasonally profile nutrient transformation and Carbon sequestration -... | ecosystem: Engineered > WWTP > Effluent > Algae... | reverse complement strand
TGGTTGTAGGCGGCCACATAGGCCGGGCTGATGGCCGCCGATTGCGGGTCGTAGGACGACTCTTTGTCGAGCTTGTCGAGCGCCGGGCCAGCGTAGCGGCTGTCCAGCCGGCCGACGACCTGACCCCGGTCAGCCAGCAAGGTCTGCCCGAACATGCCACCGTTGACGCGCAGATCGGCCCGGTCCAGATAGTCCTCGCTGAGCCCGATGTAGCGGCTGAGCTTGCCGATCAGTGTGCGGCGTGTCGTTGCGTCCAGCGCGGTGCCGGCCGCCAGCGCGGGCAGGTACTCGGCCAGGGCAAAGCGGCGCACCTGGGCCAGCAGCGGTTCGAGCGCCGTGCTGTCGCGCGGGAACTCGGGCAGGCGGCGGTGGTACCAGGCCGTGGCCGCCATCGTCGGCAGGGCCAGCGCATAGGGCAGGTCGACACCCGGGTTGAGTTGCGGTGCATCGGCCGACAAGTCGAAGTTGAGCACTTGCGACAGCAGCATCACGCCGTTCAGGTCAATGTCCTCGTTGCTTTGCAGCATGGCCGCGAGCACCGCCGTGCGCGTGGTGCCGTAGCTCTCGCCGAACAGGTACTTCGGCGCATTCCACAGGCTGTGCTGGGTCAGGAACTGCTTGATGAATCGAGCGAAGGCACCGGCATCCTGATCGACACCGTAGAACTCCTTCTCCTTTTCCTTGAGCTTCTCGCGCTCCTTGTCGTGATCCCTGTCGACAGCCACGATGCGGCCCAGGCCGGTGCCCGGCGCGTCGATGAAGACGAGGTCGGTCACGTCGAGCAGCGAGAACTCGTTGTCGACCATCTTGTAGGGCGCCGCCGGGCCGCGCTGGCCGTTTGCCGTGAGAACCCGCAGCGGCCCGAATGCGCCCAGGTGGAGCCACAGGCTTGCCGAACCCGGGCCGCCGTTGTAGAGAAACGTCACCGGGCGCGGCGCGGCGCTCGGGCTGGTGCCGCGCTTGAAGTAGGCCACGTAAGACATCGTGGCGCTGGCTTCGTCCTTGCTGTCCTCCACCACCAGAAGGCCGGCGACGGCACGGTAGTCGACCTTCTGCCCGCCGATCTGCACCGAGCCCGTGGTCTCGTGCGACTTGGGCTGCAGACGTTCGTCGCGCGCAGGGTCGCGGTAGGCGGCATTCGGCGCGTCCTCCGGAGGCGCCGCTCGCGCGGCCACCGTCAAGGCCGGCAGGGTGGCGGCGCAGGCCAACAAGATGAAGGCGGCGCGGCGCCGCAGAAAGCTGTGGGGCATGGGCAGGCTTGGTGAAACGACCAAGCCGGCATCATCGCCGATGCGGCACCTGCCGCCGGCACGGGCGGCAGCGATCAGCGTGGCAGGTAGTCGTTCGGTTCCACGAGTTGCCAGCCAGGCTGCGTCTGCACGCAGTGGCGCAGCAGGTAGGCATGGCCGGAGCCATAGAGCACCACCCAGCGATCTCCCGGCCGGGCCAGTTGCACCAGCCGCGCGCAAATGGCTGTGTTGCGCGCCGACCAAGCGGCCAGAAGCGCCGCTCCGGGCTGCTGCCGGCCGTGGCCGAAACGCAGCGCTCCGGTGTACCAGGCGTGGTCCGCAGCGATGCGCTCGGGCCGATTGATCTCGCGCAGCAACTGACCCACGGACGACTGCGCCTGCTGCGCCTCGAACGCCGCCGTTTGTGCACCGATCTGGTCCAGGCTGCGCTGGAAGGCCTCGGCCTGACCGTTCGCCTTGGCCCAGGCCTCGACGGGCTCGAAGGGAAAATCCCCCTCGGCATCGATGCCATGGACATCGGACAGCCCGGCCTGTGCGGCCAGGCGGTAGCCGATCTGGTTGATCTCGTTGCGCACGTCGCGGCCCTCGCCCGCCCGGTAGGCCCGGTAAGCCGGCATCGCCGCCCCGGGCCGGTCGTCGGCCAACGCCTCCACCGCCACCCGCGTGGGGCGGAAAGCCGCCAGCGCGTCCACCGCCGCGCGCACTTCGGCCTGCCGCTTCGGCGCGAGCACGTCGTCGACGCGGGCGTTGCTGACATCGAGGCCCGGGTTGCCGAAGTGATAAGCCCCCAGCACCATCACCTTCACAGGTTCGGCCGCCACCACCGAGCCCCACCCTAGACACCAGGCCATGGCCACGCAGATTGCACGCATGAGTTGGATCCTTTCAGCCCACAGACAGGCCGCCAGCCTATACCCGGCCAAGCTGGCGAAGTACGGCCTGCGACGAACCCTCGCCACCGACCGACAGCCTGCTCCATGAGCCGCCCGGCCGGACAGGGAAAGCAGGTATGCATCGCCGAGGTTGACGACAGCACAATGTCGGACACACGCGGCCGATCGCCCGTTTCCCACGCTGAAAGGCAGAGCCCCATGAACCTGCTCCGACTCGTTCGCACCCTGCGTCTCCTGCCCGCCCTGGCCATCATGTCGGTGGGCGGCCAGGCGGTGGCCAGCACGCTCAACCAGAACGTCTCCTGGACCATCGACCGCGCCGGTACCAGCACCAAGTACCGAGTCGTCGCCTACGGCGACTCGATCTATGCCGGTTACAACGGGTCGATCAGCAATGCGGCCAAGTTTGCCGCGCCGACCGTGGATGCCGAGTACCTTTCTGCCCTCTGGGGTGCCGACATCGAGAGTGTGCGCCGCGCCAAATCTGGCGCCGTGGCGTCAGATGTCTACAAGAGCAAGATCGTGGGCGAGCGCTCGTACATGCAGGCCAGCAGCACGCGCGTGGTCACGTTCGAGATGTGCGGCAACGACGGCCTGCAGGCCCGCAGCGCGCTGAAGGACCAATCCGGCACCTGCAACTACAACGTGCTCGCCACGGCCGAGGCCAACTGCAAGACGTACGTCGCTGCGGCGATGGATTACATCAACGCCAATGCGTACGCCGGTGTCAAGCTGAAGGTCATCTCCAACCTGTTCTACCCAGGGTATGCAGCCGACAACGTGCAAAGCAATTGCCGGGATCCAGGCACCGGCGCCACGGTCAACCTGCAGGACAAGTTCCTGCCGGCCCTGGCGCGCATGAACTACTGGATGTGCGAGTACGCGCGGCAGAAGGGCTTCCAGTGCACGGACAGCTTTGCCGACTACATGGGCGCCGACTACGACCGCAATGCCGACGGGCTGGTCGATTCCGAAGCGCTGCGCTACATGCCAGGCGAAAGCGAATCCAACTACGTGACCCGCATCACGTCGACCCTGCGCTCGACAATCCGAGATGCCAACACGCACTTCGTGTCGGCCACCAGCAGCTACGACTACATCCAGTCCGACGACACGCACCCCACCTACTCCGGTGGCACCGTCACTGCCGGCCTGTTCGGCGGCAGCACCGGCAAGGGGGCTCCGCGCTACAGCAACATCACGGGCGGCAAGAACCCGATCTGGAACCAATATGGCCACGAGCGCATGGGCTGGCGGCTGTCCACCTCCAACCCGATGGCGCCCTGACCTGCGGGCCGCATGGTGAACCGGCAGCACGGCGGCCGGAGCGGCAGGCCCTGGCGCCCCGCCTGGGGCTACACGCTGCTGGCGCTGGCGCTGCTGGGTGGGTCAGGCTGGCTGCTGCTGGGCCTGCAGGACGACGCTGGCGTGGAGGCATCGCCAACGCAGCCCGCCGCCGCCTCGGCGTCTGCCGCGCCGATGGCCGAGTGGCACGCTGCGGCGTCGGCCGCACCAGTGCCGGATCCGGCTCTTGCCGGGGCATCGTCCCCCGCGCCGCCCGCGGCCTCCCGGCCCAGCGATGACCTGGCGGCCCACGTGCCTCCGGGGACGGTGCCCACGATGAACCAGGTCATCGAGCGCCTGCACCAACAAGGCGTACGCACCGGGCTGGGCGCCTTCAACCCACCCGGGACCCGGCCCCCGCTGATCGGGCTGGCCGTGCCGGCAGATTTCGAGTTGCCGCCAGGCTACGTGCGGCACCACCAGGCCACCGACGACGGCCAGCGCATCGACGCCATCCTGATGTTCGACCCCGACCATCCCCCACCCGAGGCCGCCGGCCGGCCCCTGGCCACACCGGCCGAGCGTGTGGTGCCCACTGAACTGGCACCGCCGGGCCTGCCGATCCGGCTGATCAGCCTGCCGCAGCCAGCCAGCCCAGGGAGGCCCCCGCGCTGAGCCCCGACCGGTTCAGACCTGGGTTGCCGCCACCCGGGGCCCTGTTGGGCCTGCTGGCAGGCACGCTGCTGCTGGCCGGCTACGCGCGCGGCGGGCATTGCTGGGTGCTGGGCTTCGTGGCATTGGTGCCCTGGCTGTGGGTCTTGGACCGGACACGCTCGCTGGCCGGCACACTGCTGACCGGCGTGGCGACGACGCTGCTGCTGGTGCTGGCCGGCCTCTCCTGGTTCGGGCCGGCCATCGGGCGCTTCACGGGCCTGGGTGACGGGGCCGGGTGGGCGGTGCTGCTTCTGGCGGCCCCGCTGTTGCAACCCCAGGTTCTGGTGTTCGCGTTGATGCGCCGGGCGGTGCGCAGGCGGCACGGCCAGGCGCTGGGCGCACTGGCCGGGGCCGCTGCGTGGGTGGGCACCGAATGGCTGTTTCTCAAACCGCTGGGCGACACCTTGGGGCTTGGGCTCTATCCGTCGGCCCACCTGCGACAGGCTGCCGATCTGGGTGGCACCGCCGGCCTGACCGTGCTGCTGCTGCTGGCCAACGAGGGGTTCAATGCCGCACTGGCCCGCCGGGCACTGGGCGCCCGTGCGCTCGCCGCGCCGCTGGCGTTGGCGGTGCTGCCACCACTGGTGGTGGCAGCGTACGGCCAGGCGGTACTGAACCGCCCGGCTGTGCCCGGCGAGCCCATGCTGCGCATCGGCCTGGTCCAGGCCAACATCACCGACATCGAGGAGCGGCGCCGTGCCCAGGGTGGCTACGAGGTGGTGCGAGAGCTTCTGGACACCCACTTCGCGATGAGCTACGACGCGGTGGAACGCCAGCGCGCCGACGCGGTGCTGTGGTCCGAAACCATCTACCCCACCACCTTTGGCCAGCCCAAGAGCGAGGCCGGGGCCGAGTTAGACCGCGAGATCCTGGCCATCGTCGACGCAGCGCGGGTGCCATTTGTGTTCGGCACCTACGAGCGCAACGCCGGAGGTGAGTACAACGCCGCAGCGCTGGTCGAGCCGGGCCGTGGGCTGGTCGGCTTCTACCGCAAGACCCGGCTGTTTCCGCTGACCGAAACGGTGCCTCGCTGGCTGGACGGCCCGCTGCTGCGCCGCTGGCTGCCCTGGGCCGGCACCTGGCAGGCGGGCGACGGCGCGCGGGTGCTGCCGCTGCGCCTGCGCGACGGCCGCGAGATCCCCGTGCAACCCATGATCTGCCGCGACAGCGTGGACCCTGCCCTGGCGATCGACGCGGCCCGGCTGGGCGCACGCGCCCTTCTGACGATGTCCAACGATGCCTGGTTCAGCGAGCAGCCGCTGGGCGCCGAATGGCACCAGGCCTTGGCGGCATTTCGCAGCATCGAGACCCGGCTGCCTCAGTTCCGCGTCACCACCAACGGCTTCAGCGCGGTGATCGACGCCACCGGCACCGTTCACGCGGGCGCCGCGATGAACGAGCGCACGCTGGTGGTCGGCGCACTGCCGGTGCCGGTGCCGCCACGCACGCTGATGGTGGCCTGGGGCGACTGGGTCGGGCCCTCCGCACTGGTGGCGCTGCTGCTGGGTTGGGGCGCGGGCCCCGTGCTTCGCCGGCTGACGGCAGCCGACACGCGCGCTGACATGGCCGGGTCACTGCCCCTGCGAGGCGCCCTGCTGCCGCCGGCAGCGCGGGTGGCCGCCGGCGCCTTGCGCGCCGTGTCGCGCATCGGCGCAATGGGCCTCGGGCTGGCGCTGCTGCTCGACGAGGGGCTGCGCACGCAGGTGCTGGTGCAGTTGCGGCTGGCCGGGGCGTTGGTGCTGCTGCCCGAGGCTGCGGCCGCCTGTCTGCTGGCAGCCTACCGGTCTCGGGTGTCGATCGAACAGGGCGCGTTGGTGTTCCAGCGCGGTGGGCAGCGGCTGGCGCTGCCCCTGCACGAGCTGGCCGCTCTTCGGCCCTGGCGGCTGCCCTTGCCCGGCCCGGGGGTAACGCTGCAACTCGCATCGGGTCAGCCCGGGTCGTATGGCCTGATGGCCCGCCACGCCCCTGCGCTGGCACGTGCGGTGGCGGCTGCGGGCGGGCCGGCATCACCGCCGCAGTCGGCCTACCAGCGTGCGCGCGAGGCCGTGGGCCCGGGCCTGCTGGGCCACCCGTTGATGAAGTTTGCAGTTCTGCCGTTGCTGCTGGCCGTGCCGGCGTTTCACCTGCATCAGCGCATCGCCTATGGCAGCGCAGTGGGCGAGTTCCTGAGCTTCGGCGCGCAGGCCTATGGGCTGGCCTTCCTGCTGTGGTGGGCTGCCTGGGCCATCGGCGTGCTGGTGGTGGCAGCGCTGCTGCGCGTGGGCATCGAGGCTGGGGCACTGTTGGGCGCCACGCTGTGGCCGGCGCAGGCCGAGTGGCAGCGCCGAGGACTTGAGCGCGCCGCCCGCGGGCTGCTCTACCTGGGCATGCCGGTCTGGCTGCTGATGCGCATCACAGGCCTGGTCCAGTAGCACCGATAAGATCGCCCCATGCTGATCGAAGCCCTGGGCACCGCGCGCGACGTCGGGCGGTTGAGCGAGATCCTTGGTGTGCTGATCCGCCACGGGCTGGGTGACATGGTGCGCCGCCTCAACCTCGCCGACTCGCTGGAGCGCGCCGGCCACGCGCTGCGCTGGGAGCACGCGGCGGACCTGGCCCGCCTGTCACCGCCGGTGCAGGTGCGGCTGGCGATGGAGGAACTGGGGCCGGCCTTCGTCAAGTTCGGCCAGATCCTTGCTGGCCGGGCGGACCTGTTCGGCGCCGAGTGGATCGCCGAGTTCGAGAAGCTGCACAGCCACGTGCCCGCCGTGCCCTGGGCCGAGTTGCTGCCGCCCTTGCGCGAAGCCCTGGGCGGCGAGCCCGAAGCCGTGTTCGCCCGCTTCGACACCGAGCGTCTCGCCGCCGCCTCCATCGCCCAGGTGCACCGCGCCCAGCTGAAGGACGGCACCGAGGTGATCGTGAAGATCCGCAGGCCTGGCATCACCGACATCGTCGAGGCGGATCTGCGCCTGCTCGGCCGCCTGGCTGCCGTGGCCGAGGCCGAGTTCCCCGCCCTGAAGCCCTACCGACCGCAGTTGCTGGTGCGCGAGTTCGCGCGTTCATTGCGGCGCGAGTTGGATCTGGCGGCCGAATGCCACCACGCCGAGCGCATCGCCGCCAACCTCGCATCACTGCCCCATGTGGTGATCCCCAAGGTGCACTGGGCGCACACCGGGCTGGGCGTCAACGTGCAGGATTTCGTCGGCGGCGTGCCGGGTGACCGGCTGGACCTGCTCACGCCGGAGGCCGGCTTCGACCGCACACTGCTGGCACGGCGCGGCTCGCAGGCCGTGTTGAAGATGATCGTCGAGGACGGCTTCTTCCACGCCGACCCGCACCCGGGCAACGTCTTCTACCTTCCGGGCAATCGCATCGCCTTCATTGATTTCGGCATGGTGGGCCGCCTCTCGGCGCGCCGCAGGGATGAACTGCTGCGACTGCTGCTGGGCCTGGTGCAGCACGAGCCACAGGATGTGGCCGATGTGCTGCTGGAGTGGACAGGCGACGGCGCCCACACCGACATAGCGCAGTTGGAGGGTGCGATCGAGGCCTTCGTCGACCAGTACCACGGCGTGCCGCTGGCCGAGCTGAACCTGGCCCAGATGCTGGCCGACACCACCACCATCCTGCGCGAGCATCGGCTGGGCCTTCCTTCGGATCTGGCACTGCTGATCAAGGCCTTCATCTCGCTGGAGGGCATGGGCCGCGGGCTGGATCCGGGGTTCCACATGGCCGCCGAGGCGTTGCCGCTGCTGCGCCAGGTGCTTCGGGCGCGTTACCAGCCGCGTGCGCTGCTGCAGCGCACCGGCCAGACACTGCGCCGCACGCTGGCCAGCCTGGAGCAACTGCCGCACGATCTGTCAAGGTTGTTGCGCCGCGCGCGCCACGGCCAGGTGCAGGTCAACATCGAGCTCAAGCACCTGAAGCGGGTGGGCGACCAGATCGACCGCTCTGCCAACAGGCTGGCGATGGCCATGGTGATCGCCGCGCTGATCATCGGCTCATCGATCGTGATGACGGTGCAGGCCGGCCCCACGCTGTTTGGCCTGCCGGCCTTCGGCTTTCTGGGTTTCACCGGCGCGGGCATCGGCGCGCTGTGGCTGGTGCGCGCCATCTGGCGCAGCAACCACCACCGGGACATCGACGACGAACGCTGAGCCGCTGCTCAGCGCACGATGCCGTTGACGATGACGCGGACCTTGTCGCCCGAGGCCATGGCCAAGCCAGCATCGCCGCAATCGAACGCCGGCGCGGTCGCCAGCACCGACTGCCCGGTGCTGAGGTTCGTGCAGACCACCTTCAGCATGTCGTTAGGCCGATAGCCGTCGACCGTGCCGGCGATGTGAGGGTCCTGCTCGGAGACCGAGATCCGGTCGAGCACCAGGTCGGAGGCGACGGTGCTCTTCGGCGGGGTCAGATCCTTGAAGGTCAGTGTGGTGACCGTGCTGTCGGCAACGAAATGGCCTCTGAAGGTGTGGTAATCCACCGGCGGCAGGGAACCGTAGGCGGTGACAACGCGGGTGATCAGGACCGCGTTGCCGGCAACCTGGACACCCAGCCGCTGCAGGTTGGGCGTGGCCCAGCCCCAGTAGTCGAACTCAAGCGTGTACTGGGTGCCAGGCACCGTCGGGAAGCTCTGGCTGATGAGGCCGCTGGGGACCACGTTGCCATAGTTGAAGACCGCTGCCTTGACGCCATCGCTCGGGAAATCCTCTCCGTTGACCACGACGGCGCCCGAGGCGGACCAGCCGGCGAGGTCGTCCTCGAAGCTGCCGTTGACAACCAGGTTGGCATGGGCTGAAGGAAGCAGCGCCCAAACGCTGGCCAGCCCCATCAGCAGGCTGCGTACGAAATGGGGCATGGAAGACTCCTGTGTAGACAAGTGGCGGGAACAGCATGGCAGTGTGCGGGGCTCGGCCAGCCGGTTGCTTGCGCTGCGACAAGTTGGCCGGCCGCGCCGGCGCCACTCAGCGCCCGAGCTTCTTTTCGACCACGTGGCGGCGCAGGCGGTAGGCATCGGGCATGCCCGAGCCCAGCAGCGGGCGCAGGTAGAGGCGGAAGGCGTCCGTCACATCGGTGCCGCTGGCGCTGATGAATTCGTCTTCCATGACCCGCGTCTTGCCGGCCACCATGGCCAGCGGGGCGAGGTGGTAATCCACCGAGTAGAAACCGGTGCGCTGGATGGTCACCGAGCCCGAGGTGTTGCCGCTCGCGTCGCCCCACATGGCGTACTGCACGGCCTTCTCGCCGACCTCTCGCGCCTCGCGCTGATCCACATTGGACACGCAGCCGATGAACGAGCGCTGCAGGTAGCCGAAGGTGTCGCCGCGGACGCGCTTGATCTTCAGCTTGCTCTTGATCTCCTCGCACAGAAGATCGGCCAGCGCGCCATTGCCGGAGAGTTGCACGTTGCCGTGCGCATCGTGCTCCAGATCCTTGGCGAGCTGGGCGGCGATGGGCGTGCCCGAGGCGTCGTGAATGCCCTCGGAGACGGCGATCACGCAACGGCCATAGCGCTCGTAGGTGGCCTTGACGTCGGCGAGGAAGCGATCCAGCTCGAACACCCGCTCTGGCAGGTAGATCAGGTGCGGACCGTCGTCCGGGAACTTCTTGCCCAGAGCCGAAGCCGCCGTGAGGAAGCCGGCGTGCCGGCCCATCACCACGCCGATGTACACGCCGGGCAGCGCCGCGTTGTCGAGGTTGGCGCCAGCAAAGGCCTGCGCCACGAAGCGTGCGGCCGACGGGTAGCCCGGCGTGTGGTCGTTTCCCACCAGGTCGTTGTCGATGGTCTTGGGGATGTGGATGCAGCGCAGCGGGTAGCCGGCGGCCTGCGCCTGCTCGCTGACGATGCGCACGGTGTCCGACGAATCGTTGCCGCCGATGTAGAAGAAGTGGCCGATCTCGTGCGCCTGCAGGACCTGGAAAATCTCCTGGCAGTACTTCAGATCCGGCTTGTCACGTGTGGAGCCCAGCGCCGAGGCTGGTGTGTTGGCCACCAGCTCGAGGTTGTGGCTGGTCTCTTGCGTGAGGTCGTAAAAATCCTCGTTGACGATGCCGCGCACGCCGTGGCGCGCACCGTAGATGCGCTCGATGCCCTGGAAGCGCCGGGCCTCCAGCACCACGCCCACCAGCGACTGGTTGATCACGGCGGTGGGGCCCCCGCCTTGCGCCACGAGAATGCGTCCGGACGACATCGTGCTGGCCTTTCAGTGTTGCGACAGATCGTTCCGGATCGATTGTGCCCCGGGCGGCGCACGGGTTGGGGCATGATGCGCCGCACAGAAAAGTGCCCACGAGGCTGAGGAGCAAACCCGATGATTTCCACCGTGCTGATTGCGCTGGTCGCCCTGCTGCATGTCTATTTCCTGGTGCTGGAGATGTTCCTCTGGGACAAGCCGTTGGGGATGAAAGTCTTCCGCAACACACCGGAGAAAGCCGAGATCACCAAGGTGCTGGCGGCCAACCAGGGCTTGTACAACGGCTTCCTGGCCGCCGGCCTGTTCTGGGGCCTGAGCCAGGGCGCTGCCGGCGGGCCGGTGAAGGTGTTCTTCCTGCTGTGCGTGGTCGTCGCCGGGGTCTATGGCGCACTGAGCGTGTCGCGCAAGATCCTCTACGTGCAGGCGCTGCCGGCCGCGCTGGCGCTGACCGCGCTGTACCTGGGCTACTAGCCCGCAGCCAGGGCCACCACGCCCACGGCCATCAAGGCCGCGCCGGCCAGGCGCGCGCCCCGGTCGGCCTCGCCCAGCAGGCGGCCGCCGATCAGCGCGGCGAACAGCATCGACACCTCGCGCGCCGGCGCCACGTGCGACAGCGGCGCCAGTTGGACGGCGTAGAGCACGAGCACATAGGCCAGCGGGCTGATCGCCGCCATCAGCAGCGCGTAGCGCCATTGCGATCGCCAGGCGGCCGCGAAGCCGTCGCGGTCGCGCCAGACGCTGGGCAGCATGAACGGGATGCGGGCGGCGTTGCCGAGGTAGTCCACCAGGATGGGCGAGATCAGCACCACCTTCACCGCGTAGCCGTCGATCAGCGTGTAGCCGGCGATCAGCACGCCGGTGAGGCCGCCCCAACCCAGGCCCGCCATCACCCGGGCGCGCTGCGCCGGGTCATGGGCCTTCTGCCACAGAGACGGGCCACCGGCAATCAGCCAGATGCCGGCCACCACCGCCGCCAGGCCGAGCAGAGACCACAGGCTGGGCGTTTCGGCCAGCAGCACCATGGCCCCGACCGAACTGAGCAGCGGCCCGGTGCCGCGGGCCACCGGGTAGACCACCGTCAGGTCCGACACCCGGTAGCCCTTCAACAGCACGTTGAAGTAGACGAGGTGAACCAGCGCGCTGGCGACGATCAGGCCCCACTCGGTGGCACCCCACCGCGGCACCGCATCCCAGGCCACCCACGTGCCCAGCGGCGCCCACAGCAGCACGATCAGCACGGCGCCCATCAACACGAAATGGTGGTTGCCGCCGGCCTTCTTGGCGGCCACGTTCCACGCCGCGTGAAGCAACGCGGCCACCAGCACCAAGGCCAAGGCAAACCAGGACATGCGGGGGCATTGTGCCCGGCGCTCCGGCGCACAATCGGGCCGAGTCAGGCCATGACCGGAGACCCTTCATGAGCAATCCCGTGCTGGTGCTTGCCGAACGCGGCGGCGCTGTCGAATCCTTTCACCGCGGCGCGCTGGCGATCGTCGATGCAGAAGGGGCCGTCCACACCGAACTGGGCGACATCGACCGGCCGGTCTTTCCGCGCTCTGCGGTCAAGGCCCTGCAGGCGCTGCCGCTGCTGGCCAGCGGCGCGGCCGAGCGCTTCAAACTGACGGACGAACAGATCGCGCTGGCCTGCGCCTCGCACGGCGGCGAGCCGGCCCACGCCGCCACCGCTGCCGCGATGCTGGCGCAGGCAGGCCTGGATGCCACAGCGCTGGAATGCGGTGCCCACTGGCCGGGCTTCGACGGTGCTCTGCGCGCCCTGGCGCGCGAGGGGGGCGAGCCGGGCGCGCTGCACAACAACTGCTCGGGCAAGCACGCCGGTTTCGTCTGCCTGGGCTGCCTGATGGCGGCCAGTGCAGGGCACGACGCGCGCGCTTTCGTGCACGGCTATGTGAAGCCTGATCACCCGGTGATGCGCGAGGTCACCGCCGCGCTGCAGGCCGCGACCGGCTTCGACCTGGCCCACGCGCCGGTGGGCACCGACGGCTGCTCGATCCCCACCTACGCCATCCCGCTGCGGCGCCTGGCATTGGGCTTTGCGCGGCTGGCCACGGGCCACGGCCTGTCAGCCGGCCACGCGATGGCCGCGCAACGCATCCGCCAGGCCGTGGCCCGGGCGCCCTTCATGGTGGCCGGCACCGGCCGCTTCGACACCCGCGTGATGCAGCACTTTGGCGAGAGAGTGTTCTGCAAGGTGGGCGCCGAGGGCGTCTACTGCGCCGCCCTGCCCGGCCTCGGCTTGGGACTGGCGCTGAAGATGGACGACGGCAACACCGCACGCGCCGCCGAAGTGGTGATGGCCACGGTCGTCGACGCACTGGTGGCCCATGGCCCCGCCGACGCTGAGGCCCTGGCGCCGCTCACGCGGGTGCTGCTGAAGAACTGGAACGGCATCGAGGTGGGCCACCTGACGGCGGCCGAACCGCTGGCAGCCTGGGCGGGCTGAATCCGGCACGCAGGTCAGCGTGCCGGGGTGTTGCGCATCACGGCGTGCCGATCGTTTTCACGTAGACCTGAAACGAACCCGCCGGCGGCTTGGGTTTGTAGATGTTGGTGGCGTTCGAATTGAACGCCACACGAGAGCCATCGCGGGAGATCGGGCCCACGTTGGCGTGACCGTTCCCCGGCCGACCGGCCGCCGAACTGCTGACCACTTGCTCGGTGCCAGTGGACATGTCACGCCAGAAGATCCGATAGTCCCAACCGTGGCCATAGAGGCGACCGTACACCAACTTGGTCAGGTCTGCCGACACCACCGGGCTGGCGCCGTCGCTCGATGCCAGCAACAGCTGCAACTCACCGGACTCGACGTTTTTCAAGTATTCACCGACTGGCCCTAGGCTGTGGGGCTGGCTCATCGAGAACTGAAGCACCGAGTTGTTCACCCACTCCACGTTGTAGATGCCCTGAAAGCAGCACGTGTTCAGGGTAGCCGGTACGCCGTCGCTGCTGCTGGAGGCGAGCATGGTCGAGCCGGTGGCCAGGTCTCGCACGAACACATCGGGCTGGCCATTGGTGTCGCCATCGACGAGGGTTTCGGAACTGGACACGAATGCCACGCGGGTGCCGTCGGGCGACAGACGTGCATTGAGATGGCCCAGAATGATCTCGCCGTCTGCGGTCCGGCCGTTGTCGGTGTCGAGTGTGGTCAGTACGCCGGTGGCCAGGTGGCGGACCATGATCCGCGCAGGCACGACATTCACCCATTGGTACCCACCGACATAGGTCTGCGTCGGTATGGTGACCAGGGTGACCAACTCGCCGTCGTCGGAGATCGACCCGGCACTGAAACCCTGGTTGTTCGGAATCGATAGCGCGGCTGGAGACACGGTGGTGACCCCACCGGTGAGCAGGTCCTTCAGCTGGACATCGCCCCCTGAATGCATCAGCACGTAGCGACCGTCCGGTGTCATCTGCCTGCACGAAGCACCCCCTGCCCACTGTGCACCATGGCTTGACGTGCTGGCGCGTCGAACCGAACCCGTGAGCAGGTTCTTGACAAACACGTCGGACTCACCATTCGTGTCATCGGCCACCAACGAGTCGGACTCGGAGCTGAAGGCCACCAGGTTGCCATCCACAGACAGTCCACACGCGTCGAATCCGCCTTTGGCGCGCCCGGATGCTGTCGAAGACGCAAGGGCCAGCGCGCCAGCCGCCGTTTGGTCGTGAGAAATCGACCGCTGTACAAGCAGGGCAGGGGCGGCCTCGGCGTGACACGCGCCCCCAAAAACGGCCAGCGGCACCAGCGCGCTCAGCGCGCGAAGCGCACCACGCCTGGAGATGAACATGAACCCGCGCATTGCATTTCCTTTTGGCTACCTTGCCACCGAGCCAATTGGGCGTGTCTTTCGCCACGAAGTCATCACGAAAGTATCACCAGTTGGTGACAGGCGTTCGGTGCTGGTGTCCAGTTCGATGGCACGGATCGGGTTCAGCGCGAAACCTCGTCTTCCCTTTTCGAGCCACCCGCAACCGGCAATCTGGCCCCGGCGGTTGACCCCGTTCGCGGTGGACGACTTCCACTTGCCGGCGACGCCGTCGTCAATCAGTCGAAAAAGGTCGTAGACCTTGCCGCCGCGCCATTTGACGGCGCGGTAGGGGCCCAGCCCGGCGCTGCAGTAGCCAACGACCTCGTCCCTGTCATTGAGCGCCGAGGCGGAACACGTATCCATCTTCGGCGGGTTCTCCAGAGCTTGCAGGGCACCGCCTGAATAGACAAACGCCTGCTGTATGGGCGGGCCATCCAGTCCGGCGCCCGCTTGCTCGGACCAACCCACGACGACACCAGCAGCGTTGATCGCCGTGGCCCCGGCGTTTCCGCCCAGGGAGCCCAGATCTGTCATGGCGCCATGCGCATAGAGGAACGGGCGGAGCTCGCCAGTATCGGACCGGATTTGCGAAACACCGACGATCGTGCCATCGTTGTTGATGCCTGCGGCCCACGAGCTCTCGCCGCCCAAGGTGCCCAGTTGCGTCACCACACCTTGATGCACCATGAACGCTTCGCTCGAGTTGCCCAATTGGCCCACGACCATCCCCCGGTCGTTGAGCGCGAAGGCACTTGCCTCCTGGCCGGGCAGCAGATCGTGCAGACGGCTCTTGTCCTGCCGAAATGAGAAGGCGTGGCCCATGCCGCCGGGCACACCCGAACTCCCGACCACGCGGCCATACCGGTTGACGGCGGCGGCCAGGCTCTCCGAGCCGCCGAGCGTGCCCAGGCTGATCACCTGCGCACCACGCCACATGGACGCCATGGAATCCGGTGGATCAGCCTGCTCGTTGTAGGAGTAGCCCACGATCAAACCCTGGTCGTTGATCCCCAGCGCGCAGCTGGAGCTGTACCCAGGCAGCGGCTCCAATTCGGTCAATTGGTAGGCTGGGCGAGCCGATGCCGATGCGCTGAGCACGGCGATCATCCACACGAGAAATTGCGCGTTCTTCATGATGTCCTCCCGAACATGGCTCGGCGTGGCTGGTCAATGTGCGCAGACTCTTGAAAGAGTTTTGACGAGCGCCCATTCGACAGAGGCAGGGTGCGGGCCACGCCCACGCCAATCGACCCAGCGAATGGTGGTGTACCGCCCCACGGCCGGGCTCGTCAAGTGCGAATCTTGGTGCCCCCGCTCAGCGATGTGCGTTCGCTGCCGCATGACCAGCAGCCCTTCCCCACCCGCAAGACCGCTTCATGCGCGGGTCAGCCCTGCCGGCAGCGAGAAGGTGAATTCGCAGCCCTGGCGCTCGGCCGAACTGACGCTGATGGTTCCGCCGTGCAACTCGACGATACGCCGGACGATCGCCAACCCCAGGCCAGCACTCACCGCTGGACGATGGTCACCCGCCTCGCCCCGGGCCTGCTGGGCTGGCTCGCTGCTGCGGGTGGTCCAGTAGCGCTCGAACACATGCGGCAGATCGGCCGACGCGATTCCGCGCCCATCGTCTGCGACGCGCACCAAGACTTGATCGCCTTGCGCCTGCACCGTCAGTTCGATGCGCCCCTCTCGGGCGGTGTGGCGCAGAGCGTTGTCCACCAGGTTGTTCAGAACTCGTTCGATCAACCCGATGTCGGCCAGCACACCCGCCTGCCGGTCCGCGTCCCGTGCCAGGCGCAACGAGATGCCTTGCTGTTCTGCGCCAAGCTGGTGAGCCTGGATCACGTCGCTCACCAGGTCGGCCATGCAGAATCGTTCGGGGTGCGAGACGGCCTGGGCCGAATCCAGAGTGGCCAACTCGAACAACTCGGCGACTCGTCGTCCCAGGCCGGCACAGTGCCGCGCTGCGGTGCGCAAGTGCCGCTCGCGATCCTGGGCGCTCAGGCGCTCGCCCGAGATCAGCAACGTGTCCAACCAGCCGCGAATGTTGGCCAGCGGCGTGTGCAGATCGTGCGAGATGTTGCTGATCAGCTCCCGGCGCTGGCGGTCACTGTCTTCGAGCTGATGGATCTGCTGTTGCACCCGCCGCTGCAGCGCTCGCGCGTCGTGGCACAAGCGGTCGATCTCATCGCCTTCGAAATGCGCCGAGTTGCTCTCGCCTGAGCCAGGCCGAAACGCCGCCAGCTCGCCGGCCAGCCGCCGAAGGCGCCGCAGCACATGGCGCTGCAGGGCCAGAGTCGTCGCGCCGCCCAGCAACAGGCTGGCGGCGAGCACGGCCCACCAGGCAGTCTGCCGTGCGCGGTCGGCGTGCTCCTCGGCCACCCGCGTGGCCCGCTCACCGCGCAACACCAGGTAGAGCCACCCGCCACCCACCGGCGCCAGTGACACCAGGTTGCGGCCACTCTGCAGGCGCGGATCGTCGCCGTAGATTGGCAAATCGGCAGGCTCGCCGGCCGGGAAGGCGCGTGTCAATGCCTGCACCGGCGTCAGGTCTAACCGGTAGCGGGCCGGCTTCTCGGGCGCCAGCGTGTGCGACACGATCGACCCGTCGGAGGTCAGCAGATAAGCCTCGAGCGACGGATGAATCATCGAGATGTACATGCCGATGTCGGCCAAAGTGTCCGATCGCCGCGCCGACACGCCGTTGGCCAGACGGTCTGCGTGACGCTGCACGACATAGCTCGCCAGGCCCAAACTCTGGGACTGCCATTGCGCGTCGGCGGACGCTCGCGCAGCGTGCGTTTGCCAAGCCACCAGCGCCAGGCCGCTGGCGCCCAAACCCAGCAGCACGGCCAGTGCCAAGCGCAGATCGATTCGACGCCAGAAGCTCATGACGGCTGCGCCTGCGGCTCCTCGAAGCGATAGCCGCGGCCCCAAACGGTGTGGATGAAACCTGCCCCGATCTTGTTGCGCAAACGGTTGATGTGGGTGTTCACCGTGTGTTCGTAGCCGTCGTGTCGGGTATCCCAGACGCGATCCAGAAGTTCACTGCGGCTGAAGGCGCGGCCAGGCTCACGGGCGAAGCACCACAGCAGCTCGAACTCAAGTTCAGTGAGCGACACCTCGTCGCACCCCAGCCATACGCGGCGTTGCAGTCGATCCGCCCGCAACGCCCCGCGATTCAGGGTCACGGGTTCATCGTCCAGTGCCGGGCGCCCGCGCTCATCGACTCGCCGCCAAAGCGCACGCACACGAGCAGCGAGCTCGAGCACGCTGAAGGGCTTGGTGAGATAGTCGTCAGCACCGAGTTCAAGCCCGAGCACCCTGTCGAGTTCTGCGCCACGCGCGGTCAACATCAGGATTGGCACGCGGTCGCCGGCCTGACGTAAGCTGCGGCACACATCGAGCCCGCCCAATCCAGGCAGACGCAGATCCAGCACGATCAGGTCCCATGGGCCATGCTGTTGCGCCGCAAGCAGACCCGCGAGTCCATCACCTTGCGTATGCACCTGGGCCGGAAGTTCGGCCAGATGCAGGCAAAGCAGGCGCGCCATATCGGGCTCGTCTTCTATGACCAGCACGCGGCGAGGCGATCGGGATGCAGCAGATGGCAGCATGGTGGGTGATTGTGCCGCGGTGGTGTTCATCGGAGTCGGTCACGTCGGCTCTGGGGGTGGGGAGGCGCCCCACCCCACTCGCAGCAGCTTTGACTTCTCAGCGCACAACGCGCACGCTGACTTGCGCCACCGCGTTTCGCCAGTCGCGCGAGGCGGCCTGGAAGTTGGCCACCCCGTGCATGCCGCGATGGACGTGCACGAACCCCTCGCCGCCACCGACCTGTGCCCCACCGCCTGGGCCGCCGCATTCCGCAAAGAACGGGCCTGGAATCGACGAGCACAGTTCATCGTTCACTTCAGTGCCTGCGTCGTAGGCAGCCGCATCCAGGCGCGTCTGGCCTGAACCCGGCACGGGCAAGCTCACAGCGTTGAGTGCCACGAAGGCGTCGTTCGTGGGAATCAACATCGCAGCCAGGCTCAGGCGGTCGCGCAAGGGATTGGCCTGGATGCGAAAGCTGATGGTCTTGCCGGGCCCCAGCAAAGCGTCGCCGGCCACGGTGGCAGTCACCTGTGGCAGGCTATCGAGCAAGGTCTTGAGTGGCGTCACATCACCGCCCTCGGCCAGGGTGCGAAGCTGCGGGCTGGCCGGAGTGCCCGCCGCGAAAATGGAAACCGTCGGCCTGTGAGTGGCCAGCAGCAGCGGTGTGAAGCTCTGGTTGTACGTCGTGTTGACAATGGTGACCTCGTAGTTGACGAGGTATTCGGCGTGAGCGGGTAGTGCGGCCATTGCCAACAACGTGGCGGCGGCAAAGGTGGAAAGGTGACGAACCTGGCGCATGAGGAACTCCTTTGAAGCGGTGGAAGGACAGGTCCAGTTCACCGCATACCGGCTCCCCAGTCATCACGAAACCATCACGAGTGCAGCACACATCGACCACTGGCGGTTGCCCAGGAGAGCCGATTTCGTTGCAGCGCGGCTGGCGCTCAGCTCAGCGTCCGCGAAGAAGACAATTCAGGACGCATCTGGAGTTGTCAGAATGGTGCGTGCGTTGCCCCGTCGGAGAATTGCATGAAGAGCTCTTGTGAAGACGTGATGTTCCTGCGCGCGGCTGCTGTGCGCCATGTTGCGCGACTGATGCGGTTCCATGGGTGGGCGTGCTGGAAGGCGATGTGCTTCGCCTTGTTTTTCCTGGGCGGACCCAGGGTGGCGCTGGGACAGGCCTGGACACAGATCCCTCAAAGTGGTGCTGTGACCAGCGTCGCTGTCGCGCCCGACGGGAGCCTGGTGGGCGTGGGCACGGACACACTGCTTTATACGCGCGCCACCCTGAACAGCAACTGGGTGAAGGTTCCAGAAAGCGGCGCGGTCATTGCCGTCACGTTCCTGCCGGATGGAAGCCTGCTGGGCGTGGGTACCGACAAGCAACTCTATACCCGTGCAACCCTTGCCAGCGTTTGGAAACTGGTACCCGGTAGCGGGTCGGTCATCGGCGTGTCGCACATGCCGGACGGAACTGTTGTGGGTATAGGAACAGACCGCTTTCTGTGGACTCGTGCAACGCTCAACAGCGAATGGAAGCAGGTTCCAAGAAGCGGTGCCGTGATCGGCATTGCGGTCTTGCCCGATGGCGCCATTCTCGGTGTGGGAACGGACAAGGCCTTGTGGACACGTGCCAGCCTGACCGGCGACTGGGTCCAGATTCCCAACAGCGGCTCTGTCATCAGCGCAGCCGTACTGTCGGACGGGCGCGTTCTCGGCGTGGGCACCGACAACGCGTTGTGGACCCGTGCAAAGGTAGGCGGCGCCCCTGGTGCCGGCCCCGGCGTAACGTCAACGGGCTCACCGCCCTCGAATGCCAGCGGTGACAGTTCCCCGCCCGCACCATGGGTCGCACGTTCGTTCACCGGCAACTACCTTCCGCTCGCGGGCCAGGCGGAGGTCTGGAGCAACCCCAAGCCCTTCAGGTCAACCGCCGGCGACATGGCGGTTCAGTCGCGCTTCATGGGCCAAAAGGGAACCACTTGCAGGTTTGAAGTTCAGTTCAACAACGTCAGCGCCAAGGCGCTGGATAGAGGCGTCGTTCTGAGCCGGCCGGGCAAGGCTGCGGTGAGTCAGTACGACACTGTCTTGCGTGCCCGCCTGGCCCCTGGCGCCAGCGTTGCCTACGGCACCGAAGTTCGCGAATGCCCCGCGACCTGGGGCGAGACCAAAGACATGACCAATTGTGCTGAATGTGAGCCCACCGTCTACTTCGTTGCGCAGTGAGCACAACGCAGCCACGTTGGATTCGATCATTGGGCTTCACAGTGGGCTGGCCCGGCAGCGATGGTCCGCACGCCCCCCCTATGTCGTTGGACACCTTCCTCGGGCGCTTCGCGCAGAATCGCCAGCTTGGCTCCGCCCTGCGGAGACACCCACCGCCGTTGCATACCCACCAGGAGCACCCAAGCCATGAGCATGTCCAACCTCCGATTGCACCGCTGGCCGCTGGCCGCGCTGGCCGTGGCCTGCGGCTCAGCCATGGGTGCGCAGATCAATGCCGATCTTGCCGAGGCAGTGCGGCGCGACGGCCGGGCGGAGGCGCTGATCGTGCTGAAGGATCAGGCGACACCCGCGTTGGCTCCGCTCCCGCCAGGGGCCGACTACAAGGCCCGCCGCCGCGCGTTGGTCGACGCGCTGCGCGCACGCGCAGATGCCCAGCAGCGAGACCTGCGCGCCTGGCTCGATGCGCGTGGCATTGCCTACCGCCCGTTCTGGATTGCGAATCTCGTCTACGCCAAGCTCTCGGCGGACGATCTGGCCGAACTGGCCGCGCGCCGCGATATCCGCCGAGTCGAGCCGAACCCGGCCATCGCGGTGTCCCTGCCGCGGCCCAGCGTGGCGCGGCCACCGGCGGCACCAGAGGGCACGCAGGCCATCGCCTGGGGCGTGGACAAGATCAAGGCGCCGCAGGTCTGGGCCGCTGGCTACACCGGCCAGGGCGTGGTCATCGCCGGCCAGGACACCGGCTACCGCTGGGACCACCCGGCACTGAAATCCCAGTACCGGGGCTGGAACGGCAGCAGCGCCGACCACAACTACAGCTGGCACGACGCCATCCATAGCGCCAACAGCAGTTGCCCCGCGAACTCGCCCCAGCCCTGTGACGACAACGGCCACGGCACGCACACGGCCGGCACCTTTGCCGGAGACGACCACGCCACGCACCAGGTCGGAGTCGCGCCCGGCTCCAAGTGGATCGGCTGCCGCAACATGAACGCCGGCAACGGCACGCCGGCCACCTACATCGAGTGCATGGAGTGGATGCTGGCGCCGACCGACCTGCAAAACAACAACCCCGATCCGGACCGCGCCCCGGACATCATCAGCAACTCCTGGACCTGCACCGAAGGTGAAGGCTGCACGGTGGGCAACGAGATCCTGCACGCGGTGACCCACCTGACCAGCGGCGGCATCCTGTTCGTTGCCGCTGCGGCCAACAATGGCCCGGGCTGCAGCTCGATCACCAACCCGCCGGCCACCTACTCGGCCTCGCTCACGATCGGTGCGACAGACATCAACGACGCGTTGGCGGGCTTCTCGAGCCGCGGCCCGGTGCTGGTCAGCCCGCGCTTCGGGCAGGCCCAGGTCAAGCCGGATGTCTCCGGCCCGGGCGTCAATGTCAACTCTGCCTGGCCGCCCAGCGGCTACGCCAACCTCAGCGGCACCAGCATGGCCACGCCGCACGTGGCGGGTGCGGCAGCCTTGCTGATGTCGGCCGTGCCTGCACTGAAGGGGCGCCCGAACACCGTGGCGCACCTGTTGCGCTCCACGGCGGCCACCAGCGGCGTGACGGATCCGGTGAACCAGGCCTGCGGCGGCACGCCGCGCACGCAATGGCCCAACAACATGATCGGCCACGGCCGCATCGATGTGTTCGCGGCGTACCAGGCTGCCGTGTCGGGCGCGTTGAATCTGCCGGACGAGCCCTGAGCGCTCAGTAGCCGGCTGCCAGGCCGGTGCCGCGGCGCGGG
>Ga0075163_10003286_pt1 | contig 21721 bp, 27 predicted proteins | sample JI1023141ADNA_FD_71478 | JGI IMG/M metagenome (GOLD analysis project Ga0075163, IMG submission 71478) | Wastewater effluent complex algal communities from Wisconsin, to seasonally profile nutrient transformation and Carbon sequestration -... | ecosystem: Engineered > WWTP > Effluent > Algae... | reverse complement strand
TGGTTCCTCCAGATATCCAGTCCAAAACCATATCAGTAATGTCCATATCCATATCTTCAGAACCATGTTCAAAATGTTGAATGGCATAATTTGTAGTAGAAGCAGTTGGATTGGAAAATATTCCAGGTTCATCCCAGCTAGTTTGTGTGGTTGCAGACAGCCAATTTGAATAACCTGTAAGATTAAGGGATGCCGGCTGTTTAATTAAATAGGAGCTTTCAATAAGATCGATTCCTCTGCCTTCATCCCAATTTTTATTAATTGGGAAAGCAACTAAATCAAAAGATTGCGCAATTCTCTTTTCTAATGTACTTTTTTCATATTCTGGCGCCATCGCAGTACTTGGAGGGGTAGAATTTGTCATTTTAAGCCTGTAAGAACGCACATATTCCGGGTTCACCTCATATGTGTTGAGTTTGGTTATAAACTCTGTTAAATCAAACATTATAAGGTGTCTGCTGATGCTATTATAACGATAGGTATTTTGAACAACAGCACCCCCTCCATACCAAAGGTTAGCGTGTACGTTTTGTGAAGAATTAAATATTTCATATGCCGGACTACTGGCAATAGTATTACTCTTGCTGGAATAAATTCTATACTTCATATTTTATTGAATTTCTTATAAATACTTCCATTAAATTTATTATTGCAGCTTTATTAATATTACTATTTAAAAAACAATAAATAATGTTTTTTTTAATGGATATTTATGAATATGATAAAAACTGTAGGTATAAAATTTCCGATAAAGAAAACAGAAGAAGGAGGAGTTTTTCTTGGCTCTAAAACTACTGATCAATCTCTAAAATCAGACCTGATTGCATTGTTGACTTTAAGAAAAGGGCATCGTCCGATGCAAAGTAGAATGTTTTCGCCTATTTACGACTATTTACATGAACCACTGGATGAAATCACAAGGGATGAATTAAATACAAAAATAAAAGAAAAAATACAGGAATTTATTCCACAATTAAGAGTTAATAAAATAGTATTTACCACTTTAGAAGAGCAAAATTTGTTATCAATAAAGATCGTGTACACAATTGAAACATTTTTTGATGTTCAAGAAACATTAACATTGAATTTCCCGGTATTAGCACAATAATAAAACCCAATAATGGCAAACCTTAATAATACACAAAATTATCTTGCTCGTGATTATAATACAATTCGCGCAGAGTTAATGAATATACTGAAAGTTAACTTTCCTGATCAATATCAGGATTTTAATTCCGTAGGTATTGGCATGTCATTAGTTGAACTATTGGCTTATGTATCTGATCTTTTAGGATATCAAACAGATAAAAAATTTAATGAACTTTTCAGAGATGGAGTTCAGGAAAGAAGTGCAGTTTTCAGAATGGCTAAAACTTTTGGCTATAAACCCGTTGGTTACCGTCCAGCATTGACAGTGACTGATCTTTTTGTAGAAGTTCCACCTACTGCTGATGGTCCGGATTTGGATTACTTACCTTTATATAGAAGTGGAGTACAGGTTAAAGGTGCCTCTCAGGTATTTGAAACAGTAAGTGATTGTGATTTTAGTTCTGATTTTTCAGATGATGGAACAGCTAATAGAAAAATTGAGCCAATTTTCAATTCTAATCAAGATATTTTAAGATATAGAATAACAAAAAGAGAAAAAGTAAAAGCCGGAGCCACTACAATATGGAAAAAGGAAATATCAGCCGAAGAAGCTTCAACTTCATTTTTTGAAATTATTCTTCCAGAAAAAAACGTTTTAGAAATTGTTAGTGTCATAGTTAAGCCAGGAATAAACTTATTAACTCCACCTACTTTTACAGAATTCAATGATAGAGCTTATAAATTTTGGGAGGTGGATGAGTTGGCTCAAAACAAAGTATTTGTGGATGATGATGAACAACCTACAGTAAATGGTACTCATATAGGAAAATATATAACTGTTCCAAAAAGATTTACAAAAGAATTTATGGCAGATGGAAGTTGTAAGGTTGTTTTTGGTGCAGGAACACCGGATTATAATGCATATGAATATTACATCAGCAATTTGGCAATTACTGAAAACTCGATTGATATTGGTGATATATTTAACAATGATGCATTAGGAACAAAACTTCCGGCCAACTCTACAGTTTGGTTTAAATATCGCGTTGGAGGTGGTACTATTTCAAATGTTGGTTCCAATGTATTAAATGAAGTAGGTAATATTGAAGCTATCATAGCAGGCGGAGACAACTCGTTGGTTGATGCTGTGGTCAGTTCAACACGTGCTTCCAATCCGTTCCCAGCAATTGGTGGAGCCGATTTACAGACTGTAGATGAAATAAAATACAATATATCTGGTAATTTTGCATCCCAACAAAGATGTGTAACCTTGGAGGATTATATTGCACGAAGTTATCAAATTCCAGGAAGATATGGATCAGCATTCAGAATTTATGGAAAAGTAGAAGATAATAAAGTAAAATTATTTATTATTTCGAAAGGAGCTGATGGAAAGTTAATTTCAACATCAACAAGTACAATAAAGAATAATTTAGCAGAGTATCTTATGCCATATCGAATGATCAATGACTTTGTGGAGATTAATGATGGTAAAATCATAAATTTAGAAATTGAAGTTGATGCGTATGTGGACAGAATATTTAATTCTAATGAAGTAAAATTATCCATCATTAATGCCATTAAAAATTATTTTGATGTTAATAAATGGCATTTCAATCAACATATTTATATCTCACAATTAGTAGATGAACTACGAGAGGTACCGGGAGTTATAAATATTGTGGATATTCGTTTCTTTAATTTAGAAGGCGGTGAATACTCAAACACTTTAATATCTCAAGCCGTCTTTAACAGAGAGTCAATTGGTAATACAGGAGTTTACCGGACAAAAATTGAGCCTATAAATAATGCGATTTATTCTACTCCAATTTCAATATTTGAAGTAAGAAATCCTGATTTTAATATAAAATGTAGAGTATCTTAATTAAGAAAGTCTTACTACATTAGAAATAAGATCATTTAATTTACCAGATGATAAATAAGTTTCAAGTTCATTTGTCAAAGAAGTGCTTACGGCTTTGTCTTGAGGGACATGGACATGTGTAAGACAAAATTGTATAACTAATTTTAAAAGAACTAATAGAACGTCACCAAATACTGCAGGATGAAGTTGTGTTGCAAGTGAGCCAAAATCTTTTATTCGAGGGTTTGCTTGTGCTTCCGGATTATTATTGTTAAATTCTCTAAATTTACCTTCATTTGAAATTAAATTAATATTTGTTCCCATTATATTTGTTTGAGAATAAGGAACAAAATTTTCATTTAGTTTACGATCTACAGTTACTATTCCTGTTAAATTAGGATTTGAATCAACTTGACGCAATTGAATTCTGCAATGTGTATCATTATTTATTTCAGTAACTGATTGAGGTTTAAATTTACCGGCTACTAATTCTAATTCCCTTTTTCTAAAAATTAAATCAGCATCTTCTCTGCCTTGGTATGCTACATCTGATTGTCTGGGTAAAATAGTGGATTGTTTTGCTTGATTTTGTAAGGTAGGTCCATCATATATTCCTTTATTTTTAAAACTTGAAATATTGAATATGTTTGCGCTGTCCCTAAATTCCTGGGCTGATAATTTGGTTTGTGATGTTATAATTGGTCCAAAATAAAATCGAGGAGAAGTTATGTCTGCAGAATTTTCAGAAATAACTATCACCATTTCTCCAACTTTAGGACGAGCATGAACAAATTCAGGTAACATTGGAATACATAAAGGTAAATCTTCATCTGATATTAATCTGTCTTTTCCTTCAATGATTTGACCATTTTTATCCAAACTGACTATTCTGGCCTGAATTCTATTACAGCCGGCTTGGTCATCTACATTAACTACAATGGCAGGATAAATGATCCTACTGTCATTATTGCTTTCTGAATAAAAAGATTCTACGCCTTTTTGTACTGCTAAATTTTTAGCGACATTGTTAAGAAAATTTGTCATTTAATTTTGTGTAATTTGTTCACCAATTTCGTAATATTTTTTTTCTAAATCATCAATAACAATTAATAAAGACTTTACTTCATTTTCATATTTTTTGATTTTATCGAATAGTTCTTGCATTTCTGTAAGAAGTTCGTTTTTTGTTTTATTTTTTGTTTCCATTTTAATTATCTTGGGATGCCAACTGCTGTATGAGGTAAAGGATTTGCTCCTGATGATGAAATTGGTCCAGAAGGACTTGCTCCAGTGGAAAGCACTGTCATTCCTGAATCAACCGCAACATCAATTCGCATTTCATTTTGAATCGCATCAATAATTTCTTCACAAATGATTTTTACTAATTCTTCCATTGCATTTGGCGTTCCTTCCCCAATGGGTCCGGTAGGGATTCCTGCTTCTTTAAATCTGGCAATAATTGAAGATGCTAAAGCTGTTGGGTCCAATCCTGGGCGAAGCTTTCCTAAAAGTATTTTTGGTATACTTAGTTTAGGCACTACATTTCGTTGAGTTTGTATTAAAGAAGAAAAAAATTCGGCTACTGCCTCAGATTTTTGAAGTTTAGGATCAATTGGTATCATTCCCATATATTATGCATTTTGATTTGTTCCGTAATTAAATATATCATTAAATTCTTTTAATGCGTTGGCTGCGATTGATGCCTTTTCTGCGGTGTTAGCGATATCAGATGTTAAGTTTTTTGCGGCATTTAATCTCTTAAACATACTGGCTTTTCTATTAATTGCTCGCTTTGCAATAGCATTCGCTATTAATTTTTTAATTTGTTTGATTAACATCTTTAATATAATACTTAATAATAAGGCATATAATGCATTGATTACTGTTGCGGTGAAAACTACTAAGTAATTGTATTGAGTTTCGTCTGTTTTATATAAATCTTTAATGACTTTAGGAGTTCCTATTAACCCGGCTATAGATAAATTTAATGCCGGGTTTTCTGTATTAATTCTATTGAAAACATCAATCAAATAAGGGGTCACCGCAATGACAGTCATATTTAATACTTTTTCAACAAGAATTTGCAAAAAACTTTTACGAATAGCATTTTTATTTTCTTGAGAATTAATTCTCTGTACCTCATTTCCAACATGTTTATTAATATATTCAAAAAGTATTGTGGGATTGGGCATGTTTTGTCCTGCCGGCAGTGTGGTTCCAGCCAGATTTACAATGGAACTAACCATCGTATCAGCTTCTGAGTTGAAATTAGAAGGTAACGAAATTTTAACATCTTGACAAGATATGGTAAAAACAACCTGTCCTTTTTCTAATCGATCTTTTAATGTAACTAAATTATATTCCTGATCACCTATTTGGTTGCCTACATTATATGGAGAAAAAAGAGCATCAGAAGCAACAGCAATTTCCAGCATTTCAATTTGAGTAGGAACATTACTTAAGTCTATAGGTATATTATTGTTGGCTGCAGTTGAAATATCATGCTGCATGTTCTCTTTAGGACCAAAAATCATAGAAATTATCTGCTTGACCATTAAAGCCTTTACAATTTGCATGCTTGTATTTAATGGGGGAAGGGCATTTCTAATTAACCACGTATCATTACTTTCTTGTGGGTTTGAAGAGATATGTTTTCCTTGATTGTCTAATGATTTAGCTATTCCATGAAGAAGAGCTTTTTCAAGTTTGTCTGTTTGCGTGTCAAATACTTGATCTAAGAATTTTTTAAGCATCAAATCTACTAATTCTGCACCAACAGTGGCTTTAGCCATACGAATTAAGTAATCAAATGTGCTGATTTGTCGATCTTCAGGAATAGACATATTCCTTTTTTTAGGCACCGAAAGAATATTTTTAATTGAACCTAACTGGGCTAAAAGTTTTTCCTGATTTTCAGTTAGTGGGCTAATTGCCGGATTTTTAAATGCCATATTCTATAATTATAACAATTATAAATATAGTTATATAAAAAATATAATATACATTAAACTAAAATTTGAGAAACTTACTGGTTATTATTTCGTTTCCACCGTGTCATCAGTGTTCTCTAAAAGTTGACGTTGTATTTCTTTTTTAATATCATCATCAGAAAAAGCAGAAGAAGGGCCTGTTGTTTGATCGTTTTTGTATACAATAGTTGAAGCTAATTTAACTACATTAAAAAGAGCATCCGTTCTATCTGATGCTGCACGTAAGTATTCAACTAATATTTTACCTTGAAACATAAACTGATCATTAGAATCTATGGCGTCATCTTGTCTTTTAAAACGATCCAATGCTAATGTTCGTTCTTCTATGATATTTGCTTCAATTGTTGTTAGTAATCGAACAATATTTTCAGAGTTTATCTCAGTTTTTTGATTTGCCATATTTTAAATGTTAATAATCTAATAAATATATAGAAAAAATCATTAATTATTCCTCGGATGAAATAAGTATAGAAATGGCTTTAAAAATCTCATATTCTTTTTTGAATCTGCCTAAAGAATAAGTAATATCTTTAGTTTGTAAACCAGTTCGTTCTTTAAGTAAAAGATATAATTTATTTTTATTATACGCTTCTAATAATTGATGATTTTTAAAAATAAATATGATTGCTTCACCTACCTTCTTATCATTCAAAAGCATTTTAGGTTTTTGGATATCTTCTTCTAGTTTAAGAATAAGACTTTCAAAGAAAATGTGGCTACTATCTTTTACATCCTCTACTTCCAATTCATAATTTTGATCCGGCTTACTACTTGCTTCATCTAGGTTCTCTTGAAGATCAACATGTGATTTTGTATATTTATAGGCATTTCTTTTTTCTCCTTGTAAAAAATGTTTGGCAATAGTACCTAAATATGAAAAAGCTTGACTCCTTAATGATGGATTAAATTTTTCAATTTTCATAATCAAGTGACTTTGACATTCCTGGATCAGAGTTTTAATGTCAATATCACTTCTGAAAAGTTTATAAGTAAATATTAAATTTTCAATTAATTTATTTAATGGTTTGTATAAAAATGAAGAAAATACTTTATTGCGGTATTCAGCATCTGTACTTAATATGTAATTGACTACAGCTTGTTCTTGCTCATCAAACCAATAACGTTTTGAACCTTGATATTTTTTATTAAGTTCATCAATTTTTATGTTTCTTATCAACTGATATAATTCACGTAATAATTCTAGTGTAGGATTATCTTTAACATCTTCACTATAATCACTCTTACTTACAATATCATAAAGAAATATATATTCATCACCCGGAGATTCAAATTTTATTTGTTCTTCATTATTAATTGAATCTTTCTTCTTTTTTTTTTCCATCATTATTTTATTTACGATGAAATTTGTATATTATCAATATGTTTAATATATTTGAATATTAATTGACATACATTGGAAATTACAAATTTCAATGTGTTCATTACGTGTTGTTTAAGTTAATTAACCAAGTGCCTGTTTTTTGTCATTTCTAGGCACTTGGTTTTTTATTATTTGGCTTGGTATTGAAGATTTCTGTCTTTATCAAAATAAAATTCTTTTTTTATCTGATTATTCCAAAAATTATATTCTTCCTGTGAAATACCTCCATTATCCGGAGCCTTAAGAAGTATATCCTTTGGAAGCTTAGATGAAAAATAATTTACCTCTGATGAATTTCTGTCAATTCTGTGTTCATAACCAATTCTTGGAATTGTAAAGAATTTTAAATCTTGGTAAATCATTCTAAGAAAGAACTCATATGGTCCATTTATCTTTATACTTTCTTTGATTGGTGTATAGTAATTGGATTTTTCATCATATTGACTGAAATTTTTAATACTTTCAGTTTTGAATATAGTTCCAGTTATATTCATACAATTAAATCGAAGCATTAATGTAAGATCAAAAATACCGGCTACTTCAGCAAAACCATCTACCCAGCATGCTTCATTGAAAAATGCAATAAAATTACCATTTGACATTTCGCGAGTTAATGGAAGGAAGCCGTCTAATTCAGGTTTGTGATCAATATAATTATTTGCAAATCTGAACCATTTTGTATCAACTACATCATCATATTCCAATACTGTGAAATACGTATAATTATTATTAACAGCATAATTAAATGATTCATTAAATACTTTACTGAATGTGTCGTTTTCAGTTTCCAGCATTATATAATTCAGATCATTAATTGCGCTGATATTTTCAGAAGTTACATTTCCATCCTTATCTTTTTTAGGGACAGTAATTTGAGGTCCGGAAGCAATAGATTTAATTACTTCCAATTCAGTAATATCTAACTTGTGAGTTAAGATCAGTACATCAACCGGTGATTCTTGTTGAGCCAAAGCATACAGACTTTCATTTAAATAAAAGTCTTCGAGTTTGTTTATTGGTAAAACAACTAATATTTTATTGTTGTTTAAGCTGTTGAAATTCTGAAATTCTTTCATGAATATATTGTTTATAAATGTTTAAGATCGATTCTTTTTCTTTTTCTGGTGTATACCGATCAAGTGTTTTGTCATACTCTTCAAAAATGGCTTCTTCATCCATTTCACCGTTTAGATATTTTTCCATTGCAATACCCATTAGTTCCGCTAATTGAAAAATATCTCCATTGTGAGCCCAGAATCCATTGCCTTGATGCATGTATTCTTTTCCTCCTAGCGGAGTCCATCCGATTACATGAGTACCTAAAGACATAGCTTCAAGTGGCATTGTACCAAATCCGGCAATTTCATCAGTGTACAAAGCAAGAGCTGATTCTCCTAGTCTTTCAGCAAATTCTTCTTTAGATAAGTTCTTTAGTTCATCAAATCGTACCCATCTATATTGAGGATAGAATGAATAAAATGTTTTAATAACATTAAAAGTCTTAAGAATTGCATCCTGACTACGGCCAGGCATAAAAGCAATTTTTGGGAACTTTTCTGTATAATGTTTACGTTTAAATAAAGCACGATCAATAGACTGGGAGTATTGTTGAATTCTCAATCCGGGCATAATAGCATTTAAATATTCGGTAATACCATCAGATATTGAAATAACATCTTTTATACCATACATATGCCAATTTTGATTTACAGAAAGTGAATTAAGAATATAATACCAACTTTGGGCAAATACAATTTTTTTACATGGAATTTGTGCGAACTTTTCCATTACGTTCGGAAATCCTTCTGGAATGATTATAAAATCATCCGGATTCATCATAATTTTATCACATTTTTCTGAAGAATTATCATTGTATTTAATTGTCCCGTCTCCTAAACATTTCAATGTAATACCTTCCAAATCCGCTCCTATCCATGTTGGATTAAATTTTTCGTATACTTCAATGCGTTTATTTCTTTTTACTGACTCAGCATGTGACGCTTTAGGGTCCACTCTTGGTTCAAATAATACCACTACTTCATATCCGGCATCTTTTAGGGTTTTGGCTTGTTTAAAAATTACACCAATTCCCCCGCTAGGAATATTCATTGATGGACAATAATAATATATCTTAAAAGTATTTGTCTCAAGACGATTAATCGCAGCATCAATAATTTCATTGTGCTCTTTTTTACTATCATTATTCAACTGTTCTGGCAGCGGTGTATTGTTTTGTTCTTCTGTTTTTACAATTTCCATATTGTGAAATTTATTTATTAATTTAAAAATATTGTTGTTAGGCTTAAAGTAAATCTTAATTAAATTATTTTTCAATAAGATTTAATAAATCGTTTATTTGAATATCCCTTAATTGATCAACAATTAAATCTGCTGTTGAATTATTATTGTATTCCTTATTTACTTTAATTGAAAATTTGTTCCCAGGTTTACTATCTAAAATAATAGGCAGATCAGTAATAATTACATCAAAATTGTTCCAAACACTTTCATTAAAGTCCATGAACTTAACATTTCTTATCCTACAAGCGTTTTTATTTAGGAAATGATATGTAGCAGTTACCATTTGATCATTTCCTTCACATATCAATGTAGTGTCAAAAAGAGTTTCATTTTTACCTACGTGTTGGAATCGGTTTGCCGTTTCCATTGATTGCCGGTATTGATCTGCAGAACCAAATATTTCTAATACATAATCAACTTCAAAGAATTTTTTAAATTCTTCCGTATTATTAAATTCATAATGATTAGAAAGATCGGTTGTTGTGACCGGCAAATGAATTTTAAGGTTCATTAATTTTTCAATTCTTGAATCTTCCTCTTCATCATCATCAGACTCTACATATTGAAATCTATCATTCATTTCAACTAAACCTTCATTTCTTATAAAACGTTTACGATACATTTTATCAAACTGGGAATATGTATCTCTGATAACCCCATCAATACATATGGCTAAATGCAATTCTTTTTTCATGTTTTTATATTATTTTTTAAAAATATTGAAGAAAAAAGGTAAAGTAAATAGAAACAAAAAAAGCCTTGAGTATAACTCAAGGCTTCATCTAAATCAAAATAATAATTCAAAATTATAAAAATGGAGAATTTACTTTATATATCAAATTAAATCCAATTAAATCACATTCGGTAACAACATTATTTACACACATTAAAGATGTTTTAGGTACAATAGTCATTTCATTTAAAATATCTTTATTTTCATATATTTGTTTCAAATTTGGATTATTAACCTTTAGCTTTATTGATCCATATAATTTTTTATCTTCAATATATAAGTTTGTAACTTTCCCACAATTGAATGGAGTACGAATAGATTCCTCTAAAAAATTATTTATATTATTTTCACCTATATACTCTATTTCATAATAAGGCAATGTATTATCTATAAGTTGATCAATCCACTTTTGCACTATTTTAGCTGGATATATCCGGTTAAATTTATTGATCTTATCCAGTTCTAAAATGAACATTGTATGTTCTATGACTGTCATTTAATATAGGGTTATCTTTTTAAAATCAAAGCCATATCCTAGTTCAGGTTCATGACCTAAAATAAATCCTGGTTGATTGTTATGGCCGAGCTGATGTAGTATATAATTATCCGTTGAAGCTACAGATGGCACTTTGATCGAAATATAATTTGTACCCTCTTCAGCATGAAAACTGTGCCAGTGACCTTGAAGTAATACAGAATAGCAACCTCTAAATCCATACAAATTTACTAATTCAGGACCTTTCCTTTTTGACAGCGTAGAATCACCATGATGACCAAAAATTGCTAAATTTCCCTTAACTAATTTTACCAAATTATACTTTGGAATGGTAAAATCTATGTCAATAAGTTTACATTCTCTTTTTAACATGGCAGATATAATTTGCCCTGCGGTTCTGTCCTTATCTTCATCTCTCCCTTTTCCAATCCGGTCATGATTTCCATGAATACTCTGAACGGTAATTTTACAATTTACATTGTCACGGATTGTTTTTAACATTTCCATCAAGGAATCAATTGCAAACATTACTTGATCTTGTTTGTATAAATCCATTTCATAAGTGTGTCCTGCATGCATTCCATCCTCAAGAATACACTCAACTAGATCACCCATCGATATTAAAATAATTTCAGAAGGATTTCTGATCGCATAATCAGTGATTATATGTTGAGCAATTTGCATTACTCTTTCATGTGCAATTTCTTTACTATATCCTCTTCCAAAAACAGGGTCTTCAAAATATTTGCCATAATGAGTATCTCCAAAAATACAAACAGTGGGTTTACCTATGGCGTTTGTAAAAGGTTTACTTGCAACAATTGTAGTTGATGGTAAATTAGATTTCCCTGATCTGACATGATTTTCATATAATTCAATTGTATCAAGAATATTGTCACGCTCATTTCTTAGTTGATCTAATTTTTCTTGAGATTGGAATAATCGTTTTTCAACTTCCTTATTCCTGTTGTTTGTTAATCTCTTTAAAACATTCGTTTCCTTATAGCGGTAATTATTAACTTCGTTTTCAATTTCAATTTCTGATTTTTCTTCTATAATATGAGGAGCCCAAGGCGCTGAAGATTTAGTTATGTTAAATGCACGTATGATTCTTTTAAAATCCCGGAAACTTAATTCAGGAAATTCTCTGGATACGTCACGAAGTGTAAATCCTCCACCTTCATGGGAATACATTTTGTATATTTTATCCATTTCATCTCGCGTAAACACACCGGTCAAACTTGGCTGATCATGAATAAATATGCGATATGTATATTCTTTTATATTACCATCTTCATCCCGAATGGTTTCACCAATACTTCTTGAATCAAATGACTCATCTATGCTTCCGTCAATATCAGGATTAATAAACTCTTCTGGAACATCTGGTGAATTAAAATCTTCCAGGGATTCTTCACTTATAGGTGTCAGGTATCCATCTGGAACATCAGAGGAGGATGAATTTTTATAGCCATTAATAATATTATCGAAAAATGAAGATTGGCTCTTTTTGGTACTATTCAAAGAGTTAATAAATTGATCATAAACTTCAAAGAATGCCTTTTGTTCAGCATTGGGTTGATTATTTATTACTGAATTTCTGACTTGATCAGCACAAGAGGTTATAAAATCAGTTGGTTTATTAAATTTAGCACAACCTTCAGCGCCTAATACTTTATGTTTAATACAATATTTCAGTATTTCAATGCATGTAATCAATCGTTGATTCATAAATATTTATTTTATTAAGCAAATAAAACAAATATTTATTTATTATGCAAGGAAAATATTTAATATTTTCTAATTAGAAAATATTAAATATTTTCTTTAATTATCTGAAGAAGCTCTTTAGCACGGGATATGTATGTATGGTTGGCTTTGACAAATTCATATCCATCTGATGCAATCTGTTCACGTTCAGAAGGATGGTCTAAATAATATTGAATTTTATTACATAAATCTTGATAATCATCGTATGTTATTAAATATTTATTTTCAGCCGGAAATAATTTTTCAATATTTTCTGTGCGGTTAGTTAATAAAAACGTTTTCATACCTAAAGTTTCAAATGTTCTATAATTAACATCATTACTTATATTTCGGTTAAAATTTATCTTAAATGAATTTACCAGTTCAACCATTCTTTTTCCAATTACGAAAATGTTTTCATTTAAATTAAAATCTGTTTTTAATCTTTCAATCCATTCTTGCCTGTTTCCATATCCTCCGACAAAACCTATGTTGTGAACCTTTTTAATTTCAGGCATCGGATAAATTAAATCATCCGGATAAGCATTGGGAAAATAATAATTCTTGGAATATGTAAAATAAGCCATATCCGATTCAATTGAATTTAAGGTAATATTAATATTATTTTTCTTAACTGTTTGTGTATGAGCATGAAGGTTTAAATGACTATCAATACTCCAGAATATTTTTAATTTATCTGTATATTTTGATAAATCAGGTACCCAATTATTTATTTCATAATTTTCAAAAAGTAAGATAACATCATATTCCTTCACAAATGTATCAAACGGTATATTTTCATTGTCATAATTGAGTCCCCACACTTCTGTTTCAATACCTATGGATAAAAGAGCTCTTTTCATGTTTAAAGCTTCTCTAAAATTTTCATTTTCTTTATGACGACCACGTTCTTGTATAATTAATATTTTCATAATTAAATGTTTTGTAATAATATTTCTTCTTTAGTGATGTTATCACCGCAAATGTGCTTAACTACGGGTTCAATATTATAATAATGTTGATCAAATGGTCTTAAAAAATTACAGATGACATATCCATCACGTTTTAGCTTAAACTGATCAACAAACCACCACGATCTATCTATCCAATCTTTATGTACATCAACATCTCTTCTGGCTTTAATGATTTGGTCAGGATGATTCCAATTTGTTATAAGTACGCGAAGTAAGGACTCGTCCGAAAACACATCAGAAGGCACATTAATAGCTTCCTTGTGATCGTATTTGTTTATACCGATCCATGATTGTATGAGCTCTTCAAAAGGAAGGTTGTTTGGATTAATAATTTCTTTAAATAAACTACCTTGAGCTGTAATATTACTAATTGGAAATTTACCTTCATGTGGTGAACCATCATATACTTCTGATCCAACTATTAAAAGATGATCTTTCTGGTATTGACCTGTAATTCTGTTCACAAAATTAGTTTGTAAAGGAATTGTATCAATGTCCTCTATCATACAAATTTCATTTGGATATCGTCCGGCAAGTATATGACGTGCCATTTTTGCTTGATTACCTGTAGGTATTCCTACAACAGGTTTAAACAATATTACCTCACCATATTCTTGGTACTTTTGAACATACTTATCATCTTCTGATTTATTAGTTACAAAAGCCAGACTTATTTTTTTGTCTGGGAAATATTTAGCCCATGCCTTAGAGACCAATGGCCAATATAAAATAAAACTGCTATCGTCAGCACTAACAATAATTCTATCAAACATATTTTTCTTTTAGTATTTGTAATATAGGTTTTTTGATCATTTGATCTGGCTCTTGAAATATAACTTCAATATTTTTTTCTTTGAACTTATTTAAATCCATATAGTTTTTGCCACTTATTCCAGAAATGTATTTATCAGCTTTATGTAATTCACAAATTTCTATTAATCGATCTTCTTTAGTTTTGTTAGTAGGAAAATCATGATATACAATTGTTTTCAACCCAAGTAAATCTATGATCTTTTGAATAATTTTACTGTTTGTATCTTTCAATTTTTCAGAAATACAATTATCAAACAAATTTAATATTTCAGAATATTCCGGAAGTTTGTTTTTTATTTTTTGCCAATCCGATAGTGGATTTAGATAATTTTTATCTACGATAGGTTCCAACCCTTTGTTTGCACTTAAAGTAAACCAGTTATCTCCTATATTAAACCTATTTTGAAATCCTCCTTTTTCATATTGACAATGTGAAAGAATAACAAAAATATCAGCTTGTTCTATTTTCTGAAAAAATGGATACCATGGCATAAAATTAGGTTGATGTATAGTTACTGTTTTCATACTATTATGTTTGGAGTTGTTTCATATACATATGGAAATTTATGGATATTATACAAATCTTCTTCTTGTATATTTTTGAAATGTTCTATAATTTCTGTTTTATTAGTGAATAATGTAGTCCATGGTCGGTGATCATATCCTGCACCATGGCCATATGATACCGGAAATTTTTTAAAATCAATTTGTTGAAAATCAGATGGAACTTCAAATAAATCGCGAAATCCCCATTGTGTATCATGGACAATAATAATGTCAGAAAACGAAAAACACATGTTTGTTTCTTCTGATCTGAATTCGCTTCCGTCAACAAATATTAAATCAAATTTTATATTATCAATTAATATACTCCTTATTTCATCTCGTTTATTTGAGAATAAGTGAGTCCATTTTGTATTTTCACCATAATGTTTTTTCATTTTATCAAACCATTCCATAGAATCTGATTCAATAGAAATTAACTGATCACACTTATCTAAATATAATTTAGTTGAATAAAATCCAACACCTAACTCTAATACTTTTTTAACATTAAAATTATTTAAAATTTCAATTTGTACAGGCATGTGACTTGATGTGGTATTGTCTCTGTGAACACCATCTTTTCCGTTGATCATAATATGTTTTTTGCTTTAAGTATTTGTTCCATTTTTTCTTCTAATAATTGCCATTTACTACCTTGTTCAATTGGTTCATCCCATTGGTTGTGCCAATGCCAACTAAAACATCCTTCATACATTTCATTGCTGAATTTGTTTTTCTTAAATGGATATCTAATAAAATCATACAAGTCTTTAAATTCTTTTGATTCTTTTTGTTGATCAGTTAGTTTAATTTGCCACTCAGTATTAAAAAATCCACAAGGAAATATGGTCCATTCCTTATTTGTTTCTCTAACATTTTCGTAAAGCACACTTGACCATATTAAACTACCCGGAGCTGCTCCACTAACTCTAATAGTTCTTAATAAATCATGTGATAGATTACTATCTTTAAACATTCTTATTACTGCACCATTTATCATGGTTGGTTGAAAACTCCATTTGTACATAAATTCTTGTTCTAATAACGGAGCAAAATCTCGCAAAAACACAACGTCAAAATCAACATATACTCCACCATATTTATGAAGAACCAAAATTCTGAACAGATCACCAGCTGCCCAATTTTTATCATCGTTACACTGTAATAAATTTGTTTTATTTTCTAAAACAGTATTCTTTGCTTCAGAAATAGGATCATAAATTCTTAATTCTATAAGATGAAGATAAGGTTGTAAAAAAACATTTTCAGACAAGTCAATATTGGACCATACAATCAATTTGGTTTTTTCCAGATTTTGTGTTGCTAAAAAAGATTTTACCGGAAGCATTTGTTTACGTCCAAATTCTTTACCTACATTCCAAAACATATGGAACAATACAGGTGTTTCAATTTTTTCCCAATCGGTTTCTGAATTTTTAATATTTTTACAAAATTCAATACATTGAGGAACATCATAATATAAATCATTATGAGTGTGTTCTGATATGTTTATCATTATTTTTGATTTATATATTTTTCAATAACAGATTCAGTATACGATTTAGAAAAAATAGGTAATTTTAAGGTTTGTGCAATAAACATTAAATCTGGATGATTCATTATTACTTTTTCAAACCCATTAAAATAAACTGTTTTTGTTAAATTAATTTTTAATTTATCTGCAATTATTTTAGAAATTTCTTCAGCTGATTTAGTGTCAGTTAAACTTATGTCAATAATATCATTGATGTAATTATTTTGAATATAATAATTACATATCTTATTTACATCATCAATGTCAATGATATTTTTTCTTACATGTTTGATAACAACTTCGTTATTTTTAATATCTCTTATTAGTTTATTTATTAAATTATTTGGATTTCCTGCCGGTCCAACCACTTGTGGTAGTCTAAATATTATAAAATTTCTTCCGGAGTTAATTATAATTTTTTCAATTAATTTCTTGCTTTGTATATATGGACTATCAGTATTGCGATTTTGCAATACTGAAGTGGTACTTAAATAAACAAATAATGTATCATGATCACATTCATATAATGTTCTGACCAGCAAAGATTGTTCACGAGTATATTCGGATGAACGCTTCTCTGTTGAGTCTGAAACACCGGCAGCAAAAATGATAATTTTATTATCATTCTCGTAATCTTGTTTAAAACTTGAGGCAATCATGCCGTTTCCTATCACCATTTTAATTATTTTTTAACAAATAAACTATCCCAGAAATTATAACCATGACCATGTGCAAATCCCGGATGATGTGTTTTTTCATGTTTTACTATTGAATAATGAGGAAGAATCTTATCCATTAATTGTTCATAATAAATTTCATTATTTGGAAATGTTGGATTTAAATCTCTAAAATCATGAAATTCAACACTTAATTGTTTAGATAAAGGATGATTCATTTGTAATAATAAATCATATTCTGATCCTTCAATGTCAATTTTTATTACTTCAAATTCAGTAATATTATATTTTGACATTATTTCACTGATCTTTATTGTTTCAACATTAATAGTTTCAATTAAAACACTATATGGTCTAAGGTTAGTACTTTCAGATGTTGTAGCTGCATCTGTATCATTAAATACTTTCATTGTTTTAAATTCCGAAAAATCATTTTCTGGAATAATTGCTTTTCTTTCAAAATGAAAATTAATATGATCCGGCAGCATGGAAGATTCTATCTTTGGATTACAATCCACAGAGATCACTTTCATGCCTCGATTAAGCATTTCTTTTGCAAATACAAAATCAGTACTACTACCAAGATCAAGGACCCAGCATCCTGGAGTCAATAAATTTTCTTCAATTGAGTGTTCAGATACAGTTATCATTTAATTAAACCAGTTTTTAAATTGTTCAAATGTGAATTCGCGAGCATGAATATACCATTTATCATGATCCGGATTATATTTATTATATTCCATACATAACCATCCATCTTCAAATTTTACAAGAATAATATTATGTTCCTTGCAAATATCTATTGTATCTTGGTTGTATTTATTGAATGGAGGTATGAAAACAGAAGACTTAACTAGGCTGGAGCTAATTAATATACTCATTTCTTGTGCAGATTTATCTAATAATCGATGATCAACGTGAACTAAACCATGCGATGCCAATGTTACTCCATCTGTAAATTCCGGAATTCCTACCTTATCAACTTTAAAAAATATACGATGATCGCTGTATGCATTAAATATTTTAGGGAAAATTCTTTCTCTAGTTACACCTGTAAAAGAAGACATGTCATTAACTGCCGGTGAAACGCCAAATAAAATAACACAACCAGGAAATTTTTCTTTTAAAAAATCTGCCATTGCATTAGTGGTGTTCATGTCAGAATTTATGCTAACATCATCAAATCTAAAAATTTTTGTCTTTGCCATTTTAATTAAATTAAATTTCTGTAATGTTCATTAGGATTGTCAAATTCATCAAAAGGTTCCCCTACAAATTGTTTACCCTCACGAGGCATGGGAAAAGGTTTTTTGTCAAAGAATTCATCGTGAATCATGGAGTTATTTTGTATTATAGGAAATATTTTATCACGAAGGAAATTCTGATCTACTTGCCAATAATCACCTTTATTGAATTTGTCAATCCAATCTTTCATTTTATGTAGAACAGGATTCTTAACTCCCCACATTCCGCCTAAAATAGGTACACCATGATTAGGATGGTCACGCATAATATGAAACATATTATCAGATGCCAGCCATTCATTTACGGCTTCCATTTCTCTGGTATTTAATCTGCTATCACAGTCACGTGAGATCATTACTGATACATCTGGATCACTTGCTGGATAAAATCTCCAGAACATACCGGTATGATCGCCCGGAACATCCATTTCGATTATTTCGGCATTTTTAAATTTTCTTATTTCTTCTTTAACGCTTTCAGGGGTAGATTGTCCAATATAAAACCTGCATATCCATTCAGGATAAATAGTAGACGCCAGTTCAATATTTTTAATTGCCCCAACAGTATATTTCGGATTATCACCCCATAAACTGAAACCTATAATTTTTTTCATTTTAAATCAAAGTTATTTTTTTTACGAGCTTCAAAATTCTTTTGGTCCACAGAATCATAACCAGCATTCACATGATAAATCTGATCATATTGGGTTTCTCCAAAAATATGATGATTGTGTCTTATTATACATTTATCAATAAAAACCTGGCGATTTAATTGGTTACCAACTTCAGTGAATTCATTATCTACCCAAAGTGATTTATAAGATGGATGATATATGTAATTAAATCGATCATAATATTTCTTACCAATAATACTTAAAGTGTTTAAATCTTTTCTGTGTCCATCATAGAACCACAATACTCCATCTGTATCCGGAAAGTTTTTGAGCATCTGTTCACGTATTACATTGTCGTATTTTTTAACTTGAGGAATCATATCGTCTGAAGCTAAAAGAAGAATGTCAAAATCAGAATGGTTTTCTAAATTGGCATTCACAGCTTCTATTTTATTTTTGTTATCAGAATAATAAACCGTCAAATGATCGTAACTAGAAAGTTTGTTTTTAACTTCTTCGTTATTCATCGTTTCATCCGTTGTATCACAACTGATAACAAATTCAAATGGTTGAGCTTGATCTAGTGAATAATAGTATTGATCTAATACTTCAAAAAATTTATTTACTCTTCCACGAGTCGGGAATTTTATTAATAATTTCATTATTTGCTAATATTTTTATAGTTACAGTTATTTAAACTATCTGCAATATTTTGTTTAAAATCAAGATATTGCTGACATCTTTCATAATTTTCTTCAATAGCCGGCAACATTTTTGCATAAGTTTCCGGTGTCAATTGATTGCATACGTTAATTATTTCTTCCACTGAATTGGCAATCAATATTCCTTCTGGATTAAAATACTTATCAATATTTGGACATCCCATATATAATTAAGACACAAATTTATAATTATTGATCTGAAAGTAAACAATTGGTTACAGGAGAAAACATCATCTCTTTAGGATATTCCTGAAATATTTGTAAACTTTCTACCAGCTCGTCATAATTATTAAATTTAATCTTACTTAACATTTTGGTTATTTCTTGAGTTCTGAAAAGCATACCAGAAAATAATACAAATGGATTACCATAATCAAAATAATGTTTACTCCAATTCCAGAAAACAAATTGATCTGTTTCTTTGGATGGAATTAATTTGTTAGGAGCATCGTAATTTATAGACACCGGAATGTCTTTGTAAAGCGAATAAGAAAAACATAAAATATCATCATTAACAAATTCCTTTAATATGTCATCTGTAGGAATTTTATTAAGCAATTTCATATTTTCATCCATAAAAAAAGTAAACTTATTTTTTGGGTTTATGCTTTTTAATAAACTTTCTTTATAATTAGATTTAGGCTCACGAAAATAAATATGATCAGGAGTTTTGTCAATATCGAAAAATTTACAATCATCTCCACTACCTAAATTATCTTTATATTCCCTTATTATCAGATTAATCATATTGAACTAATTTTAGAAAACGATTTTTTATTAGTGATTTCAGCGTGAATATCCCATTGTAATTGTTGATAGACTTTATCATCATTAATGGGGTTGTCACGATTGTAAATGTAAATGGGTTTTTTATTGTGTATAACCTTATCGTGACCAGCCATTTCTAATAAAGGAAACATTATGGCAACATCGCATGCCATTTTATACCAGTTCCCATTTTTATCTTTCATACAACTGAAGGTTTTATCAAATTCTTGAATTTTCTGATACAATCCAGCTCTATAAGTCCGCATCATGCTCACTTTAAAATGAGCTTTTCGAATATTTTTAAATTCTTCCGGTGCATATTCCATAGAACAACATTTTCTACCATCTGTCCAGGAACATCCACCATACATGATCCAACAACCTGTTTGGTTATATGAATCATTGACATGTTGTAAAACTGTTCTGTTTAAAAGCCAATCATCTCCATCTAACGAAACTAGTATGTCATTTTTTTCGCAACCGATCATAGCAGCATCATGCCAATTTAATAAAGCATAGCTCCGTTTGGTCCTGCGCCACAATTCTATTGAAGTGGCATTCGAATTTTCAAATTGTAATTTGTGAACATGTATATTACTACCATCAGCACTTGTTTTTAATGTAAAGTCATTAATGTCTGCATTGAAAAAATTCAATATTTTTTCATAAGTACCATCGTTGGAAAAATCATCAATTAAAATGACTTTGAAATTATCATATTTTTGCGTCAACACTGACAGAGCATTTTGCTCTACATAATCTACTCCATTATATCTTGGAGATACCACTACAATTGAATTTTCCATATTAATCCCAGTTCATAAATAAATTTCTCAATCTCTCCATTTCCATCATGGAATTCTCAAAAAGATGTTGGTAATTCAACTGTAATTCGCCATCTGGTATATTAACTTTATTGAATTTACCTCTGATTGTAGATAGGGTTCCCATACATAATGCTCTGAAATATGCATTAATCCATGGTTGTTTAATTTTATCTTCAACAAATGACTTTTCTGCGAAATTAGAATATAATTCAAAGGTCTCTATGGCAATAACATAAAGGGAGTTAAGTTGATCTTTATTTAATTCCACACCAATTGTAGGTTCACCTAAATAATGATAAACTGACGTTCTTAAATCATCTGACAATATATTTTCTTGGTTCATATTATTTTGTATAATTTATAATTTGTTTAAATTTTTTTCTCTTTATAATTTCTTCT
>Ga0075163_10003285_pt1 | contig 21725 bp, 19 predicted proteins | sample JI1023141ADNA_FD_71478 | JGI IMG/M metagenome (GOLD analysis project Ga0075163, IMG submission 71478) | Wastewater effluent complex algal communities from Wisconsin, to seasonally profile nutrient transformation and Carbon sequestration -... | ecosystem: Engineered > WWTP > Effluent > Algae... | reverse complement strand
CAGCCTCCGCGACCAGCGCCGCGAGACCGACACCATCATGATCCCGCTGCTCGATGAGACGCAGAAGCAGCAGTACCAGGAGCTGCGGCAGGACGATCAAGGCGGCACCAATCGCCGTCGCCCGCAGCAAGATGGACAGCCCCGCGAGCGCACGCCAGCCGGCAATTGAGTCGGGTTCCGCAGGCTGCGTCGTCTTCAGCCGATGGAGCTCGTGTTGCTCATCGGAATTCCCGCCACCGGCAAGTCGACCTTCGCCAGAGACCGCCTCTTCGGAACGCACCTCAGGATCAACCGCGACATGCTGAGGACAGCGCACCGCGAGCGGGTGCTCTTCGACGCGTGCCTCTCGACGTCCACCGCGCTCGTCGTCGACAACACCAACGTCACCCGCGCCGAACGCGCTCGCTTCATCGACCCCGCGCGCTCGGCCGGCTTCCGCGTTCGTGGCTTCTTCTTCGAGTCGAAGGTGCGTGACGCGCTGGCGAGAAACGAAGCCAGAGGCCCGCCAGTGGCAGACGCTGCGGTGCTCGGGCGGTCCGGCGAGCTCGAGTTGCCTGCGTTCTCCGAGGGCTTCGACGAGCTCTTCTTCGTGCGCTTATCAGCGGCGGGCGGCTTCGAAGTTGCCGGGTGGACTCAACGCGCGTGAAGCCCGGGCGGGTCGGCGTTACAACCCGACCATGCCCGCGAACGCCTCGTCGCCCTCGTTCATCAGCCAGCTCTGCTTCGGAACCATCGAGGAGGAGCTGATCCTCCCCTACCCGAAGATGAAGCCCACCGAGCAGGAGACCTTCAAGGCCATCCGCTCCTCCATCGAGCAGCTGCTCAAGCCGCACGAGAAGGACTTCCGCAAGTGGGACGAGAAGGGCGAGTTCCCCGTCGAGTTCATCGAAGAGCTGCGCCAGTTCGGCCTGTTCTCGCTCGTCATTCCCGAGGTGCACGGCGGCATGGCGCTGTCGGCCACGGCCTACTCGCGCACGCTTCAGGAGCTCGCCCGCTACGACGGCAGCGTTGCGGTGACGGTCGGCGCGCACTCGTCCATCGGCATGCGCGGGCTGCTGCTGTTCGGCACCGACGAGCAGAAGGCCAAGTTCATGCCGAAGCTGTCGACCGGCGAGCTGATCGCCGCGTTCTGTCTCACCGAGCCCGGCGCCGGCAGTGACGCGGCGAGCATCAAGACCACCGCCGTGAAGGAAGGCGACGAGTGGGTGCTCAACGGCAACAAGCTGTGGATCACCAATGGCGGCATCGCGCAGTTCTTCACGGTGTTCGCGAAGACCGGTGGCCAGGCCGACCGCGGCAACATGACGGCGTTCATCGTCATGCGCGACATGCCTGGCGTCAGCATCGGGCCGCACGAAGACAAGATGGGCATTCGCGCGTCGTCGACCACCACGGTGCACTTCGACAACGTGCGCGTGCCTGCGTCGTACGTGCTCGGTGAGGTCGGTAAGGGCTTCAAGGTCGCGATGAAGATCCTCAACTCGGGCCGCACGGGCCTGGGTGGGGGCACCGTCGGCGGCATGAAGAAGCTCATCTCGCTCACGACGAAGCAGGCGAAGGAGCGCGTGCAGTTCGGCAAGCCCATCGCCGAGTTCGGCCTCGTGAAGCAGAAGATCGGCCAGATGGTCGTCGACTGTTACGTGACCGAGTCGGCGGTGAACATGGTGAACGCCATCATCGACTCCGGCAGTCAGGAGTACGCGGTCGAGGCGGCCATCACGAAGGTGTTCGGCACCGAGGCGCTCTGGCGCACCGCCGACGAAGCGCTGCAGATCGCCGCCGGCAACGGCTTCATGCGCGAGTTCCCGTACGAACGAATCCTCCGCGACGCGCGCATCAACCGCATCTACGAGGGCACCAACGACATCTTGCGGCTCTTCATCGCGCTGACGGCGATGAACGAGGTGGGCTCCGAGCTGAAGGAGCTCGCCGACTCGCTCAAGGGAATCTTCAACAACCCCATCAAGGGCTTCGGCGTGCTCTCGGAGTACGCGCACCGCCGCGCCTCGCTCGCCACCACGTCGGTCAAACGCGAGAAGACGAAGTTCACGAAGCTGCACGCCGCGCTCGAGAAGAACCAGCTCGTGTTCGAAGAGCTGACCCGCGAGCTCGCCGGCGCCGTCGATCGCGTGCTGCGCAAACACGGCAAGAACATCATCGGCAAGCAGTTCGCCAGCCGCCGCATGGCCGACATCATGATCGACCTCTTCATGCTCGCCTCGACGATGTCGCGCGTGTCGACCGCGCTTCAGGAGAAGGGCGCCGCGGCGGTGACGAAGGAGATCGAGATTCTCGAGGTCTTCACCGGTCAGGCCCGCGACCGCGTGCGCGCGAACATGGCGAAGATCGACGACAACGACGACGAGTTCATCAAATCGCTCGCCGACGATGCGCTCGATCGCGAGAGCTTCAAGTGGGACAACGTCGACTGATCAGCGGCGCACGAGCTCGTACAGCGTCGTCGTCTCTTTCGAGCGCGCGGCATGCAGAGGGTCCTCACGGTCCTTCGCCTTGCCGTGCTTCGCCTTCGTGGTGTGCGTGCGCGCGATCGTCAGTCCCGAAGACTCGAAGAGCTGCACGAGCGCGCCCGGCTGACGCAGGCCGAGCAGCTCGGCGAGATCGGAGAGGATCAACAGCCCGCGTCCCGTCTGCGTCAGGTGCTGCGGCAACGCGCTCAAGAACCCGCGCAGGAACGCCTCGTCGGCATCGAACACCGCCACGTCGAACCGGTTCTTCGGCGGCTCGGGAATCCACGGCGGGTTGCAGACGACGAGATCGGCTCGCCCTTCGGGAAAGAGCGTGCGCTCCATGGCCGTGAACCGCCCCGACAACCCCAGCGCCTTCGCGTTCGCCTGCGCACAGACCACCGCGCGCGCTTCGACGTCGGTGCCGATCGCCTTGCTCGCACCACGCTGCAGCAGCACGAACGACAACACACCCGTGCCTGTGCCGATGTCGAAGACGTTCAGGCCCTTCACGTCTCGCACGCGGGTGAGCAGCTCGACGTACTCGGCGCGCGTTGGCGTGTAGACGCCAAAGGCGGGATGGAGGAGCCCTTCCAGTCCCGGAACCTCGAGGCCCTTCTCGCGCCAGGCCTCGGCGCCGATCAGTCCCAGCACGGTCTTCAGCGCGGTGACGGTGAGCGGGCCACGCGGCGGCCCCCACAGCAGCCGACATCCAGCGCTCACGACAGGCGCGCCCGTGAGGAGCAGCCGGTACTCGGCGTCGAGACCGACGACGATCTTCGAGAGCGTGGCGTGCTCGAGCTGACGTGACTTGCGCTCCTGGCGAAACGCCTCGAGGGCCGTCTTCGCCGGAGCGGGCTTCGGCAGTCTGCGACCCACGGCCGAGACGAGCTGCTTCGCGTTGAGGAAGGTGCCGCGGTACCAGAGCGTCTCACCCCGGCGCACCCGCTTCAGCGCGTCATCGGCCGTCAGGCGGTCGTCGACCTCCATCAACTCGACAGGCGCGGGGTCATCACTCTCTGACTGAAAGACGAAGGCGGACGGCACCGGGGGCTTGTCGCACGAAGGCGGTCCGGTGGAGAAGCGTGCTAGGTTTTTCCCTCAGTGCTCGCGCTCGCCCTCACCTCGATGCTCCTCAGCCAGGCTGCTGAGACCCGTGCCCCGGTTGGAGTCGTGCTCACCAGCCGCCGCCCCAACACCGACGCCTTCACTCCGAAGATCGCCTCCCGAGTGGTCGAGCTTCTCAAGCGCGAAGGTGTCGCCGACGTGCGCGATGACGCGCGCTCGACGAAAGAGCTCAAGGCGGCAGGGTTCTCTGACCCGAAGAGCTGCAACGGTGGCCAGACGTGCAGCGCGAAGCTCGCCGTGCTCCTCGGAGCGCGCGCCGTCGTCGTCGCAGTCGACGTCGGCAAGGTGGGCAAGTCGCTCGCCATTCACCTCGAGGCGTTCGCTGCCGATCTGCCCGAGGCGCTCGCCGTCGCCGACATCACCGCGCGCGAAGACAAGTGGGCTGATCAGTCGCTCGCCGACATCACGACCTTCGTGCGCCAGGTGAAAGAGAAGCTGTCCGTGCAGGCGAAGGTGGCCGTCACCCCGCCGCCTCCGCCGCCGCCCGACGTGAAGAAGACGGAGCCAAAGAAGACCGACTCCCCCGTTGCCACGAAGCTGGAGCCGACTGAGAAGAACGATCGCTCCGATCTCGTCGAGACGGCCGAGCCGACCTCATCGAAGGTGCCCGCCATTGCGGTCGCCTCGGCTGCAGGAGCGGCTGCCATCACGGCTGGAATCTTCGCCGGGCTCGCTGCGGGCGATCGCTCGACCTGGGACAAGAACGTGACGATGCAGCCCGATGGAACGCTCGGCTCCTCGACGCTCACGCAGGCGCAGGTGCAGCAGCTGGGCGGCTCGATGAACACCAAGGCGACGGTGGCGCTCGGTGCAGGCATCGGCGCGCTCGTGCTCGGCGGCATCGCGACCTGGCTGTTCGTGAAGTGAGTCGGCTCAGGCAGCGCCGGTCACGGTGATCATCGGCGTGCGCTGCTCGAAGGCCGGCTTCTCGAGCTGATCGAGCATCCACCCTGCGACGTCGGCACGCGAGATGGTGGCGCGACCACTGAAGCCCTTCGCGATGACTGCCTTCCCCGTGAGCGGACCATCGGTCAGACCCGTCGGCCGCGCGATGCAGACGTCGAGGCCGCTGGCGAGCAGCAGGCGCTCCACCTCTTCGAGCTGCGCGTAGGCCGTCTTCAACGCGGTCAGCTTGATCATCATGCGAAAGACGCCGGGCACCATGGCGTTGCTGTCTCCCACGCCGCCCGCGCTGACGACGAGCACGCGCTTCGTGCCTTCGGCCTTCATCGCCTCGATGAGCGCCGCGGTGCTGCGGGTGAGGAAGGTGGGATCTTCGGGCTTGTTCCACGGCGCCAGCCCCGCGAGTCGCAAGCCGAGCCCCGACAGCACCGCGTCCTGCCCTTTCACGACCCCGCGCAGGAACTCGACCGACGTCAGCTCGCCGCGATCGACCTTCACGCCGGGAGGCGCCTCGACCTTCGAAGAAGCACGTGCAACCGCCGTCACCGAGTGCCCACGCTTGGCGCCCAATTCGACAAGTTGCTTTCCACAACCGCCACTCGCTCCGAGGACCGTGATCTTCATGACTCTCTCGTAACCCTCGGGTTTCACTGTTTTCCAGCTGAATCGCGCAACTTCCCTACATGGTGTGCGAGAACCCCACATCGACTTTGGCCGCAGGTGATCTGAACTGCGGGTCCTTTTCTCGGGGAGCACGACCATGGCCGTTTCCGACGTGAAGAACGCCTTCCGCAACGCCGCTCAAGATCGCCGCATCGACGCGAAAGAGGTCGACACGATTCTGACCTCGGCGGGCAGCATCAGCGTCGACGAAGAGAAGGCGCTCAAGGCCGAAGCCGACAAGTTCGCGGGCCAGATGGAGCCCGACGCGCGCCGCAAGATGAGCGAGAAGCTCGGTGAGATTTCGCAGTACCGCTCGCACGCCGCCAGCGTGAACCGCCGCGTCGAGATGGAGTCGGTGAAGCTCTCGGCCGAAGTGCAGAAGCTTCATACCGCTGGGGCGGCGACGAGCACGTTCGGTGGCAGTCAGATTCCCGAAGACGTGAAGAAGGTCGTGCGTGACGCGCTGGCCGGCGGCGCGGTGGCCTACGACGTTCGTGAGCTCAAGCCCGACCCCATCTACGACACCGAGCACGGCGAAGGGCACATCACCGTCGAGGGCAAGTACAACCCGTACTCGCAGAGCCAGAAGGCCGTCGACACGATGGCGTTCTCGTTCACCGAGCTGACGCCGAAGAAGATCGCGGACGACATGAACACGCCGCAGACCTTCAACATCCTCAAGGGCTACCGCACCGAGGGGAACAACCAGATCGCCGAGTTCGAGCAGGTCACGATGAAGGGCAACGGGCGCATCACCGAGCTCTACGACGAGGCCTCGTGGCCCGACACGCACGCCCGCGCGCAGGGCGGCCAGAAGTACGCCTCGAACTTCGCCATTCTCGCCGACGGCTCGATGCACGCCGTGCCCGCCTCGCGCCGCACCTCGGCCGAGCCCTGGCGCATTCTCACCACCGCGTCGCTGGGCCGCGACAAGCAGATGCTCTTCAACGGCCACCTGCACATGGAGAACGGCGTCGTCACCTACGTCGGCATGTCTGGCCGCCTCTGCAAGCAGCAGGACAAGGGCGCCAAGTTCGTCGACCCGATCGCGCTCATCAAGGCGTGGGGCTTCAAGACGGCACCGGGCCTCAGCGTCACGAACGAGGGCTGAGCGACAACACGCAGTCCTTCACGCCGATTCGCAAGCCATGGGCGTTCGCGACCGTCGCGAGCGCCTGATGGGCCCCGGCGCCGAACGTCACCTCTTCGAAGCGCACCTCACAGCCGGCTGGCCAGCGCGAGAGCTTCGCGAGTGAGGCGAGGTCGCTCTCAGTCAGCTGATTGAAACGGAGCACCAGCTTCTCGAGCTTCGGGCCTGCGTTCTCGATGAGGCGCGCCACGCCGCCGAGCGCCAGCAGACAGCCGCTCGCGTCGAGTGAACGAAGGCTCGCGAGTCGCTCCGACTCGAGCAGCGAGCGCACGAGGTCGGCGCCGATGGGGCTGCGAATGATCGACAGATCGGTCAGCGAAGGAGAGCCGCGCATCAGCGCGTCGAGCGCGGGCACGCCCACCGGCCAGTCCTTCACCTCGAGGCGCGTCACCGCACGGAACACGCCTGCTCGCGCGAGCCCCTCGGCCACGGGAGCGGCCACGGGCGTCTCGACGAGTCGAAGGTGCGGAACCCGTCCGTCGCGCGCAGGCAGCTCACCCACGCCCTCGGTCGGGAGCCGCACCCGATCGAGCCAGACCATCGACACGTTCGGACAGGTGGAGAGCAGCGCGCCGAGCGAGTCGACCGCCAGCGAGCCGTCGGAGAACCGAAGCTCGGCAGTCCTGGTGCGCTTCTCGAGCGCCTCGGCGAACCCGGCGAAGCGCCAGGCGGGGTCGGTCGCAGACGGCATGCCCAGACGCGCGAGCGATACCGGCAGCTCGACGTCGAAGCAGTCGAAGCGCTCGACTCCGTGAGCCCCCAGCACGTCCATGAGCCGCACGGGATGGAGCGCGAGCACGCTCAGCCCTGCACGCGCACGTGGACCCGCAGGCAGTCCGATCTCGGCGATGGTGGGCACGGCCTCGGAGAGCGAGTGCGGAATGGGCGTGTCGCGACCCGACGCGATGCGGAACCGGTGCAGCACACCTTCTTCGTGAGACAGAAACCCGAGTGAATCGCTCGCGACGCCGCGCAGGTCCGACGGGCGCCACGGCTTCCCCTCCGGCACCTTCTCGTCGAGCCACGTCGCGAGCCGCTTGAGCGCGGCGACGACCTCGAGCCTCGCTGCCGCACGATCGAGCGCCGACTTCGGCGATGCCTGCTTCAGCGCACGGGCCGCCGTGAGCACCACGCCGCGCGGGTCTCCACGCTCGAGCAGCCAGTCTGCGTACACCTCACGCTGCTCGACGGACTCGCGCACCCGCGTCGACAGCTCGCGATCGAGATCGGCTTCGCCCACGTTTCGCATCCTCACACCATGGCGGCGCAGCGCACCACCCGTGCGTATGGTGCGCCCATGTTGCTCTTTCAGAAACGGTTCCACGCAGGCCTTGTCAGCGGCGCCGTCACCCGAACCTTCCGGCTGTGGGACAAGCCGCACGTGAAGCCGGGCGGGCGATATCGCGTGCACCCCATCGGCGTGGTCGAAGTGAGCGCGGTGATTCGCGTGCCGCTCGACGCAGTCACGGATGCTGACGCGCGCGCAGGCGGGTTCGAGTCACGTGACGAGCTGCTCGCGTACATGACACCGGTGGCGAAGGTGGCGCTCACGCCTCAGACGCCCGTGTTCGACGTCACGCTCCGGCACGCAGGCGATGGAGACCGCGTCGAAGGTGCGCTCGACACGAAGCTCTCGAAGGACGACGTGGCGGTCCTTCACGCAAAGTTGAAGAAGCTCGATGGCAAGAAGCCGTGGACGATGACGGTCTTGAAGCTGATCAAACGCCGGCCGCGAATTGCTGCGTCGAAGCTCGCCGCGTCGCTCAAACGAGAGACGCTTCCGTTCAAAGAAGACGTACGGAAGCTGAAGAAGCTCGGCCTCACGCAGTCGTTCGAGGTCGGCTACGAGGTCTCTCCGCGCGGGCTCGCGTATCTGAAGGCTGCAGCGCGAATCAGGGGCTGAGGGTGACGGTCGTGTTCGTGACGCCGAGCGCCTGGAGCTGCGCCGAGGACAGCGAGCGATAGTTGCCCACGACGTCGTAGAGGCTGGCGGAGAGCGTCCACGTACCGGGCTCGCTGAACTGGGGAAACATGATCGTGTCGGCGTACGAGCCATCGTTCGCCGTGCCCGAGACCCGCTCGGCGTTGCTGACCGAGGCCGACCTCGACTGCGCCCGCGTTGGACTGGTGAAGGTGAACGTCGCCTGCGACAGCCCGCTGGAGAGGTCCGTGATGCGCGCCGAGATGGAGACCGTCGCGGCCGCCGAGTTGGTCGAGATGGAGCCCGGGCTGAACGAGACGGTCGCGACCGTCGGGGCTTCGGTGTCGCCCGAGCCGCCGACCGTCAGCGCGGTGACGGGGACTCCGAGCGCCTGAAGTTGCGCCGAGCTCAATGAGCGGTAGTTGCCGACGCCGTCGTAGAGGCTCGCAGAGAGCGTCCACGTGCCCGGCTCGCTGAACTGCGGGAACGTGATGGTGTCGGCATAGTTCCCGTCGGTCGCCGTGCCGGTCACACGCTCGGCGTTGCTCACCGAGGCCGACCTCGACTGGGCCCGCGTCGGGCTCGTGAAGGTGAACGTCGCCTGCGAGAGACCACTGAGCAGGTCGGTGATGCGCGCGTTGATGCTCACCGTGGCTGCGGCGGCCTGGGTCGAGACGGTGCTCGGCGTGAAGGTGACGATCGCGACGGTCGGAGCGTCGACGTCGCCCGTGCCCGTCACCGTGATGGAGGTATTGGTCACGCCCAACGCCTGGAGCTGGGCCGAGCTCAACGAGCGGTAGTTGCCGACCGCGTCGTAGAGGCTCGCCGAGAGCGTCCAGACGCCGGGCTCGCTGTACTGCGGGAAGGTGATGGTGTCGGCGTACGTACCGTCCGTGGCAGTGCCCATGAGGCGCTCGGCGTTGCTCACGCTCGCTGACCTCGACTGCCCACGCGTTGGGCTCGTGAAGGTGAACGTCGCCTGCGACAGGCCGCTCGCCTGATCGGTGATGCGAGCAGAGATCGAGACCATCGCTGCGGCCGATGCGGTCGAGATGTTCGATGGAGTGAACGTGAAGCTCGCGACGGTTGGCGCGACGGTGTCTCCGCCCGTCGCACCGCCCCCGCTGCCACCCGCGAACGGCCCACCGCCGCCACCGACCCCACCAGCGCGACCGCCCGCGAGACCACCAGCCATCGACCCGCCGGCCGCGCCACCGCCGAGGAGCACTCCACCACCAGTGCCACCACCAAACCCGCCGCCCGTTCCACCAAACCCGCCGCCCGTTCCACCGAACCCGCCACCGGTGCCCGAAGCGCCGAGGCTGCAGGTGCCGGCCTGACACGTCTGACCCAGCAGGCACCGTTGGCAGAGGGCTCCGCCGCGACCGCACGTCATGTCGGTCGGCAACGTCACGCACTGGCCGGACTCGGTGCAGCAACCTCCGCAAGTGGAAGGCGTGCAGACCTGCTGCGGCATTCCGCAGCCGGCCAGGATGCCGAGGGACAACACGAGGAGGAACCGGGCCATGCCGCCCAGACACCCGGGGAGCGGCTGAAGTGCAGGAAACCGTTCGTCAGGAAATGGACCGCCCTGCCATGCGGCCGTCCTTCCGCAGCCAGCCACTCGTCTCGTCGAACGCCGAAGACCATGCCTGCAGCGAAGAGGCGTCGTACCGCTCGACGTCGACGGGAAGTTCGTCGAGCAGCGTGATGCCTTCGAGTGACGGCTCGAGGCGCAACGCACGAAAGTGCACGCCCTGCTTCGCCGCACGCCAGACGGCCTTCGCGAACTTCGGCGCGTGGAGCGCACTCGGCCGAAGTCCCTTCACGTCGGTGCGCTGAAGCGTGAACAGGACGGTGGCGCGGTCTCCCTTCGCGACCCGGCGTGCCAGTGCTTCGACGTGCTTCGTCGCGCGCTCGCTCGAGGAGTCGGGGAAGTAGCCGAGCCCATCGGGGTAGACGAGGTGGCAGTTCTTCACCTCGACCCAGTGCGTGCCTTTGCGGCTGTCGAGGCGGAAGTCGGCGCGGTGCCCCCGACCGAACCGTTGCTCGGGCACGACCGCCTGCACGTCAGCGAAGCCGGGGAGCAGTCGCTGCTCCAGCACCGTCTTCACCAGGGCGTTCGGCAACGTCGTGTTCGCGCCGATGATGCCGTCGAGTTCGATGAGCTCCCACGTGAACGGCAGCGACCGCTTCTCGTTGACCGCCCGCGACAGCCACACCCTCGCGCCGGGCACGACGAGCCCTTCCATGCGGCCGGGGTTCACGCAGTGGGCGTGCACGGTCCTTCCGCCCACCAACTTCACGTCCACGAGGAAGCGCTCGTAGCGACGCACGAGGCGGCCTTCGAGCAACGGCGTGGGCCAGCGATGAACGACGTTCGACACGAAGCTCCTGTACGCGGTGTCATCGCTTGCGTCGACCGGTGAGCCTGCGAGCATGCCGCCCGTGCGAATCGCCTTCGGGGTGCTGCTGCTGTCGATGACCGCGCAGGCGAGCGAGCCGCTGCGGTGGGGCGCCGATGGCCAGGGCGGTGCGCCCTACGTCTTTCAAGACCCGATGGATCCGACGCGGCTCATCGGCTTCGAGGTCGAGCTCGCCGAGCTGCTCGCGAAGAAGCTGGGAACGAGCGCGCAGCCCGTGGCTGGCCCGTGGGACAAGTTGCTCGAGCTGCTCGCGCGCGGAGACTTCGACATCGCCCTCAACGGCATCGAGGTGGCGGAGGAGAAGAAGCGCGTCGTGCTGCTCTCGAAGCCGTACTTCGCGGCGGCCGAGGTGCTGACGATTCGGCGAGGTGATGGAGCCGCGCCGAGAGACCTGACCTCGCTGAAAGGACGAAAGGTCGGCACCCTGCCCGGCTCGCTCGCCGAGCGCATCGCGCAACGCCACGGCGCCGACGTGCGCACCTACGAAGGTGGGCAGGACGAGATCTACGACGACCTGAAGCTGGGCCGGACCGATGCCGTGCTGCTCGATGAGCCGGTGGCGAAGTACTACGGCGAGCTCGACGAGACGTTCGAGACGGTGCGCGGAGACTTCGGCGTCGTCGAGTACGCCATCGCGGCGCGCCTCGATGATCGCTCCCGCGTCGACGCGCTGAACTCGGCCATCGACGGCCTCGCGGCTGATGGCTCGTTGCGCCTGCTCTACGAACGCTGGGGCCTGTGGACGCCTGAGACGGCGAAGCTGCTGAGTGACCCTGATGGAACGGCGCACGCTCCGGCCCTCGAGTACGAGCGGTGGCGCGCGGCCGTCGGGCACCTGCCTCCGTTCTGGGAGCGCGTGCGCACGCGGTATCCGTCGTATCTCCCGCTGTTCTTCAAGGGCGCGGTGCTGACGTTGCTCGCGTCGTTGTGTGCGATGGCGCTCGCGATCGCGCTGGGCGTGCTGCTCGCGGTCGGTCGCCGCTTCGGGCCCACGGTGATTCGCTGGCTGTGTGTCGCGTACATCGAGTTCTTCCGCGGCACGCCGCTGCTGGTGCAGCTCACCGTCATCTATTTCGGGTTGCCCGAGCTGGGCATCAAGCTCGAGCCATTCTTCGCGGGCGTGCTGGCGCTGGGGCTCAACTACGCGGCGGCCGAAGCCGAGAACTACCGCGCCGGGCTCGAGAGCGTTCCGCGTGGGCAGCTCGAGGCGTCTCAGGTGCTGGGGCTCTCGACGTTCCAGACGCTGCGCTTCGTCGTCGGGCCGCAGGCGGTGCGCATCTCGATTCCACCGATGACGAACGACTTCATCGCGCTGCTGAAAGACTCGTCGCTCGTCTCGGTGGTGACGCTGACCGAGCTGACGAAGACGTACACGACGCTCGCGAACTCGACGCGCGATCACCTCGGCCTCGGGCTGCTCGTCGCGCTCTGCTACCTGATCGTCGGCCTGCCGTTCGCGAAGCTCGCGCGCACCGTCGAGGCGCGGTTTGCCAGACACCTGCGCAGGGAGGCCGCGTGACGCTCAAGGTGACTGGACTCGTTCGGCATCATCACGGCAACCCCGAGCCGACGCTGCGAGGGCTGTCGTTCGATCTGCCTGCGGGAACTCTCACGGCCCTGCTCGGCCGCTCGGGCGCAGGGAAGTCGACCGTCTTGCGCTGCGTGATGGGACTGGAGCCGTTCGAGTCCGGCACCATCGAGATCGACGGCGTCATCGTGCAGGGAACGAAAGACGTGAGCGTCGACGTGCGAACCGGCCAGCTGAAGGCGGCGCGCGCTGCTCTCGGGCTCGTCTTTCAATCGTTCGAGCTCTTCCCCCACCTCACCGCGCTCGACAACTGCGCGCTGGCACCGATGCAGGTGAAGGGGAAGAGCCGCAGCGAGGCCGAGAAGCGCGCGAGAGAACTGCTCGTGCAGCTCGGCCTCGAGCACCGCATCGACGCGTTCCCCGAGCAGCTGTCGGGTGGCCAGAAGCAACGCGTGGCCATCGCCCGCGCGCTCGCGATGGAGCCTCGCGTGTTGCTCTACGACGAGCCCACGAGCGCGCTCGACCCCTCGATGAAGAACGAGGTGCTTCAGACGCTGAAGCGGGTCGACGCGACGGGTGTGACGCAGGTGGTGGTGACACACGATCTCGCGCTGGCTCGCGGCGTGGAGCATGTCTGTGTGCTCGATCACGGCGTCGTCATCGAGTCAGGAGTTCCCGCCGAGGTGCTGCAGACACCCAAACACGACTCGACGAAGGCGCTCCTGAAAGACTGGGTATGACGGCGCTTCTGCTCGCGGTGCTCGCCGCGTCTCCGTGTGTCGTCGCCGGAGAGGACTTCACGACCCGCGCCCCCGTGTCGTTGAGCGTGGACGGTGGCCAGCCTGTGCCCGCAATGCTGAAGGGCGTGACTGCTCGCGCCGTCCTCGAGGGAAGACGCGCAACGGTGCTGATGGAGCGACCCGTGGCCCTCTCGGCGACGGCCAAACGACTTCGGCTCGACGTGAAGACCGAGGTCTCGCTCTTCGATGGAGGTGTCGTGCTGCACCGGGGCACCAGCGTGCAGTGGCTCGAGACGGTCGGCGACACCATCGCCGGCAGCGTGCTCGTCGAGCCCGACGATGACGAGCTCGAGACGGAGGACAAACCTCCGCTCGTGTCCTTCGCGCTTCGTGGCATTCCGTGTTCGGCGCTGACCCTTGATGGGGTGCCAGCCGACGAGGGTGTGCCGGCACAGGGTGACGTGCCGCTGTTCGAGGGCCATACCCCGATGGCCCTGCTCCCCTCCCCGCGAGCCCAAGCTGCGTCCGTGGTGCTGACGTCGCCGCAGCCGGGCGCCTCCGTCTTCTTCAGGTTGTTGCAGAGGCGGGGGCCACTCGCCTTCGTCGAGTACGTCGACGACTCGGGCAGGCTGTCGTTGCGAGGCTGGCTCGCGCTCGTGAAGCTGACCGCGCTGCCCGCGGGAACGGGAGTCGGCCGCGGAGCGATGTGCACTGGAGACCACGCGCGCGCCGGCATGTCTGGCGAAAGCCGCGTGGGAGGAACGCTTCGTCACCTGGGCCCGCTCGAGCTCCCGGCTGGCACGGTGCTCACCGTCGAGTGCGCGACGAAGCAACTCCCAGAGCGGCGATGCCCGGCGGCTGTGGTGACGACGCCGCTCGAGGTGCACGCGCGATGGTACGGCGAGCCAACCGCCGAGGTGACCCTCGAGCAGGTGCGGCTCGAGGACGAGCGCTTCACCATCAACGCGGCGCGCGTGAATTGGCCGAACGCAGAACCGTGAGGGCTCAGGGCGTCGCGCGAAACACGTCGATGCCGCGGACGACGGTCATCTGAACCTTCGCGTCGAGCAGGCCCTTCGGATCGCCATCGACGGGATCGACCGGCAGCACGACGAAATCAGCGTCGAACCCAACCGCCAGCTTTCCGCGACGGGTCTCTGCGAACGAGGCGTAGGCAGCACCGGTGGTGAACGCGGCGAGCGCTTCTGCTCCCTTCAACCGCTGAGACTTCGTCCACCCCTCGGGCGGCTGGCCCTGATGATCCTGCCGGGTGCGGGCCGAATAGAGCCCCCACAGCGGGTTCGGGTGCTCGACGGGAAAGTCACTACCGAACGCGAGCGGCACCTTCGCGTCGAGCATCGCGCGCCAGGCGTAGGCGAAGGCGAGCCGCTCCTTGCCCACCCGGGCCTCGGCCCACGGCATGTCACTCGTCGCGTGCGTTGGCTGCATGCTGGCGATGAGACCTGACTGCGCGAGCCGCGCGACGTCGTCACCCCGCAACACCTGGACGTGCTCGACGCGATGCCGGTTCTTCTTGTCGAGCTTCGACAGCACGTCGATGACGAGCGTGTTCGCGCGATCGCCGATGGCGTGCACGGCGACCTGAAAGCCGCGAGCGTCGAAGGCCTTCGCGCGCTCCTCGAGCTCCTCGGGCGTCAGGAGCAACAACCCACTGCTGGTCGGCTCGTCGCTGTAGGGCGCGTGAAGGGCGGCGCCGCGAGAACCGAGCGCTCCGTCAGCCAGCAGCTTCACCGCGCGCAGCTCGAGCAGGCCACCCGTCGTGACGCCACGCTCGATGAACCCTTCCCAGCCGGCGCTCTGCCCATCGGCCATCGCGTAGATGCGAATCGGCAACAGCCCGCCCAGGTCCCAGCGCTGCAACAGCTGAAACGTCGCGAGGTCCATTCCCGCGTCGTGCACCGAGGTGAGGCCCAGCTTCGCGCAGAGCTCGAGCGCGACCTTGAGGCGTCGTTCACGCTCGACCTGCGTCGGCTCGGGGATCTTCGCCGACACGAGATCGATCGCGTTGTCGATGAGCACCCCCGTGGGCTCGCCCTTCTCATCGCGAAGAATCTTCCCGCCCTGCGGATCTTTCGTGTCCTTCGTGATGCCCGCGCGCTTCAGCGCTTCGCCGTTCACCCACGCGGCGTGGCCGTCGACACGAGACAGGAAGATCGGCGTCGAGGGCTTCGCCGCGTCGAGCAGCGCGCGCGTGGGGAACGCCTTCTGCGTCCAGTCGTTCTGATCCCAGCCACGGCCGAGCAGCCAATCGCCCTGGAACGCTCCGGGCGTGGCCTTCTCGATTCGCGCCGTGACGTCAGCCGCGGCCGTCATGCCGTCGAGCGAGACGATGGAGGCAGCGCGACCGAGTGAAGCCAGATGACCGTGCGCATCGGCGAGACCGGGCACGATGGTGGACTCGGGGAAACGATCGATCACCGCATCGGACGAAGCGAACGAGCGCGCTCCGGCTTCGTCACCGATGAACGCGATGCGATCGCCACGCACCACGAACGCGGTCGCGAACGGCAACTGCGCGTCGTTGGTGTGAATGCGCTTCGCGACGACGACGATGTCTGGCCGCTGCCCGTCAGGCGTCCGTTTCACACAGCTCAACGAAGAGACGACGAGGCCAACCAGGAGGAGTCGAAGCACGCACCGCTGCTAGCACGACACGACGCGCGGTCAGGGCACCGACGACAGCCGAAACGAATGCGGCGCCCTGTCACCCTTTCGCTCCCTGACGTTCTCGAGCCGATAGGGCCCCAGCTTCACGCTGAGGTCGCTCTTCTCGGGCTGAAGCACGTGCTGCTCCTCGTCGTGTTTGCCAGGCGGTGGCTCTGAGACGAGCACCTGGTATCGCTGCATGATCGCGCCTTCGAAGGTCGTTCCGCGTGCGTCGGTCAACGTAAAGCGCTGCGTCATCGCGCCCCCTCGTTCCTCGACCTCGGACGTCAGGGTGAGCTGCACGCCTTCGAGCGTCACGGTCTGCGAGGGAAGCAGCTCGAAGTCCTCTCCCAGCCGAATCGGGCGCACGACCAGATTGGCGCGCGAGAACCCATCGTGCTCCCACTCGAAACGATGACTGCCGATGGTGAAGGGCTCGCCGGTGTTGCTGCGTCGTGCGCGCTCGCCGTTCTGAACCTCGAGGCTCGCGCTGAAGTACGCGCCGTATTCGTTGACGTGAAAGAAGTCGTTCACCGTGACCGTGAAGGGCGGCGCGCTGATGGGCGTCCCGAGGACGACCGGTTTCCCAGCCACCGACAGCGCCAGCCGACTGATTCGCACGCTCGCCGACTTCGCGCTCGACTCGAGTTTCGTGAGCAGGTGGCCGTCGACGAAGCGCGCTTCCCAGGCGTACCCACCGATCACGACCTCGCGCCTGGAGTCACCCACCTCGAGCGTGAGTGCTCCCCGGGTGCGATCGCCTGGCTCGAAGGGTCGCACCGAGACCAGCTTCAGCTTCAAGCCGTCCACCACCACGGATGTTCCGACCGCGAGCGTGACGACATTCCCTGCCGTGTTGGAGGCCTGGAGTGGTGCAGCCGCCAGCGCGGTCGAGGTCATGACGAGGGCCATGAAGATGGACTTGGGGGTCGAGGTCGCCACGAAGAGAGAGACACCAAAGCACCAGAACGTGCATCGGCGTCAGCGAACGCACCGCGGCCCGTCTTCGGGCCATGATTTCCATCGACCTCGACCAACCCGCCACGAGACGATGGGCTGTACTGGCGCCGCGGGCTTCGAGCGCTCGGGCCCTGCTTGACGTCTATGAGAAGGACCTCGGCGTCACCGTGCAACCCCTATTGGGCACGCTGCTCGAGCTCGCGCGCAGCGTGCTGCCCGCTGAGACCTTCGCCGAGCTCGAGGGCGTCGCGAACGTCATCGACGCGCCGCTCCCGAGAGTCGTGCTGGGAAATCTCTACTACGACGTCATCAAGGCTGGCCTTGGCTGCTCTGCCTTCGCTGTCGACACCCCCGAGGGCCCGCTGCACGCCCGCAACCTCGACTGGTGGACGACCGGAGGACTGCTCCGCAACGAGACTGAGCTCTTCGATTGCCGTCGCAACGGCCGAACCCGGTACCAGCTCGTCGGCTGGCCGGGCTTCATCGGTGCCTTCTCGGGTGTCGCGCCAGGCCGGTTCGCCGTCACGCTGAACGCAGTGCTCAGCGACGACGCCGCCTGCATCGCCGAGCCGGTCGTCTTTCTGCTCCGACGAGTGCTCGACCAGGCGAGTTCGTTCGACGACGCCCTGAAGGAGCTGAGCATCGCGCCGATCGCCAGTGACTGTCTGCTGCTGCTGAGTGGAGTTCGTGAGGGTGAGTTCGTCGTGGTCGAGCGCACACCAACCCGCGTGGCAGTGCGTCGACCGACCAACGGCTTCATCGATGTCACCAACGACTATCGACTGCTCGATGTCGCAGGACCTGCTCGGGGAGAGCTGGCCCAGACGTCGTGTCGACGAAGCGAGCGACTCCGCGAACGCCTCACGATCAAGAAGCCGATGACGACGCACGATGCGCTCGCCTTGCTCTCGGATGAGCGTGTGAAGATGACCATCACCGTGCAGCAGATGGTGCTGTGCGCGGCGACCGGCCGATGTGACGTTCGCCTACCGTGAGACGAACTGACCAACCGTGAGCCTCAGGGCAGCTTCGGCGCGTCGGGGTACGTCAGCTCTCCATTCAGCGACTCGAGGAACGCCTTCACCTGGCCGAGCTGCTTCGCGTTCCACTTCACCGGCTTCAGCAGCGGGTCCTGCGTCGTCACCTTGTTGCCGCCCTTCGCCATCAGCGCGATCGCCTCGTCGAGCGTCTTCGCCGACCCGTCGTGGAAGTACGGCGCCGTCAGAGCCACGTTGCGCAGGCCCGGCGTCTTGAACAGGCCTTTGTCCTTCTCTTCCTTCGTCGCGTCCATTCGGCCCGCGTCGTCACCGATGCCGATGCCGTGGAACGCGAAGTCGCTGAACAACGGAGGCACGTGGCAGCTCACGCAGCCGCCCTTCGAGAACAGCTCCTTGCCGGCCTTCGCGTCTTTCGACAGCGCCGCCTTGTCACCCGCCGCGTCCTTGTCGAACGCCGAGTTGCCGGTGTTCAGCGCGCGGAAGAACGTGGCGAGCGCCTTCGGCACGTTGTCGGCCGTCGCGGGCTCGTTGAACGCGCGCATGAACATCGCCTTGTAGACGGGCACTGCGTTGAGCGCGGTCGCCACCGTGGCCGGGTCTGCGCCGAGCTGGCCCTTCCACGCGGCGTTGCTCACGGCCTCGAGCGTCGCCATGCGGCCGTCCCAGTACCAGGTGGAGTGGAAGCCCAGCCCCACCATCGTCGGCGCGTTGCGCTTGTTCATCGCGCCGCCCACCTTCGCGTCGAGCGCGTTGCCCGAGGTGTACGCCTTGTCGGTGTGGTGACACTGCGCGCACGCCATCGAGCCGTCTTTCGACAGACGCGGCTCGAAGAAGAGGAACCAGCCCAGCTCGGCCTTTTCGGCGGTGACGGGGTTCTCGGCTGGCGCCTTCGGCTCCACCATGCCCACAGGCAGCGCAGGCAACGGCTTCACTGCGGGCAGCTCGACCTTCGGCTCGGGAGGCGGTGCGGGCGCAGGCTTCGGCGTTTCAGCGACTGGAGCAGGCGCCGGCGTCACCGGCTTCGGCGTCTCGGCCGTCTTGCAGGCCGCGAGAACGAACACCACGACGAGGACCAACGAGCGGAGTCGAGTCATGCCGCGCAAGGTACGGCTCACGTCGATTTCCGCACGCGAAAAAGATGACGGGCACCTGCTCCCTCTCCGGGGGGATACCGAGCAGGTGCCCATCGGCGCCGCGTGAAGAGGCGCTTGATTCAAAATGATGGAGCGTCAGTGTTTGAGGCGCGTCTGCAGCAACTCGGCGAACGCAGACAACGCATCGGTCGCGGTGAACATGCCGACCACCTTCCCGTTGTCGACGACCACCGCCGAGCCGAACTTCTTGTCCGCCATCTCCTTCACCACCTCGTCGATCGGCGCTTCAGGCGACACCGTGTACGGCTTCGCGGTCATCACGTCCTTGATCGAGATCTTGTTGGCGTCGGCGCCATTCACCGCTTCGGCCCGATACAGATCGCCGTCTGACAACATGCCCACGACGCGAACGCCCTCGCACACCGGCAGGTGGCGAATGTGCTTCTCGCGCATGAGGTTGTGGGCCTCGGCCAACACAGCCGCAGGCTCCACGGTGAACGGCGAAGTCGTCATGAACTTGCGAACGCTCGGAATGGTCTTGGACATGACCACTCGCAAGAGCATCCGTTGTGCCACCTTTCCCTCCCACGGCAGGGCGGCTCCCGCGCGCAGCGGTTGCGTCACGCAAATCCAGAGCGGGAAGGCGACGAAACTCTTTCGTTCGTCAGGAGCCGAGGCGCTTGAGTTCTTGCGAGAGCAACGACTCGAGCTCACGAATCGAGCGATAGATGAGGCAGCGGTGCCCCTGCACGTCGAAGCGCAGCTCGCTCACGTCACGCACGAGCAGAATGGTCGGCTTGTTGCGACCCCAGGCGTAGCCAACCTCGAGGTAGACATTCGGGTTCGCGGTCGAGAGATCGGCGATGACGACCTTCGCCGTCTCGATGCGCTCGCGAATGCGCTGAATGATGAGCCCATCGAACGCGACTTGATCGACGCGCTCGCAGAGCAGGCCCGCTGACTTCACCGGCGCCTGAATGCCGTAGTGAAAGACGTCTTCGAGCTCGGGGAGGAACGGCATCGCGACGAAGGCGTGCGGCTTCTCCTGCGTGGCCTGACCGGCGGTCGCCATCACCGTTGCCTGCTTGAACGCGACGCTGCGCTCGACGCGAAACGCACCGCTCGCGAGCTTCGTCACGCCCGTCGTCTTCGCGAGCCCGTCCTCCAGCGTCTGCCGCATGCGCCGCGCGCGCCCTGAATTCCGCTCGACGATCGACACTTCTTCGATGTCGCCGCCCGCGCCCTTCTGAAACGCGTCGATGAAACCACCGACGAGCGCGAGCACCGCCTCCTGCTCGTCGAGGCCGGCGCGAACGCCGTGCACGGTGGTCGCGATTCGTTTCACCGAAGGCTGCGTCTGCGCGAACGAGAGCATGCGACCCGCCAGCAGCCGCAGCTCGTGGTACCGCAAGGTGCCGAGCCGATCCGTCCCGAAGAACGCCGCGCGTGGAGCCGTCATCGCGCCGAGCGTCTCGAACGAACGCACCTCACCGATAGGCACCTCGAAGTCGTTCCAGCTTCGACCCGCGCGGTTCGCGATGGCCGACACCGCCACCTCGTCAGCGCCGTAGAACGACTGCGCGTGTTTGAAGCAGGCGAGGTCGCAGGCCGCCGAGAGCACGTCGCCCTCGATGAGGTGGAGATCGATGGTCGAGCGCACGGAGCCGACCTTACCGCGCTGTCTGCCCATGGCGCAGGAGGTAGGCGCCAGTGTGTGGCGCGCCGACTTCAAGGCGAAATCTGCTCCCGAAATTCGGCCTGTCTTGTCACCGCGCCTGACGTTCTGTGGACGGCGCGGCCACTTTTCTCAGCCGATGATGCTCCAGCAGCGCTTCCCCGCCCCGGAGCCTCCCCCATCATGAGCAACGATATTGGTGCCGCAGCCCGCGCTGCCGCTGAAACCGCCCGCCGTGCCGCCGCAGAAGCTGCCCGCAAACGCGCTGCAGAGGCCGCTCGCAAGGCCGCCGAAGCCGCCGCGCAGCGCCTGGCCCAGCAGGCCTCGAAGAAGACCCTCGACGGCGGGGCGAAGAAGGCGCTCAGCACCAGCGCTGGCAACAAGCCCACCGCGTCGGGCGTTCGTCAGGCGCTCGGGAAAGACGAACTCTCCACTGGGCTGGGCCGGGCGCTGCGGGCTCGCGCGAAGGATGGCCTCGGCACGCCTCCTCCGAGCGCGCCGACCGCGGGCCGCACCATGTCGCTCAACGAGCTGCGCGCGCTGCAGTCGTCGAACGCGCCGCTGCCCGCCCAGCCCTCGTTCGCCGGCTCCCCTGACGCCATCGAACGCCGCGCGCAGACCACGCAGCAGGCCTTCACTGGCTCTCCCGACGCCATCGAGCGTCGCCAGGCAGCCTCCGCGCCCCTCCCGCCGACAGTCGATCAACGCGCCGCCGCCGGAGCCACCGAAGTGCAGCGCGCGTGGAATGACGCTCACGCCGCGGGCAAGTCAGACGCCGAGGCCGCCAACGCCGCCTCGCAGAAGCTCCGCGAGCTGTCGGATCAGGCGAACGACCCGGCGTACACCAACGCCCTCCTTCGCGCGTCCGCGCCCACGATCGATCACATCACCGACGTGCTCGAGAAGAACGTTCGAGACGAAGACTTCACTGGAGAGAAGGACGCCAGCGCCGTGAAGGACACCGTGCGCGCGCTCTCTGACGTCGCCACCGACGCGGGCCCCATCGGCTCGGCGTACCTGGCTGATCAGATCGCCCAGAAGCTGCCGAACCAGAGCGAGCTGATGCACCTCGACGACGGCTTCTACGACCACGTCGACAACGGCGGGAAGCCAGACCTCATGGCGGCACTCGGCACGCGCCTCGAGTCGCTCGACAAGGGCAAGGCCCACGAAGAGCTCTTCAACCGCAACGAAGGGTTCCTCGACTGGGTCGGCGATCGCGTGAGCGACGTGACGGACGCGGTGGGCAACGTCGCAGGCGCCGTGACGGGCTTCGTCGGTGACGCAGCGAACGGCGTGCTCAAGGTCGTCGGCGCGGCTGGCGAGATGGCCGTCGACGTCGCGAAGGGCACGGTCGAACTGGCCGGCGACGCCGCCTCGTGGACGACGGAGCAGGTGACCGAGGCC
>Ga0075163_10003284_pt1 | contig 21728 bp, 16 predicted proteins | sample JI1023141ADNA_FD_71478 | JGI IMG/M metagenome (GOLD analysis project Ga0075163, IMG submission 71478) | Wastewater effluent complex algal communities from Wisconsin, to seasonally profile nutrient transformation and Carbon sequestration -... | ecosystem: Engineered > WWTP > Effluent > Algae... | reverse complement strand
GATGGTCGAGCGCAGGTGCCCGACGTGCATCTGCTTGGCGATGTTGGGGCTCGAAAAGTCGATGACGATGCGCTCGGATTTGTCGACCTTGGAGATGCCGCAGTGGGCGTCCTTGGTGAGGGCGTCGAGGCGCTTCTCGAGCCAGGCTGGCGCGACCCGAAGGTTGATGAACCCGGGACCGGCCACTTCCACCGCCGCGAAGGCCTCGTGGCCGGTGAGCTTCTCGGCCACCTTGGTGGCCAGCTCGCGTGGGTTGCCCTTCAGCTGCTTGGCCAGCGGCAGCACGCCGTTCACCTGGAAATCCCCGTGCTTCGGGTCCTGCGTGGGGCGCAGGATCGCCGGCGAAGCCGTCCCGAGGGCGTCGTGAATGGCCTGACCCGCAATCTCCGAAAGCTCGACATCGATGCGCATGGTGCCTTGGACTTAGCGTAGGTGGCCGCCCCCCGTCTACGGACCGCGCTTTTTCCGCCAACGCGCGCAACTCCGGCGCCATCCGGCCGATGAGCCGGAATGAGCAACAACGTCAGCGGCACCTCCGGCACCTCCCGAACCTGTTCCACCCAGGACGACGACGACGATGGCGTCCACAACGAGGAGATGGCGACCCGCCAGGCGCAGCGCCTGCTCAACGATCTGAACCCCGGGCGCCTGAAAGAGAGCGGCAAGCTCGACGAGGGTACCGTGCTGGCGCTCAAGGCGTTCCAGCGAGACAACCACCTCGAGGTCACCGGCAAGGCCGACGGACCCACCATCGCCAAGCTCGAGGACGCGATCCGCGCGAAGGACCAGCCAGCGAAGGAGGAGGCGGAGCTGCAGCGCGAGGCACGAGCGCACGCCGAGGCGAAGCAAGCCCCCACGATGCTCTCCATGGCGCAGGCGCTGGTCGGGCCCGCTCTCGCACAGCCGCTCGGGTCCCTCGTGTCCATGGGGAGCGCGCTCGACCTCGAGACCAAGACGGCGCAGCTCACCCCCGGAGGCTCGTACGAAATCAAGGCCCGCGCCGCCGGGCGGGTCGAGATCGGTATGGCCGAGAGCGCTAGCGCCAAGATGACGTGCAACAAGGACGGAACGTACACTCTGGAGGTGAGCGCAGACGTGGCCGCCATCGCCGGCATCAGCGCGGGCGTCGGCATCGAAGCGAGCGTCGCGGCCGGAGGGAAGTTGACCTTCACCGCAAAGAACAAGGAGGAAGCCGTGCGCATGGCCAACATCGCGAGTCGCGCGTGCATCGAGGGGGCGACACTTTCGGCGTCGAGGCATGTTGGGCACGCCGTCCGACGCGACGAGGCCACATTCATGGCGGATCACTGTTCCGCAGTCACGGTTCGCAGCACGGCTGGCGTGAAGGTCGCCGCCGAGGCGGGCGTCTCGGGCGCTGGCGCCCTCAATGGAACCGGCGTCGAGGCAAGCGCCACCGGCGAGGCCATCGGATCGTTCACCATCAAGCTCGACCACGGAAAGGTCACCGACATCGTCGCCGAGGGCGAAGTCCGCACGGTGGTCGATGCGCGCGCCGCGGTGGGGCCCAAGGATGCGCCCGGGGCGGGCTTCAAGGTCTCCGGCGCCGCGCTCAGTATTGGCGTCGGTGCCAACGGTGAAGGGCGTATGAAGATCACACAGCACTTCGAAGTACCGCCCGGAGCAACGCTGCGGTCGCTGGTTACGGGCAGCAAGGGCTCGTTGCTCGCATCGGAGAATCTCGCGGCCGTGGCGAACTTGAAGAAGACGACGGTGGACGCGGAGCTCTACGTCGAGGGTAGGGTCGACGCAAACGCCGTCGGTGTGGGTGCGGGCGTGGGCAGCCGTGCGAAGATCACGCTCAAAAACATCGGCAACCCGACCACGGTCGCGGTCAAACTTCGCTTCCTCGATGTCGAAGGTGCTGCGAAGGCACTTCCGACAGGTTCAACGATGCAGGTGCACGTTGCAACGACCCAGGTCGGCAAGGCGCTGGACGTCGGGGGCACGGTGGAGGGCGCGGGAATAAAGTTCTCGGCGAAGCTCTCGGGAATGCAAGTGACCGAGGTCGACGCCTACGACGACTCCGGAACCCCCGGGGACGTCGTGGGTCGCCAGATCCGCTCGAAGCCCGTCGCGCCGGCCCCCAAGCACTCCCAGCTCGATACGAATGTGCAGGACCAGCGCTATGCGCGGGTCGCGGGGTGAGCGGGTCGTGGTGAAGGCGAGCGCGCGAGACCCCGCGCGCTCGTCGGGGGATTCCTGGTCGCTTCTTCGGTCCGCCGTGGTCTGGCCCCACGACACGACGATGCAGCGTGGACGGATTTTGGACCCCGAAACCCCCTACTCGCGCCGCGCCACGATCACCATCGCGCCAATGGATCGCGAGAGTGCCTTTGCAGGCTGCTGCCACGACCGCAGCGTGCAATAGGTGACGCATGGGCATGTTCGATTTTCTCAAAGGCACACGCAGCACCGTCTGGCAGGAGCTGCCGGCCGATCTTCAGCCCCACTACCGACTCCTCGAAGAAGCGGGGCTGGCCCTCGATTCGGCGTGGGCTCCGGTCGATCCATTTCTGTTTGCCCCGTTGCGCGGACGCGTGGACTCAGCGCTCGGCGCGAAGCTCGTGGCGTCGATCCTGGCGCGACATGCCGCGACCCACGCGCTGGCAGGCGTGGACCAGGACGGGTGCGCGCGCTTCTTCGACGCAGCTTCGACGCCCGAAGTCGTCGCCCTGGCAAGCGACGTGCTCGTGGTGGCTTACATCGAAAACTCGCTCGGTCTGGTGCGACGCGACGACGATGCGTTGGCCGAGTACGCAGAAGCGGCCGGCGCCTCGCACCACGACAGCGCGCGTCCGCTCGCACCGATGGATTGCGAAGCGGTGACGGACCTTGCCATAGCTGGCCGCCTGGGCTCTCTCATGGCGCGGCCGCTGGCGCAAGAGGAGGCGCCTATCGATCTGGTCTGCGAGGCGCTCGACGTGGACGAGTTGCCGGGCGACCTCACGACGTACTTCTCGCTGCACCCGCAAGGTAAGCTATTCGCCCCGAGTGGTCCCATCGCGCTCGTGCTCTTCGGCGCCACCGATGCAGCCGCCGCGTGGGAGGCGCGTGACGCCGGGCATGCGAGCTACGAGCTTCTACCCATTGCCATGGCGCCGCCACTCTCGATCGCGGTGGACGTGCGCGGCGCGTCCGGCCCCGTCGGTGCCGTCTACGCTTGCAGCGAGAGCCACATCGCGCCGTTGGCGCCGAGCCTCGCCGCGATGATGATCGGGCTCCCCGAAGTCGGCGAGCGCCTGGCCCAGATGGCCCGCTCGCTTCCCTAGCGATGCAGGGACGGAGCTTCGCCGCCGAGGCGGGCGCGCCCGAGCACCCCCAGCTCGATACGAATGTGCAGGAGCAGCGCTATGCGCGGGTCGCGGGGTGAGCGGGTCGTGGTAGAAGCGAGCGCGTGAAAACCCGCGCGCTCGTCAGTGGATTCCTGGTCGTTTCTTCGGTCGGTTGCGGCGATGCGCCGCCCCCCAACGTGGCGCCGCTTCCGAGCGCAGCGCCCACCGCCACCGCCAGCGCCACCAGCACGGCCGCAGCTCCGGCACCTGCGCCCACCGCGTACGTGCCGGCGCCGCCGCGTTACGAGAACCCCGGCGGCATGTGGATGCCCAACCAGATGGCGGCGCACGCGGCGAAGCTCAAGGAGCTGGGCCTCGGCTTCGATCCGGCGCAGCTCGCCGATCCCACGTCCGGCGTGCTGGGCGCGGTGGTGAGCCTCGGCGGGTGCTCCGCCTCGTTCGTCTCGCAGAGCGGCCTGGTGATCACCAACCACCACTGTGCGGTGGGCGCGCTGCAGCTCAACTCGTCCACTGCGGCGAACCTGCTCAAGGACGGGTACATCGCCAAGACCCGCGCCGACGAGAAGTCGAACGGCCCCACCGCGCGGGTGTTCGTGACGCAGAAGGTGACCAACGTCACCAAGCAGGTGTGGGACACGAGCTTGGCAACCCACGTCACCGATCGCGAACGCTACAAGCTCATCGAGAAGCGCCAGAAGGCGCTGGTGGCCGAGTGCGAGAAGGACCGCCCCGGCACCCGCTGCACCGTATCGACCTTCTACGATGGCGCCGCCTACTACCTCATCGAGCAGCTCGAGCTCCGGGACATTCGCCTGGTCTACGCGCCGGCGGAGGGCGTGGGAAACTACGGCGGCGAGATCGACAACTGGCGCTGGCCCCGACACACCGGCGACGTCTCCATGTTCCGGGCCTACGTGGGCAAGGACGGCAAGCCCGCCGACTACTCCCCGGACAACGTGCCCTACGTGCCGGCGCACCACCTGAAGCTGGCGCAGAAGGGGCTGGAGGAGAACGATCTGGTGTTCGTGGCCGGCTACCCCGGGCGCACCCACTCGCTCAAGAGCCGGGCCGAGGTCGAGGACTTCGTCACCTTCCGCTACCCGCGCACGCAGAAGCTCTGCGAGGACCGGCTGGCCGCGCTCGAGAAGATCACCGACAAGGAAGCCGCCCTTCGCGCCACGCCGTTCGTGCGCTGGTTCGGCAACACCCTCACCAACACCAAGGGCATGCTCGAGGGTCTGGTGAAGGACGGCCTGCTCCAGCAAAAAGTGGAGCGCGAGGCCGCGTTCACGAAGTTCATCGAAGCCGACCCGGCCCGGAAGAAGCGCTACGCGCCGGTGCTCGCCGAGATCGCCAAGGCCTACGAGGACGCGCGCAAGCACCGGGAGTCGGACGCCGAGCTACGGTCGGAATTCTTGCTGCCCCGGCTGGTGGGCGCCGCCTACCAGATCGTGCGCATGGCGGAGGAGCGCCCCAAGGCCGACAAGGAGCGCGATCCCGACTACCAGGAGCGCAACTGGCCCCGGCTCACCCAGGGTCAGGAGGCCATGGAGAAACAGTACAGCCGCATCGTCGACATGACACTCTTCAACTTGGCGCTGGCGCGGCACGCGAAGGCCGACCCCAAGGAGCGCGCCCCGGTCGATGCCATCCTGCGCAAGCTGTTTCCGGTGAACCCCAACGCAGCGCCGTACAAGCCGCCGGTGTCGATACTGTTCGAAGACACCCGTCTGGAAGACACGGGGGCCCGCGTGCAGCTCCTCAAGACCGCGACCCTGGCCGATCTGAAGAAGAGCCAGGATCCGATGATCCGCTTCGCCCTGGCCTTGCGGCCGCTGGTGAAGGAAGCCGACGAGCGCGACGAAGCCCTCTCCGGCCACATGGCATACCTGAAGCCGACCTACTTCGAGGCGCTCCGGGCCTTCGAAGGTCACGAGATCGCCCCCGACGCCAACGGCACCCTGCGCATCACCTACGGCACCGTGCGTAGCTACCGCCCCAAGAAGGACGCGCCGTACTTCGCGCCGTTCACCTTGCTCCCCGAAGTGGTGGCCAAGAACACCGGCAAGGAGCCGTTCGACGTGCCGCCGAAGTTGCTTGCAGCCTACACGCAGAAGAAGTTCGGCGGCTACCTCGACAAGCGCTGGGGTCAGGTGCCGGTGGACTTCCTGGCGGACTTGCAGATCTCCGGCGGCAACTCCGGCTCGGCGACGCTCAACGCCAAGGGCGAGATCACCGGCCTGGTGTTCGACGGCAACTACGAGGCGCTGGCCTCGGACTGGCTGTTCAAGCCCGAGCTCACCCGGAGCATCCACGTCGACATTCGCTACGTGCTCTGGCTCCTCGACGCGGTCGACGGCGGCGATCACCTGATCCGCGAGATGGGCGGAACGCCCTCGGTGGATTGAAACGCAGCGAGCGCGCACCGGATCCCGGCGCGCGCTCGCTTTCACTGCGGAGAAGAGCTCAGGCGGCGCGACGCTTGCGCAGGGCGCCGAGCACCACCGCGACGCCCACGGCGAGCGCACCGAAGCCCCAGGGCGAGCTGTCACTCGACGTGTTGCAGCCGCCGTCGTCGGTCTTCCCGCTGGTACCGCCGGAGGTGCTGGAGCTGGTGGAGGTATTGCCGGACCCGCTGGAAGAGCTGGAGGAGCTGGAAGAGCTGGAAGAGCTGGAAGAGGAGCTGGTGGTGGCGTCGGCCGTGGTGCTGCCGTCGGTGACCCCAGCGTCGGTGACAACGATGGGCTCGAGCTGCCCACGAATTTCACCCCCAGGGTTGGCCGCGGTGTGGATGTTCACGTAGAGGCCGTTGGCCTTGAGCGTGGTCTCCTGCGCTCCGCTCAGCGTCGTCGAGATGACGATGGGGCTCGCCGGGTTCGGAAACGCATAGATGACGGCACCGTTGGCGCCCTTGGCCGCCATGTGAATGTGCCCCATCGTCGGCGTGGTCACGTCGTGGGTGATGGTGCAGCTGAGCAACTTGGTCCCGTCGTCGTAGGCGCAGACCGCGTTACCCTTGAAAGCAGAGGCGTTGGCGGGAACCTCGTTGGCGCCGTTGAGCGCTCCACCCCAGTTGGTGACGGCGGCGGAGGCGGAGCCGGCGACGAGGAACGCGACCAAGGCGGGAAGGATGGCTGTAGTTTTCATCCACGTAGCGTATGGGCGTTCGGGCCCCGCGCCCAACCGTTTTCACCGCTCGGCGCGCGGGGCGCTGCGCAAAACCTTGCGACCGCGACACGGATGTCGCGACCGACTCAGCCCATGACGCAAGAACACCTTTCGAATCGAATGGCACACGCGTTGCGGTAGGCTCCCGCCCATGAGGTTCGGAATGCGTTTTGGATCGCGCACTTTGACCATGGTGATGTCGGTAGCCCTCGGCACCACCGGTGCCGCATGGGCACAGTCGGCCCCGGCCCCGGCCCCCGGCCCCGGCCCCGGCCCCGTGGGCACCGCGCCCGAGCCCGTCGCGCCGCCGCCCATGCCTTCCCTGCCGCCTCCGGGAGCGAGTGCGACCGCTGCGCCGCCTGCCAGTCCGCCGCCCGCGTCGACGAGTGCGCCGCCTGCCGCGCCGCCGATGCCGCCCATCGTGTACGTGGACAAGCTGCCGACGCCCGGCGAGGTGCCCCCGCCCCCGGCGGCCCCGCCGAAGTTGCGCGATTTCTACCTCTCCCTCGAGACCATCAAGCTTCTCTCTCGCCCCTTCTTCGAAGTGGACGGCGAGTATCGGCTCCACGAGCGCGTCGGCGTCGGCGGCATGGTGGGCCTCGGACGCCGCATCATCGGCACCATGGACAAGCAGTTCGGCTGGATGCTCGGCGTGCAGGGCACGTTCTATCCCATCGGTAGCTTCCACCACGGCCTGCAGCTCGGCGCCGAGGTCGTGTACGGCGGGTCCAGCGGACGCGGCAAGGCGGGCACGCTGGTCATCAAGCAGACCGGCTCGGAGATCGGCCCGGGCGCGTTCGTCGGGTACAAGATCGAATCGAAGCTCGGCCTCACCTTCAGCGTCCAGGCCGGTGCACGATACATGTTTTACCGGGTGTCGGTGGACGACGGCAGCTCCCAGGCCTCGGCCGCGTCCGGCAAGGCCGAGGTGCTCGGTCGCCTCAACTTCGGCTGGTCGTTCTGACGGGATTCGCCCGAGCGTCGTCGCCCAGCACGTGATCCGCCAGGGCTGCGCCCAGCGCCGCGGCGCCGGCCGCGAACAGGAGCAGGAGCAGGACGAGCACCCACCACGGCGGAAGGGCGCTCGCGCGCGAGCCTGGCGCGAGCGATGCTCCGCGCGCTGAGGTGGGCGGACCGAACGAGACCGGGGCAACCGGCTGTATCGGGAAAGGCGCTTGCGACGCCGGGAAGGAACCTTGCGACGCCGGGAAAGGCGGTTGCGACGCCGGGAAAGAACCTTGCGACGCCGGGAAAGGCGCCTGGGATGCCGGCGCTGCCGCGCGAAGGGCGGCGAGCGACTGCCGCTGCATGGGCATGGGCATGGTGTGCGAGTCGATGCGGCCGGGCTCCGCACGGAACGATGGCGGCGGAGGCTCGCGCCTCCGGAGCGACGGGAGAGGGGTCCGGCGCGATGGCGGGAGGCCGGTGACGGTGTCGATCTCGTCTTGCTCGTCGCCGATCTCCACTTCGTCGCTGGGCTCCGGCGGATCGCTCCCGGCGATGCGCGACGGCACCTGCGCCACAGCCGTCTCTTCGCCGGCGTCGTCGGTCGGTATGCCACGAACCGCGGTTTGATCCTGTTCGTCCTCCTCTCCATCGCCGACGATGCGCCGAACCGGCGGCGCCAGATGCGTGGCATCCATGACGAACGCTTCTTCCGCCGTGGGGCGGCGCACCTCGGTCTGGATCTCCGCGGAGTCGAGGGTCTCGTCGTCGAGGAGCGCGTCGACGTCGGCGTCCGCCCGCGAGGCGACCTGCGGGACCATCACCGACACGGTCGAAGGGTCGTCGTCCGCTGCAGGCGCGGTCCCTTCCGGGGTGTAGCCCTGCAGCTCCTCCGAGACCGGCGACTGCATGGGCGTCATGGTGGGCTGATCGTCGGTGGAGATGGTGCGCTCCGCCGCGTCCTCTTCCAGCGCTTCGTCGTCGAGGTCCGGCAGGCTCGGCTGCGGTACCACCGGCGCGAATACCCCGGAAGGAGCGCGCGAATCGAGGTTCTTCGCGCACCGCTCCAGGGCCTCGCGCATGGCCCGCGCCGTCGGCCACCGCGCGCTCTTGTCGAAGGCGAGCGCGCGATCCACCACCGCCGAGAGAAACGGCGGAACGTCTTGCGCCACGAAGCCGAGAGGACGCGCCGGAGTGCCCGCGGTCGCACGCAGGATGTCGCCGATGGTCTCGCCCGGGTGCACCGCCTCGCCGGCCAGCAGCATGAACATGGTGGCGCCCACGCCCCAGATGTCGACCTTCTCGTCGATCTCCCGGGAACGGCCCAGCGCCTGCTCCGGTGACATGAACTCCGCGGTGCCGAGCAAGAGGCCGGTGGCCGTCTCCTCGGAGCGCAACGTCTGGCGCATGCGCGCGATGCCGAAGTCGAGGACCATCACCCGGCCGTCGGTGGTGAGGTACACGTTGTCGGGCTTGATGTCGCGGTGCACGATGCCCTTGGCGTGGGCCGCTTCGAGCACCTTGAGGATCTCGATCCCCAGGTGCACCACCTCCGCGGCGGAGAGGCGGCCGCCGAGGCGATTGCGCCGCTCGTCGAGGTGCTCGCCCACCAGGAGGTCCATGACCAGGTAGGGCTGCCCGTCCACGGTGCCGTCGGCGATGACCCGCACCACCCGCGAATGCTCCACCTGGTTGGCCAGGTACCCCTCCTGGGCGAAGCGCCGCTTGACCTCACCGTGGTTGGAGAGCTCGGCATGGAGCACCTTCACGGCCGCCAGACGACCGTCCCGGTGGGTTGCCGCGTACACGGTAGCCACGCCGCCCCGCGCAAGTCTCGCATCGATGCGCCACTCGTCGTCGAGCCAGGTACCAACCCGTAGCAGCTCACCCATGAACGCTTACGATGAATGTACCACATGCACATTCCGTTACGTGTGGACGCAATTATTGCCGCGCTCCGCCCCGGAAACGCGCCAGGCACGCGACGGCCACGCGCCAGGCCCGCGACTAGCAGGCCTCAGGCCTTCTTACCGATGAGGCCTTCCAGGATCGAGCGATCCCCCTGGAGCGCGGTGCGCTGCATGTAGAATGCAAGGCCACGGCGACCGCCCAGCTCTTCGCCGCCACCGGCGCGACCGGGGCCACCGTGGAGCAGTTGCGGAAGCACCAGGCCCGGCGGAATCGCTTGCCCGGCCACCTTGGTGGACCCGATGGTGACGCGCCCGTGGTGCGGAGCGATGCCGAGCACGCAGCCCTCGAGGAAGGCCTTGTCGTCGGAGTACACGCTGGAGACCAGACCGCCGCCGCCCATGGCCACCAGCCGCGCGGCATCCTTGGCGGAGCCGTCGTAGGGCATGACGGTGGCTACCGGGCCGAACACCTCGTGCGCGTGCACCTCGTCACCGGCCTTGGGGTCGTCGGCGCGGAGCAGCATGGGGGCCACGAAGAAGCCCTTTTCGCCGGTACGGCCGATGGCGTTCACCTCGGTCGGGCTCCCGACGACCAGCTTCGCCACGCGGCCGAGCTTCTCGACGCCGCTGCGCACGTCGGCCAATTGCTGGGCGGTGGAGACCGGTCCCATGGTGACCTCGTCGAGGGTGGGATCGCCCACCTTCACCTGCGCCAGGCGCTCACGCAGGACCTCGATGACCGCGTCCATGCGATCGCGGGGAACATACACGCGCCGGATGGCCGTGCACTTCTGCCCCGTCTTCTGCGTCATGTCGCGCACCACGTCGGCGGCGAACAGGTTGAGGAGATCGGAGCCATCTTCGACGTCGGGCCCCAGCACCGCGGCGTTGAGGCTGTCGGCCTCCACGTTGATGTGCGTGCCGCGCTCGGTGATGCCCACGCCGCGCCGGAGGGTGGCGCCGGTGAAGCTGGAGCCGGTGAAGGCGAGCACGTCTTGGCCGCCCAGAAGGTCGAGCAGCTTGCCGGTGCTGCCGGCGATGAACTGCAGCGCGCCGGGCGGGAGCAGCTTGGCGTCCACCAGGACTTCCATGATGCGGTACGCGAGGAGGGCGGTGCTGGTGGCAGGCTTGGAGATGACCGGCATACCAGCGAGGAGCGCGGCGGCGGCCTTCTCGGCGAGACCCCAGGCGGGAAAGTTGAAGGCGTTCACGTGCACCGCCACGCCTTCGCGGGGAAGATACACATGGGCGCCGAAGAGCCGCGGGCTGCGCCCGAGCTGGATGGCGTCGCCGTCGGCGAGCACCTTGGTATCGCCCAGCTCGGCCCCGAGATCGGCGTAGGCGGCCAACGTGCCCCAGGCGCCGTCGATGTCGAACTTGGCGTCGCTGCGGGTGTTCCCGCCGTTGGCCATGGCCGACTGGAAGAGCTCGTCGCGCTTGCCGTGAATGGCCTTGGACATGGCGCGGAGGAGCTCGCCGCGCTCGCGGAAGGTCATGGCGCGCAGGGCCGGGCCGCCCACGTCGCGGGCGTACGCGTAGCACTTCTCGAAGTCGAGGCCCTCGGTGGAGGCGGTGGCGATGGCCTCCTCGGTGGCGGGGTTCACCAGCGTGACCGATTTGCCCTGACCCTCGAACCATTCACCGGCGACGTAGCTGCGAAGCGTGAGCATGCCCTCGGTAGACCACCGCCCCTCGTGCCTGTCAACACGGAGAGATTCCGACGCAAACGGTCAGGGCCCGACCATCGCCTCCGGGCGCACCCAGGCGTCGAAGTCGGCCTCGGAGACGCCCAGCGAAAGGGCCGCCTGCCGGAGATTGGTGCCCTCGGCATGGGCTTTCTTGGCGATGGCGGCGGCCTTGTCGTAGCCGATGTGGGGGCTCAGGGCCGTGACCAGCATGAGCGACTCTTCGACATTGCGGGCGATGCGCGCCCGGTTCGGCTCCATGCCCACCACGCAGTGCTTGCGGAAGCTATCCATGGCGCCTTCGAGGAGGCGTGCGGATTGCAGCATGTCGTAGGCGAGGAGCGGCCGGAACACGTTGAGCTCGAAGTTGCCCGAGGCGCCGGCCAGGCTCACCGCCACGTCGTTGCCCATCACCTGCGCGCACACCATGAGCATGGCCTCGCACTGGGTGGGGTTGACCTTGCCGGGCATGATGGAGCTGCCCGGCTCGTTCTCGGGCAAGAGTAGCTCGCCGATGCCGGCTCGGGGCCCGGACGCCATGAGCCGTACGTCGCTGGCGATCTTGAAGAGCACGGTGGCGAGCCCCTTGAGCGCGCCATGGGCGGCGACCACCGCGTCGCTCGCGGCCAGGGCCTCGAAGCGGTTGGGCGCAGGAACGAACGGGATGCCCAGGCTCTCGCCCAGCTTGGCGACGATCTTCGGTGCCGCGCCCGGGTCGGCGCCGAGGCCGGTGCCGACCGCCGTTCCTCCCAGCGCCAGCTCGAGCACGTGGGGCATCGCCTGCTGGATGTTGCGCCGGGCGTAGCCGAGCTGGGCGACGTAGCCGGAGAGCTCTTGCTCGAGCGTGAGGGGCGTTGCGTCCTGAAGGTGCGTGCGCCCCAGCTTCACGATGCCGCGGAAGGCCAGCGCGCGCTCGCCGAGCGCCTCTTCCAGGGCAGTGAGCGCAGGGAGCACCTGCCGGAGGACCGCCTCCGCGGTGGCCATGTTGAGCGCCGTGGGAAAGACGTCGTTGGAGCTCTGACCGCGGTTGACGTGATCGTTGGGGTGGACCTTGCGGCCCATGCCGCGCTCGCCGCCCATCAGCTCGCTGGCGCGGTTGGCGAGGACCTCGTTGACGTTCATGTGCGTCTGCGTGCCGCTCCCGGTCTGCCACACGAGGAGCGGGAACTCGTCCGGGTGATCGCCCGCCAGCACCTCGTTGGCCGCGGCCACGATGGCGTCGGCAATCGGGGCGGGCACCAGCCCCAGCGCGCCGTTCACCTCGGCGGCGGCGCGCTTCACCAGGACGATGCAACGCACGATGGGGAGCGGCATGCGCTCCGTGGAGATGTCGAAGAAATGCCGAGATCGCTCGGTCTGCGCGCCCCACAGGCGAGCCGCCGGCACGTCGATATCTCCCATGGCATCGTGCTCTCTGCGCGTCATCGTGACCTTCTCCGGTTATCGGGCAGCGCGTTTCTTCGGGCTGCGCTTCTTGGCCGTGGACTTCTTGGCGCTGCGCTTCTTCGGGCTTGCTGCGCTCTTCTTGGCCGCGCTCTTCTTCGCGCTGCGCTTCTTGGCCGGCACCTTGCCCCCTTCGCGCCGTGCCTCCGACAGACCGATGGCGATGGCCTGCTTCCGGCTCGTGACCTTCTGGCCCGACCCGGATCGCAGCGTGCCCTCCTTGCGCTCGTGCATCACGCGCTCCACTTTATCGCTCGCCTTCTTTCCGTACTTGCTGTTTTTCTTGGCTGCCATCGCGTTCTCCTCGGTGATTGTCGTCGCTGAGCTCGCCCCGAAGCAACACGCGTGCCCGGGAGCCGCGGCGATGGGCGCGCGCCGGCCCGCTCTTTGCGACCTCGCCTTCGCATGTGGACTCGACCGCCCGCTCCTCCGAGGATTCTCGATACCGGCGCGTCGCCGGCGGTGGCCGCCGATGGTCCGGCCACGGAGATGCCCCGGGGCGAAGCGCCCCATGAGGCGAACGAGGAACAGGAGCAAGCGGCACCGACATCGGTGCGATTTCGCATCGCCACGTACAACGTGCACGGGTGCATGGGCACCGACGGGCGCATCGAGGAAGGACGCATCGCCGCGGTGCTCCGCGACATCGACGCCGACGTGGTGGCGCTTCAGGAGCTCGACGTGGGCCGCACGCGTTCTGCGCGAAGGGACCAGCCGCGGCACCTGGCCGACGCGCTGGGGATGGGGCTGCATTTTTGCGAGAGCGTTCGCCGCGGCGAAGAGCTGTACGGTCACGCCCTGCTCTCGCGCGGACCGCTCCGGCTCGTGCGGGCCGCACGCCTTCCACCGCTCCGCTGGCCGCGCAACGGCGAACCACGGAGCGCCTTGTGGGCCGACGTCGAGGTCGGCTCGCAGCGCGTCACCATCCTCACCACGCACCTGGGTCTCTCGCCGGTGGAGCGGCACGTCCACACCACGGCGCTCCTGGGAGAAGACTGGATGGGCAGCCCGGCCTTCCGCGGGCCGCGGGTGTTCTGCGGCGACCTCAACGTGAACAGCGGCTCGCGCACCTACCAGCGCCTGCGCGGCTGCTTGCGGGACGTCCAGCGCGAGGCCTTCGGACGGCGCACGCGGCCCACCTTCCCCGCGGTGTTTCCCATGTTGCGCCTCGATCACGTGTTCGTGAGCCAGGAGCTGCGGGTCCGGCGGGTCGAGGTGGTGACCACCGCCCTCTCGCGCATCGCTTCCGACCACCTACCCCTGACAGTGGACGTGGAAATGGCGCTGCCGCCCCCGGGGCGCCTCTCGTGAGCGGGTGCATCCTCGACACGCCGGGGACCTGGTGGGTGCGCGAACGGGTGGACGAAGCCGGGGTGCTGGTGGACGCCGAGGACTACTACGCCATGTTCCACGCCTGCGCCGAGCGAGCAGAGCGCTCGATCTTGCTGGCCGGCTGGCAGTTCGACAGCGAGGTCGCGCTCCTGCGCGGGGAATCCGCGGAGGGGCGCGGCGAGGTACGCCTGCTGCGGTTCTTGAACGAGCTCTGCGAGCGAAACCCGGCGCTGCGCATCCACATTCTCGCGTGGGACTTCAGCGTCGTGTTCTCCATGGAGCGCGAGTGGCTGCAGCGCGTGGCTTTCGATTGGCGAACGCACCACAACCTGCGCTTCGAGTTCGACACGTGCGTCATTGCCGAAGGCTCCCATCACCAGAAGTTCGCGGTGGTCGACGAGAGCATCGCCTTCGTGGGCGGCACCGACCTTTGCGACCACCGCTGGGACCGGCGCAGCCACCGGGAGCCCGACGAGCTGCGGCGCGATCTCGACGGTCACCTCTACCCGCCGTACCACGAGGTGCATTCGTACTTCACCGGGCCGGCGGTGCGGCCGCTCGCCGCGTTCTTCCGCCGCCGCTGGGCCTGCGCCGCGAGCGAGGAGCTGGAGCTCTCGGCCCCGCCGGCGCCGCTGGAGCTCCCGATGCGGCGCGGGCTCCCGCTCGCCGCGCGGGAGGTTGCCATCGCACGTACCGAGGCCGCAGGTGAGGCGGGCCCCTGCGAAGAGATCCGGGCGCAGCTGGTGACGGCCATCGCCGCCGCCGAGCGCCTGATCTACGCGGAGACGCAGTACCTCAGCGCACGCGCGGTGGAAGATGCCCTGGTGGCGCGCATGCGCGACCGTACCTTGCCCATCCTCGACGTCATCTTCGTCATTCCGGAGACCACCGAGGCCTTCAAGGAGACGGTGGCGGTGGGCGTATCGCAGGCACGCCTCATCGAGCGCGTGCGGAGCGTCGCCCGAGAGACGGGCCACCACGTAGGCTTCTACGTGACTGTGGCGCCCGGCGCATCCAAAGACGGGCACGACGTTGCAACCTACATCCATTCCAAGGTGATGGTGGTGGACGATCGCTTCCTTACGTTGGGCTCCGCCAACCTGGCCAACCGCAGCATGGGCGTGGACACCGAGCTCAACGTGGCGTTCGAAGCCGACGGGGCAGAGAGCGAAGCGAGCATCCGAGCGGTGCGGGTGAGCCTGCTCGCCGAGCACCTCGGCGCACGCGACGAAGAGATTCCGGAGCTCACGGCGAGCCGAGGCCTGGTGGCACGGCTGGATGCCGCGTGCCGAGCACGCACCCATCGGCTCCGCTTCTTCGCGGGGAAGGATCCGAGCGCCGAGGATCCGGTGCTCTCGGTGGTGCATGCCGGTCTGAGCCAGTTCCTCGACCCCGAGACGCCGATGCTGGAAGCGGCGATGGAGAGCCCTGCCGCCTGGGGCGACATGCTCGCCCGAAGCGTCGCGCGCCTTCGCGAGCTCTTCGGCCGCTGACCGGCGCGCGCGGGGCGCAATACCCCAGCGTGCGCTATCGCCCTCCATCGCGGCGCCAAGTGGCCGGAATCACGCGAGGCCCGCATGGCACGCGGGTTGCGACACCGGATCACGAGGTCATCATGAACACCCGAATCGCTCCCCTGGTCGCCATCGGTTTCGTCGCGCTGGTCGGTTGTGCAACGGCAGCCCCGGCTACACCTCACGTGGACCATCCCTCCAGCGTCGCCGTACGAAGCGAGCTCGGCATCGCCAGCTGGCGCAGCGTGGACCAAGGCCACACCGAGCTCGTCGAGGCACGCGACCGCTACGGCGCCGTCGTCGACCGCGCGGTGCTGGTACGCGCCCGCTCGATGGACGGCATGCGTGTAGAGCGCATTCAGTTCGTCGTCCTGGGTCGTAAGGGCGCCATCGAGGCGACGCCCGACGGCGTCATCGAGGTAGACACCCTCGATCGCCGGACCGCTCGCTTGTTCCAGGCCTACGAGGCCGACGTGGGCCTCCGTCAGCAGCCGGCCGACGCGACCCGCTGACGGCGCCTCAGCCGCTCTGCGGTTCGCGGGCGCGCTCGAGCGTGGCGGCGGCGCGTAGCCCCTCCGCCACGCTCCAGGCTTGCGAGACGCAGCCGCGGGGAGCGAAAGGAGGCTCGGCGTCGAAGATCTCGCTGACCGAGCCCAAACAGGCCTCGCCGAGATGCGCGCTGAAGCCGTGGAGGATCTGCTGGAGACGCGTGAGCTCGCCGGGGCGTACCTTGTGCCAAGCGTCGACGAAGGGTCCGATGAGCCAAGCCCACACCGTGCCCTGGTGATATGCGCCGTCACGGCTCGCCAGATCCCCGTCGTAGGTGGGGCGATAGTCCGGGTGCTTGGGGGAGAGACTGCGCAAGCCCACCGGCGTGAGCAGCTCGCGGTCCACCACGTCCATCACCGAGGTCCACCGCTCGCGCGCGAGAACCGGATGGGGCAGGGAGATGGCGAAGAGCTGGTTGGGGCGACATGCGGCGTCGTCCTTGCCGTCGGGCCCGTCGACGACGTCGTAGAGATGACCACCCTCCGGGTACCAAAAGCGCTCGTTGAACGACGCGCGCACACGGGCCGCGGCCTCGCGAAAGGGCGCGGCGGCGGCTTCCGAGTCTTCCTTCGCCACCCACCCGGAGAAGAGCGAGAGGGCGTTGTAGAACAGGGCATTGATCTCCACCGCCTTGCCCCGGCGCGGCGTCACGATCCAGTCGCCCATCTTGGCGTCCATCCAGGTGAGCTGGTAGCCCTCCTGGCCCTGGCGCAAGAGTCCGTCCACGGGGTCGACCCCGATGCCGAAGTGCGTGCCCCGGAGGTGCGCGTCGACGATCTCGCGCAGCACCGGCAAGAGCAGGCGCAGTGTGGTGCGATCACCGGTGGCATCGAGGTAGCGGTCGATGGCATGGAAGAACCACAGCGTGGCATCGGCCGTGTGGTAGAGCCCCGCGCACTCGCCTTCCGGGAACATGTTGGGAATCAGCCCACCCTGCACGTACTTGGCGAAGGTACGAAGAATGTATCCTGCATCTTCGTAGCGACCGGTGGCCAGGGTCAGTCCTTCCAGGCTGATCATGGTGTCGCGGCCCCAGTCGGTGAACCAGTGGTACCCGGCGATCACCGTTCGTACCTCGTCGCCCCAGGCGTGAGCGCGGGCGGCGTCGACGATGCGACTGCCCGGGGTGATGAGGAACTCGTCGGCCGCGAGCACCAGCTCGTCCACCGTTTGGCGGAGGTCGTCGCTGGGGCCCTCCGGCAGCGGGTGGGCATGCCTTCGCGCTGGCGGCCGGGTGCTCTGCCGTGCGCGCTCGATGAGTCGCTCTCGGCGCACCAGCTCGGCGTCGTTGGCTTGCCGCGGCGTCAGGGCCTGCACGGTTTCCCACGACTCGGTGGAGACCACCAGCACCACGTCGGCGTCGCTCCCGAGGTCCGCGCGGAAGTATCCCGGGGTGTGAAGGTCGCCGATAGCGTCGTAGCCGCGCGCTTGCTCCACCCGGTAGAGGACGTCGCGCACGCTCTCCTCGGAGAGGGTGAACGAGGCTCGCGGCCCGAGAAATCGCATGCGCAGCGGCGGGTAGTGCTCCGATCCGCGGAGCTCGAAGCGGGCCGACTCGGCGAGCAAGGCGTACCCCTCCACCGAACCGTCGAGGCGGCCTTCGTGCGGACGGAAGCTCACCGCCGGACGGACCTGCAAGCGGAGCGTTCGCCCGTGCGCATCGGGCGGCGAGATCAGGCGATACGAGACGAACGCGGTGTTCTGCATGTGCGGGAGAACGACGCGCTTCTCGAGCACGTGCTCACCCACGTCGAAGCGCCACACCGGAAGCCCGCCCTCGAGGCGAAAGTCCCGGAGCGCGGCGCCCACCGAGGCGTCCACCCCCGATGCTCGCTCCACGCCGCCCAGGCTCACGATGGCGCCGGACTCGGTGCGCACCGTCTCCACCAGGTGGTTGAGCATCATCGATCGCCCTTGCGGCGCCGGCAGGGAGGCGACCAGGAGCCCGTGGAAGCGCCGCGTGGGAGCTCCCGACACGGTGCCGGCGGCGTACCCACCGAGGCCGTTGGTGACGATCCACTCGGCGGCGAGGAGCGGCTCCACGCCGTCGCCCTTTTGCCAGGCCAGGGTGCGCGACGGGAGGCTCGCGCCTCCGGAGCGACGGGCAAGGGTCATGGTGCCTCCGCGGGGACGGCCGCGAAGAACAGCGCAGCGTGCCCGGGAACGTGGAGCTCACGATCGGGCATCGGCGCCACCGCACCGGCGCCGCCGTAGTCGGGGCTCTCCGACGAGGACACGAGGCGCCAGCTACGGCCCCGGGGTCGCGCGAGGAGCGGCTCGGCCAGCGACGCGAGGTCACGCGTGGGCCCCAGGTTGACGATGAGCAGGCGATCGTCGCCCTCGTCGCCCAGGTAGCGCAAGAGGAAGGCCGTGTCGTCGATGACGCTGCCGTGAAGCCGGTCCTTGTCCTGACGTGCGATCACGGCGTCCTCCCGGCGCAGTCGCAGGAGCGCCTCTACCATCTGGTAGAAGGGCCTATGGGTATCGCGTTCGCGGAAGTCGAGCTTGCAGCGCTCGAAGGTGGCGCGATCGTGCGGCGCCGGCACCGCCCGCTGTGCGGCCTCGGTGGCCAGGCTCTTGAACTGCGCGAGGAACTCCCGGCGCCCCTTGTCGACCAACGGCGCCAGCGACGCTTCGTGATCGGCGAAGTAGAAGAACGGGCTCGAGGTGGCGAACTCCTGCCCCTGGAACAGCATGGGCGTTCCGGGAGCCAAGAGGAGCAGCGTCGTCATGGCGCGCAGCCGGCCGGGCGTGGTGAGCGCGGAGAGCCGCTGGCGCAGGCCGGAGTTGGCCACCTGATCGTGGTTCTCGAGGTACAGGACGAACGAAGCGGCGGGCCGATCGAGGGCGGGGGCGCCGCGCGGATTCTTCTGCCAGGCGTACTGCTGACCCTGGAACAAGAAGCCCCACTTGAGGGCCGAGATCAGCTCCTGGGCCACGCCGCGGGTATCGGAGAAGTAGGCCTCGCGGCGCCCGGTGAGCGCCACCCGCGCCGCATGGTGAAAGTCGTCGTTCCACAGGGCGGTGAGGCCATGACCGCCCGCGCTCGGTGCCGCGATGAGATTGCTATCCTGGGGCTCATTCTCCGCCACCAGCAAGATGGCCTTCCCCTTCCCCGCCCTCCGCGCCCGTTCGCCGATGTCGGTGAGCACGTGAGGGTCGGACGCGTCGTGCACGCTCTGGGTGGCGTCGAGGCGCAGGCCGTCGAAGTGGAACTCGTCGATCCAGTATCCGGCGTTCTCCACGAAGAAGTCGCGGACCGCGCGCGGGCCCTCGAAGTTCAGGGCGTCGCCCCACTCGTTTTTGTACTTCTCCGTGAAGTAGTCGGCATCGAAGGCCCGGAGATAGTTTCCCGACGGTCCCAAGTGATTGTACACTACATCCAAAATCACCGAGAGCCCCAGCGAATGCGCGATGTCGACGAAGCGACGTAGGTCGTCGGGGCGACCGTACAGCCGCGAAGGGGCGTAGAGGTCGACCCCGTCGTAGCCCCAGCCGAACTGCCCGGGAAAGTCGGCCAGGGGCATGAGCTCGATGGTGGTGATGCCGAGCCGTCGCAGCTCCGGAAGCTCCCGAGCAGCCGCGTCGTAGGTGCCCTCGCGCGTGAAGGTGCCCACGTGGAGCTCGTAGATCACGCTGCCGGCGAGCACGCATCCGGGAAAGTCCACGTCGGTCCAGGTGAAGGCGCCCGGGTCGACGATCTCCGAAGGGCCATGCGGCCCCTCCGGCTGAAAGCGCGAGACCGGGTCGGGCACGTCGGCGTCGCCGATGCGATAGCGATAGCGATCACCGGCACCCAGACCGGGCACCAGCGCCGAGAAGTAGCCGTCCCCCTCGCTCTCCAGAGCAATCGCGTCCCGCGACGATACGCGGCCTTGCACGGGCACCACGAGGATCCCCGCCTTTCCCGGGGCCCATACCCGGAAGTGCGTTGCGTCCCCACGAACCTCCGCCCCGCACGAGAGCTTCCGCGTCGCCCGATCCCCGGCGGCGCGCCCCTCAGGAGGCACGGCGGTGGGGCTCCAGGGTGGACGCGCCGAGCGCGGCGGCAATCACCATGGCGCGCAGGATGTCCAGGTCGCGGTGGAGCCGGACGTCGTCGAGCTCGTCCACCCGCGCGAGGATGTCGCCCGCGACCTCCGCCGCGTGGTGGAGATGCGGCACTTCCATGAGCTCGTCGAGCAGGTCGAGCAGGAGGGGCTTGCGCAGATATCGCTCCGCCTCGACGGTATTGATGAGTGATTCGAAACGCGACGTGCGGTGTGCCCAGCTGACCATTCTGCCGCCTCCGCAAGCAGGGTTCGTACCGCGCGCGATTGCGCGCGAAACATGGAGCGCGGAGAGAGGGACGCGCGAGGCACGGCGCCTCACCCGAGGCGGATCGCCCCGCACGCGGTGGGTGCGGGCGCGGGTTCGACTTCGCCGCTGGGCCGCCGTCGCGGCTTCGGAATGGCCGATTCCTCGGAGGCCCGCGCTGCGTGGCGCCGAGGCACGGAGGCGCGGCACGTGGCGTGCCTTTGGCGGCGCATGCAGATTGGCAAAGGTCAACCGTATCCGCTCGGGGCCACCTGGGATGGGAAGGGCGTCAACTTCGCCCTCTACTCGGAGAACGCCAGCGGGGTGGAGCTGTGCCTGGTGGACGAACGCGGCGAGGAAGTGCGGGTGCCCCTCCGGGAGCGCACGGCCTTCGTGTGGCACGCGTACGTGCCCGGCATCGGCCCCGGCCAGGCCTATGGCTACCGCGTGCATGGTCCCTATGAGCCCTCGCGCGGGCTGCGCTTCAATCCCAACGTGCGGCTCCTCGACCCCTACGCGAAGGCGCTGCAATCGCCGGAAAAATGGGGACAAGAACTGTTCGGCTACGAGCTGGGGCACGAGCACGGCGACCTCACCATGTACGGCGGAACCGCCAACGGCGCGCCGCTCGGCGTGGTCATCGACGACGCCTTCGATTGGGAAGGCGACACCCGACCGAACACGCCGTTCCACAAGTCGGTCATCTACGAGACCCACGTACGGGGTGCGACCATCCGCCATCCGGAGGTCGCGCCCGAGGATCGCGGCAAGTTCGCGGGCATCGCGTCGGAGCCCATGATTCGCCACTTCACCGGGCTGGGGGTCACCGCGGTGGAGCTGCTGCCGGTGCACGCGTTCGTCGACGATGGCTTCTTGCTCGACCGCGGCCTCCGCAACTACTGGGGCTACAACAACCTCTCGTACTTCGCGCCGGACACCCGCTACCGCGCCGAGCAGCGCGCCGGCAGCGGGGTGCGCGAGTTCAAAGAGATGGTCAAGCAGCTGCACCGAGCCGGCATCGAGGTGATCCTCGACGTGGTCTACAACCACACCGCCGAAGGCAACCAGCTCGGCCCCACCATCTCGTTCAAGGGCATCGACAACCCCACCTACTACCGGCTGGTCCACGACGATCCGCGCTTCTATTTCGACTACACCGGCACCGGCAACAGCCTCAACGTGCGGCACCCGCAGACGCTCCAGCTCATCATGGACTCGCTGCGGTACTGGGTCACCGACATGCACGTGGACGGCTTCCGCTTCGACCTCGCCTCGACGCTCGCGCGGTCGCTCCACGACGTGGACCAGCTCTCGAGCTTCTTCACCATCATCCATCAGGACCCGATCATCAGCCAGGTGAAGCTCATCGCCGAGCCGTGGGACGTCGGCGAAGGCGGCTACCAGGTGGGAAACTTCCCGGTGCGCTGGGCGGAGTGGAACGGCAAGTATCGCGACAGCGTGCGCGCCTTCTGGCGCGGCCTCGGGCGCAACGTCCAGGACCTCGGCTACCGCCTCACCGGCTCCAGCGATCTATACCAGGACAACGGGCGCGCTCCCTTCTCGAGCGTCAAC
>Ga0075163_10003283_pt1 | contig 21731 bp, 19 predicted proteins | sample JI1023141ADNA_FD_71478 | JGI IMG/M metagenome (GOLD analysis project Ga0075163, IMG submission 71478) | Wastewater effluent complex algal communities from Wisconsin, to seasonally profile nutrient transformation and Carbon sequestration -... | ecosystem: Engineered > WWTP > Effluent > Algae... | reverse complement strand
GACCTCGTCGTTGCTGCTGAAAAAATCACACCTGAAGCGATTAATTTCATGGCCATGCACGGCCGTGGATTGATTTGTTTGTCGCTTACACCTGAGCGATGCGATCAATTGGATCTGCGTGCCATGGTGGATGACAATACTTCAAAGTTTACAACCGCGTTTACAGTTTCCATCGAAGCCAAAAAAGGCGTGACGACCGGAATCTCTGCGCATGATCGTGCGACGACGATTTTGACGGCTATTGGCGACGAAACCAAACCATCAGACCTTGCGCGCCCAGGGCATGTTTTCCCTCTTCGTGCGCGCGAAGGTGGTGTGCTTACACGAACTGGACAAACCGAAGGCTCAGTGGATTTGGCCCGTTTGGCAGGCCTTAAACCGTCTGCCGTGATCTGTGAGATCATGAAAGAAGACGGAACGATGGCACGCATGCCGGATTTAAAAATCTTTTCGGAAAAACACAATATTCCAATCGTTGCGATCGCAGACTTAATCAAATATCGACTCAACAAAGAACTTCTTGTGAAGGAAGTTGCTACAAGCAAGCTCCCAAATATCTTTGGAAAAGATTTCCAATTGCACATGTTCGAAAGTTTGATTGATTCCTATCAGCACGTTGCGCTAGTTCATGGTGATATTAAAAATGAAGAAGCGGCTTTGGTTCGCGTTCATTCCGAATGTTTTACAGGTGATGTTCTTGGATCTCTTCGTTGCGATTGCCAGAATCAATTGCATGCAGCCATAGAACAAATTGCAGCTTCTAAATGTGGAGTGCTTTTGTATCTTCGCCAAGAAGGTAGAGGCATCGGCCTTGAAAACAAAATCAAAGCGTACGCCCTTCAAGATCATGGAGATGACACTGTCACAGCCAATGAAAAATTAGGATTTGGTGCTGATCTTCGCGAGTACGGGGTAGGCGCGCAAATTTTGAAAACTTTGGGTATAACCAAAATGAAACTTCTCACCAACAATCCAAGAAAGATTATTGGGTTAGAAGGATATGGCCTTGAAGTCGTGGAACGTGTACAACTTGAAGTACAAGCAAATGATAACAACAGAGAATATTTAAAAACCAAGAAGAACCGAATGGGGCATCTTCTCAAAATTGCGGATTAATCATGTTTACACAAATTGAAAAAAAACAACTCACAGCAGATCAAAAAAAGAACTTCAAAATCGCCATTGTATCTTCCACATGGCATTGGGACATCGTTCAACATCTTGTTGAAGGTGCCAAAAGCGAATGTTTGGAAATGGGCATTTCAGAATCCAACATCGAATATTATTCAGTAGCTGGCGCCTACGAGCTTCCGCAAATGGTTGAGAAACTTGCTCGAAACAAAAAGCATCACGGCATCATTCCGGTAGGCTGCGTGATTCGTGGCGAAACCAATCACTATGAATTGATTGTTCAGACCATTTCAACGGCTTTTGACAAAATCGGCCGTACTCATGGAGTCCCCGTATCTTTCGGAGTATTGACAGTGGAAAACCCATCTCAAGCCTATGAGCGTATCGGTGGTGCCAAAGGCAATAAAGGCATCGAAGCCGCAATCGCTGCGCTTGAACTCGCTTCGGAATTTGAAAGAGTACGTTAATGGCTGGTAGATCCAAAGCCCGCGAGCAAATCGTACAGCTTTTATACATGATTGAGCAATCCAAGCTCACTCAAGAGGATGCCGTGGATTTTTTCATCAAGAACTTCGAAGTTCATGAAGAGGAAATGCCGTTTATTCGTTCCAGGCTCACCGGTATCGTTACCGAGCTTTTAAAAATTGACGAAAAAATTGCAAAATATTCTGAACATTGGAAAATGAATCGTATGCCCAAGGTAGATCGTAATATTCTACGCTTGGGTGCCTATGAACTTGAATTCTGTTTGGATGTTCCTGTATCTGTCGTGATCAATGAGGCCATTGAGCTAGGTAAAAAATTTGGTGACATCAACACTCCAAAATTCGTCAATGGGATTTTGGATAAGATCGCCAAAGAAATCGGAAGGACAGCGGCATGATTCAAATTGAAGCTCTTAGAAAAATTCCGATCGTTGAAGAGATCCAAGCGGATCTTCTTGTGACGACTTACTTTCAAGATCTTGGATCCCCAAAAGGTCCAACTGGAATGATCGACTGGAGACTCAACGGATTCATCTCGCGCAACATCGTTCAAAAAAGAATCACAGGTGCAAAAGGCGAAATCACTCTAGTTCCTTTGAACCAAAAATTTTCCACACAACGTATGATCCTCTTGGGTTTAGGTAAATGGAGAGAATATACAATCACTGAGCTCCGCTCAATGCTGCCGGCGCTTCAAAAAACTGTAATGGACATGAAACCAGAACATGTTTGCTTTTGCATTCCACGTGCATTGAATGAAACGTACGAAAAAGAAACCGAAGACTTGATCAAAGTCTTCTTCGTGGCCTTTCCTAGCCGCATTCAAGTCGATGTTAAAATCCTGAATCTAGTCTAGTTGACGTTGCTGCCGTCGCAGCAACACTGGGGAAAAACACTTTTCCCCTCTGGACAGGCAGAGCCTGATCCATTCACCCCTTTGCGAATTTACCTATATATTATCCTTTAATATTGAGGGTGTTTGACTCCCTGTACGTAACAAGACTATAATGATTATAAGACGTTAGCACCAGCGTCACTACCTTAATTGGGAGGTCTTGTGGATTCAAAAAAAACTTTCAGCGTGATCGATCACATCCGTGAGAAACAAAACATGGCCCACTACCAGGAGCAAAACTGGGAAGGGACGTTCGAAGAATACATTCAGATCGTTGAAAAAAGACCTCAAGTGGCAAGAACCGCATTTCAGCGGGTTTACGACATGATCATTTCCTATGGCTCTGAAAGCTACATGGATGGGAAAAGAAAAGTTACTCGTTACCATTTCTTTGATGATCCATTTGATGATGGACATGATGCTATTTTCGGATTGGATATTTCACTTCAAAAAATGGTCTCATTCTTAAAGAGTGCGGCCAAAAGATATGGAACTGAAAAACGTGTACTTCTTTTGCATGGACCAGTGGGTTCTTCCAAATCCACAGTAGCGCGTTTAATCAAAAAAGGTTTTGAGAATTATGCCAAAACACCGGAAGGCGCACTGTATTCGTATACATGGTTGATCAAAAAAGGTGATTTTCCTGAAATGATTATCGATATGGATGAGTTTCCATGTCCGATGAATCAAGATCCGCTTCAATTGATTCCACATGAATTCCGTGAAGAGGTCGCTAAGAAACTTAATTTAAACAATAAGAACGGACATGAAATCAAAATCGAGGGTGACTTGAACCCCGCATGCCGTCAGATCTTTAGTGCGCTCATGAAGCATTACCATGGTGACTGGACCAAAGTAATCAAGCATGTGAAATGCCGCCGCGTGAATATTTCTGAGCGTGATCGCGTGGGCATTGGTACCTTCCAACCCAAAGATGAAAAAAACCAAGACTCCACAGAATTGACCGGCGACGTAAATTATCGTCGTATTGCTCAGTATGGTTCGGATTCAGATCCGAGAGCATTCAACTTCGACGGAGAATTCAATATCGCCAACCGTGGGATCATTGAATTTGTGGAAGTATTGAAACTCGATGTGGCGTTTCTTTATGATTTGTTGGGAGCTTCTCAGGAACACAAAATCAAACCTAAGAAATTCCCACAAACCGATATCGATGAAGTGATCATCGGTCACACCAATGAACCGGAGTATAAAAAGCTTCAAAACAATGAGTTTATGGAAGCTCTTCGCGATCGTACGGTGAAAATCGATATTCCTTACATCACCAAATGGTCTGAAGAGATCAAGATCTATAAAAAAGATTACAGTCGTAAGAGAATTAAAGCTAAGCATGTGGCCCCTCATACGCTTGAGATGGCAGCCATGTGGGCTGTGTTGACGCGTTTGGAAGAACCCAAAAAAGCCAACCTGACACCGATGCAAAAGCTTAAACTTTACGATGGGAAATCACTTCCAGGGTATACGGAAGAAAATATCCGTGAGCTTAGAAAAGAAGCTGTCCGTGAAGGTATGGAGGGGATTTCACCTCGATACGTTCAAGACAAAATCTCGAATGCGCTTGTAGATGATCGCAATCCAACTAGCATCAATCCATTCATGGTATTGAATGAGCTTGAAGCCGGGTTGAAACATCACTCTTTGATTTCGAATGAAGAAATCAAAAAGAAATACCGTGAACTTATCGGTATCGTGAAACAAGAATACGAAGACATCGTTAAAAACGAAGTTCAACGTGCGATTTGTGCCGATGAAGATGCAATAGCAAAACTCTGCGCCAATTACATCGACAACGTCAAAGCTCATACGCAAAATGAAAAAGTGAGAAACCAATTCACAGGTTCAGATGATGAGCCCGATGAACGCTTGATGAGAGCGATCGAAGACAAGATCGATATTCCAGAGTCACGTAAAGACGATTTCCGCCGTGAAATCATGAATTACATTGGAGCTCTGGCTGTAGATAAAAAAACATTCAATTACAAAACCAATGAGCGCTTATACAAGGCTTTGGAATTGAAATTGTTTGAAGATCAGAAAGACTCCATCAAACTGACCACCTTGGTTTCTTCAGTCGTGGATAAAGAAACTCAAGCCAAGATCGATGTTGTCAAACAGCGTTTGATCAACAACTACGGTTATGATGAAACTTCTGCCACCGATATCCTAAATTTTGTTGCGTCGATTTTCGCAAGAGGAGACGCAAAAAACTAGTTTATGGCGTTAAAAATTCAAACCGATTACAACCGCTTTAAGACAATTATTCGCGGTAAGATCAAACAGGATTTGAAGAAATTCATGTCCAATGGCGAAATGATCGGGAAAAAAGGAAAGGAATATATTTCCATTCCTCTTCCGCGCATTACACTGCCGCACTTTGAACACGATTACGAAAAAAAAGGTGGCGTAGGTCAAGGTGAAGGCGATAAGGGCCAACCTATGAGCGGCCAAGCTGGTCAAGGTCAATCAGGGCAAGGCGCAGCGGGCGAGCAACCCGGCGAACACATATTGGAAGTTGATATTTCTTTAGAAGAACTGGCTTTAATTTTAGGTGAAGAACTTGAGCTTCCGCGTATTCAACCCAAGGGTCAGAAAGAAAACATCAAGACCAAAAAAGACAAGTACTCAGGAATACGTACAACGGGTCCCGACTCGCTTAGACATTTTCGAAGAACCTACAAACATGCATTGAAACGACAAATCGTCACAGGTTCATACAAGCCCGACGACCCAATCATTATTCCAATCCGCGATGACTTCCGTTACAGATCGTGGAAGACGACAGTAGAACCGACTTCTTGCGCGGTGATCATTTACATCATGGACGTTTCTGGATCGATGGGAACTGAGCAAAAGGAAATCGTACGCACTGAAAGCTTTTGGATAGATACATGGCTCAAAAGCCAATACAAAGATATTAGCACCCGTTACATCATTCATGATGCACAGGCCAAAGAAGTGGATCAAGATACGTTTTATCATACGCGTGAATCGGGCGGCACAATCATTTCATCGGCTTATAAGCTTTGCCAAAAAATTATCCAAGATGAATATCCAAGTTCAGAATGGAACACTTATGTTTTTCATTTTTCAGATGGAGATAATTGGTCTAGTGAAGATACAAACCGCTGCATTGAAATGCTCAAAAAGGATTTTCTCCCGAGCGTGAATTTATTTTGCTATGGTCAGGTTGAGTCGCAATACGGATCGGGACAATTTATCAAAGATTTACATGAACAAGTCAAAGATCAAGAAAATCTTGTGACATCAAAGATTGATCGTAAGGAAGATATTTACAAATCGATCAAAAAATTCTTGGGAAAAGGAAAATAAGTGGCCAACTTAACGTTAGAATTGGCCAAGATCAAAGAAGAGATCGAAGGATATGCAAGGGGCTATGGCCTAACATTTTTCAATACAATATTTGAAGTGCTTGAGTTTGATGAGCTCAACCAAGTGGCTGCTTATGGCGGCTTTCCGACGCGTTATCCACATTGGTCATTTGGAATGGAATACGATCAGTTTTCAAAAGGGTACGAATACGGTCTATCCAAAATTTATGAAATGGTGATCAACAATGACCCTTGTTACGCGTATTTGTTGAAATCCAATCCGATCGTGGATCAAAAACTTGTAATGGCCCATGTATACGGCCACGGAGATTTCTTCAAAAACAATTATTGGTTTTCACAAACCGATCGTCGAATGATCGACACAACAGCCAATCACGCCACCCGTGTTCGAAGATACGTGGATGATTATGGCCAAGAAAAAGTAGAAGGGTTTTTAGATGTCTGCCTCTCTTTGGAAAATTTAGTGGATCCACACGCTCCATTTCAAAAGAAAAAGCAGTATGAAACACCTCAAGATGAGTTTCAAAGGCTCAAAGGCAAAGATTATATGGATTCATTCATGAATCCTCCGGATTATTTGACTCAACAGCAAAAAAAATTCGATGAAGAAAAGCGAAAAAAGGAACGATATCCGACTGAACCATTGAGAGACGTTCTGCAATTCTTGATTGAATATGCACCGCTTGAAAACTGGGAAAGAGATGTTCTGACCATTGTTCGTAAAGAAACCTTATACTTTGCACCACAAGCCCAAACCAAGATCATGAACGAAGGTTGGGCGAGTTATTGGCATTCCAAGATGATGACACGCAATATTCTGAGTGCTTCCGAAATCATCGATTACGCCGATCACCATTCAGGAACTTTGGCATCTGCCCAAGGACAATTGAATCCTTATAAAATCGGAATTGAGCTGTTTCGCGACATCGAAGATCGATGGAATAAAGGTAAATATGGAAAAGAATACGACGACTGCAATGATCTGCGTGAAAAAAGAGAGTGGGATCAAAAAAAAGGACTTGGAATTGAAAAAATATTCGAAGTTCGTAAGGTTTACAACGATGTGATGTTCATTGATGAATTTTTAACCGAAGACTTCTGTCTTAAACACAAGCTTTTCACATTTGAATACAATCCAAAAACGACCCAATATGAAGTTTTTTCACGCGCATTCCAAACCGTAAAAAACAAACTTCTACATTCGCTCACCAATCGCGGTCAACCGTTTATTTATGTTAGTGATTCAAATTTTGAAAATAGATCTGAGCTGCTTTTATTGCATAAACATGAAGGCATTGACCTTAAGTTGGACTGGGCTAGCGCTACGCTTGAGAACCTTTTCAAGATATGGAAGCGTCCGGTAAATCTTTTGACAGTCGTGGATGAAAAAGGCAAGATCCTGACATTCGATGGCAAAGAGCATAAAAGCAGATTTACAGAAAATACGAAGTAACCTTTTCGTATTTTTTTTCTGCCTATGTTCGATTTTACCCAATTTAACCTACGCCTATCTAGATCAAGTCATCGTTGAAATGCCCAAAGCGGCCAAAACCATCTACGATATTCGTGTTCACTCGTACATTCGTCATCTTTACGAACAAGGGATGAAAATCGATCCAATGACCGACGGTTGGTTGGCATCTTTTTTTGATGATGAACGACAAAATTTTATTGAGCAGTATCTCGCTCAAAACTATGTCAGCGAAAATGGACTCAATATCAAACCAACCAAAGATGAAGTTAAGCAAGGTATTCAAAGAATTCATCAGGTCTTTGCAACACCGGACGAAAGAAAAAAATCCTTTGCCGCTTTGAATATCAACGATGAAGATGTTGAAATATGGGTATTTAGCCGTATCGTTTTCGATAAGTTCCTGTCCACATCGATCCAAGATCGCGTCGTTATTACAGATCAACGCTTGGAGCAGCACTATCAAACTTGGAAAAGCACGCGTTTCTTGAATAAATCTTACGAAGAAGTGGCTGTGAAAGTCCGAGAAGATCTCTCCAAAACCCTTCTTCAAGAAGAATTCCAAAAATGGGTTGATCAGGAAAAGCGCCGACAAAAAATGATCATCAAAACAATAACGAAGTCATGAAACCATCCTTCGAAGATCTCAACTCGGATCATATCCCCAGAATCGTAGAGATTGAAAACCAAAGCTTTCAAGAACCTTGGTCTAAAGAGGGCTTCCGAGAGTTGATTGCCAATCCAAGTTTCGCCTCGATGGGTATTTTTTTAGATCAAAAATTAGTTGGATACATATTTTATTATCTAGTCATGGATGAGCTTCATGTGATGAACGTAGCCATTGATCCGGCGTTCCGTAAGAAGGGATTGGGCGAAAGTTTATTGAATAAGGTTCATGAAAAGGGGAAAAAGCACTCTATCAAGTTTGCTTACCTTGAAGTTCGTGAAACCAATGAGTCAGCGCAAAAATTGTACGAAAAATTGGGCTATCGCAAGCAAGGCCGCCGCATCGGATATTATTCAAATCGAGAAGATGCATTGCTTATGTTCAAAGACTTAACTTAATTCAAAACCCATGATTTCTTTGAAAAATTTGCAATCGGATTTGAAATCAATACACTATTATATAGGGGGCTTGTAAAGCGCCGGTTCTTTTCTGATTTTAAGGGAGCAAGCAATGGCTGTAGGAACTGTTAAATGGTTTAATGACACCAAAGGCTTTGGATTCATTTTGGATGAAGAAGGCAAAGACGTGTTCGTACACTTCTCATCGATCGAAGGCGATGGTTTCAAAACACTTAGAGAAGGCCAAGAAGTGAATTTTGAATGTGTGAACGGACCTAAAGGTCTTCACGCTCAAAAGGTCATCAAGGCATCATCCACTTCAAACTAATGTCACTCAAGCGGGCCGATAAGTTTTCGATTGTTTCGGTTACGGTTGAAGATATTAAGCAAGCTCAGAAACTTTCCCAAATTTTATTGAAATCCAAGCTATGCGCTTGCGTGCACATTGTTCCCAAAATTTCATCCATTTACTGGTGGGAAGGCAAAATCAAAGAGTCCGATGAAAGCTGGATGATTATCAAAACGCACCAATCCAAACTTCGTGATCTGATGCAGCTAATCGAAGAAAATCATCCTTATGATACGCCTGAGATTTTGGAGCTCAAACCTGGATTAGGCTCATCAAGATACTTAGATTGGATCATGAATAGCGTCGGTATGTAGATCCGACCGTCTCAAAATCATAGCGAAAATCCTTAGTTCACGGTAAAAAGACTTCAGAGATTTGGAGGATTTTTGTATGGGTAAAAATGTAGGAATTTTAACGGGTGGGGGAGATTGCCCCGGTTTAAATCAGGCGATTCGCGCCATAGTTCGTGTACTCAAAAAACAAGATTACAATGTCATTGGATTCAAAAAAGGATGGAAAGGCGCCATCAAAAATGAAACTACGCCGATCGATTTTGTAAATATCGATGAATTGATCGTAGAAGGCGGAACCTTTCTTGGAAGCTCCCGAACCAATCCTTACAAGGAAGAAGGCGGAGTTGAAGCCATCCGTAAAACGTTCGAAGCTCAAAAACTCGACTGTTTGATTGCTATCGGCGGTGAAGACACCTTGGGCGTTGCACACAAATTACATAATGAAGGATTTCCTGTCGTAGGACTTCCAAAAACTATCGACAACGATTTGGATGCCACCGATATCACCATCGGATTTATCACAGCGGTTCAAATTGCATGCGACGCGATTGATCGGTTACGAACAACGGCAAAATCCCATGAACGTGTCATGATTGTTGAAATCATGGGGCGCCATGCGGGATGGTTGACGGCTTATTCTGGAATTGCTGGCGGATGCGATATGGTTCTGGTTCCTGAATTCACAAAAAAATTAAGTGAAATTTGTGACGTCATTGCTCAGAACAAAGCGCGAGGAAAAAATTACTCCATTATTGCGATCGCTGAAGGCGCTTCATTTATCGATGACAAGGGTAACAAAATCAATTCGGAATCTGAAACCCCTGTCGATTCTTTCGGACATGTTCAACTCGGCGGTATCGCAGAAATCCTTTCCAAAATGGTCAAAGAAAAGACAGGTCGCGATGTACGCGCTACCAATCTCGGACACATTCAACGTGGGGGAACACCTGCAGCCATGGATCGTGTTTTGTCCACAGCGCTTGGCATTCAAACGGCCAACCTGGTAATGAAAAAAGACTTTGGAAAAATGTCAGCCTTGAAAGATGGAAAAATCCAAACTGTAACCTTGCAAGAAGGTGTGGGACGTTTGAAAACCTTGACTAAAGAATTTTACGCACTCGCTGAAACATTGGCGGGGTAAGATTTGAACGCCTACTGGCTCAAAATTGCTTTGGGTCTGTTGATTGTATCGTCTCCTTTTTTGATTGCAGCGATTCAAAAAAAAATATCATGGCAGTTTTTTTGGTCATGGACACTGACATCGGTATTTGCAACGCTTACTTTTTTGTTTGTTCAACATTCCATTGAAAAGCACGTTGATCCTAAAACGAAGATGATCATTTCATTTGGAACCGGGATTGTGTTTATGGGTGTGGGTTTGTATATGCGCACCATTCAATCATCTACCGTCCGAAACGTTGGTTGGTTGTTTGTCATCTTCGGCTTCGCCTGGATATTCTTATCGATATAATAAATACGGAACTGAATCTTTTTGAATTTTTCTTCGTTCTCGCTTTCTCAAAATCCTCACATGGCGCGGTGCTTACATGCTCCAGTTTCTCGAAAGCTGCGGCCTTGAAAAACTCAAAAATCTTCTAGTTCTAATTTGATATGTTTACAATTGGTGTTTCCATTTGATTTCAATGCGTTCGTTTAGAATTTGATCGCTTGGTAATGTTGAATCTGTGAGTGGGTACATATCGCTTAAACCCACAGCTTTCATTTTGTTGGATGGAACTCCATACGAAGCCAGGACATTCATAACCGTTAGTGCCCTTGCCTTGGATATGTTCAGACGTTCCATCGCAGATGCATGTCCTGAAGAATAACCTTCAATGACAAAATAAATATTCGGAAATTGCTTTAAAGTTTCTGCCACTGTCAAAAGTTGATTTTTAGAAGTTGAAATCAATCTTGGACTGTTTTGTTCAAATGCAACACCGTCAATCAGACCTCTGCCAGGCACAATCAGGGGGCAACCTATTTCATCCACTTCAGTTCCACGCTTTGTGTTCGGACAATAGTCTTGGATGTCCGCGATACGGTCTGCATCACCATCTTGAGGACATCCAATTTTGGAAACCCTAGCTCCGCGTGATGTGTTGGGGCATTGATCAGTATCATTTGAAATACCATCTTGATCTGAATCTACAAATTGGATTGGGATTTTGGATGATTCCATTCCAAATTGAAATGAAATACCCATCACCATTTCAAAACGTTGAAGTGAAGAACCAAAAAAATTCATAGAAGATTGCGCGTAACGAAGGGCAGATTCCAAGCTCCATGGACCATTGAATGAATACTTCCATGTCGGACCCATTAATAATTCAACCTGACGTACGTGATCGATGTTTTCAAGATTGACCCATTGATAGCCAAGGCCTGCTTCAACACCAAACTGGTGACGGTTAAGATTTAAAAAATCATATTTAGGTAAAAGGCGAAGGGATTGAATGCTAACCGAGCTACCCGAAGTGTGTTCGGAACTGATCCATTGGTATTCAATTTTTGAACTCCATTTTTGTGTAATGTCATGACCCAAACCAACTTGAATAGGAAACCCATTGCTAAGACTTGCAGCATGAAACTGACCTAGGCTGCTGTAACCACCGTGAATACTGGCTTTCCAGGTGTCCAATTCTAGAGACCAGCCTGAAAATGGAATCAATAAAAACAATAATAACGGTACAATTTTAAACTTCATGCAGTTCAAAATTGCAAAGCCTGGGCCAGACTATTCTTTAAAAGTAACCATAGGGCTTGTGACCATATCAGAACCGTTGGCGATTATGGTTTGAATGATAAAGCTGCAAGTTTCCGGAATGCCTTTTATACTTGCAGTAGCATGTGTAAGCGCGAAGCTTCTGCTAGGTGCGGCAATTAACCCATAAGCTTCAGGGTTAATAACATCATCATAATCACTACATAAATCTGGTTTATTTCCATCGCTATCGCAAATGTGACCAATGCCAACAGAACCACTCCATTCTGGAAATGCTGGATCACCCGCATTGTCCCAATGGTCTGTGTTTGTTGCATATGAAAAATAATTCTCTCCACCATCTACAAGAGGGGATCCTATTTCCGACCAAGTGCTAAATGCTGTGAGCGGGAATTTTGTACGTATCGGCGGAGTACAGGCAGCAGCAAATGGTGAGATGCCTGTGCTTACGAAATGTTTATTTTCATTGAAATAAATAATTTGAGCTTTGTTAACAGCAGCAACGCCTACATATCCCTCAGCAAGTTTTGCGCTGTATACATATTCACGGTATCCCGGAATAGCCAACGCCGCGAGTAGACCGAGAATGATGATGACAATCATTAGTTCGATCAGGGTAAATGCTCGTATGGATCTCATATTATTGTAAATGAATTCTTGAGGATGGAATTAAACTTTGAAGTTCGGCGATAAAAGCCATCGAAGGACGAAGAACATAATCCCGTGGTAGAGAAAGAGTGGTTTGAGACTTACCAGCGATGGTCATATGTAAAATAACATAGCAATTGCCCTTGTATTTGGTCAGCAATGTTTTCAACTGATTCAAATCTTCATCTTTCATATCGCTGGCATCGATATGAATATGAACTTTGCCTTCAAACATGCTGTCCGCTTGATCAAGATAACAAACTTTTTCTGCAATGATCTTGGCTTGATCTTCACCCACATCGACTTTGCCAATCACATACAAAGGCTGCTCAGATTTTACAAGCTCAATGGATTGGCGATACACTTCCGGAAATAGAATCAACTCGGTTTGACCTTGCAAATCTTCCAAGGTTGCAAACGCCATTCGGTCGCCTTTTTTAGTGGAGATTTCCTTGAGAGTAGAAATAATGCCGCCCAAGCGCACGGTGGATTGATTTTTTTTCTCAACCAATTCCGATGTTTTTGAGTTTCCAAATAAGTCCATGCTAGTTTGATATTTTAAAAGAGGGTGGCCAGAAATATAAAAACCCACAGATTCTTTTTCAAATCTCAATCGATCGGCTTCGTCCCATTCGGCTACTTGATCCAGTTGAACTTTGGAGGTGGATGCGCCTCCACCAAATAAACTGCTCTGACCAACGCGTTCATCACGTTGATCCTTGGAAGCAAGTTCCAATATCTTTTCTAAGTTGGACATCCATGTGGATCGAGGTGCATTCATGGAATCAAATGCGCCGCACTTGATCAAGGACTCCAAAACTTTTTTATTTACCTGACGCAATTCTACGCGTTTGCAAAGATCAAATAAATCTTTGAAAGCGCCATTTTTAGATCGAGCTTCCAATAAAGATTGAATGGCAATTTCACCGACGTTCTTGATCGCCGCCAAACCAAATCGAATGGTGCTTTCCACAACTTTAAAATCCAAATCACTTTCATTGATATCCGGTGGCAGAACTTTGATGTTTTGCTTGCGACAATCAGATAAATGCAAGACTACACGATCTGAATTGCCGCGATCGATCGAAAGGCAAGCCGCCATAAATTCAACTGGAAAATGTGTTTTCAAATAAGCTGTTTGATAAGAAATCAACGCATACGCAGCGGAGTGAGATTTATTGAATCCATAACCAGCAAACTTCGCCATCAAATCAAAAATCTTAATGGCCTTACCTTCATTGATTTGATTTTTCTTTGCACCCTGCAAGAAACGGTTTTTTTGAGCTTCCATCTCTTCATGGATTTTTTTACCCATTGCACGGCGCAAAAGATCAGCTTCACCCATGGTGTAGCTTGCAAGTTCAGAAGCAATTTGCATTACCTGCTCTTGATAGAGAATTACGCCATTGGTTTCTTTTAAGATTTTTTCCAATTGTGGAAGATCGTACACAACTGGCGTTCGTCCATGTTTGCGATTGATAAAGTCATCCACCATCCCGGAACCGAGAGGGCCCGGTCGGTACAAGGCCACGAGAGCAATGATGTCTTCAAAAGATGAAGGTTTAAGCTTAACAATAATGTCTCTCAATCCGGAGGATTCCAGCTGGAAGATTCCTTGAGTTTCTCCGCGAGAAAGTAGCTCAAACACTTTGGGATCTTTCATATCGATGTAGAGTAAATCGATTTCTTTTCCTTTGGATTCTCGAATCAATTGAACAGCACGTTGCAAAAGTGTCAGAGTTTTAAGACCCAAAAAATCCAGTTTAACAAGACCGATTTTTTCGACACCCTTCATGTCCCATTGGGTGACGATTTCATCTTCTTGGCCTGTCATCAAAGGTAAGTGATGAACGAGTGGTTTTTCATCGGAAATAACCACACCCGCTGCGTGAACAGAAGCATGGCGAGGAAGTCCTTCAAGAAAACAAGCAATGGAAAGAAGTTCATCGATCTGTGGATCTTTTTTGCGAAGCTCGTTGAATTTAGGTTCTTGTTCGAATGATTCTTCAAGAGAGATATTTAAAATTGCAGGAACAAGTTTGGCAATTCTATCTACATCGCCATAGGGAATGCCAAGAACGCGACCTACGTCGCGGATTGCTGCACGAGCCTGCATTTTTCCGAATGTACAAATTTGAGCTACACGTTTTTCTTCAACGCCCTCACCATCATATTTATTGGAAACGTATTTGATAACTTCATCGCGGCGATCCTGGCAAAAATCCACGTCGATATCCGGCATCGAAATACGTTCAGGATTTAGAAAGCGCTCAAAGAGAAGGTTGTATGGAATGGGATCTACGTCGGTGATACGTGTTGCATAAGCAACAATACTGCCCGCAGCAGATCCGCGACCTGGGCCAACAGGTATGCCGCTGTTTTTTGCAAAGTTGATAAAATCTTGAACAATCAAAAAATAACTCGCAAATCCAACTTTATTGATCGTTCCAAGTTCAAGTTCAAGTCGATCCACATATTTTTTTCGAATCGCATCTTGTTGTTCAGCGGGAGTTTTTTGAGCGGCAAACATTTTGGTCAAACGGTCTTCAATGCCGATCGTGGATAATTCGGCTAGATAAGTCTCATCCGTTTTTCCAGCGGGAAGTTCAAACTTCGGCATGTGATAGCCTTCATGTTTGAGATCAAGTTTGCAACGTTGAGCAATCTCTAAGGTGTTTTCAATAGCTTGAGGACAATGCGCGAATTTTTTCTTCATTTCCTCCGCAGACCTAAAATAGAATTCCTCAGTTTGAAATTTTAGACGACCTGGCTCATTGATTTGTTTTGCAGATCCGATGCACAACATGACGTCATGGGCTCTGGCGTGTTCAGGTTCGATGTAATGAACGTCGTTGGTAGCCACAACTTTGATTCCCAACTTTTCAGAAAATTGAATCAAATGATCATTGATGGTTTCTTGAACTTTCAATCCTGTGTCGATCAATTCAAGATAGTAGTTTTCTTTTCCAAAAATATTTGCGTATTGAAGAATGGTTTCTTCAGCCAAATCCATGCGATGGTCTTGGATCAATTTTGCGGGAGCTCCAAAATGGTTACCTGAAAGAGCGATCAATCCTTCGTGGTATTTTTCAAGCATGGTGAGATCGATGCGTGGTTTATAATAAAAACCTTCCAGATGAGCGAGCGATACCAAGCGATGCAGATTTTGAAGACCTTGTTTATCCTTGGCCAAAAGTACAAGACTATAGCTTGGGTACTTTGTGGATTTTTCAGCTGCCGGTCCATGCACGACTGTGATGTCGACACCTAAAATTGGTTGAACGCCGGAAGATTTGGCCTTTTCTAAAAATTCACTGCTTCCATGAAGATTTCCATAATCTGTCATCGCCACAGCAGGCATATTTTGAGCTTTGGCTGCTTCAAGCAGCTTCTCAAATCTGACTGTAGATTTTAGCAGCGAATATTGACTGTGAACGTGTAAGTGAACAAACGACATCGGATGCCGAATGTACGAAAAAGAACCCTCTATGACAAGTGGAAACTAAGGGCGGAAGTCGATCATCATGCCCGTTTGAGCAGGAAGAGCTTTCGTTTTATTATTTTGAAACCATTCACCAAGTGCGCCACCAGCTGCACCGGCTCCAGCACCTACGCCAGCTCCAATAAGTGCGCCTTTCCAGCCACCACTGAGTGCTCCAATAACTGTACCGCCGATTGCACCAACAGCCGCGCCTTTGCCAGCTTGTTCTCCGTATTTGAATGCATCGGTTCGAAGATCCATCAAGCCTGTTTGTTGTGAGTTCAATTGAACGCGCTGAACAGCACCCGTTCCATCTTTATAGCTGATAAATGCGGGTGCAAAATAAATGCGATTTCCATGATTGCGATAATAACCTTCTAAAAGAGCGCCTTCAGGGATTTGAGCTCCATTACTCAATGTTGTGGGCTGTGGAACATCAAAAGCAACTGGACCTTGATAGGCATCGGTCTGCATTGGTCCACGCAGATAACCGGGAACCATTGGCATCGCAATGGTTGGTCCCATCATATTCATGCGAAAAGGTTCTTTTGAACCGCAAGATGATAGAGCCAAAAGAATCACAAGAACGAGCAGGATTTTTTTCATAATGCTGTGCAATATATCATAGCTGCATTTGGCAAAGCAAAAGGAAAATTTTTTTTAAGTATATGAATTTAAAGAGATTTTATCGGTTTTTAATTTTTACTTTGGACCCGAACAGTTTATTTAAACGAATTTTTTCATTCGGTTTAATCGGGTTGTATTGAAGATCAAGCTCTTTTAATTGAGTTAGCTTTTCAATTGATGTTGGCAGGGTCGTAAGCTTGTTGTTGTTAAGAATTAATTTTTCAAGGGATGTGAGTTCACCAATGGTTTCAGGCAAAGCATTCATTTTTCCGTGTGTAAGCGTTAGCTCTTTGAGATTTTTTAATTTTGAAATGGTAGCTGGCAAAGTCACAAGATCGCTTGGATCAATATAAATACTTTTTAAACTCACTAATTTCTCAATGGATTCAGGAAGTACTTTAATTTTGTATCCTGCAATCGATAAGCTTGTTGCTTCTACGTTAATCCAACTCATGGTTCCAACTGCACCTTGAAAATAGAATTTGGGTGCGTCAGCTGTAAAAGTATAAGAACACAATTTTTTGAGTGGTTCTTGGATGCTAACACTTTCAGTATTGGCTTCACAAAGATCAGTTACAAATTCTTGGAGAATGTCGCTTTGATCTTCAACGACTGTAATCGTTGTTGCCGCAGGTTTGTCTGTTACTCCATTGCTACCCGTTGCTCCTGAACCACCAACTGCAGGATTAGCTCCGCCACCGCCAGTTGCTCCATCGGATCCAACAACAGCAGCTGGTTTTTTAAATGTATATTCTTTGGATAAAACAGCTTGGTTGCCACCTTCATCGACAGCTTTGACAAAAACAATATACGTTTTTCCATCTTCAGGATTTGCAATGAAATATTGGCCATTGGAAATTTTAGTAGCTTTAGTCCAATCAATATCTTTTTCAGCTGGTGATGCGTCCTTCAAAAAGTAAATGGCTACGATTTCAATATCTTTTTCAGCAGAATCTTCATCGGTTACTTTGATTTCAGCATTTATTTTTTGAGCTTCGGGCTTGAACTCAATGCTTTTAATCACAGGGGGTTTTTTAGAGGTTGCACTGTTTTTGTCTCGGTACAAATCGAAATCCCAAGCAAGACTGCATTTTTTTCCAGCACGGATAATGTTTTTTTGCATCACTTGGTTGACATTAACCATTTTTCCTTCGCGAGCTAAATCTGCAGAGTAAAATGATCCTTTAAGAATGGTGGTGATCAATGCATTTTTGCCAAAATCAATATCCTTCACGTAGGAAAGTCTTTGTTTATCGAGCTTTAGCTCGAAGGCGTCTTTTTTGATATTGCCCTTAAACAAAAGCTCGTTGTAAGAAGTGGATTGACATTGAAAAGCTTCATTGGCCTGTTCGCAATTAAAAGAATCTTTAATTGTTTTTATTTTTTCGAAAAAATATTTTTGTTTTTTAATCTGTTCTTCTTCGCTTGCTGCTTCAAGACTACAATCCGATTCCTTTTCATTCAAGGTGGCTTTTAAATGAAAAGTTCCTGAATAAGTTTTAATAATGTCGCCGGTTTTTGGGGCGTTAGGCACTTCAATATTTTCGGATTCAGAAAAAGCTTTGTCCTTCTTCTTTGCACAACTGACAATCGACAATGAGATCATCGCGATTGAAAAGAATTTAAAGTATTGAGAAACTAATTTCATTTTTCTTCACCGGACTTGTGCTTTAGCTCCATCGTAACTTTCCAACTGAAATTACAACTTTTCTTTTTATTACCTCTGGAAGATATAGCGGAGTATTTCAAATTTGCTGTAGCACTGTCACCTTGTATGACTCCTTCAAGATGGGTCATTTTATCTGTTTTTTGCGCACCTTGAGTATTGGACAATTGTTCAAATGAATTTAAATCACTTGCGGATGAAATTTTAAAACTTCCATCTTGGTTAATGCACCCAACGATCGCAACATCATCGCCTTGTGTTTTACAATTGAAGGTTTCGTTGTTTTGTTTGCAATCGATTAAAAAACCTACACCAAGAACTTGTCCACCATCTTTATTGTCAGAGCATTTACCTTCGCCGGCATCGCTTTCAATCGCATAGATACCGCTGTGTTCAGTTCCCTGACCATTGCATTTTGCGATGCTGACCGAGGATGCCTCCTTGAAAGTATTTTCAGCTTTCTTGGTCTCACCGTCCGGTCCTTTTGCGCAGCCGATGGCCAACAGTAATATAGATAGAGCGAGTCTTTTCTTCATAGTGCCCCATACTTTACAACATCTATGCCATAGAAAAGTGATTTATTTCAATAAGTTATAAAACAGTAAGTTTGATTTTATGGGGTGACTGTGTCTCCATGTGCGACACAATCATTATGGCAAAAGTTTTATGCAAATGTGATTCGAAGGCCCTTCATGGCGCGAAATTCTGTTTCAAATCCTTCCGGAAGAGGAAGGTCAGTGTAGTGTTTAATTCTTCGTTTAAGCTTTTCGGCAACGTGGTGAACGCTGGCAATCATCACTTTTTGAGAAATGGTTTCTGTGTTGATAGATGTTAATAGCGTTCCTTTATCCGCCACGCATTGAATGCAAAGCTCATGCAACAGATCCAAATGTTTTTGCGTTGAAAAATGCAATTCATCGGACCTGGATTGACTTGGAGGATCTGAGACCACGATATTGAAAGTTTGATTCTTTTTTTTGAATCGTTTGGTCCAATCAAAAACGTCACCTTTGATGAACTGATGATCTGTGCTTAAGTTATTTAAATCAGCATTGATTTTTGCCCACTGTGTGGAAGGATTGGAAAGATCGATGCTGATAGTTTTGGTTGCACCGGCTGTTGCAGCAGAGATGGCGAGTGACCCTGTGTAGGAAAATAAATTCAATAGGGTTTGTCCTTTGGAGTTATCTTTGAGCCATTCGCGAGTACGTTGATGATCTAAAAACAATCCTGGATGAAACGTATCTAAACAACGAATTTCGAATTTTGTTCCATCCTCGTCAGCGATAAATTTTTCTGGCACATCGCCAAACCAAATTTCTGGTTTGGTAGGTAGCCCAGATTTACTTTTGAGGATTTTAACAGCGCAGGTGATGCCATCTTCTTTTAGCTTGGTTTCAATTCCATCTGTGGGGTCATTTTCAGTGTAAAGCGTGACCCACGCAAACTCTCCGTATTGATCCACAGTGAATTGTGAATTAGAAATCAGGCGTCGTAAATTCATGCGCTGAGCATATATTAATTTACAAATTACTCTTGATAAATATTTACTAAGCCTTTTTGATAATTTGAGACCATTTGAATTGAGCAATTTAGCATCACATTATTTACGTCTTTATCTTCAATAATGCCTGTTTCATTTTTCAATTCGCATGACAATTCATACATGTTTTCATCGTCATCAAATGGCCAGATGGTCTGGTCCAAAGCGACACCATAATGATCACCTTGTTCAAGTTTCAGTGGAAATTCAAAAGGACCATCAAAATTAATTGGAACCTGGCTTCCATTCATTGTCAGCATAACTGTAGGTAAGACTTTATGTAGGCTGTCTAGATCAACACCAGCTGCAAGAAGAGATACGCCACCACCAACTGAATATGTTTCCATTAATGGATTAACAAATAGTTGGGATTCTGTTTTTTTCTCATCACCACATCCCATCGAAAAAATTGAGATAGATGTAATAAGGATGGCGAAAATTTTTTTGGACATAATATTTTTCATGTGCAGCTCCTGGCATTCATATCGCAAGGGCCATGCCACAAATTTTTTTAACTCAAACAATTGATTTTAAATGAATTTATTAGGATTTTTAGTTGTGGCTAAATAGCGCTAAAAAGAGGCGATGGGGAGGATTCAATAAAATTCATGTCCCATCTGATCATGTCAGATCAAGTTCAATCTATATAGTTAGGTGTAATTATTGAATGATCAGCGAGCTTTTCCAATAAATCGTATATGGTTTCTTCTCTTGTTCATTGTAAACGTTGTTGAATTGGCCTGTGTTGATTTGTTTGATCGGAAAATTCGGTAACTGTTGTGTAAGAATGCACTGGTTGTTTTTTACAGTTCCATTGAAAGGAAAGTATAGTTCAAGGGATTTTTGATTTTCAGGCAAAATGGCAGGGTCGACCGGTAGCACATGAAGATAAAACGGATTAGCTACGTCATCCTCTGAGCAAGGGGACTTAAAGTAAATTAATTTTCCATCTGCCAAATACAAATTAAAAAAAGCCTGAACATTTGGTTTTAATTTTTGAATTTTTGTCATGGCGATAGCGGCATTCACATCCGTAGAATTTAAAAATAAAACAACTTTATCATCCTTAACAACGATCGAGTTTTTTGCAGGGTACGGGTCAATTTGTTGACCCTTTTTAATGAGCGAATCTTCTACTTCATTGAATTCAGCATCAGTCATTTCTGTAAAATTTAAGTCCGAAAAATTTTTAAATACTTTTTCCTTAGACCAATCTGCGTTTAAAGCTTGTTGATCGGAGTTCCATGCAATGACGGAAAATTTATTAGTTGTTCCAATAATTTTAAACTTAATGGGTTCTAATGTGTAATTTTCATGAGTACGAATTCTACCCACAATTTGATTAACGCGGATCAAATCAGCGGTGGTTTGTCGGCTAGCAGAATCAAAGAAAATATTGATGTAGCAGACGCTCAATACAATCATTGTTAGTGTGATTGCAAGCGATGCTGTTTTAAAAATTTTTTTAAAGGACAGCATCTGAATTATAAAAAATCCAGCCATGAACCATCCCACCGTGTAGTAGGCTCTTAGAGGGATTCTATATCCTGTAATATTGGGTAAATTATTTACCAATGGGATGTATAAAAACATTAAAAAAAGAAAAACAGATAAAATAATTTTCGTGTGCCTGGCTTGCTTTCCTTTGATCACCATAAAAATACATGAGCAAAGTGCTAAAAGACCCATAATTTTATAAAGCAAAGTGAGTTGGTTTTTAAAGAATCTAAAACCATAGTTATTGTGAAACATTGAAGAAAGACGATGCCAATAAACTGAAATATCAAACCCATGAACCGCATTGCCGAACCTGTCTGCGATTTCTAAATTGTAATGTTGAACGTATAAATGATTGATTAAATGTGAAAATGCATACGCCAATAAAACAAATGCGATGGAATATGCAAAGTTTAAGAAGAGTACTTTGAGATCATTTTTATCTTTTGATTCACAAACATCAATGATGGCTTTGATCATAGCA